>ERZ1370068.7356-contig-6278_pt1 | contig 60804 bp, 73 predicted proteins | sample MGYA00561227_ERZ1370068 | MGnify/ENA primary metagenome ERZ1370068 (study PRJEB38410, sample SAMEA6850437) | metagenome | study: Metagenomic assessment of the ecological functions of the soil: analysis of the soil microbiota associated with the... | reverse complement strand
GTTACGTATTGCTATCTGCGAGCATCCAGTCGCAGGCCCCGGCGGATCGCCCCGTCCACCGCGGGAAGTCTCGACTGGAGATCAGTGGAGAAGCCCTTTGAGAATCTGGCCGTGGTATCGAACGTGTAGCGCGTGCCCGGCCGCAACACCACGAATCTTACGGTCGGCATTTTGATCGAGAGCAACCAACGGCGCATAGTTCTGGGCAAGGCGCGTCTGTGCTCGCCCGGCCTGAGGAGGGTTGGAACAGTATCCCGTGACCTCCGGATAGGCGAGCGGTTGGGCATTGGTGACGAATGCCAGCGCCGGGAACCGTGTTACGATCGACCCATTGCATCGCGCCCTTTGAATTTCCGCGAAGTCGAGCCTGGCAATGCTGGCTGCGGTGCCGGTCGGAACAGTTCCGAGAACCGATGGATAGTGACCACTGCGGTCTGACGCGGATGCCGGAGTCGTTGTAGCCAGCCAGTGCGGGCAGATTTTCCGCCGGCCCTCAACTTCCGGGCTGCCACGCGCTAGCCAGCGGGCTGGAGATATACGATCCTGGCGGGCGCTCCAACCACGCCGCGCGAAAGGCGCGGCGCGTTTCGACGAACACGGTCCCGTCGGCGAAAGTCCGAATCGGTGACGCTGTTCTGCGCTGCACTCGTCGCCTGATGCGAGCACTTCACCGCGATAGTGGGTGGTGAGTTCGCGCAGCAGGCTGCTGGTCAAATGGGCTAGCCACGCCAGTGTGTCGGTTGCGGGATAGTAATAACTGAAATGAAAAGAGCTTCTTTGATCCGCGATTCGTTCGCGAACCACGCGCCGTCCCGTTGCGAAATGCGTCGCGCGAGCAAGCATCCCGCCACATTCACCATCGTCCGAGGACGCGTGCGGCACGCGGAAAGCCGAACCGCGCCGAGATAACGCTGGGTCGATAATGGCCCCTGGATGGCGTTTAACCCAGAAAAATCGATGGCGCGTGGCTGCCCACCAGTCCAGAAACCGCCTTTCCCGCCATCTGATGTGTGCCGACGCTGACGACGCCAGCATTGAAGCAACCATGACGGATGAGATCCGCCGTCGTGAGCCAGCGACCGTCCACCTGGATAGCCGCAGGTTGTCGCGGGCAGAGGAGCGAGAAACAATTTGACGCGACGAGAGCGCCGTCGCGACTGGCGGCTTGCAGGTGTCCATGCAATACATGTCCACGTCCAGATAGAGCATCATTCGCCAAAGGTCTTCGGATGGCGGCGCGGAGCACTGGTTTTAACGCATTGCAGAATTCGAATGCGCTGTAAAGCCGGAAGGCAACGGCGGCGGCGGCGTTGGGGATGCGGAGGTCATCCAGGATCAATGTGGTGCAAAGGGCTGGGCCGGCTCGCGAGCAATTCGCGTCCCATCCACCACAAGTATAGGCTGATAGCGAGCTTCCGCAAGCCGACGCGTAAGCGAGTCATGCAGCACCCGGGCGAATGCTGGTGACTTACGGCGGACAGACTGCAGACGACGATCGCGTCACGCTCACCTCCCAACCGGTCGTCCATAAGTGAGCAGCGGCGCTACCCGATGCGTGCCATCCGCATCCAAATCCCAGAAACTGTAAAATCAGAAACCGAAGCATCCCACCGGCTCTCAATCACCGCGCCAGATGGTCGTGAGGCGGCGATCAAGCGAGGCCGCAAAAGCGAAACTTGAGGATGAAGCACGGTCAGGTTCGCTGTCTCGTCCATCGTGGGTGTTTCAGCTGGCATACCCACAAGCCAACCTTCCCGCCAAAAGAAGCTGTTTGAACGCCGCGTTTGAGCGGCACTTGCCGACAAAGCGATCCGTGAAGGATGAAGGCCCGAGAGCTTGCGCCCTCGGGCCTTCAAATGGGGGGGTGGGGTTCAAGCCACACTCTTTCACCGGCGGCTGGACCTTAGGCGCGCGTGCGCAGGCACGGCGGCCAGCTCCCCGACGCTGTTGACCACGGCAAGCGGTCTTCGATTCGGTCTCGCAGCAGGACCGGCCATGCGGCTTTCGCGCACGCGGCTTGTTGAGTGAGGCCTCTTAGCCCGGTTCGTGGTGACACTCGCCGCGTATCGCCGCACGCCAGACTGGGTAGTGACGCGTCTGCAAGGGCTTTGCCCTTCCGCGTCGCAACACCGTTCACCGCGAAGTCGGCCACCGCTTGTGGCAGTGCGTTAGCTTCGCGCTACGGTCTGACCTCTTAACTCTCAAATTGCCTTCACCTTGCAGTCGGGCGACGCCGTTTTAGCGCCGTATCCGACAGGAGGTTTCGCGCTTTGCCAGGCGCTGCCACCTCCACATATGGCCGCTCCATTACGTGCACCCGATTGCGGATCGGCCTTTTGCGGTTGGCCCGCCGGCGCGATTCATGCGTGCTGATTGGCAGGCAGTGATATCGACCACGGTCACTGCCTTCCCCTGCAGGTCGAAACACTCACAGGGTTCTGACTCAGCCAGCGTGCGGTTTCTGATCGCCGCCGGCTGCCGTTCCAAATCGCATTGGCCGGCTGCGCACCCCAAACCGTCGGAACGGGTGAAACATGCCCCGATTGCGAACCGCTGGCCCAGTGTTCCAGGGAGCCGGGCGCATCAGCTGCACCGACTGTTCTCCGGTTGCGATTCATCTCGGAGTTTCCGCGGCGGATTTGTACCCGCCGCGTTCACTCTCGTAAGCCAAAGAACCTGCACGCAATCGTGCGATAGACCGAAAATTCTCGTCAATCGTTTTCTCGCGAAAACCGTTGCGCCTCAGTGCTTTGTGAATAAAATGTTGATAAATTCACGCGTGTGATGGCCTGACTAATGAGGATGAACTGTTGGTGAGCAATTTCGGCATACCCACCCTCAAGTCCGTAAATTGACGCGGGCCAGAGAATATTCTTTCGCGGTAACCGGCCTGAGCATGAAATCCGATGTCTTTTTATTAACACTCGTACCCTTTCGCGACGTGCGAACCGGAGGGTATGAGGAACGTTCTTTCCTCCTTGCATCGCATTCTCTGCTGGTTCTTCTTTCGGTTGCTGCGCAGACGACCTCCACATCCGAGGTCGGCGGTGCCCGAAATGACGCGTCGTCGCGCGAAGGGATTTACGGTTTCGGGCACGGACATTTTACCTGACGCGCAAGTGGCGTGTCGGAAAAGGTCCAGCGAGAGGTGGTTCTGACAAATGGAGTAAGGGTCGGTCCAGATGGCAGCGTCACCTTGCCGGATGGCACGCGCACCACGCTTCGCGCCAATCAGGATATTAACGATGGATGGCCAGGATTCAGATACCCGATCTCCTGCACGGCATTGCTCCTGTTCTCTTTCTCGGGAGGCTCGCCCGCAGCCGGCAACCGTCCCGAAAGTGGCTCAGCGCAGCAAACGATGGTTACGCTCTCTGAACCGCGGTATTCATTACCCGCAATGGCGTCACGAGCAGAATCACGGACGAAATTCGTCTTGAAGGTGGCGCGTCCGTCCCAACGGCAGCGTGACGCTCGCAATAATGGAACGGAAATTTTGCGTCCGAATCAACCCGCTCGCTGCTGGATAGTCACGCGCGAAGCTCCGCTCGCGTGGCGTTCGGTAGGCGTCAGCAAGATTTCGGCAACAGCCGCCGCTGCGGGTTTTGGTACGCTTCGAGTTTATGTATTTACTCCGGGCAGCAGTTTTGCGCCGCGATGACGTGGTCAAAGTTCACCCACATCTGCGTGACTTCAACGGTGTTGGCTGAATCTCTGAGTTTCAGGGTCGTTCGTTTACACTGACCACAGGACCGCTGACTTCGGCCCAAAGCCAACAACCGTAACGTTATCGGGACCGTCGACCAGCAGACTGATCGTCTCCAAATGATAGCGTTCTACGATGGCGGAATCGGCAATGCTCCCGAGCCTGCGCCGCGCCGAAAACAGCACCGCTGGCAGTCGCTAAAAATGGTTTTGTTTCATGGTGTTCAACTGAATTAGTCTGGGGATTCGTTTCTGGCGCGCCCAACTATTCCCGAATCGTATGAATCACCAGCCGCCGTAACGCCTGACGCAACTCTGGGATTTTAGTGAGTAAGAGCCCTGTCCTTGCTATCAGGCCGGGTCCAGTCGGGGCATTGATCAGCGCGTGGTAGGGGAGCAGCGAAAACGCGAGCGTACTGCCTTAAACCAATCACGAAACTTATGAACAAATTACTCATGCTAATCGGGCTGTGGCCTCCCCGCCCCCGTGGCGTGGTCTGCTGAATATCCTGTTTTCCTTTGTTTGCGAAGATCAACACGCCCGCCTGACCGCTGATGGTGAGGTGACGTGTCGAGTTCATCATTGAGCCGACGAGTCGACGCGAAGAAACATACGGTGGTCACCGGCAGGTGCTCGGCCGGGCAGGTGTTGTCACCGCGGATTCCATTTTCTTGATGCGGTTCGGAGTGCCGCTAAAGAGATCACCCTGACTGAGATCAGATCGGAAAGCGCCGATCAGCGCGCCGCGATCATCGAAATAACGCAAATCACATCATCCGCCGTGATTCAGCCGACCGTCTTGAGCGCACCACGTCACGGAGGCGCGCAGATGCCGATATCAGCAATCGGCGCTGGAATCGCGCGAGGACGACTCGCGAAGCCGAGCCAAATGCCTCAAGATCCGACACGCCAACAGCCCGCCGATGCGACGAGCCGAACCGCGCACCCGGTTTCGGTGTGAAAAGACAACCAACAAACCAGATCGCAATCGCCCGCAGGAGAACGCTCAATCCGCGGAGCGAATCCAGCAAAAGAGAACGTTTCACAGCCTTGCCGAGCTAACGCGTGATAAGTCGCAACGCGCCCTGAGCAGGCACCGGACAAAGCGGAGCGCGCAGCGGAGCAGGCACGCCAGAAGACGGACCGTGCTGGCGGCAAAGGTGATGTCAGATAGCGCAAATGCAGCGGCCTTGACAAGACGGGTCGGATGCCGGACAACAGCAAGAACGATCCGACTCCCGGCGAGCCTTTGAGAACATGGCGCACCAGCCGATTCTTCGCACTGGAAACGAAAGGCCCGGGACCGATCTGTAAGCTGCTCAGGCTGGTTCTATTCCATGATAAAACCGGACGTGCTGAGCGCCGATTCCAACGTGTTAAAAGATGCAGATCCAGAACGGACTTAAAAAACAATTGTCGTCGTGTTCCTTTCCGTTTCCGCTTGGGCGCAAACGGTCAACACCGTGGAATAGCACCACTGCAATGCGCCGATCGCTCAGCAAGGCATATTGACCTGGTGACGGCGTGACCATCGCTAACAAAAGAGGTGTTCGTCACTGGAACGGCGTCACGGAAACTGACTAAAGAGCTCAGTCTTCCAACGGTACGCTCGAGTAGCGCTCTCGACGGAAGTATCGCTCACTGCGGCAGCGAGATAGCTGATGCCAACCTGAACCAGCTTCCTCGATTCGATGGTAACTCCAGTCATGCCGTCGATCTGTTCTGAGCGAGCCATGCCCGGCGCCGGCCTGGCAAACGAAATTGTTACCCTGAGCAAGTCGCCGAAGATTACCTTATAAAGTCGAAGCGGAGCGCGCTGGCCTGGCAGCATTGCAGGAAGAGGGCTGCGTCAAAGGCGATCCAGTTGCCGCTGACAAGAAATAGTCTCACCAGGCGCGCACTCTGACTTCGATGCCGAGATCGTAACCGATACCTGCGCTTTGAAACTGATCAGGTCGAAGTGAACGTGTTATCCTTTTGATTGCGATAGTGGCATGGAAAACTGATGCGCGGACGAATATCGCACTGCGCGGCGGCTTGAGTGGGATAATCCGGTCGTGAACGGGACATTCATGCAGCATTGAAGGCGCACATCAATGTCATCCAGGGCGCGGACTTCCGCGGCATCGCCAGTGTCGCCGCTAATATAGATGCGCCGATCTCCGATAGCATCAGATGTAACCGTTGCCGTCTGAGCGGATGATTGCTGTTATACGCGGGCACCGCGGCATCCACGCGCAGGCCGAGCACGTCAGTGCCCGCGCCATTCACGAGCACGTGGTGAGCGCTTTTGAGTAGCTCGACATGCGCACAGACCGCCCGTGGCGCAATGATCCGAACGCCTGTAAGTTGCGCACGGCATCACCGTGGTGTTGCTAAAATGGTCCCCATGGCTATGGCCTACCGTGGAATGGTGATCCTACTTTAGCGAGTCCCTGATACGGTGTGGCCCCACCGACGGTGATCGCTTAAATCATTGCCATTCCAGCTCGCGACAAAGCTGGCGTGGTTGATCGGGCGGATTCAACACGCCCGCACTGGTGGCATGATGATCGCCGGTCAGGATGTTCGAACCCGTCAGTGCGGTGATCCGATAGAAAGCGCTGCGTAAAATAGCGCGGCTGAATCGGTGTGCAAAGAAGGCTGACTAAGCAGTACCATGGCGTCCACCTTTGGTAGATCAGCTGACGCCTGATGCGTGATTATAAAGTTGATTGAGCGGCGTCGTATGTTGGATAATCACCTCGCTGTTGGTTAGCCATTGCACGGTCGGAGTCGTCGCAGCATGAAGCGCAACGAGAAAGAGTCACGAGCCCCGCAGCGACGGCGATTCCATGCCGTTCCAAGAATACGAGGTCCAAGGCCGAGGCCTGAAGATGTCTGGCTTCGAATCGGGGAGGCGCTGTTTAGCGAGGCGAACTCATCAACAACAGAAGTCGCTAGTCTCCTCGAATTCAGACGCCTCAACGCGCGTGGGATTTCCAAGACCAGCGCGAAGCTGAATTTCGCTGATCGTTAATACATGGAGAATACCATCCATCAGGCTTCTTATTCTGGATCGGCGGCGGCGCTGGTTCGAACATCTGCTTCGGGTGCTGGAGTGATCGTCCCAGTTCCGATGATCACCCTCGTAATAAACCTTCGCTCCCGCGCGTGCGCCGAGAATCCGGTGCAGTGAACCGTTGGCAGCGCTGACAACCCTCGACGCTAGAGAACTCCAGCGCGTAGGCGGTTATCCGCGAGAGCTGGTTTCATACTGATTGGGAAAGATGCCCTCCGTCGCACTGGGTGATCATGAGAAGGTCACCAAAGCGGTCATCGCCTGCGCGGTGCGCGCATTAATCCTGACGTCTTACGACGCTGGATCGATCGCAAAAGAACGCGACACTCGGCGCAAATCACCGCTTTCAACGGGCCCGGCCTGATCTCCCAGGGGCGCAGCTCGGTGACGGTCCCGAGGCGCCGGCAATCGGTCAGGTGGCGAGACATGACGGATTACCGTCCGGGCAACTGACCAATTTTCGGCACATGCGACCGAAAAGGCAGACCGAGGGAATCGTCTTCGAAGGTACTCTGAGTTCAGCCAATGGCAAGGCCCCGGGCGGCGACGAGATCACTCGCCCCCAGAAAGGCTTTCTGACCTGAAAGATCGTGCGATCGGTAAAGGCACGCTCACCACTCATAGCGGGAAACGCGCCGCCCCGGCTCGGCGGTCGCGAGCTGCTGGCGACCGACCGCCAGTCGATCCCGCAGGCGATTATTTTGCCGCGCTTCTCCCTCGATCGCGGCCTGCGCGGCGGCGAGGCGGGCGACGGGCACGCGGTACGGCGAGCAGCTGCACGTAGTTCGAGGCCGAGCGGTGGCAGAACTTCACGCTGTCCGGATCGCCGCCGTGTTCGCCGCAGATGCCGAGCTTGATGTCGGGACGGCGTGCTGCGGCCTTTCTCGACGGCGATCTTCATGAGCTGGCCGACGCCGGTCTGGTCGAGCGTGGCGAACGGGTTCTTCTTGAAGATTTCGTTCTCGGCGTAGGGCATGAGGAAGTTGCCCATGTCGTCGCGGCTGATGCCGAGCGCGGTCTGCGTGAGGTCGTTCGTGCCGAAGCTGAAGAACTCGGCGGTCTGCGCGATCTCGTTCGGCGGTCAGCGCGCCGCGCGGGACTTCGATCATGGTGCCGACCAGGTAGTCGAACTTCACCTTCTTCTCCGCCATGCACTTCCTCGGCGACGCGATGGACGATCTCGACCTGGAGATCGAGTTCCTTCTTGAAGCCGACGAGCGGGATCATGACTTCGGGCTTCACCTTGATCTTCTTCTTCGCGCACGTCGGCGGCGGCTTCGAAGATGGCGCGCGCCTGCATCTCGGTGATCTCCGGATAGGCGATGCCGAGGCGGCAGCCGCGATGGCCGAGCATCGGGTTGAATTCGTGCAGCTCGCTCGACGCGCTGCGCGATCTTCTCAGCGCTGATGCCGAGCTTCTTCGCGAGGTCGGCCTGCTGCGCTTCGCGTCGTGCGGCAGGAATTCGTGCAGCGGCGGATCGAGCAGGCGGATCGTCGCCGGGTAGTCCCTTGAGCGCCTTGAAGATGCCGGTGAAATCGTCGCGCTGATACGGCAGGAGTTTCGCGAGCGCGGCTTTGCGGTCGCTCGTCGTTGTCGGCGAGGATCATCTCGCGCATCGGCGTCGATGCGGTCGCCCTCGAAGAACATGTGCTCGGTGCGGGTGAGGCCGATGCCGGTCGGCGCCGAACGCGATGCGCGTTCTCGGTCTGCTCGGGGTTGTCGGCATTGCGTGCGGACGGCGAGGCGCGTGGCCTGCGAGCACCACTTCATGAGCTGGTTGAAGGCCTTGAACTTCTCCGTCTTCTGCGCGGCCTTGTCGCCGTGCAGCATGCCGGTGATGATCTCGCTCGGCGCGGTCGTGAGCTGGCCGCCGTAGACGGTGCCGGCTGGTGCCGTCGATGGAGAGGAAGTCGCCTTCGCTTGAAGGTCTGGCCGGCTGACCGTCACGGTCTTCTTGTCGTAATCGATGCTGCACGCGCGCTGGCGCCGCAGATGCAGACCTTGCCCATCTGGCGCGCGACGAGCGCCGCGTGCGAGGAGACGCCGCCTTTCGCGGTGAGGATGCCTTCGGCCGCGATCATGCCGCGGAGATCTTCCGGGCGACGTTTCGTTGCGGACGAGGAGCACTTTCTCGCCCTCTCGGCGGCGGCGGCGGCGCGGTCGGCGTTGAGATAGATCTTGCCGGAAGCAGCGCCGGGACCGGCGGGCAGACCGCTTCGCGATGCCTTGGCCTTCTTCACCTCGGCGAGGTCGAAGATCGGCGCGAGGAGCTGGTCGAGCTGATCGGCCGGGTTGCGCAGGATCGCGGTTTCCCAGTCGATGAGCTTCTCCTTCACCATGTCCATGGAGAACTTCAGCGCGGCGGCGGCGGTGCGCTTGCCGTTGCGCGTCTGGAGCATGAACAGCTTGCCTTCCTGGATCGTGAACTCGACGTCCTGCACGTCCTTGAAGTGCTTCTCGAGCGATCGCGCGGACCTTCATCAGCTCCGCGTAGCGACTTCGGCATCTGCTTCTTGAGCTCGAGCACCGGCTCAGGCGTGCGCACGCCGGCGACGACGTCTTCGCCCTGCGCGTTGATGAGGAACTCGCCGTAGAATTCGTTGGCGCCGTTGGCCGGATTGCGCGTGAACGCGACGCCGGAGCCGGAGGTCTCGCCGGTGTTGCCATAGACCATCGCCTGCACGTTGACGGCCGTGCCCCATTCCGGCGGGAATGTTGTATTTGCGGCGATAAACGATCGCGCGGTCGTTCATCCACGAGCCGAACACGGCGCCCGCCGCGCCGCGGAGCTGGTCCCACGGATCGTTCGGGAACGCCTTGCCGGTGCGCTCCTTCACGAGCGCCTTGAAGCGCTTGACGAGCTCCTGCTGGTCTGCCGGCGGTGAGCTTCGGAGTCGTCGATGTCCTCGTGATACTTCTCGTGCTTGAAGCCGCTCGATGACGGTCTCGAACGGCTCGTGATCCTCGCCTTCGCGTCTTCTGCACGCCGATGACGACGTCGCCATACATCTGGATGAAGCGGCGGTAGCAGTCCCACGCGAAGCGCTCGTTCTTCGTCGCGTGCGACGAGCGCGAGCACGGTCTCGTCGTTGAGGCCGAGGTTCAGAATCGTGTCCATCATGCCCGGCATGGAATCGCGCGCGCCCGAGCGCACGGCGACGAGCAGCGGCATGCCCTCGGTGTCGCCGAACTTGTAGCCCATGATCTTCTCCATGTTGCGCGACGCCCGCTTCCATCTGCGCCTGGAGCGCCGTCGGATAGGTGCGCTTGTTCGCGTAGTAATAGGTGCAGACCTCGGTGGTGATCGTGAAGCCGGGAGGCACGGGCAGGCCGATGCGCGTCATCTCGCGCGAGGTTGGCGCCCTTGCCGCCGAGCAGCGGCTTCAAATCGAGCCGTCGCCGTCCGCCTTGTTGTCGCCCCACGTGTAGACGTATTTCGCCGTTTTTTCCTGCGGGTTTCGAGTTGCCATTCACGCTGACTGGCCCGTGAGGGCGGGAGCTTCACCGTTTTGGTTTTAGATGCCATTTCGGTAGTTGTGTTGTGGATTTGAGGAAGGATGAGCGGAGAAATGGAGCGCCGAGGCGAATCAGGCGGGAAGCCTGGGTGCCGGCTGTCGCTGAGGACTTGATCGATCAACCCGACGAATTCCGACACGCCGGTGCTCGGCAACGCGATCACGGTATTGCGCCGGCCATGCCTTCGGTGATACGAAGGAACCGTCCGCGTTCATTCTCGCGGAATTGCTGACGAAAATGCCGCGCCCAATTTGAGCTTCCCAGTCGCAGCGGTTTTTGTCCATGGGTGCCCTGGGGATGCATTGGTGTCGGAAAAAGAGCCGCGCCTTATGCCAGCAGAAGGTGCTAAAAATTTCTCGGAAGGTGGGGTCTTCCGTGGTGGCAGGCTGGTTCCCCTTACCCAAATCATCTTCGGCCCTCCTCTTCCGCTTTGCCCGTTCAGAAGGGATGAAGATGAAGTGATGAAGAAAAAGACGAAGATGAAGCCCCACCACCTGGCATCCCTCGATGATACGGGCAACCCCGCTTGCCTTAATCGTGGCGTCCCGGATAAAGTTGCTCCAACGCGACCACGAGCGCGAGTTCGTGCTGCAAAGTCAGCTTGCTCAGTGACCACATCCAACCTGCCGCCTGCCGCAGTTCATCCGTGCGGGCCATCGGCCCCACTGATGATCGCGCGAGATCCCCGTTTCGCGTGCAACTCCCACTCCGAGATCCAGCTTCCAGCCAGCCCGACTGCCGAGATGCTCCCCCGCGTCTGCATCCAGCACCATCTCGAAACATTCCCTTTGTTCCGCTCGAGCAACGCCGTGCTCCCGCCGACGGCGTCCCCGTCTTCAAGAAGCTGATCTTCACCGGCGAAACGGCTTGAGCCGCCTGCAATATTCGTCCACCCCCAACCGCGCGAATTGTTTCTCAGCCTGCCGACCGCAAAGATGTGCCAATGCATGAATTTAGGAAGTAGATTTAGATTTGTGGAAGTATCAATCGACCGGAACGAAATCGACCTGCGCGCGCTTGTAGCATCCACGCGAGCGACTGACGGAAAGTTCGTCGCCGATCTTGAAACGCTTGCGGGACCGACGCCTGGTGTGGCAAGAGCGGGCGCAATGAATCAAACTCGAAGAAGTCATCGCCCATCGTGCTGACATGGATGACGCCGGTCGCGATGTCCGGCAACTCGACCGTCAGCCCAAAAGCTGCGCGCGTCTGTGATGCACGAAAAGCCTGCGCTTCTTTGAGGCAAAGCTGCCGCTAAAAGAACTCCATCTTCGTCGTGGAAATTTCGGCATCCGGTGATGCGTCCTGTTCGAAATGTGCGCGTGACGCTTCCAGTGAGCGCTCATCGTCGCCGACGTGGTCGCCGTTCAAGACGCGATGCACCGCACCAGATCCGCATAGCGCCGGATTGACCTCGCGTGAAGTGCGTGTAGTTCATCTTCGCCAGACTGTAGCGCCCTGATCACCACAGCATACGCGTCGCCCGCTAGCGCTCTGAGCAGGCCGATCTTGAGCGCGTATCTCCCGCGTGGGCTTGCCGCGCGCAAATTGCTGAGCAGCTTTTGCAGCTCTGACGTAATTGCAGATTGCCCACGGTGTGCCGAACACCGCCGCCACTTCCCGATACCGCCACGATCGCCAGCTGATCCGGATCCGACTCGCTGAATCCGATAGATCGCCGGAATGCCGCCGCTTTTCTTCGCTTGATCACCGTTTTTGGCGACGCCAGTTTATCGCGCGAGCATGCTCACATGAGTTGATGAATATCGTCTTCGATGCGCCCATGCGTTCCGCCTCCGGCCCTCATCGTCCAGCCAGACTTTCACCAGGGAAAATCGAGATCGAGCGAGCTCGCGGCAAAACCAAGTTGCTTCCGCAGCGAACGCGAGCGGAGCTCCCACGCGATCTTGACGCGTTCGGTCAGTTCCCGAGTCAGTTGAGCGCACTGGCTGCTTGCTGAGCGCGGCACCTTCCGCCACGCCTATGCTCCTGCGTCGGAGGAACCGGCTGCCCTTCGAGGATCGCGTAAACGCCTGCCGATACGCGAGCGCGCAGCCGCAATCACCGTCTTGGCAGCGCGTCGACTTCATCTTCCATCCGCAGCCGATGAAGGCCGAGAACGTCGTTTGTCTTCATTCGACGCAGCGAACAAAAAGCCCGTTGCTGAGAAACCCCGGGGAGCATCGGGATCACGCGATCCGCGATACGTCGGAATCTCCGCGCCGAGCGCCTCGCGATCAGCGCCGTGCCCGTGCGAACGTGCGCGAGACATCGGCGATGTGCACGCCGAGTCGCCAGCCATCGCGAGTGCGTTCGGACTGATGGCGCTTCATCGAAATCCTTCTCGCGTCATCGGGATCGGATCGTGACAGATGAACTGCTTCCGCAAATCTCTCCCGTCGCGCTATTTCATTTGAAATCGTTCGCGAATCTGTTCCACTTCGCGCAACACCGGGTCCGGAAATTCCGCAGACAGATCATTTCCCGAAGGATCGGAAATCGGCAACGATCTCCCGTGCATGAGCCGGCCCGAGTATCTCCTGGATGATACACCTTCCACAGATGCCGCGATTCCCACTGGCCCATCTTGACCACCACTTTGTTCCACTCGCGCGGCAATCCGCGCAGTACAGATGTTGCTGGATCCGTGGATCATCCGAACGACATGAAAATCGTCGGTATTCTGCAGCGTGCCTTAATGACGGTCTGATTCGCCCGCCCAGAATGCGATCACCACCACGTTTTCGATTCGATCGCCCGGCCGCGGCTTCCGTCCGCCATTGCCCGAGAGCCAGTAATCATCACGCGATCCCCATTCATCGCCGTCCCCGTATGCCTCCGGGGCGGAAGACCACATCCGGTTGTCCGCCGCGCTCATCGGCACGTAGGTGCGCATTCGCATTGCGATGCACCTGAATCGATCCCCGTCACCAAGTCCGCCTCTCCGGCAGAACATACCGATCCTTGCGAATGCGCCAGCGACATCCCGCCGCCTGAGTTCGTAAACACCTCGCGGATCTGACGCCGCTCAGAACTATGAATGCCGAGCGCCTTCGAAAGCTCCACTTTGTCGCAAAGAGCGCGTCGATAGCCATTACGGCGCATCAGCGCGAGAATCCGATCGCGGAGAAGGTTCGGGCATGGGCAAAGGTGGTGTAGCCACCATCCCGCTGCCCGCAGCGAGCCCACGAAGTAAGACTTTAATTCTTAATCCTTAACTCTTTAATTCCATCCACTGATGAACGCGCAGCACTGCTCGCTCTTCCTCCTGGTCTTTGCCTTCCCCGCCCGTGGCGGAAGACATCTTGGCGCTGCCAAAGTCCTGGAGCGGGTGAATTCCCAGAAATGCACACCAAAAGCTGGCGACACGAAAGAGGATCGTCTCGGTGGATGACGATGAAGCTCGGGATCGCGTTTGACGCCTGGCTCCAAACATCAGGCTGACGAAACAGCGTCGATGCATTTCGGAACCGCCGACTGGTCCATTGCCGTCGCCCGGCGTCCCGCCCGGGCTGGCAAGTTGGGATGCCCTCGATAAGGCGATCGCGGCGAGGCCCATCGCAGACGGTGACGCCGCGCTTCTCAATCTCAGCTCACGGATGCTGAGCGCGCCGATGCTGGAGAGCCGATCATGCGACACTTCGCACGACCGTCTGTAATCAAAAGGTGTCCCGGAAAGCATCCACAGGTCGATATGACAACCAGTCATTTCGATCAGCCACGCCGCCCGGGCGCGACGTTCTCTGCACCGGCAAACGACGAGTTACCTGCAATGCGACGGACCTCACACAGCAACAGCGCGAGCAAGGACATTTCAAGCGTCACGGTCGTCGATACGACGCCGCCAGGTGGTCACTGGGCAATGTCCCAGCTGATAAGACTGTCCAGGCGAACCGCTTCTTAGCGTCTGGTAGTCGACTGCGTCCTGCCGACGGCGGCGATCCGGTGAGCCGCGATCGTCACCTGCGTACCGGACAGAAACTCCACCTTTGCCTCGGCGCGACAACGGTGACCGTCGTTCGGCGCTCGGACGAGGCGCGGTACGCAGGGGACTGCCACGTTCAAGATCACTGTCGTCGACACCACCCCGCCGACCTGATTCCACCGGGCGACACGAGCGTCCACAGCGACGACGGATACGGGGCCGCTGCGGCCGACCGGAGGGCCTATCACACGGTCCATCTCTCGGCTCGCACGTCGCTGACATCGCCGACGCGCATCCAAAGGTCACCGCTGACAACCCCAGTTCTTCCCGGTCGGCACGACGACGGTGCACTTCACCGCCACAGATGCGAGCGGCAACAAGGCACTGGTAGCGCCAAGCTCACGGTGCTCCCCAAGCCGGCGCGTCGGAACGACGCCACCCGCGCTGCCTCCACCCACCGAGAACACTCCGCCGGCCAACGTCACCGGGCTCACGGGCAAGGCGTGGCGACAGGCGTGCCACTCTCAAGTGGCACCAATCCTAAGGTTTCGACTTTGCGTGCCGCCGAGATCGAGCGCGGCACGAAGTGCCGCGTTCTCGAGCGTCAAGGCGACCGGCACCGTCGTCTACCACGGTTCCTGGCACCTCGTATGTCGACAAGGGGCCTGACGAATGACGTCTCGTACCGTTATGTGGTGCATTCGCTCGACAAGAACGGCAACAAGTCCCAGGGAGTCCCCATCAACATCGCCGCGCCGTGACTTCCAGCCGACTCCGGACGGCGACAGACCCGCCTCCCGGCGATCCCCAAAAGTTCGTCTGGACCCGCGATCCGGAAGGCGTACCTACAACTCCAGCTCTTCCTCGGCGGGACACGCTCCTCCTACAGAGCACAACGGCAGAACCGCGGAAAATCACAGGCACCTGGACGACCGGGCTCGTCTCAGCTTCAGAGAGCCCTGGAAGTGGGAAGGCAAGAGCTACAAGATCGCCAGGGGGATCACACCTGGTAACGTCTGGCCCGGCTACGGCTGCGCCTCGCGCGGACGCTCGACGTACGGACCTCAGATGGGACCAGCCACCTTCCAGATCACGAAGACACCGAAGCCGCGCAAAGCCCAAGAAGAAAAAGAAGTAAGGGCTACCGGGTCGTCGAGACGGCTCATCCAGCGCAGAGCGTCGCCATGAGGCTGACGATCGGCGGGAAGGCAAGCGGGGCAGCGACTGAAGAGCGCAGCATCGGTCACCGCCGCCCGTGCCGATGATCGTTCCGAGGCCTGCGAGGAGCAGGGCTGCGATGACGAGCAAGATGATGAACAGTCGCTTCTTCATGTCCTGAGTCTCGACTACAAGACGGGCGAAAGCGTTATACGGTTTTCCCTACCTCTGAGTGCGGCCTGCCTGTGAAATGGAGCCTTTCCCGGCCCTCTCTCCCCACTCGCGTGGGCGCTTTCAGGCGGCGCCGATTCCGACTACAATCGCCGGCTCTGGGGTCGTCGTAGGGGAGGACTTGAAGGGTTGCAACTAGCAGCAGGGTCATCTCTGGGGCTGGCGGTCGGCGCTGCCTCTCCTCGTATTGCTTCTTGCCGGCAGCGCGTTCAAGCCCTCTCCACCTCGAGTGCCGGACGAGCCGACGATCCTCCGCCGACCACGGTGTCGACCCCGACGTTGTCCGCGCCGGTGCCGGAGCCTGCTCCGCCGCCTGCCACGGTGCAGCCGCCACGGAAGTTGCCGACGCCGAAGACCACGGCGCGATAAACCGGCCGCGAGCAGCAACGCCGGCGCCGCCCGTTGCCTCGACTCCGGCTCAGTCCGTACCGAGCGTCGTGCCGCACGCAGCACCCAGGTGCGACCGAAGAAGGCCAGGATCCGAGCCCACGAAGTCCATGCGAACAGCGCCGGCGCCGACACCCGCGAAAGCGCCGCGGCAGTCAAGTTGACGCCGCAGGCGACGCTCGGGCGTCCGTCGGTTTCCGCAACCAGGCCGGCTCGAAGTCGACCAGCTCATTCGACGTCAGCCTCTCGTGCTCATCCTCGGTTTGGCGATCGCAACCGCCTGCTTCTCGTTTGCGTTGATTCCGGCGAAGCGCCTGCGGTGGCGCCACGTCGCGTCTTTCTAGATCGGAGCGACAGGGTCGACGCTGACGCTGATCGGGCTTACTCTCCTCGCGACGACCTTCATGCTCTACCTCACGACCAGGACCCAGATGCGGCCCGGAAGGCGTCGTCCCTACTTCCTGAGTGCGGCCCGCCTCTGAAAGCTCGACCTTGCCCTCGGCCTTCTCGATCTTCTCGACGCAGCACCTGGATCGGGTCGCCCAGGCGGTACGTGCGCTCCCCGCGGCGGCCTGCCATGGCCGTTCCCAGGTCGTTGAGCTCGAAATAGTCGCCGCGAGCGCGGCGCGCGGGCAGGTAGCCCTCGAAGACGTCGCCGAACCGGATGAACAGGCCCGAGGCGATCATCCCGACGATCTCGCCCTCGAACGGGTCGTCCCAGCCCGCGCTCGTAGCAGCGTCGCCTCGAGGAGCCAGGCGAGGCAGATGTCGTCGGCGAGGTACTCGACCTGCGCCGCCTCCCGCTCGCGCGCCGAGGTGTGCTCTGCGAGGCCCTCCAGATCCGCGGGCGGCGGCTCGTCGGCGAGGCCGAGCTCCCGCAGCGAGCGCACGGTGGACGACGAGGTCCGGATAGCGGCGGATCGGCGAGGTGAAGTGGCAGTACGCCGGGCTCGCGAGGCCGGAGTGGCCGAGGTTCTCGCGGGTCGTAGCGGGCCTGCTTCGAGCGAGCGAAGGACGAGCGACGGAAATGCCTCGCGGCCGCGGCCGGAGCGCTCGACGTAGTCCATGACCCGTTCGCTCGACGTCCGCCGCCGACCGCCGCCGCCGTCGCGGGCGAAAGCTGCTCGGGCGCTGGCGGCGTCGGCACGCCCAGATCGGCGAGCTTCTTCAGCAGGAGCTCGATCGCCTGCGGGTCGGGCCGCTCGTGGACGCGGTAGAGCGCCGCGACGCTTGCGCCGGAGAGCAGCTCGGCGACGGCCTCGTTGGCGGCGATCATCAGCTCCTCGATCAGCCGGTGCGCCGTCGGCTCGGTCTCCTTCCAGGCGCGGGCGACGCCGCCCTTGCCGTCGAACTCGAAGTTGATCTCCGGCGTCTCGATGCGCGAGCGCGCCGCGCGCGAAGCGCCGGTCGCGCATCGCCGCGGTCAGCCGGTCGGTGAGCTCGAGCTGCCGCGACGATCGCCGGCTCGGCCTCCCGCCGCTCTGCCTCGCCGTAGGTGAGCCGCGCGTCGGCTGCGGATGATCGAGCGGTAGAACGTCGGCTCGCCGTTCGGCGGCATCTCGACGGTGACGCAGAGCCGGTCCTCGTTCGGCCGCAAGCTGCAGCGGTTCTCGGACAGCTCCGGCGGCAGCATCGGCGCGACCCGGCCCGGGACGTACGTCGAGAACGCGCGCTCCGGCGGCGCCGCGATCGAGCGGCACGCCGGCCGCGAAGTACGCCGAGACGTCGGCGATGTGCACCCACCAGCGGAAGCCGTCCGCCTTCCGCCTGCACCGAGATCGCGTCGTCGAAGTCCTTCGCGGTCTCCGGGTCGATCGTGAAGTCAGAGCTGGTCGCGCAGGTCGACGCGGTCGGACGAGATCGGGCTTCGGGCGCCTCGTACGGCTCGAAGTCCGGTGCGCACGCCCGCGTGCGACGAGCAGCCCCTCGAGCACGACCTGGATGTCCTTCGCCTTGCCGAGCTTGCGCTCGAGCCTGCGCGCGGCCGCGGCCGGTGCGGACGACGACGAGATCGCCAGGGCCGGATGTCGCCGCTGCCTTTGCGGTCGATCGTGACCGGAACGTTCGGGACGAAGTACGGCTCGCCGATCGAGCAGCTTGCCGCGCTTGTCGACCTCGACGACTGAGTAGGTCGTTCAGCTAGACCCGGAGGAAGCGGCGGATGGTGAAGCCCGAGCCGGCGGCGCCGAGCAGCAGCCCGGTGCCGAGCAGGATCAGCGCGTTCAGCGAGAACGCGATCGCGTTCACGTCGTCACCGGCCTTGAGCGGTCCGCTGTGAAGCAGCGACGGCAGCGCGATCTCCTTGCCGATCACGAGCAGGATCACGGCGCCCAGCGCGCCGCGCGATGCCCACACAGCAGGCCTTCGAGCATGAACGGGCCGCGCACGAACCAGTTCGTGGCGCCGACGAGCTTCATCACCTCGATCTCGCGACGGCGCGAGAAGATCGATAGGCGGATCGTGTTCGCGATCAGCAAGGTCGACGCGAGCAGCAGGAGGGCCACCGCGATGATGAAGAAGATCTCGATCACATGGGCGAGCTTGAGCACGCGGTGCGTCGTCTTCTTGCCGTAGTCGACCTTGTCGATCCCGACGGCCGGCTCAGCTTGGAAGAGCGAAGCGACCTTCTCGACGTCCTCCCCACGCTTCGGGACGACCGTCGAGCGCGTTCGGAAACGGGTTCGTCGGCAGCGCGCCTGACCTCTTCGGAGTGCGTCTTCTTCATCTGCGCGAGCGCCTGTTCCTTCGAGACGCGGCACGATCCGTCTTCGACCAGCGGGCTCGAGGACGCGATGTTCGCCGACCCTGTTCATCTGTGCGGCGGTGGCCTCCTTCGCGCAGGTGTCGCTCGTGCAGTAGTAGACGTGCACGACGAGCTCGCGCTTGACGTGGTTCGCTCCAGGAGACGACCCACGTGCCGAAGCGCGATGAAGAGGCCGAGCAGGAACATGCCGATCAGAACGGTCACCGTCGCGGCGAGCGTGGTCGAGAGCGTTCGCGCCGAGCGAGCGAAGCGACTTCGACGAAGAGGAGCTTGAAGCGCTCCATCGACTGGACTCGTAGCCTCCGCGGCGCTCGTCGCGCGGCGAGGCGTTCCGTCCTCGAGCGCGATCACGCGGCGTGCGCATCTTGTCGACCATCTCGCGGTCGTGCGTCACCATCAGGATCGTCGTGCCGGCGCGGTTGATCCGGTAGAGGAGCTGCATGATCCCGACCGAGGTGTCGGGGTCGAGGTTCCCGGTCGGCTCGTCGCAGACGAGCAGCGGCGGGTGGTTGACGAACGGCGCGCGCGATCGAGACGCGCTGCTGCTCGCCGCCGGAGAGCTCGTCGGGCAGCGAGTTCATCTTGTGCGCGAGCCCGACCATGTTCATGACCTCGGGCACCTTGCGGCGGATCGTCGGCGGCGCCTCGCCCTGCACCTTGAGCGCGTAGGCGACGTTCTCGGCGGCGGTGCGGTTCGGCAGCAGCTTGAAGTCCTGGAAGACGCAGCCGACGTTGCGGCGCAGCATGCGGCACGTTCGAGCGCGCGCAGGCGCGTCAGGTCGCGGCCGCCGACGAAGATCCGTCCGCGCGTCGGCTCGAGCTCCTTGAGCAGGAGCCGGATGATCGTCGACTTGCCCGAGCCCGACGGCGCCGACGACGAAGACGAACTCGCCCTTGTCGATCACGAAGGAGACGTCGCGGAGCGCGGTGACGTCGGGCTCGTAGACCTTCGTCACCGACTCGAACACGATCATCGACGCCGGGGCCCGGCGACCGTGCGGCCTCGATCGGGCTGCAGCTCGCGGAGCGGTGCCGTCGGGAATCTCCCTCTGTCTGAAGGGTTACGTCCGCACACGGGTCTCTCTCGAGGGGGCGCGGGTTACCGGGCGCGCACCGGCCTTGGTTCGGGCAAGTCTAGCTGAAGGGTTAGACGACCTTCCCGGCCGCCCGGGCGAGCAAGTAGGCGTGGATGAAGGGATCGAGGTTGCCGTCGAGGACGCCCTGGGCGTTCCCGACCTCGAAGTCGGTCCGTGTGATCCTTGACGAGCTGGTATGGCTGGAGGACGTAGCTCCGGATCGGGTTCCCGCCGAAGCCCATGCTCGACGACGCCCCGCTCCTTCGCCAGCATCCTGCTCCGCTCCTCCTCGGCGAGCTCGGCGAGGCGGGACTTGAGGATCCGCATCGCCGTCTGCTTGTTGGCCGTCTGCGAGCGCTCGTTCTGGCACTGGACGACGACGCCTGTCGGGAGGTGCGTGATCCGGACCGCGGAGTCGGTCTTGTTGACGTGCTGACCGCCGGCGCCCTGCGCGCGGTAGGTGTCGATCCGCAGGTCGCCCTCGTCGATCTCGACGTCGCCGTCCTCGTGCGAGCGAGCGGCGCGGGGATCACCTGCGCGAACGACGTGTGCCGTCGATGGGCCTGGTCGAACGGGCTCTGGCGGACGAGCCGGTGCTTGCCGCGCTCGGCCCGCAGGATCCCGTAGGCGTTCTCGCCCTCGACGCGTGAACGTCGCGCGACTTGAGACCCGCTTCTTCACCCGGGCTCGCCTCGATCACTTCGCTCTTGAAGCCGCGGTCGTCGGCCCAGCGCTCGTACATACGCAGAAGCATCTCGGTGAAGTCCTGCGCGTCGGTGCCGCCGACGTCGGACTGAAGCGTCACGACCGCGTCGCCGGCGTCGTACTCGCCGATGAAGAGCGCGTCTTCCTGGAGGCGCGCGAGCTCCTGCCTGCAGCTGGCGTCGATCGAGGTGCGATCTCGTCCTCCATGCCGCCGTCCATCGAGAAGAGCTCCTGCGCGTCCTCGAAGTCGCGGGTGAGCTGCTCGTAGCGTTCGAGCTTGCGCGCGACACGCGAGTGCTCGGTGGAGATCTGCGCCGCGCGTTCCTGGTCGTCCCAGAAACCGGGCTCGCCCATCTGTGCCTCTAGCTCGGTGCGGCGCGCGCGTCAAGCGTGTCCGGGTCAAGGTAATCACTGGACCCAGGCGAGCTGGGCCCTGATTTCCTCGAGCTGTTCGCTTCAATGGCTGTGCGGCTTCTTCGGACACCTGAGGCAAGCGTAGCTCGTGCAGGACACGTCGGGGACTGTCCCCAACATGTCCCGGCGGACCAGTTGTGGAAGCAAGAGTCACAGTTTCGTCACGCAGTCTCCAGCTTCGAGCCCCCGGACGTTTCCGCCTCGAATCCACAACGAGACGCAAAGCCGGAGGCTAAGACCAGGCAAGCCGGGCTTAGCCGAGCAGGCGAACTGATGCGGGCGCGGCCGCGAAGCGCCCGTGCCCGCACGGAAGAGAACCAGCCGCCCCGAGCGAGACCACCAATAAGAGTGCGTGGGCTCTGCCACGCACGTTCAGCGCGAAGCGCCGTACCTAATTACCCGCGCGAAAGCGAAGCTTTCGCGCGTGGCGCAGCGGTCAAGCGCCGTGACACTTCTTGAACTTCTTGCCGCTGCCGCACCAGCAGGGGTCGTTCCGGCCGATGTTGTCGCGCTCGGTACTTGACGATCGGGCGCGGCGTGCCCGCGGTCGACGTCGTGCCGCTGCCGCCCGCCATCGACGATCGTGGCCGTGGCGTTCCGGTGCTCGCACCGCCTGCGGCGAGCGATCGCCTCGGCGCCGGCCAGCGACTCGTGCTCGTACTGCAGCCCGCCGCCGTTGAGGGCCTGCGCTTGCGCCTGCTGCGCGCGCTGGAGCTCGTCCGCCTCCTCCGGCGCGAGCTGCGCGTGGAAGAGCGTCAGCACGACCTCCTCGTGGATCGATGCGCCCGAGCTCCTCGAACATGATGTGCCCCTCGTGCTGGTACTCGACGAGCGGGTCCTTCTGCGCCATCGCGCGCAGGTGGACGCCTTCGCGCAGGTAGTCCATCGCGTCGAGATGCTCGCGCCAGCGCTGGTCGACGACCTGGAGGATCACGAAGCGCTCGAGCTCGCGCATCAGGTCGGGCGTCAGCTCCTCTTCCTTCGCCGCGTACGAGTCGCGCGCATCCTCCTGGAACTCCTCGACGAGCGACTCGCGCGTGAGCTCGCCCAGATCCTCGCGCAGCTCGTCGACCGTGACCTCCGTGTCGTAGAGCGTCGCCATCTGCTTCACGAGCGCCTCGAGGTCCCACTCCTCGGCGTACTCCTCCTGCCGTGAACTCGTCGACGGTGCGCTCGACCACCTCGTCGATCCACTGCGCGTACCTGCTCGGACATGTCCTCGCCCTCGAGCACGCGCGCGGCGCTGCTCGTAGATGACCATCGCGCTGCGTGTTCATGACGTCGTCGTACTTGAGGACGTTCTTGCGCGCGACGAAGTTCTGCTCCTCGACCTTCTTCTGCGCGCCCTCGATCTGGTTCGAGAGGATCTTCGCCTCCATCGGCTGGTCGTCCGGGATCTTGAAGCGCTCCATGATCCGCTTGATCCGGTCGCCCGCGAACAGGCGGACGAGATCGTCCTCGCCGGAGAGGTAGAAGCGTGACTCGCCCGGATCGCCCTGGCGGCCTGAGCGGCCGCGGAGCTGGTTGTCGATCCGGCGCGCCTCGTGGCGCTCGGTGCCGAGCACGTAGAGCCCGCCGGCCTCGACGACGCCCTCGCCGAGCTTGATGTCGACGCCGCGGCCGGCCATGTTCGTCGCGATCGTGACCGCGCCCTGCTGGCCCGCGTCCATGATGATCTCGGCCTCGCGCGCGTGCTCCTTCGCGTTCAGGACGCTGTGCGGGATTCCCTGGCGCGTGAGCAGCTCGCTCGAGGTACTCCGAGGTCTCGACCGCGATCGTGCCGACGAGGACGGGCTGACCCTGCTCGTGGCGCTCCTTGATGTCGCGCATCACGGCCTGGAACTTCCCTCCTACGGACTTGAAGATCAGGTCGTTCTTGTCGTCGCGCGCCACGTGCGACGTTCGTCGGGATCTCGACGACGTGCAGGTTGTAGATCTCGACGAACTCCTTCTCCTCCGTCTTCGCCGTACCGGTCATGCCGGCGAGCTTCTCGTAGAGGCGGAAGTAGTTCTGGAGCGTGATCGTCGCGAGCGTGACGTTCTCCTCCTGGATCTTCACGCCCTCCTTCGCCTCGATCGCCTGGTGGAGGCCCTCCGACCAGCGACGTCCTTCCATGATCCGGCCGGTGAACTCGTCGACGATCTTGACCTCGCCGTCCTGGATGACGTAGTCGACGTCGCGCTTGTAGAGCGACTCGGCCTTGAGCGCCTGGTTCAGGTGGTTGACGAGCTGCGAGTTGCGCGGGTCGTAGAGGTTCTCGATGCCGGAGCGCGCGCTCGACCGCCTCGATCGACGCCTGGCCCGGCGCGACCGTCTTGTGCTTCTCGTCGTACTCGTAGTCGGCGTCCGGATTCGCCGCCCTTCGAGCAGCGGGTCGTGCGGCACGCCGTTCAGCGCCGCGCGCGATGCGCGCGAAGTCGTAGTAGATCTGCGCCGCGGCCTCCGGCTCGCCGGAGATGATCAGCGGCGTTCGCGCCTCGTCGATCAGGATCGAGTCGACCTCGTCGACGATCGCGTACGAGTGGCTGCGCTGGACGACGCCGTCGAGGCTGACCGCCATGTTGTCGCGCAGGTAGTCGAAGCCGAACTCGGAGTTCGTGCCGTACGTGATGTCGGCGTCGTAGCGCGACCTTGCGCTCGGCGAACGGCATCATGTTCTCGATCGCGCCGACGGTCATGCCGAGGCGCTCGAAGACGCCGCGGTTCCACTCGGCGTCGCGCTTGGCGAGGTAGTCGTTGACCGTGACGAGGTGGACGCCCTTGCCCTGCGAGCGCGTTCAGGTAGAGCGCGAGGCTGGCGACGAACGTCTTGCCCTCACCGGTCTTCATCTCGGCGACGTCGCCTTCGTGGAGGACGATCCCGCCCATCAGCTGGACGTCGAACATCCGCTGGCCGGACTCGCGCACGCGCGCCTCGCGGACGGCCGCGAAGGCCTCGAAGAGGAGCTCTTCGAGCGTCTCGCCGTTCTCGAGCCGCTGCCGGAACTCGACCGTCTTGCCGCGCAGCTCGTCGTCCGAGAGCTCGCTGGAACTCGGGCTCGATCGAGGTGATGTAGGCGGCCTGCTCGGCGAGCCGCTTCATGCGGCGGCCCTCGCCGACGCGGAGGATCTTCTCGAAGGAACCGAGCTGGTAGGACATCAGTTCCTAGGGTAGCTTGCCTCCGCTAGAGCGGATCGACACGAACCTCCCAGAGCGTGCCGTCGAGGCGGGCGGCGCGGATGACCGCGTCGCCGTCGGCGAGCTGCGTCGAGCTCCGGGATCGTCCCGAACGAGCGGTTGCCGTCGACGACCGAGGGTCTTCTCCTCCCCGCGGACGACGAGCTCGACCTCGTCGCCGCCGGGCTCCGGGAGCTCGACGACGCGCAGGCGGTGCGCGGCGATGGCCCATTGCGTCTCGCCACGGCGCACCGCGTTCGCGCGGTATGGCCGGGCGATGTCCTGCTCGATCGCATCCGCAAGCGGCGTCAGGTCGCCGTCGCCCTCCTCGACCAGGAGCGAACCGTCCTCGAGGCCGACGAAGCGTGCGCTCGAGCCTTCGGCATCCGGCGCGTCCGTCGCCGCGACTGCGTCGTACTGGCGCTCACGCGGAATGCCGTGGATGCCCGTTTCCGGAATCACTCCTGTGAAGAGCGGCACCGTGGAGCGCTCCACGAGACCGCCCTCCTCGGCGAGCCGCTCGTGCAGCGGCTTGCGCCTGAACAGCCCCACTACCCCGAGGGCTCGATCACGCCGTAGCCGCCGCTCCGGCGGCGGTAGATGACGTTGATCTCGAGGGAGTCCTCGCTGCGAAAGACGAAGAAGTCGTGCCCGATCAGCTCGAGCTGCAGCGCGGCCTCTTCGGCGCTCATCGGCTTCATCGTGAACTGCTTCGGTCTTGACGATCTGAGGGCCAGTCTCCTCTTCGTCTTGGCTGCTCATCGAACCTCCCGACGAAACGCCGTTTCCACGCACCTGCCTGCCCTTGCGCTTGCCGCGGACATGCTCGACCTGACGCAGCAGCTTGTCGGTCAACTGGTCGATCGATGCCTTCATGTCGGTCGACGCCTCCGTGACGCGGAGCGTCGGCCCCTTCGTCCAGACGGTCACTTCCGCAACCTGGTTGTCGGCGATCGAGGGGTTCTTCTCGACGCGTAGCTCGAGCTCGACCTCTGCCAGCGTCGTGCAGCTGGCGGTCAAGCTTGCTCATCTTTTCCTCGGCGTAGCGGCGAATCGTGTCGCTGACCTCGACGTTCTTGCCCTTCACCTGAAGTCGCATGCGCCTCCTCGTGAGCCGGGGTTCTCACACTAGCGCACGCGAATCGGATCGGTAGGCTCCTAGCTCTTGAGCCGTACCGCACGGGCGAACGTCACGACCTCGACCGTGTCGCGCACCGTTCTTGCGCAGTGCAGATGCGGCTGCGGCTGGCGGTCGAGCCGGTCGTGTACGACGTCGTCGACGAGCGACGAGCGCTGGGCTGCAGATCCCTCGGCCGCGGAATGCGCCGGCGACGTTGCGACGGCGGGCGGCCTGCGACAACCCGCGCTGACGCGACGAGCCTCTGGCCCGGCGGAGCAGCGGCTCGAGCGGTAGCTCCCAGGCGACGGCGAGCTCGGCTGCAAGCCGCTCGGCGGCGTGGTGTCCTCGCCTCAGCCGGCGATCCGGATCGGCCGGCACGAACGTCACGCACGCAGCCGCCTGGACGCGCGACGGTTTCGCCACGACCGTCGGCGGCCAACCCTCGCCAAGCGCGGCGCAGACCGCGCTCCTTCCACGCCGCAACGAGCGCGCCGCACCGGCTCGTCGTACTCCACCGCCGCGCGGGCGCTGACGAACGCCAGCCTCCGCCCGGCGCACTCGGCGCAGCGTCGCACCGGCCAGGCCGTCGGCGCACCGCAGCGTCGCAGAGAGGTGGCCCGATGCGGCGCAACGCCGACCGGCAGCATGCGCACACCTGCGTGCCCAGGGCTGGAGCAGATGAGACAGCGCTGGGGCAGCAGCAGGTCGAGCACGCCAGCGACGGTAGAGCGACGCGCGTGTCGTGACGTCGGTCTGGACTGATCAGCTCGGTGGCGAATACTCCGCGCGTTCCGGCAGACCACGCCGGCGGCGCATGCGGTTGTCGGCTTCGAGCAGCTGCGTCGCGTCGCCGATGTCGTACCAGTCGCCCTCGAAGCGGTACGCATAGACGGGCTCGCGCCGGTGCAGCCAGGCGACGAAGTTCCCAGGCTGGTCCGGCGGATTGCCCTCATCGAGGTACGTCTCGACGAGCCGCGCGTGGTCGCGCGTGTAGAGATACGTCGCGGTGGCGCACAGGCGTCGTCGGCGGATCCTCGGGCTTCTCGACGAAGCTCGTCACGCGATCGTGCTCGTCCGACGTCCACGACGCCGTACTTCTTCGCGAGCTCGCGGTCGCCGACGTCGTAGCACCGCGACGCAGCTGCCGTCCGCTCAGCGCCAGTACGCCTCGTAGTCCGCGAGCGAGTAGTCGAACAGGTTGTCGCCCGCGACCACGAGCAGGTCGTCGTCGAGGCCGACGAAGCGGATGTCGCCGATCGCGCCGAGGCGATCCTCGTTCGACGTCGTCCCGTCGTTGTGAACGCGGACGTCCTTGTCCGCGGCCCAGCGCTCGAAGTCCGTCGGCGAAGCGCGCGTTCGTGACGAGGTGAATCTCGTCGGCGCTCGTCTCCGCGATCCGGTCGAGGATCCAGTCCACCATCGGCCGGCCGCCGACCGGGCAGCAGCTGCTTCGGGATCGAGTCGGTGAGCGGACGCAACCGCGTCGCGTAGCCCGCCGCCAGGATCAGCGCCTTCATACGAGCGCCGCCAGCGACTGCGCATACGGCGCACGGTGGACGCCGTGCTCCGGTGACGATCGCCGCGATCAGCTCGGCGGGCGTGACGTCGAAGGCGGGGTTGCGCGCGGCGAAGCGAGTCGTGATCTCGGCGGCGGCGCGCTCCTCGATCGGAATGTCGGCGCCGGTCGGGCGTCGCGAGGTCGACGGTCGAGCGTCGGCGCGACGACGTAGAACGGGATGCCGTGGTGCGCGGCGAGCACGGCGAGCGAGTAGGTGCCGATCTTGTTCGCGGTGTCGCCGTTCGCGGCGATCCGATCCGCGCCGGTGACGACGCAGTCCACGTCGCCGGCGGCCATCAGCGACGCGGCAGCGGAGTCTGCGATCACGGCGTGCGGGATGCCGGCGCGTCTCGAGCTCCCACGCCGTCAGGCGCGAGCCCTGCAGCAGCGGCCGCGTCTCGTCGACCCAGACGCGCTCGAGCAGCGCCGCGCTCCCAGCGCCGCGCGCAGCGCGCCGACGGCGCTGCCGTAGCCGCCGGTCGCGAGGCCGCCGGCGTTGCAGTGCGTGAGCGCGCGCGTGCCCGGCGCCGAAGAGCTCGCGCGGCGTGTCGCTGCCATCGCGCGGCAGCGCTCGACCTCGTCGTCGTGCAGCGCGCGTGCGTGCGCGGGAGTCGGGTCGTCACGCATCTGCTCGAGCGCCCAGGCGAGGTTGACCGCGGTCGGGCGGGACTGCGGCGAGCGCGCGGTCGCGCCGTCGTCGAGATCCTCGCCGCGCGTCGGCTGCGAGCGCGAGCCCGTAGGCAGCGGCGACGCCGATCGCCGGCGCGCCGCGGATCGCCAGCTCGCGGATCGCCTCGACGACCTCGGCGACCGATCGGCACTCGCAGCTCGACCTCCTCGTCGGGCAGCCGGCGCTGGTCGAGGAGGACGACCGTCGGGCCGTCCTCCTCGTACCGAACGATGTCCTCCGGTTCTAGGTTCCTTCGTCCCACGAGGCCAGGTACTTCTCCTGCTCCTCGGTGAGCTGGTCGATCGTCGACGCCCATCGTCTCGAGCTTCAGGCGGGCGATCTCCTCGTCGATCTCCGCGCGGCACCGGATAGACCTTCCGCTCGAGCTCGGCCGCGTGCTGGACCGCGTACTCGGTCGAGAGCGCCTGGTTCGCGAAGGACATGTCCATGACGATCGCCGGGTGGCCTTCGGCGGCCGAGATGTTGACGAGCCGGCCGTCGGCGAGCAGGTAGATGCGCCGGCCGTCGGCGAGCGTGAACTCCTCGACGAACTGCCGCGCCTCGCGCGTCTCGACGGCGAGCGACCGCAGCGCCGGGATGTCGATCTCGACGTTGAAGTGGCCCGTGTTCGCAGAGGATCGCGCCGTCCTTCATCTGCTGCGATGTGCTCGCGCGGCGATCACGTGCTTGTCGCCGGTCGCGGTGCAGAAGATGTCGCCGATCGACGGCGGCCTTCGCCATCGGCATGCACCTCGTAGCCGTCCATGCAGCGCCTCGAGCGCCCGCATCGGATCGACCTCGGTGACGATCACGTGCGCGCCCATCCCGCGCGCGCGCGAGCGCGACGCCGCGCCCGACCCAGCCGTAGCCGGCGACGACGAAGCGCTTGCCGGCGAGCAGGACGTTCGTCGCGCGGATGATCCCGTCGATCGTCGACTGGCCCGTGCCGTAGCGGTTGTCGAAGAGGTGCTTCGTCTGCGCGTCGTTGACGGCGATGACCGGGAAGCCGAGCGCGCCGTCGCGCCTCGAGCGCCTTGAGCCGGATCACGCCGGTCGTCGTCTCCTCCGTGCCGGCGATGATGTCGCCGAGCTGCTCGCGGCGGGCGGAGTGCAGGACGCCGATCACGTCGGCGCCGTCGTCCATCGTCAGCTGCGGCTTGTGGTCGACCGCCGCCTCGATGTGCGAGTAGTACGTGTCGTTGTCCTCGCCCTTGATCGCGAAGACGGAGATGTCGTACTCGTCGACGAGCGCGGCCGCGACGTCGTCCTGGGTCGAGAGCGGGTTCGACGCGCACAGCACGACGTCGGCGCCGCCCGCCTTGAGCGTGCGCATCAGGTTCGCGGTCTCGGTCGTCACGTGCAGGCACGCGGAGATGCGGTAGCCGGCGAGCGGCTGCTCGGCCTCGAAGCGCTCGCGGATCGCGGCGAGCACCGGCATCTGCCGGTCGGCCCACTGATCCGCCGCACGCCCTCGGGCGCGAGCGCGAGGTCCTTTCACGTCGTGTCGTTTCGTCGTAGCCATTCAGTCCTTCCGTCGTCGGTCAGTTACGCGGCGAGCAGGCGCTCGTGCTTGCGCTGCTCCCAGTCGCAGGGCAGACAGCCGTCGGTCGCCTGCCAGCCACGTTGTCGACGGCGCGCCGCGCAGCTCGGGCTCGCGGTCGAGCCTAGCTGCGAAGGCGACGTCGGTCGAGCTCCACGCCGAAGCGTCGCGGAGCTGCGCGCGAGCGAGCGGAGCTGGTTCAGCTCGAGGAGCCCGTACAGCGCGGTATCCGGCGGCTGCTCCGGCGCGGGACGACGAGCCCGGCTGCCTTCGAGGTAGCGGAGCATCCGCGGCGACCAGCCGGTCATGAGGCGGCCGCCTGCCGACGGTGAAGCCCTTCCACGCAACCAGACCTTACCACAAGCTGTGTCAAGGTCCTCGGATGACGGCCCGGCGTCCACCAGAGTAGCCCCGAGGCCCGCCGTGGAGGCCGCTCGAGCTCCTGGCGAGACACCTCGACCGATTGTCCGACCCGCCGGCTCCGTGATACGGCCGCCTGCGTTCCCGCGTCGGCCTCGGACGGGGCCTCGGCCAGCCACGGGTCGCGCGTTGAGCTCGTGTCGCGGCGCGTGGTCAGCTGCGATCGTGTCGAGGATCGCACGCCCGGCCAGGCGCGCCGAGAGCACGACGGACTCGCGTTCGGTCGCGCCCGCCCGCTGACAGTGGACTGCGACCGGCCGGCGCTCGTCGGCTCTGCCCGCGCTCGCAGCGCGCAGAGCTGGCCGGCGGCAGTACGTCGAGCAGCGGCTACGACGACGCCTCGCGATCGAGGGTCAATCCGATCCCTGCAGGCATGCGACTCAGGACCATCAGGTCTTCCGGACCAGTCGGAATGCGGATCCCGATGGTCGTCTCAGCCGCGCTTCGTCGCCGCAGCCGAGGTCGATCGCGCAGCCGAGACGCCGTAGTCGGCCGAGGGCCTGTCGACCCCCGTTGTCGAGTCAGCGCCCGGGCAGCGTCGGCGCGCGACGACGAAGCGTCTCGTCCGCCGTCCCGTGATCTGCAGCCCGCCCGGAGATCGCGGACGTTGATGCGAGCCGTCCCCAGACAGCTCGGGCGCGCTCGTGCCCTCCGCGGCCGTAGCGGTCGCTCGAGGCCGGACGACGGTCGTCGAGGTGCGGCGTCGAGACCTCGAGGATGGTCGTGTCCTCGATCGCGGTGACGCGATGCACCGTGCCCGGGCCGGAAGTGGAACGAGGCGCCGGGCCGATCACCTCTTCGCTTCAGCATCGCGTCCCCGGCCGAGCCGAGCTCGAGCCTGGCGCGGCCCGACTGGACGAGCCAGGACTCGTCCTTGACGCGGTGGAACTGCAGGCTGAGCGACTCGCCGGCCTTCACGAAGAGCACCTTGCCGACGTAGCGCGTCGGTCTCCGCCCAGATCGAGCTCGTAGCCCCACGGGCTTCTCCACCTTGCGCGGCTCGAACGCCCAGGCGTCGAGCCCTCGAGATTCGGCGAGTCCACGCTCATTGCGGCGACTCTATGCCGCGCTCAGCGGAGACCGGTGCCCGGTGCACTGGGCTGACCCGAACCGTCTGGGCTAGCTACGACCTCGGGCGAGCGTCGGCGCGAGCTCCGGATGGAGCGCGTAGTGCTCCTCCGCCCGCTGCAGGTCCTTCGGCGTGTTGACCGTGATCCAGAGGCCCTCGTGGCGGAAGCCGAAGAGCTTCCCTCCCGCGGCAAGCTCGGGAACGTCGACTGCTCGTGGTCGCCGCGCTCCGGCAGGCGCGCGAGCGCCTCGTCGTCGAGGACGTAGACGCCGGCGTTGACCCAGTGCGGCAGGCGCGGCGCTTCGCGGAAGCCCGTGCACGCGGTCGTCGTCGCCGAGCTCGACGACACCGAACTGCGACGTGAGCGGCGCGACGACGATCGTCGCCGCGCCGCCGTGCTCCTCGTGCGCGCTCGAGGAATGCGCGCGAGATCGACGTCGTGCAGCTCGTCGCCGTTGAACGCATAGAGCGGGCCCGGACTCCTCGCGGTGCTGCGCCGCGAAGCGCAGGCCTCCCCACGCCCGAGCGGCTCCGGCTCGGCGACGGCGACGATCTCCGCGCCGAGACCGGACAGCTTCGCCTCGAAGAGCGCCGCCTGGCCGTGCGCCACAGCTGACGATCACGCGGTCGACGCCCGCGCGCACGAGCTGCGAGACCTGGTACTCGGCGAGCGGATGGCCGGCGATCGGCACGAGCGCCTTCGGCTGCCCACGCGCGGCGTCGCCGAGCGCGCGTCGCCTGGCCGCCCGCGAGGATGATCGCTTCCACTAGCTCGAGACCTTCGTCTCCGGCTCCGGCCGTCTCGCGGCAGCGCCTCGAACGGCGAGCTCGGCCGGCCGATGCCTTCGTACGCGAAGCCGGCGGCGCGCGCGCCTCGGCTGGGTCGAGCAGGTTGCGCCCGTCGATGATCAGCGGCCGCGCCATCGCGTCGCGCACTCCTCGACGGCGAGCCCGCGCAGCTCCGTCCCACTCGGTCACGATCACCGCCGCGTCCGCGTCGCGCACGGCGTCGAGCGATCGCGTCGACAGAACTCGACGCCCTGATCAGCTCGCCGGCCGCGCGACCGGATCCCAGGCGCGCACCTCCGCGCCCTCGGCCAGCAGCCGTGACGGCGAGCACGAGCGACGGCGCCTCGCGCATGTCGTCGGTGTCCGGCCTTGAACGCGAGGCCGAGCAGCGCGACCTTCTTGCCGACGCAGCGTGCCGAGGTGCTTCTGCAGCTTCTGGATCGACGCGCCGCTTCTGCAGCTCGTTGACCTCGATCACCGCCGTCGAGCAGCTGGAAGTGGTAGCCCGAGTTGCCGGCGAGCTGCTTCAGCGCGAGCGAGTCCTTCGGAAAGCACGATGCCGCCGTAGCCGATGCCCGGCGCGCAGGAAGTGCGGGCCGAGCCGGTGGTCGAGCCCGATGCCCTTCGCGACCTCGACGACGTCGGCGCCGACCGCCTCGCAGACGTTCGCGATCTCGTTGATGAACGAGATCCGCGTCATCAGGAACGCGTTCGCGGCGAGCTTGATCATCTCGGCCGAGGCGACGTCGGTGCGGACGACCGGCGCGTCGATGCCGCCGTAGAGCGCCTCGACCGCGTCGCCGTCCTCCGTCGTCGAACGCGCCGATCGACGATCCGGTCCGGATTGAGGAAGTCGCGCACCGCATGTGCCTTCGGCCAGGAACTCCGGATTCGACACGTAGCCGACGTTCGTGAGCCCGCGGCCCTCGAGTGCGGCGCGCACCTTCTCGCCGGTGCCCGACCGGCACCGTCGACTTCATCACGAGGATCTGCCGCCGCTCGACCCGCGGCAGGTCGTCGAGCGCCGACCACACGAACGACAGATCGGCGTCGCCCGAGTACGTCGGCGGCGTCTGCACGCAGATGAACAGCGCATCCGCGCTCAGCCGAGGTCGCCCGCGTCGAGCGTGTAGCGGATGCGGCTCGCGGTTCCGCTCGAGCACGTCCAGGCAGGTCCGGCCTCGTGGAACGGCAGCTCGCCGCGCGCGCAGCGCCTCGATCCGCTCCGGCATCACGTCGCGCACGATCACCTCGTGCCCGAGCTCGGCGAAGCAGCCGCCGGTGACGAGGCCCGACCCAGCCCGCGCCGAAGACGCCGATCGTCCGCGATTCCGCCATGCCGAGAAGCCTGCGGGAAGCGGCGCGAGCCCTCGCGCGATCGCGAGCATCGTCTCGTTCGAGAGCTCGTCGAGAACCGAGTTGACGACCCAGTACGTCGCCCCGTCCTTCCGCAGCACGACCATGTGGAGGTGGGCGCCGGAGTAGTAGAGCGCGTACTCACGGCCGCTTGATCTTGTGGATGAAGCTCGGGTCGGCGAGCGCCGGCGCGTCGTTCCAGTTCGTCTCCTCGATGCCCCAGTACTCGTTCGAGCCGATGCGGAAGGTCAGCCGGACCGCCCGGTGGCCCTTGCTGATGTTGTAGACACGGATCGGCGCGTCGAACTCGAGCCGCGACGAGCTCTCGACGAGGCGCGGCACCTGGAGCCGGAAGCGCACGCGCTTGCGCGACTGCATGAGCAGCGACCGGGTCAGCGCGGCGTTCGGCGTCACCATGCGCCGGCTGCTGGATCGGCGTCTTGTCGACCGGCGCCGGCGCGATCGTCCCGTGGAAGTTCTGCCCGACCACGACCGTTGCCATCGCGCCGTTCGCGAGCGTCGATGAACGTCGGCGGGCAGCGGCTTGACGTCGGCGTCGCCGAACAGGTTCGCGAGCGCGGCCGCCGCGGCCTTCGCTCGAGCGCTGCGCGGCGTCGTAGTACACCGTCGTGCGGAAGTACTGGAAGCGTCGGAGCGTTCTGCGGCTTCCCGGTCGGCGGCGAGGACGATCTTGTAGCCGCGCTGGCCGAGCTCGTACGCAGCGTTGGCCGCCGAGCCGGCGATCGCCGTTGCCGTTCAGCACGGTCGTCGCTGACGTCGCGCGGACGCGGCGCAGCGAGCGCCGCTTGATGCCGAAGCGTGACGTCACGCGCCTTCTCCGGCGCGTTGACGTCCGGCTGCACGAATTCGCGGACGGCCGCGGCGATGTTCTCCGGCGCCGCAGAAAGCTCGTTCGTCGCCGGTCAGGCCCTCGATCTTGGACTGGAAGACGTGCCCGGCCGGGAGCCGGTGCGCGAAGTAGAGGTAGTCCTTCAAGCGTCTTCGGATCGAGCGGCTTGCCGCCGCCGCGTCCGACGACGACGTTCTTCTCGACGGCGCTCATGATCTTGAAGCACGGTGTCCAGGTTCAAGCTGCGACGAGATCTGCTGCTTCATCGCTTTGAGGAAGAGCTGCTGCCGGGCATTGCGATAGAGGTCGGAGTCGAAGTGGCGGAATCGCACATAGGCGAGCGCATTCGCTCGCATTCACGCGCTGATAGCCCGGGCAGCAGGTTGATCTTGCGACACCCCGGGACAGTTGGTCGGCATCGCAGAGATAACGGTGGTCGACGTCGAGCCAGACGCCGCCGAGCTTGTTCACGAGATCCGTTGAAGCCGCGGAAGTTGACGGTGACGAAATAGTTGATCGGTAGACCGGTGAGCGCCCGCACGGTCTCGACGGCTCCGAGCGTCCCGCACTCCGAGAACGCTGCGTTGATCCGGTCGCGCAGATCCGGGTGTCCGGGACACTTGATGCGTCGCGATCAGGTCGCGCGGGAACGAGAGCATCGAGAGCGAGTTCGTCTGCTCGGATCGGCCCGGACGAGAATCAGGGTGTCCGAACGCGCCCGGTCAGCTCCGCCTGGCTGCCCTTCCTGCCGGTCGGTGCCGATCACGAGCGCCGATCGTCGGCTGGCCGGGAATCGCCAGGTCGAGGCGCTTCGCCGCCGCGACGATCGACCTTCGTCTTCGGGGCTGATCGCCTGCGAGGAACTCGATGCGTCTTGAGGTACGCCGCACCTGCGCCGCGCCGCGCGCAACCACGACCGCGACGCAGCACGATCCAGAGCACGACGGTCCGCACGACGCTGCCAGGCGTCCGGCGCTGGCGGCTCGGGCTGGCGGTAGCGCCGCATCGGCGTGTGGACGCCCGGCGGGTACACCGCGCGACCGTTGCCGTTGACGGTCGCACCGCGCCCCATGCCTCTCTTGAGCGTGGTCTTCATACGGCCTGAAAACAGGACGACGCCCGTTCCGAGGGCGCCAGCCGGCTCCGAGGATAGCCGACCGACCGGCTAGCCGACATCTCGAACCGTCTCCTCGGCGAGCCATCGTGCCACCGACGCAGGTCGTCTCCTCAGAGCCCGCCGGCTGAGCGCAGCTTCTGCGGGATCGGTTCTCGTAGCCGAGGTTCGGCGCGAGCCACGCGCTCGGTCTTCCTCGATGGTCGTGCCCTTCCGCGCGGCGTAGTCCTCGACCTGGTCGCGGGCGAGCCGGCCGACCGAGAAGTAGCGCGCACTCGGGCTGCGCGAGGTAGATGCCGCTCACCGCCGCCGCCGGCGTCATCGCGAACGACTCCGTCAGATCGAGGCCCGCGCGCCTCGGCGCCGAGCAGGTCGAAGAGCTTCCGCTTCTCGGTGTGGTCGGGGCAGGCCGGGATAGCCGAACGCCGGCCGGATGCCGCGGAAGCGCTCCGCCAGCAGCTCCTCGCTCGGCAGCTGCTCGCTCCGGCTCGTACCACTCGCGCCGCGCCTGCAGGTGCAGGTACTCGGCGAACGCCTCGGCGAAGCGGTCGGCGAGCGCCTTGACCATGATCGCGCGGTAGTCGTCGTGCTCCGCCTCGTAGCGGGCGGCGAGCTCGTCGGCGCCGTGGATCGCGACCGCGAACGCGCCGACGTGGTCGCCGTCGGGCGAGACGTAGTCGGCGAGCGCAGCGGTTCGGCCGCGAGTCGCCGTACGCGGACTGCTGGCGCAGGAACGCGAAGCGCGTGCCGTTCTCGAGGACGACGTCGTCGCCGTCGGCGCGCGCCGGCCAGTAGCCGTAGACGCCGCGCGCCTGCGAGCGATCCGTCGCGCACGATCTCGTCGAGCAGCTCCTGCGCGTCGTCGTAGAGCTCCCTCGCCGCCGGCTGGTCGAGGATCGCCGGGAACTTGCCCTTCAGCTCCCACGCGTGGAAGAAGAACTGCCAGTCGATGTACTCGCGCAGCGTGGCGAGGTCGGGCTCGACCGACCTCGTGCCGGTGAACGGCGGCGTCTGCAGGTCGTCGAACGGCACGCGCTCGCTTGTTCGCGCGCGCCTCCGTCGAGCGGCAGCAGCGGCTTCCGCTCCTTCTCGGCGTGCTGCTCGCGCAGCCGCTCCTGCAGCTCGCGGTTCTCCGCGTCGAGCTCGCGCTTGCCGCGCCGGGTCGAGCAGGCTCGAGACGACGCCGCACGACGCGTGAAGCGTCGAGGACGTGGAGCGTCGGCTGCGCGTACTCGGGCGCGATCTTCACCGCCGTGTGCTGCTTGGACGGTCGTGGCGCCGCCGATCAGCAGCGGCAGCTCGAGCCCGCGCCGCTCCATCTCCTTCGCGACGTTGACCATCTCGTCGAGCGACGGCGTGATCAGCCCGGACAGGCCGACGACGTCGCAGCCCTCCTCGACGCGCGGTGTCGAGGATCCGGTCGGCCGGCACCATCACGCCGAGGTCGATCACCTCGTAGTTGTTGCAGCCGAGCACGACGCCGACGATGTTCTTGCCGATGTCGTGGACGTCGCCCTTGACGGTGGCGAGCACGATCTTGCCCTGCCGCGCGGACGCGTCGCCGCCGGCCGCCTTCTCGGCCTCCATGTACGGCTCCAGGTAGGCGACGGCGCGCTTCATCGCGCGCGGCGCTCTTCACGACCTGCGGCAGGAACATCTTCCCGGAGCCGAAGAGGTCGCCGACGATCTGCATCCCGTCCATCAGCGGGCCTTCGATCACGTCGAGCGGGCGCTCGAAGCTTCTGGCGCGCCTCCTCGGTGTCCTCCTCGATGAAGTCGACGATGCCGTGGACGAGCGCGTGCGACAGGCGCTCCTCGACCGGCGCCTCGCGCCAGGAGAGGTCGCGCTCGCGCTTCGTCGCCTCGCCCTCGACTCGGTCGCGGCGTACTCGACGAGGCGTTCGGTCGCGTCCTCGCCGGCGGTTGAAGATGACGTCCTCGACGCGCTCGAGGAGCTCCGGCTCGATGTCCTCGTAGACGGCGAGCTGGCCGGCGTTGACGATGCCCATGTCGAGCCCGGCGCTGATCGCGTGGTAGAGGAACGCCGCGTGCATCGCCTCGCGCACGGCGTCGTTGCCGCGGAAGGCGAAGCTGAGGTTCGAGATGCCGCCGCGAGATCTTCACGCCCGGGCAGCGCGCCTTGATCTGCCGGCAGCGCCGTCGATGAACGCCTTCGCGAACTCGGCGTGCTCCTCGATCCCCGTCGCGACGGCGAGCACGTTCGGGTCGAAGATGATGTCCTCCGGCTCCCAGCCGTCTGCCGATGAGCAGCTTGTAGGCGCGCTCGCAGATGTCGACCTTGCGCTCGACGCGTGTCGGCCTGCCCCTGCTCGTCGAACGCCATCACGACGACCGCGGCGCCGTAGCGCTTGATCTGCGCGCGCCTGCGCGCAGGAAGTCGCTCCTCGCCCTCCTTGAGGCTGATCGAGTTGACGACGCCCTTCCCCTGCAGGCACTTGAGGCCGGCCTCGAGCACGACCAGCGCGAGCTGTCGACCATGATCGGGATGCGCGCGACGTCCGGCTCGGTCGCGACGCAGGTTGAGGAAGGTCGTCATCGCCTCCTCCGCAGTCGAGCAGGTCGGCGTCCATGTTCGACGTCGAGGATGTTCGCGCCGCCGCGGACCTGCTCGAGCGCGACCTCGACCGGCCTCCTGGAAGTCGCCCGCCTCGATCAGCCGCCGGAAGCGCGCCGAGCCGGTGACGTTCGTTCGCTCGCCGACCATGACGAAGTTCGGCGTCGGGGAAGATCCGGAACGGCTCCAGCCCGCTGAGACGCGTCAGCGTGCTCGCCGGTCGGGACCTGTCTCGGGGTCTGACCCCTGGACGGCGTCCGTGATCGCCTTGACGTGCTCGGGCGTCGTGCCGCAGCAGCCGCCGACGACGTTCACCAGCCCGTCCTGGGCGAACTCGCGCAGCAGCCTGCTCGTGTCTCCGAGGCTGCTCGTCGTGCGTGCCCATCTCGTTCGGCAGGCCCGCGTTCGGATGGCACGCCACCCAGGTCGGGGCGACGCGCGCGAGGTCTTCGACGAACGGCCGCATCTGCGTCGCGCCGAGCGAGCAGTTGACGCCGACGATGAACGGCTCGCGCGTGCTCGACCGAGAGCCAGAACGCGTCGACCGTCTGGCCGGAGAGGTTGCGGCCGCTGCGGTCGATCGCGGTGAACGAGATCCAGAGCGGCGAGCTCGGGCGCGTCGTCGAGCGCGGCGGCGATCGCCGCCTTCGCGTTCAGCGTGTCGAAGATCGTCTCGATCAGGAGGAAGTCGACGCCACCTTCGGCGAGCCCGCGAACCTGCTCCGCGTAGGCGTCCCGAGATCTGGTCGAACGTGTGCGTCCGGTAAGCCGGGTCGTCGACGCGCAGGCGACAGCGACAGCGTCACGTTCAGCGGCCCGACGGAGCCGGCGACGAAGCCGCCGACCTCGTCGGCCGCCTGCGCGCGCCAGCTGCGCGCCCGCGACGTTCATCTCGTAGGCGTGCGCCTCGAGGGCGTAGTCGGCCTGGCCGATCGTGGTCGCCGTGAAGGTGTTCGTCGTGGCGATGTCGGCGCCCGCGGCGAAGTAGTCGCGGTGGATGCCGAGGACGACCTCGGGCCGCGTCAGGTTGAGCAGGTCGGGATCGCCTGCGACGTCACGCGGGTGATCGCTGAACCGCTCGCCGCGGTAGGCCTCCTCGCCCCTGAGCTGGCGCTGGATGAGCACGCCCCACGAGCCGTCGAGCACGGCGATCCGCTCGCGGAGGATGGCTTCGAGTCGTGTGCGTGCGTCCTGCATCCAGTGCCCTTCCTTCCGACCTAAGGAGAACGTCGCCTGTCGGGGCGCACGGGGCTCTTTAGGCGTTTTTAACCCGGTCGCCAAGCTGCCTTTCAAAGCTTTCCGGTCGACTGAGGGTAGCAGGCGCACCGTTTACGATCTCGCTGTGCCGCGACCGTCGCCGCGCACGATCCTGATCAGGGCCGAGCGCTGGCGTGACTCCACCGAGCGCCGCAGCTCGTCGCCGTAGAGCGTTAGTCCCGGCCCGAGACTTCGAGCTGATTCTCGGCGTGCTTGATGCGCTGCTCGAGCTGCCAGCGGTCCGCGGTCGACTCGCCTGCGCTCGACGAGCTCGAGCTCGCGCTGGGCCGACTCGAGCTGTTCACGGGCCCGCGCGTCGTCGATCTCGCTCGCCGCCACCGCGTCGTCGACGAGCGCGATGCGCGCGGTCCTGCTCGACCTTGAAGAACCCGGGACCGGTGGCGAACTCGCGAACGTCGTCGGCCTGCACGGTTCGAGGTAGACGCGCGTCGAGCCTGCCTTCAGCGTCGCGATCAGCGGTGCGTGGCGCGCGAGCACCCCGATCTCACCGGCGGCGCCGGGGACGACGATCATCTCCACCGCGCCCTCGAACGCCGGGCCGTCCGGCGTCACGAGCGAGACGTCGAATTTCCTGGTCTCGTCAGCCACTGGCACGACCGGCCGGTTCGGGCTCTGCTTGCGCGCTCGTCGGCGGCGGCGTCCTCGGGCCTCGCTTCGTTCTTCGCTTGCTCGGCAGCGCCCTCGTCGCCGGACATGCCGCGACCCTTCTGCACGGCGCAGCTCGATCGTCCCGACCATGTAGAAGGCCTGCTCCGGGCAGCTCGTCGTGCTTGCCGTCGAGGATCTCCCTGAAGCCCTTGATCGTGTCCTCGAGCTTGACGTACTCGCCCGGCGTGCCGGTGAACTGCTCGGCGACGAAGTTCGGCTGCGAGAGGAAGCGCTGGATCTTGCGCGCGCGCGTGCACGACGAGCTTGTCCTCGTCGGAGAGCTCGTCGATGCCGAGGATGGCGATGATGTCCTGCAGGTCGCTGTAGCGCTGCAGGATCTCCTGCACCCGTGTCGCCGTGCTGTAGTGCTCCGTCGGAGATGATCCCCGGCTGCAACGCGCGCGAGAACGAGTCGAGCGGATCGACCGCCGGATAGATCCCCTGCTCGACGAGTGTCCGCGGTCAGCACGACGGACGAGTCGAGGTGGGCGAACGTGTTCGCCGGCGCCGGGTCGGTGAGGTCGTCGGCCGGGACGTAGATCGCCTGCACCGACGTGACCGAGCCGGTCTGCGTCGAGGTGATGCGCTCCTGCAGCTGGCCCATCTCGGTCGCGAGCGTCGGCTGGTAGCCGACGGCGCTCGGCATGCGGCCGAGCAGCGCCGAGACCTCGGAGCCCGCCTGCGCGAAGCGGAAGATGTTGTCGATGAACAGGAGCACGTCCTGCCCCTGGTCGCGGAAGTACTCGGCCATCGTCAGCGCCGGACAGGCCGACGCGCAGACGCGCGCCCGGGCGGCTCGTTCATCTGCCCGTAGACGAGCGCGACGCTTGTCGAGCACGCCCGACTCCTCCATCTCGAGCCAGGAGGTCGTTGCCCTCGCGCGTGCGCTCGCCGACGCCGGCGAAGACGGACACGCCGCCGTGCTCGCGCGCGACGTTGTGGATCAGCTCCTGGATCAGCACCGTCTTGCCGAGGCCGGCGCCGCCGAAGAGGCCGACCTTGCCGCCCGTGACGAACGGCGCGAGCAGGTCGATCACCTTGAGGCCGGTCTCGAAGACCTCGACCTTCGGCGAGAGCTCGGTGAACTTCGGCGGATCGCGGTGGATCGACCAGCGCTCCGTGTCCGTCGGGACATCCGGCTTCTCGTCGACCGGCTCGCCGATCACGTTCCAGATGCGGCCGAGCGTCAGGTCGCCGACCGGCACCGAGATCGGGCCGCCGGTGTCGACCACCTCGAGGCCGCGGGCGAGGCCGTCGGTCGAGTCCATCGCGACCGCGCGGACGCGGTCGTCGCCGAGATGCTGCTGCACCTCGGCGATGATGGAGCGCGCCTCCTGCCCGTCCTGCGCCGGGATGTCGATGCGGAGTGCGCGTGTAGATCTCGGGGAGGCCTTCCGGAAAGACGACGTCGATCACGACGCCCTTGATCTCGACGATCTCGGCCGGGCTTCTGGGCGCTCTGTTCGGGCATGGGTCTCCTGGCGACGTGTTTGAAGAGGATGAGGCGGAAGCCGAAGGGGCTCCCCGCAGGGAAAGTCTATCGGGACTCGAGAGGTGCTAGAGCGCCTGGCGCGCGCGGAATGCGGGCTGGGAACGGGGCTCGGTCGCGCCGCTGCAGCATCCTCAGCTCCGCCTCCGGGATTGCGAAGTGCGATTGGCTCTGAGGTACCGCAAGCGCCTGCGCGTCGGAAGACGACGTCCGCGTCGATCCGAGCGTCCCGACGAGGGCGCTGAGGCCGACGGTCGCTGCGATCGCGGCGGCGGCTGCTCCGACCTGCACCTTGTGCGCGAGTGCGTACCGGCGGGCCGGCAGCGCGATCGTGAAGCCGAGCTCCTCGAGTGGGGCACTCCGCAGCAGGCGGGCGGTCTCACCAAAACCGGCTGCGTACAACCGGCAGGACTCGCACGAAACCAGATGCGCTTCGACCCCTGCGGCCTCGGCCTGCGAAAGCTCGCCGTCCACGGACGCCGAGACAGACTCGCGTACGCGCTCACAATCGAGGATCGAAGAAATCTGCCCCATAGCGTCTCTCACCCCAATTCTGACGGCTTGACCTAGGAGAAGTTAGCCATTTCTTCGTCTTATCGCCTAAAAGCTTTAGCTAAAGCTGACCAGGGCATCGTTCATCCGCCGCGCTCCAGCCAGGCAGGGGCACGGCCCGCCGCACTGATGAAGGGGCAGGCACGGTCTGCGAAGCGGCCGTTGGTGACCACTGCCAGCGCCGTCCCGAGCCACTTGTAACAGGGAATGCGGCCCTTCGCAGTGAGCTTCGAGCAGCCCTCGATCAGCTTGACCCGCATGGCTCCGCGGGCTTTCAGCCAGGTTCTGGACGTTGAGCCCGTAGAGACAGCTCACGCTGTCGGCACCGCGAAGCCGCGCGCAGATGCGCAGCTGGGTGAACGGATCCGGAGACGTGACGAGCGCTGCGGCGGCGATGCAGCCGACCCGCTGCTCGCCGGAGAGCCCCACGCACAGCCCGCGGACGCCGGCAGCGTTTTCGGGCGCCTTCTTCGGCGGCAGCTCGAGGAAGTAGCGATACCAGCACGGCCTGACGAAACTGGAGATCGCACGGCTGCAGAGCACCCGTGCCGTAGTCACGGCGTTGCGTTGGCGTTTTGCGCTGTCGCGCCCGGCGATCCCAGCCAGTAATCGTGGTAGGCCCCCTGGGCACAGTCGGGTGCCTGCTGCGCAGGAAGTGCGCGACAGGCCTGGATGCCGAACTTCAACTGCTCGTGGTACAGCCGCATGTACGCGTGCCCCAGCGTGTGAATGCAGGTGTACGACCGGAAGCGCGTCGGCGCGCGTAGGCACAGCTGCACTGCGCCGTCCGGCCCCAGCCGTCCGATCTGCGCACCGAGTGTCATCACCATTCCCATGCCGAAGCCGGCGGAGCAGCCCGGGTCATTCGACCGCGGCAGGTAGCGCTGAAGGTTCGCCAACGTCACGTGGTGAGCGCGCGCGTACATGCGGCCGACGACGTGCATCATCATGTGGCAGTTGCCCATCAGATAGCCGCCGCCGGCGCGCACCTTCTTGTCGATCCGCGGCAACTCGTGCGCCGGGTCAGCTGGACTTCTCGACGTCGGCGAGCAGGCGCGTGACGTAGCAATTCCAGATCACCTCCTTGCGCAGGAGGCTGCAGCGCGAGAGATACGTCGTCGACTGCCCGTAGCGTGTCGTCCAGCCGAATCCCGCCCGGCGGCGGCCCGGCGGCAGCCGGCGAAGGAAGCGTGAGGAGCAGCAGCGCTGCCGCGATCAGCAGAGGCGAGTCCGCATGTGCACGTAGTTGGACGCCTTTTCCCGCTTGCAGTTGGCGTTACTGGGTTTCGATGCGGCGGACGGCCGGACGGCTCCGGTTGCCGGCCCGGTCGACCGCGACCACTCTGACGGTGTGCTGCCCCGGCAGTGCTCTCCCCGACCACGATCGGCTCCTGGGTCGAGGTCGGCACCGAAGCGGACCGCTGCGCCGCCGTCGACCGTGACGTCGTAGTGAGCGACGCCGCTTCCCGTCTCGACCGCGTCCTCCCACGTGACGCGAACCCTGCCGTCGACGATCGAGGCGGAGAACCGTGGCGCTTTCGGCGGGACCGTGTCGGTCCACGCGAACCGGAAGCGCGCTCCGGCCGAGGAGGGTTTGAGCACCGTCAACCTGAACGCACCGGGATAGACGAACTTGTCGCCCGGGCGAAGCTCGGGGCGGCCGCGCTTCGCCGGATTCCTGATGAGGAGGTTCCGCGGGAAGTCGGAGGCAGGCCCGCCGCGAAGGTCAGGCTCGCGCTCTCAGGTGCAGGATCACCCCGGCGCCTGCGACCTGCGCGCCTGCTTCGTTCAGCGCCGGCTTGCTGCGGTCCTCGATCCAGTACTGGTCGCTGGCGGTCGTGACGATGAAGACCTGAGGACGAGTCGAGATGTGTCTCGAGCGGAGCGAGTGTGTAGACGCCTTTGGCAGCCGGCCTGCCGATGCGCTTGATCCAGCCCAGGTCGACCTTGGCCTTCGCGCTGAAGTCACCGACGCCGCTCCCCATCGTGTCGTACGGGTCTCCGTACTCGAGTGCGTCGCACCCCACCGCGTGGCGGCGGCAGTCGGTCGCATTTGCGTGCGGCAGGCCGAAGGTGTGACCGAGCTCGTGCGCGATGACGCGGCGCGAGATGACGCCGTTCAGCGCCACGGTTCGCGCGAACGTGGCACCCGACCACGGGCAGCCCGCATTCGGATGGACATAGATCACGCGGTCGTACGACGACACGTCGAAGCCCGCACGTCTCGCCGCTGCGTCGGCAGCCGTCCGGATCGCCGGCACCGAGCAGCTCACCGGGCCGGTGAAGGCCTGTAGCCAGGAGTCACCGTGCCGGTCAGCCAGACCGTTCCGTACGACTCGGACCGGTAGAAGGCATCCGTCTGGTCGAACACGGCGCTCTGGACGTCGGCTCGCGTGAACGGCTGCGGTCCACAGGTGGCGAGGACGACGAGGACGTGCTGGGGCCCCGCTACCGGTTCTGCGTACCCATTCGGCGTCAGTGCGAGGTCTCGACCCGAGAAGCGCGACCAGAAGAAGTCCGCGCCTCACCGGGCCCGTCTCAGCTCGCCGCGGGTTGAATAATGTCGAGCGGCTTGTCGATCTCGGCGAAGTGGCAGGCGCTCGGATGCCCCTGGCCCCGGTCGATCAGCGCGGGCTCCTCCTCGGCGCAGATCGGCTGTGCCTTCCAGCAGCGTGTTCGGAAGCGGCAGCCGGAAGGCGGGTTCGCCGGGCTCGGAACGTCGCCCTCGAGCACGATGCGCTTTCGCCTGCCGCGGTGCGCCGGATCTTCGATCGGGATCGCCGACAGCAGCGCCTGTGTGTACGGGTGCGACGGGCGCTCGTAGATGTCGTCCCTCGTGCCGATCTCGACGATCTTGCCGAGGTACATGACCGCGACGCGGTCGGAGATGTGACGGACGAGCGAGAGGTCGTGGGCGATGAAGAGGTACGTGAGACCGAAGTCGCGCTGCAGCGACTCGAGCAGGTTGACGACCTGCGCGCGGATCGACACGTCGAGCGCGGAGACGGGCTCGTCGAGGATCACCATCTGCGGGTTGAGGGCGAGCGCGCGGGCGAAGCCGATGCGCTGGCGCTGCCCGCCGGAGAACTCGTGCGGGAACCGGTTCGCGTGCTCGGGGCTCAGGCCGACGGTGCGCAGCAGCTCGTCGATCGCGGCGGCGCGCCCTCGCGCCCCTTGTAGAGACCGTGCACGCGCAGCGGCTCCGCCACGATCTCGCGCACCGTCATGCGCGGGTTGAGCGACGCGTACGGATCCTGGAAGACGATCTGCAGCTCGCGGCGCACGTCGCGCATGCGGCGGCGGCTCCAATTCGTGATGTCCTGGCCGTTGAAGATGAGCTTCCCGTCGGTCGGCGGAAGAAGCTTGATCACGGTCCGCCCGAGCGTCGTCTTGCCGCAACCGGACTCGCCGACGAGGCCCGAGGGTCTCGCCTGCCGCGCAGCGAGAGATCGACGCCGTCGACTGCATGAACCTGGCCCGACGCGTGCGCTTGAAGATTCCGGCGGTGATCGGGAAGTGCTTGACGAGACCTTCGATGCGGAGGATCTCGCGGCCGCTCCTCGGCTCGCTCGTGGACGGCCTCCGTGACGACTGTTTCGCTCAGCTCACGACCCCGCGCTCACGGACTCGACCAGCGGCCCGGTGTGGCCCTCGAGCTCCTCGGCGAAATGACACGCGGTCAGGTGCGCCGAGCCGCCGATCGGTCGAGCGGCGGCTCCTCCTCACGGCAGCGGCAGACGTCCCTGCGAAAGGAAGCAGCGCGGGTGGAATGGGCAGCCCGGGGGTCGGGCTGATCAGGCTCGGCGGCTGGCCGGGAATCGGCCGGAGCCAGTCGTCGTCGGCGTTCAGCTTCGGCAGGCTGTCCATCAAGCCGACCGTGTACGGGTGCCGCGGCGACTCGAAGATCGTGTGGACGTCGCCGAGCTCGACGACCTTGCCCGCGTACATGACGACTACGCGGTCGCGCGAGCTCGGCGATCGAGGCCGAGGTCGTGCGTGATCAGGATCGTCGCGGCGTGCGTCTCGTCTTGAGCCGTCTTCAGCACCTCGAGGATCTGCGCCTGGATCGTCACGTCGAGCGCCGTCGTCGGCTCGTCGGCGATCAGCAGCCGCGGGCGTTGCGCGATCGCCATCGCGATCATCGCGCGCTGGCGCATGCCGCCGGAGAACTCGTGCGGGTATTGCTCGTAGCGACGGTCCGGATTCGGCACGCCGACGAGTCTGTAGCAGGCTCGATGCTGCGCTCGCTTGATCCGGCGCGTCCTTCTCGTCAGGATGATGCGTCCTGATCGCCTCGTCGATCTGCGCGCCGATCTTGCAGCACGGGGTTCAGCGAGGTCATCGGATCCTGGAAGATCATCGCGACCTCGTTGCCGCGGATGTGCCGGAGCTCCTTCTTCGAGATCTTGAGGAGATCGATCCCCTTGAAGAGCGCCTCGCCGCGAACGACCTTCCCGGGCGGCTGGGGAATGAGCCCGAGGAGCGACATCGTGCTGACGCTCTTGCCGGAGCCCGACTCGCCGACGATTCCGAGCGTCTCTCCGGGATAGAGGTCGTAGCTGATCCCGTCGACGGCCTGGACGACGCCGTCCTCCGTGGCGAACTCGACGACGAGATCCGGATCGAGAGAAGTCGGCTCAGGCACTGGACGCCGGCGCTGGGTGGGATCGAGGGCGATCCCACGCGGAGGCCGTCGCCGATGAAGTTGATGCAAAGGATGATGAGCACGATCAGCGAGGCCCGGATAGGTGACGAGCCACCACTTGTCGAGGCCCGCCTCCTGGCCCTCGTCGATGCAGGCGCGCCGAGCGCCGGCGTGGGCGGGCGGATGCCGAAGCCGAGGAACGAGAGCGTCGCCTCGAGCGCGATCGCGGTACCGATCGATGAGCGTCGCCGCCACCACGATCGGCCCGACCGAGTTCGGGATCATGTGCCGAAGCATGATCCGCAGGTCGCCCGCCCCGGCCGCGCGTCGCGGCCTCGACGTACTCCTTCTCGCGCAGGGACGAGGAAGACGCCGCGCACGATGCGCGCGATACTGGTCCAGATCAGACAGGCGATGAGGATCGCGAGCGCTGGTCGGCGTGCTGCTGTCGAGGAACTTCGACGCGGTCAGCAAGACCGCCAGCAGGGGTAAGGTCAGGAAGAGGTCGGTCATCCGCATCAGCAGGTTGTCGCATCCAGCCGCCGTAGAAGCCTGCGAGGCCGCCGATGATCGTGCCGATCAGCGTCGAAAGCAGGCCGACGAAGATCCCGACGCGCGCGGATGTGCGGATGCCATAGAGCGTGCGGCTGAAGGTAGTCGCGACCGGCCGAGTCCGTCCCGAACAGGTGCTGCCGGCTCGGGTGAGCAAGGATCTGGCTGGTGTCGATCACGCTCGTCCCCGCGATCGTGACGTACGGGATCTCCTTGTACGAATACGGCGCGATGTAGTTGGCGAAGATGCCGGCACCGAAGATGCCGGCCAGGACGACGACGCTGGCGACCGCCAGGCGGTGACGGATGAACCGGCGGCGCGCGTAGCCCACTGGCTGCGCGCCTCGATCTCGAGCCCGTACTCGTAGGTGAGCTCGCTCGGAATCCGCCGGCACTGCGCGGTCGACCATCTGGCCTCCCCGGCGGGTACGTCGAGGCTCGACATCGGGTCCGAGGATGAGCCCGCCGGGCAGTTCGGATCCTGGACGCGCGGTTGATCAGTCATAACGGATCCTTGGGTCGAGAGACGCCGTACAGGATGTCGGCGATGAGGTTGAACACGATGACCATCGATGGCGACGACCATCAGCCAGGCCATGACCGGATACGGATCCGCTCGCCTGGAGGGCGTTGATGAAGTAGAAGCCCATGCCGTCGAGGGTGAAGATCGTCTCGGTCACGATCGCGCCGGCGAAGATCGCGCCGAAGTCGAGCGCCACGAGCGTGATCAGGGGAATCAGCGCGTTCCTGAAACGCGTGCTTCATGATCACGCGGCGCTCGATCAGGCCCTTCGCGCGCGCCGTGCGGACGTAATCGGAGTTCAGCGACCTCGAGCATCGAGGCGCGCATGTAGCGGCTGTACACCGGCGATCGCCGAGGATGCAGAGCGCGATCACCGGAAGCGCGAGGTGCTGAGCGCGGTCCATGAACCAGTGCAGGCCATGACCCGGGGACGACCGACGAAAGACCGGACGTGTAGAAGACGCGCACGTGCCACTTCAAGAAGATGTTCGACGACCACCACCTGCAACATCAGGCGCGAGCCAGAACACCGGCGTTGCGAAGCCGACGAAGCTGATTGTCGTCGTTGCGTAGTCGAACGCGGAGTACTGGCGTAAGCGCCGAATAGACGCCGATCGCGACGCCGATGAGGACGGAGAGAATGATCGCCGGTCAAGACGAACTGCAGCGTGTGTCCCATCACCCGCTTCAGATCCGGCGCAGATCTTTCGCTGGCCGAACAGTGTCGTCCCGAACTGATTCGTGACGGCATCCTTCACCCAGTACCCGTAGCGCACGACGATCGGCCGGTCGAGGTTCTTGCTGTGCTCGATCGAGTGGAAGCTGCTGCTGCGTGATGTTCGGGCTCGCCCGGACACGTGCCGAGCGGGTCTCCGCTGATCGAGACGAACGTGAAGATCAGGAAGCTCGTCGCCACGAGCACGGGGATGCTGTAGAGAACCCTTCTGAATGATGTAAGTCAGCATCTGGTCGCCTCATTATGAACGAGTCCCGCCCCCTTTGGAGGGGCGGGACTCGGCGATTCAGAACGCTTCTTGCTAAGCCTATGCGTTTCCTCTAGCCCTTCGACCAAGCCTCGGCATTCCAGCTCGGACCCTGCGAGCTGGCGTTGTCGACCATGCCCTTGACGTTGGACTTGTAGACGAAGTAGGTCGCCCGCTGGAACAGCGGGATCTGCGGTACGTCGTTGGCCATGATGGCATCGGCCTTGTTGATCAGTTTGACGCGCTTTGCGTCGTTCAGCTCTGATCTGATTGCGTCAGCAGCTTCGTGACGTTGCGGTTGCAGTACTCCCCGTAGTTGCTGGGGCCGCCGCACGAGAAGATGCTCACGTTGTAGTGCGGATCGACCGCGAGCACGTACGTGAACATCGCGAGGTCGAAGTTGTGCTCCGGCAGGTGGCTGCCGAACAGCGTGCCCGCTGGCACGAAACCGTTCTTCAGCTGGATGCCTGCTCTCGCCGCCTGATCCTGGAAGATCGTGAAGGCGAGCTCGCGGAGCTTGTTGCCTACGCGTCGACTCGAACAGGAACGACAGCCTTGGTGCCGTTGCACGAGTAGATGCCGTCCGACGCCCTTGGTGCAGTTGTGGGCCTTCATCAGCGCGGCAACCTTGTTGACGTTGTAGTTCCACTTCTTGAAGTGCTGCCTGTAGCCGGCCTCGTTCGAGAGGCGAACGAGGCTGTTCAGCGCGCTGATCTTCGGGTTCAGCGTGCCGTACAGCGCCTTGGCCGCGGCGGTGCGGTTGAGCGAGGAGATCAGGGCCTGGCGGAGCCATGTCTGCTTCGCCAGCGGATTGCCCTTCGCGCCCTGCTGGATCTCGATGTGCTCCTCCTGCAGGCCCAGATGCGTCTGGATCCGCAGACCGGCCTGACCCTTCAGGTCGGCGAGAGCCAGCTGCGGCTGACGGATAGATCGCGTCCACCTCGCCGCCACGGATCGCCTGGATCTCAGAGTTCGTGTTCGTGATGAAGCGGAACACGATCGAGCTCAGCTTCGCCGGCTTGCCGTACCAACCATGCGTGTTCTTCTCGAGCGTGACGCCCGAGCCGCGATCGAACTTGGTCAGCAGGAACGGGCCGTCACCGATCGGGGCGTTGCCCTTCTTCGGGTTGCAGATGCAGTCGTTCCAGACCGTCAGCATGTCCGTGCCCTGCAGCGCGTGCTGCGGGAGGACGATCCAGCCGAAGAGGGTCTTCCATGGTGCGTAGTTCTTCTTGAACGTGACGGTCACGACCTTGCCGTTCCCCTTCACGCTAGTGATGTCTTCCCACCCGGAGTGGGTCGATGTGATCCTTGTTCTTCGGGTTGAGTGCTGTCGCCCAGGTAAACCGGAAGTCCTTGCCGGTCACCTGCACGCCGTCGCTCCACTTTGCCTTCGCCCGGATGTAATAGGTCACGCGCTGCGGGTTTCTCTTCAGCACGTACCTACTAATCAGGTCGGGCTTGTACTTGAACGCCGGCGTGAACAGGAAGGCGCCTCGAATGACCGGCGTCTGGAACACGCACGTTCCAGAACGCGTTGCAGTCGATGTCGAGGATCAGGTTCAGACACCAGTCCGGACCGCCACCCTGCTCGGCTCCCAGACCAGCGTGCCAGCCTTGCTCGAATCGTGGCTCGCTGGTCCAATTAACCCTCGCTGAACCGGTGGCCGCGAGCGCGAGCGCCGCGAGCACCACTCCGGCCAAGAGCCAGAGCTTACGTCGATGCATCTACTCCTCCGTTCTTTGGGGACTGCACCCCGGCAGTCCCTCGCATTCATCCCACCTCCTGGCGGGGGCGGGCGCGCATTCTGCCACAGGAAGGCAGGTTTCCCTCCCGCGGCTGCTTTGACGCCCGGCAGGACGCTCTTTGTTAGCGCTTTGGGCGCTAGCCGCAGAGGGCGTCCGCCCCGCCGACGACTTCGAGGATCTCCTGGGTGATTTCGGCCTGCCGGGCCCTGTTCATGGCCAGGGTCAGGTCGTCGATCGAGCTCCCCGGCGTTCTTCGAGGCGTTCCGCATCGCCGTCATCCGGGCGCCGTGCTCGAGGCAGCCGATTCCAGCAGGGCGCGGTACAGCTCGGTCTCGACGTACACCGGCAGCAGCCGCTCGAGGATCTGCTCCGGCTCCGGCTCGAAGATGAAGTCGCCACGCGCGGCGTCCTCCTCACGCTCCGCGTCGTCCGTCTCCAGGAGGTCCTCCGACAGCGGGAGGAGCTGCTGGACGGTCACCCTCTGGACGAGCGCCGACTCGAAGCGCGTTGTAGACGACGACGACCCGGTCGACCTCCTCGTTCGTGTAGAGCTCGGCGACCCGGTGCGCGATCGCCTTCGCGTCCGCGTAACGGGGCTGGTCGGTGAAGCCGGTGAACTCCCGGAGAGCTCGAAGCGCCTGAAGCGCAGGGAGCCGACTCCGCGCCGCCCGACGCCCACCCAGCGGACTTGCTTGCCCTCGCTCGCGAAGCTCGCGCTCGAGCGCGAGAGCCCGCCGCAGGATCTGGGAGTTGAACGCCCCGGCGAGGCCGCGGTCGCCCGTCAGCGGGCACGATGGCAACCGCCTGCTCGGTCTCGCTTCTGCAGGAGCGGCAGCCCGCGCACCGACGAGCTGGCGCGCGCCGTGCCGGCCATCAGCTCGAGCATCCGGTCCGCATACGGGCGCATGTCCTCGATGCGCGCCTGCGCGCGCTTCAGCTTCGCCGCGGCGACGAGCTCCAGCGCGCGCGTGATCTTGCGTCGTGTTCCGAACCGATCTGACGCGCCGCTTGATGTCCTGGACAGTGGCCAGCTACGACGAGCGAGTCGGTCTCCTCGACGTGGAAGGACTGCAGGACGTTCTTGATCTCCGCGTCGAGCTTCGCCGCGAGCTCGTCGGGAAGGTCGCCGCGTCTCGCGGATCTCCTTCGAGAACCGTGCCGTCGGCGCGCAGGTGCTCGATCAGTTCCTCCGCGAAGCGCGGCACATCGGTGACGGGAATGTCGTCGAGGAAGCCGTTCACGCCTGCATAGAGCACTGCGACCTGTTCCTCCGTCGGAACCGGCTGGTACTGCGGCTGGTTGAGGAGGGCGACCATCCGCTCACCGCGGGCGAGGGCTTTCCTGGTCGCCTCGTCGAGGTCGGAGCCGAACTGGGCAAACGCCTCCAGCTCGCGGTACTGCGACAGATCGAGGCGCAGCCGGCCGGCGACCTTCTTCATCGCCTTCGTCTGCGCCGACGCTGCCGACGCGCGAGACGGAGATGCCGACGTTGATCGCCGGCCGGACGCCCGAGAAGAAGAGGTCGGACTCGAGGTAGATCTGCCCGTCGGTGATCGAGATCACGTTCGTCGGGATGTAGGCGGCGACGTCGCCCGCCTGCGTCTCGATCGATCGGCAGCGCGGTGAGCGAGCCGCCGCCGTTCGCGTCGGACAGCTTGCACGCGCGCTCGAGCAGCCGCGAGTGGAGGTAGAAGACGTCGCCCGGGAACGCTTCGCGGCCCGGCGGCCGGCGGAGCAGGAGCGACAGCTGCCGGTACGCGTCGGCGTGCTTCGACGAGGTCGTCGTAGATCACGAGCGCGTGCTGGCCGTTGTAGAGGAAGTACTCGCCCATCGCGCAGCCGGCGAACGGCGCCATCCACTTGATCGGCGCGGCCTCCTGTGCGGCCGCGGACGACGATCGTCGTGTACTCCATCGCGCCGCGCGTCGCGGAAGAGCTCGTACACCTGCGCGACGGTCGATGCCTTCTGGCCGATCGCGACGTAGATGCACTTCACGTCGGTGTCCTTCTGGTTCAGGATCGTGTCGATCCCGATCGTCGGTCTTGCCGGTCTGGCGGTCGCCGATGATCAGCTCGCGCTGGCCGCGGCCGACGTTCGTCATCGCGTCGATCGCCTTGATCCCCGTCTGAAGCGGCTCCTTCACCGGCTGGCGCTGGACGACGCCCGGCGCCTTGAACTCGAGCGAGCCGGCGTCTCGGCGTCTCGATCGGCCCGCCGCCGTCGAGCGGATTGCCGAGCGGGTCGACGACGCGGCCGAGCAGCGCCTCGCCGACCGGGACGCTCGCGACCTTCCCGGTGCGCCGGACCGGCTCGCCCTCCTTGACGTGCTGCCACTCGCCGAAGAGCGCGGTGCCGACGTCGTCCTCCTCGAGGTTGAAGGCGAGGCCGACGACGCCGTGCTCGAACTCGAGCATCTCCAGCGCGACCGCGTTCTCGAGGCCGTAGGCGCGGGCGATGCCGTCGCCGACCTGCAGGACGGTGCCGACCTCGGCGAGGTCGGTCTCGACGTCGTAGTGCTCGATCCGCTCCTTCAGGATCGAGGTGATTTCTTCTGGACGCAGCTTCACGGTGCTAGCTCCTTGTTACGAGTTCACGGCGCAAGCCCTCGATCCGGCCGCGCACTGATCGCGTCGACGCGCATCGAGCCTGCCTGCAGGACGAAACCGCCGATCAGCTCGGGATCGACCTTCCGCGTCGCTTCGACCTCGCGGCCCGACGCCTCTCGGATCTGTTTCGACGATCGCCTCGGCTTCCGTCGTCCGGAGAGCTCGTACGCGGTCGTCAGCTCGACGTCGAGCCGGCGCTCCTCGGCGGCCATCAGCCGGTCGAACTCGCGCGCGATCTCCTCGATCTCGCCGATGCGGCCCTTCTCGGCCGCGAGCCGGAGGAAGTTCCGCACGCAGCTCGTCCGCCTCGCCCATGAGCTCGACGACGATGCCGGCCTTCGTCTGCGGGCTCGAGCTCGGGGTTGCGCAGCACCGCGCGCAGCTCGGGAACGTCGCTGAACGGCCGTCGCGAAGTCGCCGAGGTCCTCGGCGACCTCCTTCAGGCGGCCCCTGCTCCTTCGCAGCCTCGAAGAGCGCGCGCGCGTAGGTGCGGTGGACGGCGGCTATCGGGTCGTCTCCGCTCGAGCACCGAGAAGTCGAGGTCGCGGATCGCTTCCTCGATCAGGCGCTTGTGGTCGGAGTCGTCGAGCACCTTGCCGGTCACCTTCGCGGTGGCGATGAGCGTCAGCTCGGCCACCTCGGCGCGGATCTGCTGCAGCGCGCGCTGCGTCTCGGCCTCGATCTGGCGCTTCGTCTCCTCGAGCCGGCGCTGGCGATCGGCTTCCGTCTCTTCCTTGACGCGGCGCGCCATCGACTCCGCGACCTTGCGGGCCTCCGCGAGGATCTGCTCGGACTGGCCGCGCGCCTGGCCGATGAGCGCGCGATGCTCCTCGAGCAGCCGTCGCGCCTCGTTGCGCGCCTTCTCCGCCTCTTCGATCGAACTGGCGGATCCGCTCGCGGCGCTCGTCGATCGATCTTCTGGATTGCACCGAACGCGAATCTCTTGAGGACGAAGAACGTGATCCCGAAGCAGACGATCGTCCAGACCATCAGTCCCGAGTCGGACCTCGATCAGTGGATTCGCGGCGACGAGCATCAGACCAGGACGTAGGCGAGGATCGAGCCGAGCAGGCCGTAGAAGACGACCGCCTCGGTCAGCGCGAAGCCGAGCCACTGGATTCCGGTCAGCTCGCCGCGCAGCTCCGGCTGGCGGGCAACCGACTGGATCATCGAGCCGAAAGATGTTGCCGATGCCGATGCCGGCGCCGAGCGCACCGAGACCGACACCGAGCGCGAGACCGATCGCCTTTCCGGCTTTCGTCACGTCGCCCGATCGTTGCTGCGAGCAGAGTGTTCACGTCATTCCTCCTTGTTGTTCGCTATGCCGGCAAAGCCGGCATAGCTCTTTGGTCGGCATCGCAAGCGACGCCTAATGCTGAGGCTCGATTGCCGAGCCGATGTAGATGGCGGACAGGGCGGCGAAGATGAACGCCTGGATGCCGACGACGATGACGACCTCGAAGACGTAGAAGAGCGTCGCCGGAACCAGACACGAACAAGAGCGCCCATGACTGGAAGATGAAGATGAGGCCGAGGAAGGTCAGGATCAGGATGTGGCCGGCGAGCATGTTCGCGAAGAGTCGGACGCTCAGCGAGATCAGCCGCATGAACTGACCGAGGATCTCGAGCGGGACGATCAGCACCAGCAACGGCTTCGGGGCCTCCGGGATCCAGCTCTTGAAGTACCGCACGGGCCCGTTCCAACGGATCCCTTCGACGTGCGTGAAGACGAACGTCAGCAGCGCCAGCGCGAGCGTGACCGAGATGCGAGCTCGTCGCCGCGTAGATGCCCCAGACCGGGACGCCGTGGTACGTCTCGCCCGTCAGCGGCAGGGGGATGAAGCCCGAGCAGGTTGACGACGAAGATGAAGAGGAAGAGCGAGGCGACGTACGGGAACCAGCGGTGGATCGCCTTCGTCGGCAAGCCTTGCTCGGCGATCTGCACCTGCGCGACCTCGTAGATCTGCTCGCCGATCGTCTGCCGAACTCCCGGCTCTGCGCCGGGGCGCACTCGCACCCGCATCAGGAAGATTCCGAGGAAGATCGTCACGACGGTCCCGAGCATCAGGTAGACGACTGCCTTCGTGATCGAGAGGTCCAGCGGGCCGAGGTGGATGGAAACCCAGTCGTGCTGCTCGAACTCCTCGACGGGATCGAACTCGCCGCGCGCGAACGCCGCCTGCGGGAACGCGAGCGCGACGAGCGCAACGACGCGAACAAGCGCGCTTTCATCGGCGCGCCCCCGAAGTAGGCGACCGATCGAGACCGAGCTCCAACGTGTAGGCGAGCGCGTAGACGAGGGCAGCGGCCAGCGCGAGGTGCGCGTTCGACGCCGCGACCGCGAAGAGGACCACTGAGCAGTCCCAACAGTCTTGAAGAGCATTCCGAACGCCTGCATTCCGGAGGCCGCGAGGTTACCCGTGTCCTTCCTCGCGCGCCGCAGTATGAAGTCGAGCGCGTGGATGCCGAGCCACAGACACGGCCGCGAGCGCCCAGGCTGTCGATGTCCCAGCTCGAGGATCAGGAACAACGGCAGGGCGAAGAGAATGACGACGCGATCCGGCCAGCGCGGGCAGCAGATGACCCGGCTCCGGCCGTGGCGTCGCGAGCAGAGCCCGAACGCATCAGAAGGCGTCCCGGTAGCGCCAGTAGACCGCGTAGACGGAGAGCGGGATCCCGATCACCGCGCCGATCAGGATTCCGATTCCCGCTGAGCCCGCCAACCAGCCGATCAAGCAGTCCGAGGGCCACCGAAGCGAAGAGGACTCCGACCAGGACGCCTCCAGCTTCGGCGTACTGGAGAGAAGGTCGGCTCTGTGGCTCCATCTGCGCGGAGCATACCAAGTTTGTGACAACGCGAGACCGCTTGAAACAGCCAAAAACCGCAGACTTTGTACTACGCCGATCTTGCGCGGCCTCCGCTTGCGCGCGAGCCTGTTCCTCTCGCCGCCTGATCATCGGGTTCGCGAGCTTCACGATCTCGAGCAGGTACACCATGTACACGGAGGCGGCCAGGGCGAACGAGCCCGAACAGCGAGACGACGAGCGTCCGCCACGGATGCCACTCGCCGTGCTGGTGCGGGCGGATGAAGCGAAGTGCGAGGGCGGTCGCGGCGAGCGTTCGCGCACCACAGCCAGATGTAGCCGGCCGCGCGCCGCTGCGAGAAGCCGATGTTCACGAAGCGGTGGTGCAGGTGCTGTGCGGTCCGCGACGTAGACCGGCTGCCGGTACTTGAGCCGCTTCGCGACGACGAACGACGTGTCGATGATCGGCACGGCGAGAACGAGCAGCGGGAAGAAGAGGGTGACGATCGACGCGGTCTTCAGAAGCCCCTGAGCGGGATCGCGGCAAGCACGAAACCGAGCAGCATCGCGCCCGAGTCGCCCATGAAGATCCGCGCGGGATAGACGTTGTGGCGCAGGAACCCGAGCGCGCGCCCCGAGCACGATCGCGGAGAGGATCGCGGCCTGGACTTCCGGCCGCGGCAGCGAGAGCGCGATCAGCGTGAAGGTGAACGCGGAGATCGCCGAGACGCCCGCCGCCAGCCCGTCGAGGCCGTCGAGGAAGTTGACCATGTTCATGATCGCCACGATCCAGAGGACGGACAGCGGCATCCCGATCCAGTCCGGCAGCGTGTGGATGCCGATGATCGGGAACGTGAAGCGGTGCACCCAGATCCCGAAGCCCACCGGGATCGCGGCCGCCGCAACCTGGCCGCCGAGCTTCTCCCACCAGCGCAGCCCGCGAAAGTCGTCGACCGCGCCGACGGTCGTCGCGACGGCGGCGCCGAGCAGGAGCCCGCGCGTCTCGCCGGAGAGGTCGAGAAACGCAAGCGACGGGACGAAGATCCCGAAGAAGAGCGCGAGGCCGCCGAGCCGGGGCACCGTGCTGCGGTTGAGCCGCCGGCCCTCCGGCCGGTCGACGACGCCGAGCAGCCGGGCCATGCCACCGACTGCCGGGGTCAGCAGGACGACGATCGCCGCAGCGAGCAGCGCACCCCAGACGACCTCCAGGTGATCGGCGAGCGTGTGCAGCATTTCTATTTCGTGCCGTAGAGCCGGTCGCCCGCGTCACCGAGACCGGGCACGATGAAGCCACGCTCGTTGAGGCCGCGGTCGATCGCGGCGACGACGATCTGCACGTCGGGATGGTCGGCGTGATCTTCTCGATCCCCTCGGGCGCGGCGATGATCGCGATCAGGCGGACGGATGTTGCGCCCGCGTTCTTCACGGTTTTGATCGCAGCCGCGGTCGAGTTGCCCGTGGCGAGCATCGGATCGAGCAGGATCACGTCGCGCTCGGCGACGTCGGCCGGAAGCTTCGCGTAGTACTCGACGGGCTCGAGGGTCTCCTCGTCGCGGTACATGCCGATGAAGCCGACCCGCGCGCTCGAGATGAGCGAGAGCACGCCGTCGAGCATGCCGACGCCGGCGCGCAGAGATCGGGCAGACGGCCACCTTCTTACCGCTGATGTGCGGGAATCGTCCGACCTCGAGCGGCGTCTCGACCTCGACGTCCTCGGTCGGCAGAGTCCTTCGTCGCCTCGTAGGTCAGCAGGAGCGTGATCTCGTTCACGAGCTTGCGGAAGTGAACGGTCGGCGTGTTCTTGTCGCGAAGGTACGAGAGCTTGTGCTGGACGAGCGGGTGCTTGACCTCGACGACGCTGCCTGTTCGTACTCGCCGTCACGGTCACTGCGTCACGTAGGTCGTCCAGCCGCGGAAGCCCGGGTAGAGCGGCCGCTTGGCGCACAGCGCTTCCGTGCGGGATCGCAGTCCGTCGAGGTCGGGAGACTCGCCGAGAGCTTCGACGATGATGCGGCCGATCTCGCGGAAGTCGCCGTCGTCCATTCCGCGCATCGTTGCCGCCGGGCGTCCCGATCCTGACGCCGCTCGCGACCGTCGGCGGTCGCTCGTCGAACGGGACGGTGTTGCGATTGACGGTCAGCTTCACCTCGTCCAACCGCTCCTCCGCGTCCTTGCCCGTCCAGTCGGTGCGAGCGCAGGTCGAGCTGCATGCAGGTGCGTGTCGGTGCCACCGGTGAGGACGTCGAGCCCGCCCTCCATCAGCGTGTCCGCGAGCGTGTCGGCATTGCGTCTGACCTGCGACTGGTAGTCGCGGAAGGCCTCCGTCGCGGCGATCTTGAAGCACGTCGCCTTGGCCGCGATCGTGTGCTCGAGCGGGCCGCCCTGCATGCCCGGGAACGACCGCGCGGTCGACGGCCTGTGCGTGCTCCGCGCGTGCAGAGGATGAAGCCCGAGCGCGGACCGGCGAGCGTCTTGTGCGTCGTCGAGGTGACGAAGTCGCAGTGCTCCACCGGGTTCGGCTGGAGGCCTGCTGCGACCAGCCCGGCGAAGTGCGCCATGTCGCACAGGAGGAGAGCGCCGACGTCGTCGGCGATCTCGCGGAACTTCGCCGTATCGACTGTGCGCGGATACGCGGAGCCGCCGCAGACGATCAGCTGCGGCCGTGACTGCCTTGCCTTCTCCAGCACCTCGTCGTAGTCGACGACGTTCGTCTCACGCGAGACGCCGTAGTGGGCGATCGTGTAGAGCCGTCCCGAGAAGTTGACCTTGAGCCCGTGCGTCAGGTGGCCGCCGTGCGCGAGCTCGAGCGACAGGATCGTGTCGCCCGGCTGCAGCGCCGCCATGTAGACGGCCATGTTCGTCTGCGCGCCGGCGTGCGGCTGGACGTTCGCGTGGTCGGCGCCGAAGAGCTCCTTCGCGCGGTCGATCGCCAGCTGCTCGATCTCGTCGACGACCTCGCAGCCGCCGTAGTAGCGCTTGCCCGGATAGCCCTCCGCGTACTTGTTCGTCGGCGTCGAGCCGATCGCCTCCATGATCGCCGGCCAGGTGAAGTTCTCCGACGCGATCGAGCTCGATCTGGTTCCGCTGGCGCTCGACCTCGCGGCCCAGTAGGTCTGCGATCTCCGGGTCGAGTTGATCGAGTCCGGCAGTGGTCAGCTGCTGAAAGGTCTGCTGCGCGACGGCCATGAACTCTCCTCTCCCGGGGTCAACCTGATCGTACTGCCGCGCCCAGTCGACGCAGAGCCTCGGCCGCTGGCATGCGCTCCCTCCCGGAGAATGCGCGGCTCCGGAGCCGGTGAGATCGATCACGCGTCGACAGGCGTGCCGGGCAGCTCGCCGCCGTCGACCAGCGCCCCCGGCACTCGCGCGCGGATCGTCCTCGGGCACCTCGTCCGAGCCGCCTGGGATCGTGCCTCGCCGGGACGGTTCGCGCCTGGTCGCGGCGAGCGACTGCCGATCACGCTCGAGCGACGCTCGGCGCCCGGCCCGGCGAACTGCGGGAACCCGCAACGCCGATCGTGCCTCCGGGTGTCGTCGCCGGTCAACCAGCGCAAGGCGGCGGGCGGGATTCCGCGACGGATCAGGCGTCAGCGGCCCGGCAGCAGCAGCCGCGCAACAGAGCCCGCCGGCGCGCCCGCTGAGCTCCGGGATGCACTTCGAGGCAGGCTGGCTCGACAGTCGCGTGCGACGAGCGCGCTCGGTCGCGTTCCGCGCTCCGCCCCTTGAGCCTCGTAGAGCGCGCCGCACCGGCCGTGCTCGGTTCGCCGGATCGGCGGCGAGCCCGTAGACCGTGTCGAACGGCAGGACGACCGGCTTGCCCGCGCGTACGCAGACGTCCTCGATTCGGCAGATCTCGGCTCATCCGTCGTCCCTCGACCACGCGGCTGCCCTCCCTTCGCGGTCGGTCAGGTCGGGAGTGATCGTGACGTCCGGCATAGCCGAGCGACGCCAGCGCGTCGGCAACGTGGTTCCGGCCTGGCCGTCGCCCGACCTCGAAGCACGAGCAGCGCGTGCCGCGAGCCGAGCGATCTCCTCGTGGAGCCCTCGCCGACGAGCGCGGCCCGCGGCTCCCAGTCGCGGATCTCGGGCTGCAGCGAATCCCATTCCGACGGCCGCGACGTACGGCGGGTTCGAGACGACGAGGTCCCAGCCTCCTCGACCGCTTCGAGCCCGGCCTCGTCGCAGCTCGATCGTCGAGGTCGAGCCGCTTCGGCGTTCTCGCGCGCGAGCGCGAGCGCATCTCGGCCGAGAGTCGACGGCCGGTCACCCGCGCGTCGGATGCTCGTCCGCGATCGCGAGCGCGATCGCGCCGGAGCCGGTGCCGACGTCGAGCACGCGCGGCGCCGGCTCGTCGCGCGAGCAGCGCGAGGCAGCGCTCGACGACGATCTCCGTCTCGGGCCGCGGCACGAGCGCACGCGCGTCGCGTGTTCAGCGTCAGCCTGCCGGAAGCCCCATTCGCCGAGGACGTAGCGCGAGCGGCTCGCGCCGCGCTGCGCCGCTCGAGCAGCCGTCGCAGACTCGTCCGGCACCTCGCGCGTCGCGGTCGACGTGGACGCTGCGACCGCGTGACGTCCGAGGACGTGCGCGAGCAGCAGCTCGGCGTCGACGCGCGGCGTGTCGACGCCGGCCTGCGCCGAGCCGCTGCTCCGCGAGTCGAAGCGCTTCGCGACCGTCACTGCTCGAGCGCGCGCGTGCGCTCCTCGGCGCCGAGCGCCTCGGTGAACTCGTCGAGCTCCGCCCTGCAGGACCGTCGGTCGAGCTGATGCACCGTGAGCTTGATGCGGTGGTCGGTGACGCGGTTCTCGGGATAGTTGTAGGTCCGGATCTTCTCGCGCGCTCGCCGGACCCGATCTGCGAGCGGCGGGTGCGCGTCGAGCTCGGCCCGCTGCTTCTCGCGCTCGAGCTCGTAGAGCGCGCGCGCAGCACGCGCAGCGCCTTCTGCCGTGTTCTGCAGCTGGCTCTTCTCGTCCTGCATCGCGACGACGAGGCCGGTCGGAAGGTGCGTGATGCGCACGGCCGAGTCGGTCGTGTTCACGCTCTGACCGCCGGGCCCGGTCGAGCGGTAGACGTCGATCTTGAGGTCGTTCGGATCGATCTCGACCTCGACCTCCTCGGCCTCCGGCATGACCGCGACCGTGGCCGTCGAGGTGTGGATGCGCCCCGTGCGACCTCGTCTCGGGGACGACGCTGGACGCGGTGCGTCCCGCCCTCCCACTTGAAGACCGAGTAGGCGCCGTCGCCCTTGATCCGCGAACGTGACCTCCTTGAAGCCGCCGGCCTCGTTCGGGCTCGAGCCGAGCGTGCTCGACCTTGAAGCCGCGCCGCTCGGCATAGCGCGGTCAGCGTCGCGGTGCAGGTCTGCCGCCCAGAGCGCTGCCTCGTCGCCGCCGACGCCCTGGCGGATCTCGATGATCACGTCCTTGCTGGTCGGCGGGTCGGTCTCGACGAGCGCGACCTTCAGCTCCTCCTCGAGCGACACGCAGCCGTTCCTCGCAGCTCGGCGACGAGCTCGCGCAGATCGCTGTCCTCGCAGCGCGTCATCCAGATGCGGCGCGCGCCTCCCGCCAGCGCTGGCGCGAGCTATGTAGGGGCCTTCGAGCTCCTTCAGCTTGCGACCCGCGTCGGCCGCCTCGCGGTGGTCGTTGTAGACGGCAGGGTCGGACATGCGCCCTGCGCCTCGCGGTACGAGCGTTCGACGCTCGTCGAGCAGCGGTTCGAGTGTTGCCGGCCATCGCCGGTCTACGCTGGGGCTCTAGGCGTGCGTGCTGATTTCCCCGGGACAGCAATACGTAACTGAACGAAGTACACT
>ERZ1370068.10259-contig-8973_pt1 | contig 60808 bp, 100 predicted proteins | sample MGYA00561227_ERZ1370068 | MGnify/ENA primary metagenome ERZ1370068 (study PRJEB38410, sample SAMEA6850437) | metagenome | study: Metagenomic assessment of the ecological functions of the soil: analysis of the soil microbiota associated with the... | reverse complement strand
GGTTACGTATTGCTTGATGGCCGTGGTGATGGCGGAAGCCAGTATGTCGTTCATGGTGCCCTCTATCCAGACGAACGGGAAGCACCAAAGCTGACGGTGCCCGCGGAAATGACTGGCGGCACCGATCTGGCGAGCAAACATCTATCCGGTGTCGTGGGCGGCCTGTCTGCGCAACCGCGTCATTCAGCGTGATCACCGTGATGCGTCGGGATTGGCGGGATCGGACGACGATCGTGAGCTCGACCACACCTTTGGTGCCCGCGCCAGAACCCAGCTCACCGACAACGAGTCGATTTTAGACTTCGAGGACGTCGTAGCCGCCCGGTCGCCTGGGACATCTCGAGTGTCGATCGACGACGCCGGCCGGAGGAAACGCGGCGCGTGATCCTTTCCGAATGCTGATCGTCGCGCGATCGTCGGAATTGTAACGCGCTGAGTTACCGAATTGCACCGCGCGGGCGAAGGCGTGCCGGCGGTTCACCGCGCCGCCCATCAGGCAGAGCAGCAAGAGTTCCGCGCATCGTTCGTTGCATGTTTCGTCCATTCATGAGGCCTTTTCACAGTGGGTCTCCCGGCATGGCCACCCCGTACTTCAAGGTTACGGCAGTGGCTGGCATTTGCTAAGCCCAAGCATAGATCTCGATGCCGTGACGCTCGGCGAGCATGCGCGTCGACCCTGGCGCGCAGGGCCAGCCGGATCGAAGCGATTCGGGGTCGATCACGCGACCAGTCACGCGCAACGTCACGTAGCGCAGCACGATGAACCAGTCCTGCGCGCCCTCTTCGTGAAGTGATCGCCGCGCACGTAGTAGCGAGTCACGCCGTAAGCGATGCCGGCCAGCTCCTGGATGGTCACATTGCGGACGGAAACGCCGTCGTGATCTGCGTCGACGCGATACCACCGTGTCCCCATTCCGGGCGCGGCTGGCGTCATGATGTCACCGCGGCGTCATGCGCAGCGGCGCGAGTTGGCTGGCCAGCAAAGCTCAAAATGCCGCTGACGATCTTTCGAGAGCGCCTGCCAGCGCAGGCATTGCCACGCACAACACTCGCGCAGGCGGTCAGCAGCGCCGAACCGAAGAATCCCAGGCGCCGCACGATGTCATCGGGATCGCGCTCGAGCCGGCGGTCTTCTTTCGAGCACGCGCTCTCGTTCGTACTGCAACCGGCGACGGATCCATCGGGCGCACGAAACGGTGAGCAATACCGCCGCACGAGCGTGGCTTAGCAGCAACCGCCAACCGCCCAGCCGTGCAGCTGCGCGGGTGAAACAAAGCGGGCCATCGCACGGGATGCTTCAAGCAAGCCGGGGTGCCGGATCGTCGGGGTATTTGACTGGAAGCCCAAGCCGCTGCGCCGATTGCGACCAGCATCGCGAATGGGAAGCGGCGAACTTGAGAGCGGCAATGCGCCACATCCATAGACGCAATGGCGCGAAGTCGTAGGCGGACAGGAAGGCCAGCAACGTGATCACGCCACAGATCCCGTGCCGACTGCCACAGGTGATCGACGAGCCCGGGCAGCATCGCCGTCAGCGTGCCGCGCTGGATGCAACCCGAATTTTTCCGCAGGGCGCCCGGCAACGCCGATTGACGCGGATTTCCAGGCCGAATCGCGATGCCAGCAGTTGGGTCACCGGCGCCTGCAACGCCAGCAGATCCAGATTCTCCGGATCGCTCACCGGCACCTTCGATAGTGCGCAGGTCGTAGCGCGGGCGAATCGAGCCACCCCGGACCGCCGACCACTCTCCACGCTCGACGCCACGGCGATGCGGCGATCAGGTCTCCGGCAACGTGCTGTTACGAATCACGACTTCTGTTCCGGGCGGCGATCACGCGTTGCGGCGAGGCGGCGCCACCCACGGCAGGACCGATCGAAAACTCCGAGAGCCGAGCGTGCGCGAATTGACAGCGAACAGTTCCTGGCGGTGCGCGCCTTCGACGACAGCGCCCGCGAACACAGCGGCGCGGCTGCGACGCCCAGCATTGCAATCAGCAGGACCATCGCCTTGATGACGCCCGAGCGAGCGGGGCCGCGCATCGCCGAGAATGTAGCGAACACGCCGCGGGAGATCGCCAGAGGTCGCGGCTGCCGAGACGAACGCGCCGGCGCGGCAATGGCGGCACACGGCGAGGATCTCCGGCCGCGTACTCCGCGCCATCATGTCCGTTGTCGAGCACTCGTCTCATCGCAGGCGCGCTCGCGCTCTTCGAGCATCTGCCGGCCGATCCACCACACCGCGGGTGAAACCAGAACAGCGTCTCGACGAGCCGGTGAACGCTGTCCTTGAGATTGTCATGCGCGCGCGATGTGTTCGCGTTCGTGAGCGAGCACCGCGTTCGATCTGCCGGCTGCGGAGAGTCGTCCCGAGCAACGCGGCCGGCAGCAACACCACCGGATGAAAAACGCGCGCCACGGCCGGCTTCGATGTCGGCATCCGTGATGCGTGCATCCGATGGTGCGCCCGGCGCCGGCCGCGCTGCCCTGGCTGATGATTCCGCGGCGACGCCAGGCGAGCAGCCATCGCAGCGTGCCACGAACAGCGCGCCGCCGAGCCAGACCGCCAACAGGATGACGAGAGCGATGCGAATCGCGCGCCAGAGTCTGTTGCCCGCAGCGCGCCGTCGGCGAGACCAGCAGGGAGGCGCTTTGCAGAGCGTCACCGAGCATCAGAGGCGGCTCGTTCGGCAGTGCGCGCCGCGGGCAGTCCAATGTACGAGCCGACGTAGGAACAGCAGCGAGAAGGGCACCAGGAACTTCAGCCGACGCCAGCAGCCAGATCCAGTGGCGCAGCGACGCGCCATTGGCACGCAACGCCAGCGTGATCAACCAGGCGCCGCCGCAGAACAAGCGTCGACTGCCACAGGTGGTTGATCAGCGCGGCGATCATCTGCCCTTGTCCTGTCGGATGGGTCGCGGCGCTGCGCTCGCGCAGCAGCTTCTGCGCGTCCTCGATGTCTTCGCGCGAGATCTTGCCCATCTCGACCAGGTGCGCCATGACCGGACGCGCGTTGCCGCCGAACAGGCCCAGCAACTCCTTGAGCAGCCGCGTCTGCACCGAGGCGCGCGACGTGGTGGCCTCGAACACGTGCGCGTTGCCTATCTTCTTCGGTGCGGCGCACCGCGCCCTTGACCTCGAGCCGGTACACCATGGTCTGCACCGTGGTGTAGGCGGGCCGGTCGCGTTTGACGACGGCTTCGTGGATCTCGCGGATCGAACAGGCGCCGCGGCTCCACAGTTCGCCCATGATGCGCAGCTCGAGCGCGCTCAGCTTCGGTTCGGTCACGCGGCACTCCATGACTACAACTGTGGTCGACTCTATGACAGTGTAGTAGGGAGCGCAAGCGCCGCGTCGCGGAACTCGCAGAGGCCTCAGCTCGCGCGCGAAGTGTCTTCGCTGTCTTTGCAGCGGAGGCGGATCGCTGCTGCTGCGCGCGGCGCCGCGGAACTGCGGCGATGCGTATTGCGGCCCTGCTCCTTGGCGGAATACAGCGCGGCGTCGGCGCGCCTCGAACAGCTGTGTCGGCGCTTTCGAACCGGCTGTCGGACTGGCACGCGTAACCGATGCTCACGCGTGACGGTGTGCTTCGCCCGTCAGCGAGTGTTGAACCGCGGCACGCAGGCGTTCCGCGAGCACCGCGGCCGACGCTTCGGAGGTGCCGGGCAGGATGGCGCAGAACTCGTCGCCGCCGTAACGGCAGGCGATGTACGGGCTTGCGCGCATGCTTGCGCAGCGCCGTGCGCCACGGCCTTGACGGCCTCGTCGCCCTGCGCGTGGCCGTGCAGATCGTTGTAGAGCTTGAACTGGTCGATGTCGATGCACCAGCAGCGACAGCGGCATGTCCTGCTGCGCGCGCGCGCGCGAACTCGACCGGCAGCGTTGACGTCGAACTGCGCGGCGATTTCCGAGCAGCGTCAGCGGATCGGTGCGGCTCTGGTGCTTGCAGCTCGCTCATGCGGCTGGAGAGCGTCATCGACAGCAGGATCATTTCGACGCAGCGCGCCCACCTGCCAGCTGTGCTGCGTCACGAAGGTGTGCGGCACCAGCCCGAAGTTCTTGAGCAGGAAGACGACGGAGCCGCAGAGGAAGGCGCCCCAGGCGATGACGTAGAAGCGCGCCGGCCGCGAACCCGACAACAGGCTGATCATGCCCAGCGCGATCATGAAGCACACCGACACGAGGATCAGGAAGGTGACGGGCCTGACCAGCACCGCGTACGTCGAAGAACCGGGATCAGCGCGATGGCGATCAGCGCCATGGCCTGCAGCAGCGCGCGCGCACGACGAAACAGCCGCGGCGTGTAGTCGCGCGCGCGCAGGATGGTCAGTGAAAACTGCAGCGCCGTGATCAACGCGAGATTCAGCAGGACGATGAGCGCGGTGTTGGCCCAGCGCGGACTGTCGGGCCACAGGTATTGGAACGCGAAGCCGGTGTTGACCGTCATGTACAGGCCGAAGCGTCGCCACGTAGGCGAAGTACGCGAGGAAGGCGCCATCGCGCACCGCGAGGAACACCAGGCCGCTCCACACCAGCAGCATGAGCACGCAGCCGAAATACACGCCGTAGGCGAGCTGCTCGCGGCTCAGCTCGCCGGCGAGCTCATTGGGATCGAGCAGCGACAGGTTGATGTCGACCGGGCCTTGCGAGGCGTAAGCGCAGGTAGAACGTGCGGTCGCTGTTGGCCGGCAGCGTCAGCGGAAACAGGAAGTCGCGATGCTCGACGTCGCGCGAGCTGAACGGCTTGCGATCGCCGGTCGAGTGGACGCCGCCAGCCGCCATCGGCCTGGGCTCGTACAGGTCCAGCGAATCGATGAGCGGATAGTCCTGCCGCAGATAGACGAGCCGGCTCGACGTCCGAAGGATTGCGCAGCGTGACGCGCACCCACCAGGCCGACGGCGAGAAGCCGACGTTGCGTCGATCTCGGGCGTGGCGGAGACGAATCCCGTATTCGACGGGCGCGCGTGCTCACCGCGGCGACGTCGAGCGTTGCCGACACGATCCTCCAGCAGCTCCAGCGCATCGCCGAGCTTTTCGACGTGCACCGGTGCGCCGGGATCGAGCGTGATGACGGCCGGAGAATCCCCGAGAACCGGGATTGGTAGACAACTAACTAACACGCGATCAGCAGCGACGTCCACGACCGTGCGGATACTTGCAACACGTTCCGCGACCCGGTTCACAATCGCCATCCTGCTCGTGATCTTTGTTTGTAGTATGCGTCAGATCGTCGAGGGAGTAACGCGATGCGGCGATTTCTGAAGTGGCTAGGTGGCCTCGCTGGTGCTCGGGCGGTGGCGGGGCCGGGACTGTACGCGTGGTTCGTGTTGTGGCCGGTGCACAGCATTCCCGGCGCTGGAACACGTCGATGAGATACGTCTGGCTCGACCAGGGCTGGGGCACAGGGCAGAACACGCGCGCTGCGCGCAGCGCTACTACTACACCGCGCAGGGCACTTCGATGCCGCAGGGCGCCTCCGCCGGTGCAGTGCGCTACAGCTGGTTCGTGAATCTCGAGCTGCCGCTGTCGCGCGAACGCTTCGCCGCGCCGGAGCACATGCGCAGCTGGCGCTTCCTCGTCGATCCCGGCGCCCAGCCCGGCCAATCCGTACCAGCTGCCCATCGGTTTCACGCGCCATTTCGATCCGAGCCATCGGCGAAGACGTGCTCGACATCACCTGCGCGGCCTGCCACACGGGCGAGATTCACTACACGCAAACGGGCAAGACGCAGCGCCATTCGCATCGACGGCGGCCCGGCCATGCACGCCTTCACCGACATGCAGCGTGGCAACTTCGCGCCGGTGCTGCATGCGCGTCGCTCATCGGCACGGCCGTCAACCCGTGGAAGTTCGATCGCTTCGCGCAAGAAGGTGCTGGGCCCGGGTTATCCCGACGCCAAGCCGCAGCTCAGGAAGGCGCTGCTGCGCCACGATCTCACGCCATGGCTGTGCAGCGGCCAGAACAATCCGCTGCGCAGGACTCTACCCGGTGCACGAGGGCTTCGGCCGCACCGATGCGCTGGGCCGCATCGGCAATACCGCTTTCGGCGATCACCTCTCCGCGTCTAACTACCAGATCGGCGACGCGCCGGTGAGCTACCCGTACCTGTGGAACATCTGGAAGTTCGACTGGGTGCAGTACAACGGCTCGGTGGCGCAGCCGCTGGCGCGCAACGTGGGCGAGGCGCTGGGCGTGGGGGCCATCGCGCCGCTGATCTGCGACACGGCGGAGCCGCTGCTGCCGACCGGAGCGTTACCGCAGTTCGGTGGACATCGGCGGTCCTGGTCGCATCGAGCACGCGCTGCAGCTGCTGCGCCCGCCGCGCTGGCCGGAGGAAATCCTCGGCGCCATCGATCACGACAAGGCCGCGCGCGGCAGGCGCTGTTCATGCGGCGTTGCCAGGAATGCCACGGTCCGCACGTGGCAGAACCGGCGCGTCAGCAGGCCAGCGCGCCGCTCAAGCCGTCCGAACGATATCGAGTGGCGCATCGAAGTGATTCCGCTCGAGCACATCGGCACCGATCCCGACGGCGACCGCGCGGGTTCATCGAGCGGCGCTACGACCTGTCTGCCACCGGCCTGCCGAGCCAATGACCTGCAGCACGCACTGCGACCGCTGCTCGATTCGCGCTCGTCTGCGCGATGCGCGTTTCCGCCTGCGCGAAGTGGTGCGGTTCGCTGCGGCGGAAATGAAACGTGCCGACTCGGCGATATTGCCGGCGCTGCTCGCGGCCTATCCGGACCGGATGCGGTGAGCGTCGCCGGCCATTCCGCAGCGGCCATTCTCCGCCATCGACGCCGAGTTGTCGCGCTGATCGCCCGCGCGCCGTCATGTGCCGCGGCCGACACGCCCGCCGACTGATCCTGTTGGCTGCGGGACTCGAATGTCACATCTGCAGATCCTGTTGTGGGACGTGCGCATGGCGTCAGGCGGCATCGATCGCAAGCTGGCGGAGCTCGACGTGAGCAAGCTCAGCGAAGGCTGCGCGCTCGAACCTGGTCGGCATTTTCATCAAGAACTCGTTTCTACGCCGACAACGATATCGACTACGCGACGCAGCAGTGCCTCGAAGGATTCCGGCGCCATCGATCTGCCGCAGGAGATCGCGGGCTACAAGCCACGCCCGCTGGACGGTGTATGGGCGACGCCGCCATTCCTGCACAACGGCTCGGTTCCGACGCTGTACCAGATGCTGTTGCCGCCGGAGCAGCGCGACGAGAAATTCTTCGTGGGTCGGCGCGAGTTCGATCCGCTAGCACGTCGGTTTCGTGACGCACGCCCGATGCCGATGGCGATGCGCGATGGCTTCTGGCTGGACACCACGCTCGCGGGCAATCCACAACACCGGTCACGCCTTCTCGGCCGATGCCGCGACCTGGAAGAAACATCTGCAGGACCCGCGCGCCAATCCGCTGCCGCAGCGGTGTGATCGGGCCGGAGTTCACGCGAAGACGAGCGACGGTACGATCGTCGAGTACCTCAAGATTCACCGCGATCTTGCCAGAGACTCCGCCGGACTACCAGCCGTCCGCAGTGCCGCCTGCAACAAGCGTAGAGACGTTGTACGAGCCGCTACAGCGGTCCCTGTCAGCGACGATCGACGTCGTCGGCGACTGCGCACGGATCCGGCCGCGCCCTCACCGGAATCAGTTTGCGCGCGGCCATCTGGTCCTTGGTGTGGTTGACTGGTCTTCACGCGATCCAGCTCGCCGTCCTTCAGGTAGCAGACGCTGAAGGCGCGGCTCGCCGGGATCGCCGCGCAGCACCATGCTGCGTCGTGCGCCGGCGCGACAGGCCCGACGATCACCATCTTGAGATCGAACTGATCCGACCAGAACCAGGGCACCTTGTCGTGCACGGTCGCGATGCCGAGCATGTTGAGCGCCGCGCTGGTGCCCTGCTCGAAGGCGTTGTCGACGGACTCGAGCCGCACGCGCGATGCCGTAGTGGATGCTCGGGATGGCGCGCGCAGTCGCCGGCGGCCCAGATGTGCGGATCGGACGTCCGGCAGTACTCGTCGACCAGGATGCCGTTGTCGCAATCGAGCCCGGCCGTCGCGGGCCAGCGCGTCGGTGGGCACGACGCCGATGGCGACCAGGACGAAGTCGGCGGGGATGTCGCGGCCGTCGGCCAGCCGCACCGCCGCGACGCGCGCTCGGTGCCGGCGAGGTGCGGCGGACTCAGTTTCCGCGGCGCCGGCACCAGCGAGTCAACGCGCGCGTCGCACACGGATCTGCACGCCATGGCGCGCGTGTTCGGCCTCGTAGAACGCGGACACGTCCGGGCTGACCACCACGCGATTCATCACGCGGTCGGCGGCCTCGAGCACGGTCACTTCGAGGCCCGCTTCGCGGCAGGTGGCCGCGACTTCGAGGCCGATATAACCGCCGCCGACGATGACCGCGCGCCGGCCCGGGCGCGAGCTCGGCGCGCAGCCGGTCCACGTCCGCGACGGTTCGCAGGTAGTGCACGCCGGCGAGTTCGGCGCCGGGCAGCGGCAGCAGGCGCGGATGGCTGCCCGTGGCCAGCAGCAGCGCGTCGTACTCGACCGCAGCTGCCGTCGGCGATCTCGACGCGCCGCCGCGCCCGGTCGATGCTCACCGCCGCGAAACCCAGCCGCAGGTCGACGGCGTGATCGGCGTAGTGGGCCGCGTGCCGGATCAGCAGCCGGTCGCGGTCGAGTGATCCGGCCAGGAATTTCTTCGACAGCGGCGGGCGTTGATAGGGCAGCAAGGCTCTCATCGCCGATCAGCGTGATCGAGCCTCGGTGACCGCGCTTGCGCAGCGTCTCGACCGCTTGCGCTGCGGCCTGCCCGGCGCCGACGATGGCTATCGCTGATCCTCGTTGCGTCCATCACCATATAGATAAGAGAGTACTTCACGTCGCCGAGTTCGCCGCACCATTGTTGGGCGGATGCAGTATTCAGCGCGCTAAATTAGTGCCAGCAAAATCGCCGGCCGGACGGCCAATAACGAAATTGCCGCTATGTTGAGCTTTCGGGATACTGGCACGGAAGGTGCACTGCGATTAAGGCTCGCCGATGTCGGCGTCCAGATTCACTAAAGAATTGGGAGATAAAGAAATGAAATTGGTCACCGCCATCATCAAGCCTTTCAAACTCGACGACGTGCGTGCAGCGCTGTCCGAGATAGGCGTTTCCGGCATGACGGTGACGGAGGTGAAGGGCTTCGGTCGCCAGCGCGGCCACACCGAGCTCTATCGCGGCGCTGAATACGTCGTCGACTTCGTCCCGAAGACCAAAATCGAAGTCGCCGTGCGTAGCGACCTCGTCGACCAAGTGGTCGAAGCCATCCTCAAGGCCGCCAAGACCGGCAAGGTCGGCGACGGCAAGATCTTCATCACCGATATCGATCGCGTCATCCGTATCCGTACGGGCGAGACGGACAACTCAGCGTCTTGTAAGTGGCTCGCGCCACGAATTCAAATCGACGCCTCGCCGCCGGACGCGGTGAGGCGTCGTAACCGCTGCCAGAATACGCGCTGAGCTCTCTGCGCTCTCTGAATCATCTCAGGAGCAGCTTCCATGCCGCGCGCCATCCGCATTCACTGAAACTGGCGGCCCCGAGGTCATGCGCCTCGAGGAAGTGGACGTGCGCCGCGCCCGGCGCTGGCCAGGTGCAGGTGCAGCACACCGCCATCGGGCTCAACTTCATCGACGTCTACGATCGCACGGGCCTGTATCCGCAAGCCGTTGCCGGCAGGCCTGGGGCGCGAGGCCGCAGGCATCGTGACCGGCGGTGGGCAAGGCGTGCGCGGATTTCGCGTCGGCGATCGCGTCGCCTATGTGCATCGGCGTCCCGGCGCCTACTGCGAGCATTCGCAATGTGCCCGCCGACGCGAGCTCGTGAAGATTCCCGCGGGTGTCAGCGACGAGCAGGCAGCGGTGCTGATCGCTCAAGGGCATGACCGCGTGTTTCCTGCTGCGGCCACTGCTTATCGCGTCGAAACGCGGCGACGTGATCGTCGTGCACGCGGCCGCGGGCGGCGTCGGCGCTGCTGCTCGCAGTGGGGCAAGAAGCTCGGGCGCCGTGGTCATCGGCGTCGTCGGCAGCGAAGAGAAAGTGAAGCTCGCGAAGAAGAACGGCTGCAAACACGTGCTGGTGCGCGGCCGCGATGAAATTGCGGCGAGCGTGAAGAAGATCAGCAAGGGCCTTGGCGCGCACGTGGTGTACGACGGCGTGGGCAAGGACACCTTCATTCGAGTCGCTGGACTGCCTGCGCAAGCGCGGCAATGATGGTGAGCGTACGGCAACGCTTCGGGCCCGGTGCCGCCGTTCTCCGCTGGCGCGAGCTCGTGAAGCGCGGCTCGCTGTTCCTGACGCGGCCGACGATGTTCGACTACACCGCGACTCGCGCGACGATCTCGAGGCAGTCGCGCGCGAGACCTTCGCGGCGGTGAAAAAGGGTTGGATCAAGGTGCGATCAATCAGCGCTACAAGCTGGCCGATGCGGCGCAGGCGCATCGCGATCTCGAAGCGCGCAAGACCACCGGCGCGAGCGTCATCGTTCCCTAGCTACTCAAAACGCACAAACCACGCGGGCCAACTCGTGTGCCAGCGGGGTCCCACTGGTGCTGAGCGCTCGAGGTTACTGCCGTTCAGAAGTCCGGCGTCACCATCGCGTTCTACGATCTTGCCGTCCGGCGCCAGCGCAATCCGCCACGCCATCGTCCGTTCTCGTAGGTGGCGAGGTATGAGATCCGTTCCCCGTCGCCGGTGACGTTACGGAAGGTGAGGGACTTCAATAGCACCCGGAGACCTGCAGATCAGCGGTTGCGCGGTGGAAGTTGCTTGCACTGCATCGCGCGAGCATCGGGCTCATTTCGTCGTAGTTCGGCTTGCCGGATGGCCATGCCTTCGCTGCAGCGACGGACCGCCGCTTCGCCGCCCGGCGTCGGCGTCTGGTTGGCGATCTTCGCGGCGAGGTCCGCCTTCATCTGGTCCGCCACCGGCTGAGTCGATGCGGAGGCATCGGAATGACCTGGCCCGTCTTGGTACATACGTGAGGGATTCAGCAGGGGCCGCTCGTGCCCTGCCGCAAATTCCACCTGTGCGTCTACGATCTTGTAGAAGAACTTCGTTTCGCTCTCCGGCGAAAATGTCGATGCGAAGGTCTTGGCCCGTGATCTGCGCCTGCAGCCGATCGCCTTCTCGCTTCACGGTGAACAGCATGTTTTCGGCGAACTTGTATTGACCTGACGTAGCGGTCGCAGCGTCGCGGCTGTCGACGCGTGATCTCCTTGCGCTCAGTCGGGCCTGGCTGCGGCAGACTCGGCGCCGGCGCCGATGTCTCCGCATTCGGCGGGCTGACCTGCGCGGCCACGCGCGTGACGGGGCGATGGCAAAGCTTGCGAGCGTGGCCGCGCCCAGACGACGCCACCTCACGGGTTTTCTGATCATGTGTTCGATCCTCTCTTCCAGAAATGATTTGGATTCCGACATCGCCGCGACCGCGCCGATGTACGCCGATTGACGTTCACCCACGACGATCAGCGTCTCGCCGTAGTGCGCGGGGTCCACCCCGCCCTTGAGAACCCGCGCGTCGCAATCGATCTCGATGGCGCAGCGCAGCCGCAGCTGCCACCACAGCGGCAGATTCCACGGCATGCAAAACCAGCAATGCGCAGCGCGAACGTGAACAGCCGCGGATCGCGCGCATCGAGATGAGACTGCTCGTGCGCGATGACCGCGGACTGATGCGAGCGGCAGCGCCATCGTGACCCAGCGCGGCACGCACGATGCGCGGCCGGACCAGGCCCGACGACCGCGGGCCCGACGCTCACCGGTGACGATAGACCGACGCGCCGGCGACCGTGCCCCTGCTGCCAGTGCCGCTTGCGCGATGATCAGGCGATGCGCGCCGCTCGCGATCGAGTGCCAGCAGCATCGCGACCGAAGCCGCCGCGCCACGCAGTTGTCAGCAGGGTGTCGAAGTCTGCGCCACGCCCGTCGGTCCCGCGGCGCTGCCCGAGATCCAGATACGCTCGGCGACAGCGTCTGCGTCGGCGCCTGACGCAGCACGACCATCTTTTGCGCGACGCGGTTCATCGACGCTCGGTAACTGAACCGGATCACCGAGGCGATGACAGTCGGCAGCAGCAGCGACGCGACGATGGCGGTGATCCAGATCCAGCGCGTGCCGCCGCGCTTGAGCCGCGCGCGCGCGCTCGGCGAGCGAATGCGCCGACGCGACAGCAGCAGCGTCACCATGATGACGTACAGCATCCAGGCGAGCATTTACTTCCTTCTTGAGTCGCTCGTTTTCGGCGCTCGCGCGAGCAGATCGCGCATGCGCTTGATCTGATCCGTCGGAGAGCTTCTGGTCGGAAACGAGGTGCGTGAACAGCAGCTCGGCCGAGCCCTTGAAGCAGCTTTCCCGGTCAGGTGCTGCAGCGCGCTCTTGCGCGCGGCGTTTTCCTTCACCGCCGCGGCGTAGCGGTGCACGCGGCCTTCCTCCTCGTGCTTCACGTAACCCTTCTGCTCGAGCGTGCGCAGGATCGTGAGCACCGTGGTGTAGGCGAGCTCGTCGTGCGAGCTTGTCCTTGACCTCGTTGACCACCGAGGGCCGTGGTCCCACAGCACCTGCATGACGTCGGCTTCGCGATCGGTGAGATAGATGTCGTTGGTCATTCGGGCGCCTCACTACTAGATGTCTAGTAGTAAACCCCGACGCGCGACCCGTTTGTCAACTATAAGTCTAGTAGTGAGGTGTCGGCTGCCGCCGAAATCTGGCATCAGCCCAGGCATGTCGCGCGCTGACCGTCGCTGGAATTGATGGCAGGTGCTGCGCTCACCGAACGGCCGGTGAGCGGCGCGTGCAGCTGGCGCGAAAGCTGGCATCAGCCTGCGGACGCTATATCGCGACATCGCGTCGCTGCAGGCCGCAGGGCGCACAGCATCGATGGCGAGCCGGGCATGGGCTATCTGTTGCGGCCGGGATTCATGCTGCCGCCGCTGATGTTTTCGAAGGAAGAGACGAGGCTCTCGTGCTGGAGCTCGCGATGGGTGCGCCGATCGCGCCGACACCGAGCTGGCGGCAGCGCGCGCGTAATTTGCTCGCCAAGACCGGCGCGTGCTACGCCGACCTGCGCCATGAACTGCGACAGTTCCGCCCTTCTGGTCGGCCCGGTGCGCCGTCTGCGCGCCGGCGACGCCGAGTTACCAGAGGATCCGCCGCGCCATCGACGCAGCGCAAGTCGAGATGCGCTACCGACGCCGACGTGGGCGAGAGGAAGACCAAGCGGATCGACCGTGGGCCGTTCGGTGCTCGACGCTTCTTCGGATCGGGTGCGCGTGAGGTTGCCGCCTGGTGCGGCGGCGACGCGACTCGACGGCATTTCCGCACCGGGACCGAATCGTCGCCCTGGACGTGTCGAAGGTTTTCGTCCTCTCCGCGTTCGCGCCAGGTCGCTGCTCAAGGAGTGGCGCGCGAGACCAGCCGGACTCGCGAGGCTCCCGGAAAGCTACTGCCACTTTCTGGCAGTGGCCTGCAAGCATGCTCGTCGCACCTCGAAACCCGAGGAGCGATACTGTGCAGAGGCGCCCCAACTTCTTCATCCTCTACGTCGGCCACCCGGCAAGGAGCGCCGCGTTTTACCGAGAATTGCCGGGCCGCGGGCCGGTCGAGCATCGCCGACCTTCGCCATGTCGCCCTCGACGCAGGCGTCATGCTCGGACTCTGGTCCCGTCATACGAAGACGAGCCCGCGGCCAGCGAGCACGGGCGGCGGCCATGAAGTGTGCTTTCGGTCGAAGGCAAGGCGCGCGTAAGATCAGCTATATCCGCGGACTTGAGCAAACGCGCGCTGCCAATCGCGCAGGCACCCGGCTGAGCTGGATTTCGGCTGACCTTCGTGGCGCTGGATCCGGACCAGCACTCGCGCTGCGGGCATTTGCCGTCGAACGGTAGTTAGTGGAGACCGCGCGTGCTGCGGGCGTGCGACCTAGCGTAGCGTGCAGCGCCCGGGCATTGCGCCCGACCGCGAGCGCGCCGGAGCGCACCACTTCGACGATGTCGGTGCGCTCGCCCAGGTCGGTCGACGAACTGGTTGACCTCGGCTTCTGATGCCGTGAGCTCCACCACGAAACCCTTCGGGTGAGGGCTCGAGTACGCGGCCGCCGGCGCGCACCACGTAACCGCGCACGGAGTCGATCAGCTGCGGCTCGACGCGCAGCTTGAGCACCACGAGCTCGCGCTCGATGTGCTCGCCGCGCGTCAGATCCTCGACCGCCACCACGTCGATGAGCTTGTTGAGCTGGTTGACGATCTGCAGGATCACGCCGTCCGCGCCCTTGGTCACCAGCGTCACGCGCGATACCGAGGGGTCATCCGTGGCCGCTACCGACAGCGACTCGATGTTGTAGCCGCGGGTCGAAAACAGGCCCGGTGACGCGGGTGAGCGCGCCGGCCTCGTTCTGCAGGTGGATGGCGATGATATGACGCATGTGTTTTCGGGCTTATGGCGGGTGCGGACACGGCGGCCAGAATAGCGGTTTGGCCGATCCATTCAATCGACAATACAAAATGCTTAGGCTCCCGCAGCTATGGCAAAACCCCCACGAAATCAACGAATATCCGTGACTTGAGCGCGTCGCCGAAGCCGGCGCTGCGCCCACCATCGCCCATCCGCTCGCGGGTCAGAAGAATGACCGGCGCCGAGATGATCGTGCAGGTACTGGCGGACGAGGGCGTATCGACGATTTTCGGCTACTAGCGGCGGCGCCATCCTGCCTACCTACGACGCCGTGTTCTTGCTTCAACGAGGACCGCGCGAAGAAGGGCGAGCCGCAGATGCCGCTCATCGTGCCGGCGAACGAGCAGGGCGCGGGCTTCATGGCCGCGGGTTACGCGCGCGCCAGCGGCCGCGTGGGCGTGGCCATCGTCACCTCCGGTCCCGGCGCCACCAACACGGTGACGCCGATTCGCGATTGCATGGCGGATTCGATTCCCATCGTCGTGATCTGCGGGCAGGTGCCACGCAGCGCCATCGGCACCGATGCGTTCCAGGAAGCGCCGGTGCCTTCCATCATGGGCTCGGTCGCCAAGCACATCTTCCTGGTCACCGACCCGGCGAAGCTCGAAGCCACGGTGCGCACCGCGTTCGAGATCGCGCGCACCGGCCGCCCGGGTCCGGTGGTCATCGACGTGCCGAAGGACGTGCAGAACTGGTCAGGCGAGTTCAAGGGCACGGGCACGCTGCCCATGCCCGGCTATCGCAAGCGCCTCGAGACGCTAACTACCGACATCATCGACGGCACCGAGGCGAATCACTTCTTCGAGATGCTGGGCGAATCGCAGCGCGCCGCTGATCTACGCCGGCGGCGGCGTCATCAACGGCAACGCCGCGGCCGAGCTGCGCGAGTTCGCGCGAGACCTTCGGCATTCCCGTGGTCACCACGCTCATGGGCATCGGCGCCATGGACACCACCAGCCGCTCTGCGATGCGCATGCTGGGCATGCACGGCGCAGGCGTTCGCCAACTACGCGGTGGACGACTGCGACTTCCTGATCGCCATCGGCGCGCGCTTCGACGATCGCGTCGCCGGCAATCCCGGCAAGTTCGCGCCGGGCGCGAAGCACATCGCGCACTTCGACATCGACCGCGCGGAAATCAACAAGGTGAAGCGCGTGCAGTGGAGCCACGTGGGCCTGCTGCCCGAGGCGCTGCAGCACGCTCACCGCGCATGGCAAGCGCGCGGGCTTCAAGCGCGATCGTTCGAAGTGGCTCGCCGTATCTCGCGGAGCTCAAGCGCAAGTACGCGATGAATTACGACCGCGCCAGCGAGCAGATCCAGCCTTACTACGTCATCGAAGAGATCAACCGCGTCACGAAGGGCGAGGCCATCATCTCCACCGGCGTCGGCCAGCACCAGATGTGGGCCGCGCAGTACTGCGACTTCCGCCATCCGCGCCTGTGGCTCACCTCGGGCAGCATGGGCACCATGGGTTTCGGCCTGCCGGCCGCCATCGGCGCGCAGTTCGCGCAGCCCGGACAAGCTGGTCATCGACATCGACGGCGACGCCTCGGTGCGCATGAACATCGGCGAGCTCGAGACCGTCACCACCTACGACCTGCCCGTGAAGGTCGTCGTCCTCAACAACAACGGCGACGGCATGGTGAAGCAGTGGCAGAAGCTGTTCTTCAAGGGCCGCCTGTCGGCTCGGCGAAGACGCTGCACACGAAGGACTTCATCAAGGCGCGCGCAGGCCGACGGCTTCAAGTACGCCGTGCGGCTCGACAGCAAGGCCGATGTGCCGCGGGTCATCGAAGAGTTCCTCGCCTTCAAGGGCGCGGCCTTCCTCGAGGTCATCATCGATCCGGATGCGGGCGTGTACCCGATGGTCGGCCCGGGCAGCCCTACGAGGCCATGATCACCGGCGACTGGATTCCGTCGCGCAAGAAGGTGGACGTCGAAGCCGCCCGGCGCGTCGGAGATGTTCTAACTACCACGGAGATGGGGATGCGTGCGGGGTCGCGACGGGTCTGGTCCTGTTGCTGGCATTCGCCGGCATGATTGCCGGCGCGCAGGCGGCGGACACTTATGTACCGCCGAGCAGCGACGCTTTCCTGAAGAGCGTCCGCGCCTATCCGTCTGCCGCCGGCACCGCGCGCCGCGAGAAGATCCGCGTGGGAGTGCCGAAACTGACACGCTGCATGTCCTCGACCGAAGTCCGCAAGCTCATCGGCGATCCGGACTTCGGTTACGTCGGTACAAATCCGGCACCAATGGCCGGGTGCCGGCGAAGCTGATCTGGAGCTACGTCCTCGAGAAGAAGGCGCCTCGCCGAGACCGAGCCGGGATCGCGCGCGTGGTCGTATGGTTCGACACGAATGAGAAGATCGAAGCGGTCACTGTTGCACGGCGCGCCGGACATCGAGGCGATGGTGAGCCGTCGCTGGCACAGGCCTGCACCTGATATGAAGTACCTGCACACCATGGTGCGCGTCACCGACGTCGACGCCTCGCTCAAGTTCTACTGCGACGCGCTCGGACTCGAAGTGCATCAAGCGCAACGACTACCCGCAGGGCAAGTTCACGCTCATCTTCCTCGCCGCGCCCGGCGACAGCGACGCGCAGGTCGAGCTCACGCACAACTGGGAACCGGAGCCGTACGGCGGCGGCCGCAACTTCGGCCACCTCGCCTATGCGGTCGACGACATCTACGCCACCTGCGAGCGACTGCAGAAGCACGGCGTGACCATCAATCGTCCGCCGCGCGACGGCCGCATGGCCTTCGTGCGCTCGCCCGACAACATCTCCATCGAACTACTGCAGAAAGACGGCTCGCTGCCGCCGCGCGAGCCCTGGGTATCGATGGCCAACACCGGCAGTGTGGTGACCGCGCAGCCGCCGATCGGCGCGTCGGCATTCCGACTCGGCCAGCGCGCCATTCTTCCTTCGCTGCCCAGGCGCGTTCGCCTGGGGAATGATCAGCGGCGTCGCCATGGTCAAGGGCGGGCTCGCCGTTCCCTGGGCCATCATGATGTCGCTGCTGGTGTATGCGGGCTCGGCGCAGCTCGCGGCGCTGCCACTCATCGTTGCCGGCGCGCCGCTGTGGGTGATCGTCGACCACGGGCTTCATCACCAATCTGCGCTTCGTCATCTACAGCGCGCGCGCTGCGCCCGTATTTCGCCGACGAACCGCTGGCGCAGCGCGCCGCGCTCGGCTTCTTCATGACCGACTTCACCTTCACGCGATTCATGCGCTCGGCGCAGGAAGGCAGCGCTGCCCGAGCGGAACCGCGACGCGTGGTTCGCCGGCGTGTGCTCCAGCAACTGGATCACCTGGCAGCTCTCGGCGATCACCGGAATCATCGGCGCGAGTTACGTGCCGACCGAGTGGGGGCTCGAATTCACCGGCACGCTGGCGCTGGTGGCGCTCGTCGGACCCAGCCTCAACGCGCGGCCCGCGGTCGTGGGCGCCGATCGTCGCGGCGGTGCGTCGCGCTGCTGGCGCTACCGCTGCCGTTCAAGCTCGGGCTGTTCTGCGGCGCCATCGCGGGCATCGTCGCCGCGACGCTGACCGATTGCTGGCAGCAGCGTGAACCGCCGCGCACCCTGGAGGACGCGTGAACGAGGCCGGTCGCTGGGCATCGCGCTCGGCGTGGTGATCGTCGGCCTCGCCCTATCTACCTTCGTCACGCGCACTTCCGTTCCTGCTCGCCGGCGGCGCGGTTGCGCCTCGGGCCATCGCGTCGAAGTTGCGCTGCGTTACGCACCGGTGTGCACGCTGGCCGCGATCATCGTTCCTGACATCCTGATGCATCCGCCCGCGGCGACGCTCGATCTGTCGCTGTTGAATCCGCGCCTGATCGGCGCGCTCGCCGCGGGATCTGTGGTTGTGCTGGTCGCGCAACCTCATCGGATGCCTGGCGTCCGGCATGGCGGCGTACACGCTGGCGAGACTCTGTCTATGAGCGGCGGCTTGCCCTAGCTAGCCTGCCGGGCGTAGTGTCCCGGCCGTCGATAACAACAACAAACGACGAGGGAGAAACTATGCAAGGCCTTGGTGGTTTTCTGGTGCTCATGGGCGCCGGCTCTTTCGTGCTGCACTTCATGAACATGGAATTCACGCTGCTCGGCTGGGTCGACAACTGGGGGTCCGGCTGTCGGGACCGGCATCCGCATCGCGATGATCGTGGTCGGCGCCATCATCTGGTTCCTCGGCAAGCAGCAGGCGGGCAAGAAGGAATCGTCGCCGGCCTGATCCGATCGCGCCGGCCGGAAGGCAATTTCCGGCCGGTGCGATTTCCGTGAAAGCGCTAAGGTTGCGGCATGGACAAACCCAGCCTCAACATCGTGCGCGCCGCGGACATCGCCGCGCACGCCCAGGAATTCTCCCATCCCTGGAATCCGAACTCCGAAATGCGCGGCACCCAGCTGGCGCGCAGCGTCGGCCTCAAGCGCACGCGGCGTGAATTTCATCCGCGTGCCGCCGGGCAAGGAGTCGTACGTCTACCACTCGCATCAGTGCGAAGAGGAGTGGATCTACGTGCTGTCGGGGCCGCGCGATCGCGTTGATCGACGACGCGGAATACGAAGTGGCTGCCGGCGACTTCATCGGCTTTCCTGCGCCCTCGGTGGCGCACCTGCATGCGCAACCCGGGCCCGGACGATCTCGTCTATCTGTGCGGCGGCGAGAACCGCGAATTCGAGGTCGCGGATTTTCCGAAGCTCGGCAAGCGCATGGTGCGCACGGGCAAACAGGTCGAAATCTACGATGCGAGCGACGGCGCAGCCGTTCGGCCCGATCACGCCTGATCAGGCCTTCTTCGCTTTCCATGCGGCCAGCACTGTCGCTTCCTTTCCGGCGGCGAGGCCGGCTTTGAGTTTCTCGCGCTCCTCGGCAGGGCGCGTGAGATGCCAGGCCAGCGTGTCATCTCACCGTCTTCTTCAAGCGGCGTGATCTTCAATCCGCGGGCGACCGCGGCCTTGTTGCTGGTGCCCGCGAACGCGGCTTCATCACCCTTGGCCGGCAGCCACACGGGCATCTCGCTCCAGGGCGCCACCTGCTGCGCCTCGAGGAATTCCGCGGGAACAAAGGTGGCGCGCGGCGGTTGCGCCGGCTTGGCCTGCTTGTTCGCCGCGGCGATGCACGCGCTCGGTGAGCTCACCGAACTTGAACTCGTTGACGTTGGACACGAGGTTGTAAGTGCCGATGATGTTGTTCTCGATCGCATTGATCGTGAACGCCGCCAGGTCGCGCGCGTCGATCACCTGGAACGCATCGTGCGGCGACCCGGGCGCGACGAATTCGCCGCCACGCGCGGCGCGCGCCGGCCAGTAGGTGAAGCGATCGGTGTTGTCATCAGGACCGACGATCAGGCCCGGGCGAATGACGGTGGTGCGGCCGGGCAGCGCCGTCAGCACCGCCTGCTCGCACAGCGCCTTCAGCGGCCCGTAGGTTTCGCCGTCGACTTTCTCCACGGACTCGTCGGCGCAGTTTCCCACCGGCGAGGATTCGTCGCGCGGCACGCTGAAGTTCGGATACACCGAGATCGACGACGTGAACACGTACTGCTTCACCTTGCGGCGCGAGCAATTCCGCCGACAGCCGCACGTGGCGCGGCACGTAGCCAGAGTTGTCGATGACCACGTCCCACTCGCGATCCTTGAGCCCATCGATCTGGCCATTGCGATCGCCCTTGATGCGCTCGATCTCGCGGTAGCGATCGGTCTTGGTCTTGTCGCGATTGAAGTAGGTGAGCGTGTGCCCGCGCGCGAGCGCCAGCGCCGTCATGTGCAATCCGATGAAGCGTGTGCCGCCGAGAATCAGGATCTTGAGTGGCTTCGGCTTCTTCGCCGCCCACGCGGGGGTGAGCGACGCCAGTGCGCCGGCGGCGGCCATGGAAAGCAGGTGCGTCGTTTCATGAGACTCCTCCGATTAATACGCGCCAGGCTTCGCGTAGGTTGCGACCCAGTCACGCACGGTCTGATACCAGTACAAGCGAATTCTGCGGCTTGAGCACCCAGTGATTCTCGTCCGGAAAATACACCAGCTTCGAGGGTACGCCGCGTTTCTGCAGCGTGTTGAACAGCTCGATGCCGTGGCTCAGGGGAACTCGCAGATCGAGCTGTCCGTGTATCACCAGCGTCGGGGTCGTGAAATTCGCCGGCGGAGGTGTGCGGCGAGTACTTCGCGAACTCCTCGGGCTTGTCCCAGTAGTTGAAGAAGCGTTCGGCTTCGGCGCCGTAGTCGAGCCCAGCTGGGTGAACAGGTTGTAAACCGCGGCGTGTGCGACCAGCGCCTTGAACGGATGTTTGCGCCCTAACAAGGTGGTCGCCAGGAAGCCGCCGTAACTGCCGCCGGCGGCCACCATGCGCTCGCCATCGACGAAGGGCTTCGCCATCAGCCATTCGGCGGCCTTGATGGTGTCCTCGTACGGCAGCGTGATCCAGTCCGGGTTGATGGAGTCGGTGAAGTCGTTGCCGAAGCCGCCCGAACCGTGGAAGTTGTGCCAGGTCACCACGTAGCCCCAGCTCGCAAACACTTCCGCGTTCCAGCGCCACTGCACCGCGTCGGTGATGGCGCTGTGCGGGCCGCCGTGCAGCAGCATCAACACCGGGTATTTCTTGCGTCGCGTCGAAGCCGGGGGTAGACCACCCACATCTGGATGTCTGCATCCTTCGCGCCCTTGTAGGTGACGCTTTCGACCTTGCCCTGATCGAGTGCCGGCGAGCGCCTCATCGTTGAACGTGGATCAGCTTCGTCGCCGCGCCGTTGCGCGGTGCGATCGAGACCAGCGTCGGTGGCTCGGTGAAGCTCTGGCGGATCGCGACCAGCCCCTTGCCGTTGCTCGCCAGCGCCAGGGCGCCGAATGAAGACGCTCCGTGAGCGCGGCGGGCACGCCGCCATCGAGCCTGAAGCGATACACGCGCCGCGTGCCGGCGTCGTCGATGGTGCCTAACAAGCTGCGCGAGTCGCGTTCCCAGACGAGACCGCTGGCCGAACGGTCCCATTTTCCGTCACGCCCACCGTGGTGCCGGCGGCGCGATCGAAGATCATCAGGCGCGCACGGTCGCGCGTAGAACCGATGGATGCGCTGCTGGAGTGAACGCGAGCCGCCGTGCCATCGGGGCTGTAGCGCGGCGAGCCGTCGTCTGGCCTTGTTCGCCTCGTGAAATGTTGCGCGGCGGTTTGCAGCCGCAGGTCGGCAGCAGAATCGATGTCGTAGTTGCTGTCGATGCCGGATCTCGTCGACGTCGGCCGCGAAGGCGACTTCGAGGCCGTCCGGCGAGATGTCGTAAGCGAGAACGAATCGTTTTCCTGCTTCGACAGGTGATAGCCCGACATGCGCGTGATCGCCGTCGGGATCGCCACCCGTCGAGCGGGATCGAAAACAGGTGCGGCTCGCGTTCGTCAGGTAGTGATCGAAATAAGAGATCGGCGCTTTCGTCAGACTCGCGCGCTCATCTTGGAATCGGCGCGTTCCTTCTTGCGCGCGCCCTGGTCTTCCCAGCGCACGAGGTCCGGCCACACCTCGCTCACGAAGGCGAGCCGCGTGCTGTCCGGAAACCACTTCGGTATCGAAGCGCCGGTGGGCGGGTTGGTCACGCGGCGTGCTTCGCCGCCATCGATCGCGATCACATAGATCTGGCTTTCGGTGTCGTCACCGCGTTTGGAGACGAACGCGATCCACTTGCCATCGGGACTCACGGTGGGCTGCGTGTCGCTCGCCTTGTCGCTGGTGAGCTGCCGCGCGGGGCCGCCGGCCACCGGGAATCAGCCACAGGTCGGTGAGTCCCTTGTTCTCGTCGATGTCGTACGTGGTCACCGGCACCACGGCGGTGGCGCCGTCCGGCGTAATCGCCGGATCTCCGAGCCGCTTGAGCGCCCACATCTTTTCGGCGGTGAGCTGGCGCGAGATTCGCGGGCGCGGGCGTTTGCGCGCCGGCAGTGGCGGCGAATAGCAGGGTGATCAACAGGAGCATGGAGACGGTGCATGGATTCCCCGATTGTTGTTTGGCGCGTAGTCTCGGTCTGAGACCCATTCTGGAGTAAATGACTTGTCGAGGCAAGCTTTTCCGGCTCTTTCAGCCGTACTGTACCTTCGCTTCGGCTCATGCCCCGATGCGAGAATCAGCGCGCACATGACAGGCAGACTCAAAGACACGTATCAACGAATTCGGCCAGCCCATCGGTTTTGCGTTGCCGGACTGGAAGCCGCCGCCGTTTCCGCCGCATCGTTCCGCTGCAGAGGCGCTACTGCCGGCTCGAGCCGCTGAGCGCCGCGAAACATGCGCGCGACGTCTATCGAAGCCCAGAGCGAGGACACGACGGGCACACGCTGGACCTATTCGTTCCACGGCCCTTCGACGATTTCGCCGCCTACGAAGCCTGGTGCGCGGGCGCGGAAGCGTCGCGCGATCCGCAGTTCTACGCCATCGTCGATGGCGCGAGCGGCCGCGCCGTCGGCACCTGCACGAACATGCGCATCGAGCCGCGACACGGCGTCATCGAAGTCGGCAATATCTATTTTCCGCCGCGTCTCTCACGCACGCGCGCGCGCGACCGAGGCCATGTACCTCCTGATGGCGAACGCGTTCGCCCTTGGGTATCGCCGCTACGAATGGAAATGCGATAGCTGCAATCTGCCTTCGCGCGCTGCGGCCACGCGCTTCGGCTTCACCTACGAAGGTTTGTTTCGTACAGGCCATCGTCAACAAGGGTCGCAATCGCGACACCAGCTGGTTTTCAATCATCGACGGACGACTGGAACGGCGGCCTCAAGGACGTGCTATCTGCGCTGGCTCATGCCGAAGACAACTTCGACGCGGGCGGCGCGCAGAAGCTGCGGCTGTCGGACCTGACGAGCGCCGTTCGTGCACGCGAGGTCCTGACGACCGCAGTTGCGTCGGCTCAGGCGGCGAAGAACGCTTCCACCTGTTTCGACAAACCACCTGATCCGGATTCGAACAGACCCGAGTCGATGCGCGACACGGGTTGCTTGACCAGCGTGAGGCGATCCGGCTGCCAGGCGGCGGCGGCGGATTCAATGCCACGGCCGGACCGCCTTCCTTCTTCCCAAGTCCCACCAGGCACAGCTTTCCGACGACTTTCGGCCGGGCCGCCGCCAATTCCACCGCTACCGCGGCGCCAGCCCGGCGCCTAACAGTCCACCTGCCGGAAGCGCATGGAGTCAGAAAGTCGCCGATGGCGTCCGCGTAGGCACTCACCGACAAAGGACTTGCGGCGGAATCGGATTCACCGCAGCCGGGGAGGTCAGGGCTATAAATCGAGCGGCTGGTGCCGAGACGCTTCGACAACTCAAGGAACATCCGTCCGGAGCCGCGCTGCCGTGCGGGCAGATGAGCGTCGTCAGCTCGTCAGAAGCCGCCGCCGTCAGGGATTGCGTTATGAACGTGGAGTTGGCCGTGGCGGCACTCGAAGTAGGCCCGGCGCAGGCGCGGTGAGGCGATATTCATGGAGTGACAACCTTAACCCAACCGCGGCCGTCGCGAAGTTTCGAGAATGTGCGGCGTCCTTAGGGGGTTTGACAGAACTGAGAGACGCATTCGCATTTCCCGGTTGGCATGAAAACTCTGCAACCAACGTGTCGGCAGGTGGGGGCTAGAATCCCGCGAGAAGAATATTTGGGGAAAACCCGAGATGCCACCCGTGAACACCAGTGCGTCCTCGCCGGACGTGGACAACGAGGAGCAACCGCCGAGTTGCCCGTGCTGGATGTGGCCGCTTACGAATCGACGCTTGGCGAACGCACCGACAGTTGGGCGGTCCCGAGACGGCGCGATGACGCGCGGTGACTAACAACGCCGTCGAAGGCCGCGACGGACAATGCCGGCAATCCCGGGCGAATCGATTCCGACACTGCAAACCATGCCGCGCGGCGTGACCTCGACCACAGCGGCACGCACGAAATGCCGGCGATGCCGCTGCCCAGCACAAGCTCACGCAAAGGCACATCGAAAATCCGCGCGCCTCAAGCCGTGAAGTCGACGAGCCATCAGCGCCGGACGCGCCAGCCGAGCGCGCCAGCGGCCGCTTACTGCCCGCGAACGGCGCACGTCGCACGCCGATCGCCTGCCGCCCCATCCGCCGCTCATCGAGTGGCGTCTGGTCATGCCCAGGCTGAGCGACGCATCGAAGAACTCACCGAGCGTGCCCGCATTGCGGACGTCCGAACGCAACGTGGCAGTCGCGCGCGTAGCGCCGGAACACACAGTTGCGCGAGCAGTTGGCCGGGCACCTGGAATCGCTGCACATCGCGCGCGAGCGTCTCGACGTTCAGGGCGCAAGCATCCCTGCCTTCGAGGGACCAGTTGTTTGCGCGCGCCGATCGAGTCGCGGCGCTCGAGAAGAGCTTGGCGGCGGTGGTGGCGGCGCACGCCGGAAAGTCGCGTTGCTCAGACAAGAGTCGAGCAGCGTTGCGGATCGCTCGACTGCGATCGTCATGAATCTGCGGCCACTCATTGGCCCAGGCGCAATGCGCAGATCGCGATGATCGAGGCGGACCTCGACAGGCTCGCCAGCAACGCGGAGGCCAGCCTCAGTCGCGCCTGGCCGAGGCGCTGCGTCCACCGATCCTCATGTTCCGCAGATTGCGCGATGAGCTCACTGCGCGCGACGAACAGATCTTGCAGCTCAAGGCCGACCTCGAAGCTGGCGCGCGCCCACGCCGCCGGAAGACCAGGATCTCAGGTGGCCGAGAGCATCCGCAATCGCCGAGATCGAGGTGCGCGACAAGACCGGCAAGCTGGAAGAAGCCAACGTCACGGTCGAGGAATGGCGCGCCGTGATCGCGGAAAGTCAGCGCTCGATCCTGAAGCGCGACGGCCGCATCAGCAGCTCGAATCCGATCTGGAAAAGCGCGTCGCTGCCGTTTCCGATTCAGCGGCGGCAGGCCAGGCGAGGAGATCGCGCTCGAGGTCCCGCACGCGTGCTCATCCGCACCAACGGCAATACGCGAGTTCGTCCACGTGGCCCGCCCGCGCGCATCGGACGTGGCCCTGACAACGAACTGGTGCTCGACGCCAAGCACATCAGCCGCCATCACGCGGACGCTGCTGGCAGGGCCGGTGCACACGCGATCGAGACCTGAACAGCACCAACGGCGTGTTCGTGAATGGCAAGCGCGTCTCGCGCCAGGCACCTGAAGGATGGCGACCGGGTGACCGTCGGCCGTACGCAGTTCGCTACACCGTCCGCGACTAGCGTTCAGGCTGCCGCGTCAGGCGCTACCAGCCAGCGCTCGTATTCCTTCTTGAGTGACGCCAGTTTGGGATCGATGGCCGCTGCGGCGGTGAATTCCGTGGCCGTGGACTTGAGCCACTCCAGGCCTTCCTTGCCGAGACCATGCGTCTCGTCGCCAGATGTTCACCGCCCGCGTGAAGGTGCGCTGAATAGGGTAGGACACGAGCTCGCGGCCGTGCACGCCACTTCATAAGTCACCATCAGGCTGTTGTTAGTCACCGCGGGAATCAGTCCGAGCGTCCCGCCGGTGAATATGGCCGAGCAACCCGGTGGCCTTGCCGCTCGCGGTCGGTTGCAGCGGTATGCATGACGCGCAGTTGAAGCGGGCTGCCAAACGGTTCCTTGTCGAGCACGGGCAGAACTGGTCAGCTCTTCGTCCGACGAGATCGAACAGCTCGTCATCCGCGATGGAGCCATAGAAGCTCATCGCCGGAAGTGCACTCGCGGGCACCGGCGTCGGCGACGCGCGGCTGGCGGGACTTGCGCGGGGCAGCGACCGAGGTGGGCGCCGGTTCGACGCCCAAATGCGAAGGCGCTGAGCGCGAGGCTCGCGCAGAGCAGGGGCAGGTTTCATGAGCGCGGCCCTCATTGATAGCAACTCAGCTGCAGCACCGATCCGATCGCTGCTTCGTTCGCAGTGGTCATGGTGCCGTTCGCCTTGGGTTTGACCTCGGCGAAATCGACGTGCGAATCGCGCAGGAACATCGCGGCGTACTTGGCTTCGAGCGCGAAGTTCACGTTCTGCGGCAGCAGCCCGTCCTTGATGAGCGCCGCGGCGTTCAGCGAGCTCACGGTGACGCCGAGCAGTTCGCCGCCGTCGGACACCACCGGTCCGCCGCTCGAGCCCGGTTGAATCGGCGCGGAAAACTGGAATAGTCCCACCGACCCTTTCATGCCCGCGCGTGCGCTGACATTGCGCGCGCGTGAGGTTGGGCGAATCGGCGAGCGAGTCCACTGCAGCGGATAGCCGACATTGGTGACGCCCTCTCCGAGCGTGATCGTCTGGCCGATACGCAACGGCAGGGCGCGGTCGGTGGGTTTGCCACTGTCCACTACGGCCAGGTCCAGCAGATTGCTGCTGGCACTGAGTTTCACCGGCAGGGTGACGCGCCATCCTTTCTGTGCTTCGAGCACCAGACAATCGCGCAGCACGTGGGCGGCGGTCATCATCTGTCCCTTCTTGTTGATGTAGAACGCCGTTCCGGTGTTCACCGCCTTCTTGCGGTCGATGAGCAGTTCGCGGTCGATGGCGGCCATCTGCGCAGTGGCCGGGAAAACGCTGCGCGTTGGGTTTGACCCTGGCCAGCACGTCGACCAGCACCAGTTGCGTGGTGCGCAACGCGGCGTTCGGGAAGCCGCCGAGCGGCCCCGATGAATGAAGCCCGACGCTCTGCACCTGGCTGCCTTCCAGCAGCTTCTTGGCGCTGGCATCGTAGACCTTGTAATCCATGGTCAACGACAGCTGGCCTGCGGCGATGTTCCAGGTGGGATTGATGGCGATCAGGGAGTCCGTAGGTGCCGTCGGCGAAGGCGCCCGAATCGGTGAGCTTCACCGGCTTCATCTGCGGGAAAAGCTGTCCTCCACGGCGCTGCGCGCGTCATCCAGTGATTTGCCCGGGTAGGCCCAGGCGCCGATGCTGCTCACATAGAAGCGCGTGCCCAGGTCGTTGGCTGGTAGATAGATAGCGACCGGCGCGTGTCATTCCGGGACCTTGACGTCCTTGGGGAGCTTCATGCCCTTGGGCGGGGTGCTCTTCGCGGCAAAGGCTGGGGCAGAGGACTGCAAGGCCGATCAACACGGCTGCACAAGCCTTCCAGGGAACGGGCTTCCGGACAAAGAGTTGGCATGTTCGTCGATAAACTCCCTGCGTAACAATTCTAGTCTACTGGGCCGCTACGGGCGCTGCCGGTTAAGCTAGTCTCACTTTGTATGACTGATACCTATATCGAGCAGCATCCTCCGCGCCCGCGTCTACGACGTCGCCATGGAATCGCCGCTGGAAGCCGCGCCGCGCCTGTCCCGCCGCCTCGGCAATACGGTGCTGCTGAAGCGCGAGGACCTGCAGCCGGTGTTCTCGTTCAAGCTGCGCGGCGCCTACAACAAGATCGCGCACCTGTCGGACTCGGTCGCGAAGCGCGGCGTCATCTGCGCCTCGGCGGGCAATCACGCGCAGGGCGTGGCGCTGGCGGCAAAACGCCGCGGCATTCCCGCGATCATCGTGATGCCGCAGACCACGCCTAACATCAAGGTGAGCGCGGTGCGCGACCTCGGCGGCGAAGTGGTCCTGCACGGCGACGACTACGACAGCGCCTACGAACACGCGCAGTCCATCGTGCGCGAGCGCAATCTCGCGTTCGTGCATCCCTTCGACGATCCGGACGTGATCGCGGGGCAGGGCACGGTGGCCGGTGGAGATCCTGCGCCAGTCGCGCGGCGAGCATCGACGCCATCTTCGTGCCGGTCGGCGGCGGCGGACTCGATCGCCGGCATCGCCGTCTACGCGAAGTACCTGAACCCGCAAGCATCAGGATCATCGGCGTCGAGCCGGTCGATGCCGCGGCCATGCACGATTCGCTGCGCGCCAAGAAGCGCGTGACGCTCGAGCGCGTCGGGGCATCTTCGCCGACGGTGTCGCGGTGCAGACGCGTCGGGTGAGGAAACCTTCCGCCTGTGCCGCGAGCACGTCGACGAGATCGTGCTGGTCGACACCGACGAAATCTGCGCCGGCATCCAGGACGTCTTCGAAGACACGCGTTCCATCGTCGAGCCGCGCCGGTGCGCTCGCGGTGGCGGGCATCAAGAAGTATTGCGCGCTGAACAACTGGCAGGACAAGCGCGTGGTCGCCATCAACAGCGGCGCCAACATGAACTTCGACCAGTTGCGCTACGTCGCCGAACGTTCGGATCGTCGGCCAGGCGCGCGAAGCGCTGCTCGCCGTGGAGATTCCCGAGCAGCCCGGCAGCTTTCTCAAGTTCTGTGAAATCCTGGGGCAGCGCGCGGTCACCGAGTTCAACTACCGTTACGGCACGCAGGAGCGCGCGCAGATCTTCGTGGGCTTCGCGCTGGCGCGCGGCAAGGAAGAGCGCGACGAGGTCATCATGAAGCTGCGCGGCGGCAGGTTACGGCGTCACCGACATGACCGACAACGAGATCGCCAAGCTGCACGTGCGCTACATGGTCGGCGGTCACGTCAACGGCAGCGTCGCCAACGAGCGGCTGTACCGATTCGAGATTCCCGGAACGCAAGGGCGCGCTTGCTGAAATTCCTGCAGGCCGATCGGCACGCGCTGGAACATCACGCTGTTCCACTATCGCAATCACGGCTCCGACTACGGGCGTGTACTCGCCGGCATCGACGTGCCGGCGTCCGACACGGCTGATTTCCTCGATCACCTCAATGTCCTGCACTATTCCTACAGCGACGAAACTAACAATCCGGCCTACCGGATATTTCTCGGGATCCTGAGACGTTTTCAGTCGCACGGGGAACACGGGCCGGTAACGACCGGTCTGTGTAGAATGCCTCCCGCCGCCGTCATCAGGTCTCTATTGGTGTTCGACGAAAAGCATCCGCTCTACGTGCCCTATCGCGATGGCCAAGCGCATCGCCATCGGCATCGTCGGCGGCTCGGTGCTCGTCATCGGCATCTGCATGATCGTGCTGCCGGGCCCGGCGTTCGTGGTCATCCCCGTCGGCCTCGGCATCCTCGGCCTCGAATTCGCCTGGGCGCGCATCTGGCTCAAGAAGGCCAAGGCCAAGGCCGAGGAAATGGCCCGCAACTTCAGACAGCAAGAACGGCAACGGCGACCGTCAGGACCGGCGACCGTCGAGACCGTCTCTCGCTATTCGATCGGCAGGTCGAACATCAGCTCCCGCGCGAAACGCACCGGCGGCGATCCGTACGACAACACCTTGTCGTGATACTCATGCAGATTGAAACGCGCGCGCCCAGCGCGCTGCTCGGCCTCGGCGCGCAGCGCGAAGTGTTCCAGCGCGCCGACGAAGTACACCGGTAGCTGGGCGGAGGTGAGTTGCGCGCGCGTCCACTTGCCGGCGGCTTCGCGCTCTTCCTGGAAGCCGGACTCGGTCATGAGTTTCATCGCCGCTTCGCGCGAGATGCCGTCGACGTGCACCGCCTGGTCGAGCAGTGCGTTGACGATGGTGCGCAGGTACCACTTGAGCTGGATGAGCTTCATGAGCGGATCGCCGTTCAGGTAGCCCTGCATCGCTCATGACGCGTTCGGTGTACACCGCCCAGCCTTCGATGAACGGACCGGAGCGCCAGCACCGCGCGCAGCGTCGACGGATACTGGTTGGCGTGCGCGAGCTGCAGGTAGTGCCCGGGCATGGCTTCGTGAATCGTGAGGTTGTGGATCGAGCGCGAGTTGTATTCGCGCAGGAATGAATCCGTCTGCGCGTGCGTCCACTGCGTCCGGGATCGGCGAGACCGCGTAGAAAGTCTTCTGTCCCGCTTCGAGCGCGCCGGGCGAATCGCAATACGCCAGCGCCACACCCTGCTTGGAACTCCGGCATCGCGATGATCTCGAGCGGTTCATCCGGCAGCGTCACGAGGTTCTTTTCGCGCACGAAACTGCGTGGCGTCGACCAGCGCGGCGCGCGCGGCGTCGAGCACCGCATCGCGCTGCGGGCGTTCGGCGTAGGCCGAGTTCGAGCGCGGCCTTGATGGCGCGCTGCTGTTGCGCGGCGCTGGGCTTGTCGGGCAGTCGGCGGGCTGCCGCTTGCCTGTTCTTGAGCACGGCGACGGCGATGTCGTACATCGCGCGCGTGCGCCGCGAGCTCGCTCTCTGCGCGCGCGCGGATCTCCTGGCGCGACAGCGGCGAGAACAGCGCGAACGCCAGCTTCTGGTCGTAGAGCGCGGCGCCCAGGCGGAAATCGCCCTTGGCTTCGGGCAGCGAGCGCTTGTCGAGCCAGATCTGGTGTTGCGACACGCGCGCTGCGCGCCTTCGCGACGCTGGCGCGCAGGCTTCCTGCCATCGGCCGGGCAGCGTGGCGATCTGCGCTGCGATCTCGCCGTCGAGCATCGCTTTCAGACCGGCGTTCTGCTTCGACGCGGTTTCCGCGTGCACCTTCGGGACGCGCGCGGATCGAGCACCTCGCGCACCTGCGCCAGGAAGCGCGGCATCTCGTCGAGCCGCTTGCCCAGGTTCTGCAGGCGTTCGGGAGCGGGCGCGAATTCGCGCGCCAGCAGGTTGTACAGCGCCGTCGCCGGCGATGCGCGTGTAGATGCAGCGGGTTCCAGCGCCAGTGCTGCAGCGTCTGCGATCCTCCAGCGGTCGTATTGCAGGTCGTGGAGCAACAGCAGCGCATCGACCTGGTTGGCGCGCGACAGTTTGCCGCGGTCGATGGGCTCGAGCGCCGCTAGATAGAGCTCGGTGAACGTGAGGCGCGCCTGCCAGCCGGCGGCGCTGACGTCGTCGAGGCGGTCGTCGAAGCGGTGATCGCCCAGGCTGGTCGCGCCGACCGGAGACTGTTCCGGAGCTTCCTGCAGGTAACGCTGCGCCAGCGCTTCGAACTGCTGGTCGGCCGTGGGCGGCGGTGGTGGCGGCGGGCGGCGGCGGATCGGCTTGCGGAGGAGTGGGCGCGCAGGCGCACAGCAGCATCGCCGCGACATCCTGCTACGACAGTTCCAGGCACCGACTTCATCGCAGGGCCTCTGCGCATACCTTGAGCGCAATGGCCAACGGAGATGCGACGTTACCAGCTAAAGTAGCGCATCTCCCAACACCTCGCGTCTTCCATCCGACGACTTTGATCAGCAACTCCAGATCGCCTGGCCGCCAGGCACTGAGCCATCCCGATTTCGCGCGCTACGCGTACGGCCGATTCGCCGCGACGCTGGCCTGGCAGATGATCGACGTGGTCCTCGGCTACCAGGTGTGGGAGCTGACCCGGAAAGAGGAATATCTGGGGCTCATCGGGCTCGCGCAGTTCCTGCCGTTCGTCGTGCTGCTCTGCCCGGCGGACAGATCGCCGACCGCTTCGATCGCCGGCTCATCATCGCGCTCGCATACGGACTCGAACTGGTCGCGGCGGTGGCATTGCTGTGGTTCACGCTCTCCGGCCGCCACGAAGTCATCCTGCTCTTCTTCATCGCCGCCTTGTTAGGCGTGGGTCGCAGCTTCTGGGCGCCGGCGGGCCAGGCGATGGTGCCGAACCTCGGTGCCGAAGGAACTGCTGTCCGGCGCCATCTCCATGAACACGCTGATGTTCACCATCGCGACCATCAGCGGCCCGGCCATCGCCGGCCTCACGCTGATCCTCGGCATCGACTGGTCGTACGGTATCGCGGTCGCACTGTTGATCGGTGCGATGTTCATGATGCTCGGCGTGAAGCCGGTGCTCGCCAAGTCGTCTCGCGAATGGCGCTGGCGCGATGTTCTCGGCGGGTTCGTGTTCGTCTGGCAGAAGAAGCCGGTGCTCGGCGCGATCTCGCTCGATCTTTTCGCCGTGCTGTTCGGCGGTGTCGTCGCGCTGTTGCCGGCGTACGCGGACAAGATTCTGCACGTCGGCCCGGTGGGCCTCGGAATCATGCGTGCCGCGCCCGGCGTGGGCGCGGCCATCGTGGCGTTCTGGCTCGGCATGCGCCCGATCCAGCGGCACGCGGGAACCTGGATGTTCGGCGGCGTTGCGTTGTTCGGCGTCTGCATGATCACCGTGGGGCTGTCGACCAGCATCTGGCTGACGATCGCGGCGCTGATCATTGCCGGCGCTGGCGACATGATCAGCGTGTTCGTGCGCGGCATGCTCGTGCAGCTCGAGACGCCGGACTCGATCCGCGGTCGTGTGAGCGCAGTCAACTCCATGTTCATTGGCGCCTCGAATGAGCTCGGCGCTGTTTCGTGCCGGCAATGCAGGCCGCGTGGATGGGAATCGTGCCGTCGATGATCTGGGGCGGCGTGTGCACGCTCGCCGTGGTCGGCAGTTATCTCGGCCTGTTCCCCAGCTGCGCAAGCTGGATCAGTTTCCCGACCCCGGCATTAATGGGGACGCTCCCATTTCGCTAGGCAGAAGGCCGGACGCGGCGCTACGGGCATTCATCCAGTAGTCGCACGTCTGCGCGATACTGGATTTACTCGCGGCCTGTACATAAATACAGTTCGCGCATGGCAGACGCGATCAAAGGCCGCGGCGCGCTGTCACAGCCGCCCGGCCGCTTCGACAAACTCACGCACGACTCTCGAGCACGACGGCTGGTACGAAGAAGAGCAGCCGAACAAGCGCGAGACCGTCGTGTTGCCCGAGACCGCGCGCACGGTCATCAGCCGCAACCAGTCGCCCGACATTCATTTCGCCAGTCGATCGAAATCCGTACAGGGATGCAGTCATGGATGCCCCTTATTGCTACGCTCGTCCCAGCTCACGCTTACGTCGGCTCTCTCCCGGCCTCGACTTCGAAACCAAACTCTTCTACAAAGCCGACGCGGCAGCCGTTCTCGAAAAAGAACTCGCTGCACCGAGCTACAAATGCGCGCCCATCATGATCGGCGCCAACACCGATCCGTACCAGCCGCTCGGAAAATCTCTCAAGGTCACGCGCTCGCTGCTCGAAGTGCTGCTTGCGCCACAAGCATCCCGTGAGCATCACCACCAAAGGCGCGCTGGTGGCGCGCGACGTCGATCTGCTCGCCGAGCTCGGCGCGCGACGGACTCACGCGGGTGATGTTCAGCATCCCGACGCTCAACGACGAGCTGAAGCGCGTGCTCGAACCGCGCGCCGCCGCGGCCGCCGCGAAGCTGAAGGCCATGCGGGTGCTCGCGGAGGCGGGCGTTCCGGTGGCGTGCTGGTCGCGCCCATCATCCCGGTGACTCACCGAACACGAAATCGAAGTCGTGCTCGAGGCCAGCCGCGAGGCCGGCGCGTCGCTCGCCGGCTACACCCTGCTGCGACTTCCGTGGGAAGTGAAAGACCTGTTCCGCGAGTGGCTCGCTCAGCATTTCCCCGATCGCGCGGCGCATGTCATGTCGATCGTGCGCAGCATGCGAGGTGAGCGCGACAACGACCCCGCCTTCGGGACGCGCATGCACGCCACCGGGCCGGTCGCGCAGCTCATCCGCCAGCGTTTCCAGCTCGCCTGCCGGCAGGCTCGGCTTTCCGCAAGAGCGAGCGGCAGCGAATTTCGCTGCCGACGAATCTTTTCAGCCCCCACTACGTACTCACCCTCAGTTGTCGCTGGATTTGACGCCGTAAGCTCGTGGTCCCACGTTAAGTTGGGAACCACACGGCGGCGCGTGAGGTCACAAAGTGACGATGCTGCAACGTGGCATACTTGCCGCGCCCATAGACATCCCGCATTTCGAGCCCTGGGAGCTGCGTCCATGAAGCGCAATCCGCATGACGTCCATGTGCCTCGGTGTCGCTCTGCTCGGCGGCTGCATGCAGGCGCGCATCGAAGAGTCCCGCGAGATGGCCACCCCCATCGCCAAGGGCGAGCTGGTCGTCATCCTCGCCAAGCCGCAGATCGAAGGCGCGGGCGCCGAAGACGATTTCATGGATTGCGTCAGGCGACGAATCTCGACGACGGGCGCAACGGCCATCGCGCGTCCACGACAACAACGACTTCGTCGACGAGATGTTTCCCTGGTTCGAGCCGAGCACCGCGCCGGGCAAAGCCGAGGCCGTGAGCGCGCTTGCTGGCGCGGCCGGGCGTGGCCGAGCAGGTCACCAAGACCGGCGTGCGTTATGTAGTCTGGCTCGGACGGCAGCACCCGCAAGACCGATGGCGGCGGCAGCCTGGCCTGCGGCGCAGCGCCTGGCGGCGCCGGTTGCATCGGCTTCGGCTGGTGGCAGAAGGAATCGGCCTACGAAGCCACCATCTGGGATTTGAAACAAGCCAAGTCCGCGGGTAGCGTCGGCACCAATGTCACTGGAACTTCCGCCATTGTCGGCGCAATAGTCCCGTTGCCATTCATTGCGCGCGTGCAGGCCACGGCATGTAATCGCATGTCGAACCAGCTACGCAGCTTTTTCTCGGGAACCGACGGAATACCCGCCGGTACCCACTGATTGCCGCAGGAGATTCGCATGCGCACTCCAACCCTGATATGCCTCGCCGTCGCGGCGGCGGTTCTTGCGGGATGCGCATCGACCAGCGGCGGCGGCGGAATGCCCAGCCCAGGTGGCGGCGGCTCGCCCATCGGGCGGTGGCGGTGGCGGAATGCCTGGTGGCAGTGCCGGGTGGAATCGCCGTGGCGGAATGCCCGGCGGCTCGCCAGGTGGAATGCCGGGAGGCTCGCCCGGGAGGATCGGAATGCCGGGGAGCACCGGAATGCCCGGCACATGCCAGCGCGATTGCAGCCTTCGATGCCGTCACTCAAGCTCAAGCCTGCCGGGTGAATCCGGCGACAGCTCAGCAGCGGTTCGAGCGGCGATGGCGAATCGGGCGGTTCGAAGTCGATCGAAAGAGGCGGTGGCAGAGTCAGGGCAGCGCTTCGCCGGAAGGTCCTGGCGGCGCGCAGACCTCCGAAGAACGGCGTCAGGCCGGCGAAAAGAGCCTCGACGATTCGCTCGGCGATTTCGACAAGACCCTGAAGAAAGAACAGGAACGCGTCGCGCAAGGAGCGCGACTCGCGCTGGCAGCTGCCGAAACCGAGGTGAAGGCCGAATCCGGCGAGGGTTGCGACGGTGAAGGCGGCGCGGCGACAGGCGGCGGCAGCGGCCAGCCGCGCTCGGGCGATCTGCAATCGTCGACGGGCAACCAGTCGAAGATCGGCAACGGCGAATGGCGATCCGCAACGGCGCCGACGGTGACGGCAGCGCCAAGAGCTCCGGCGGCGGCGGCGCCGGTCCGCAGAAGGTTCGCACGCGGCAGCGACGACGACATCGTCGCGCAGCGACTGCGCAAGGCCGCCGAGGAAGAAACCGATCCGGAGCTCAAGGAGCGGCTCTGGAAGAATACAACGACTACAAGAAGGCGACGGGCTGATCCGCTCGAGGTGACGTCATGAAACTCAAACTACTTGCAGCGGCGGCACTGGCGATGCCGATGTTGCTCGCGGGCTGCGTCACCTGCGAGACCAAGCCGATCCCGAAGATCGCGGCCAAGCAGGCCACGGTGCACATTCCCGAGACCGAGCTGCTCGACGTCGGCATTCGCGTGTTCGATCCGGGCATTCCGAAGAACATCGAAAACGACGACGAAGCTCTCGCCAAGAAACGCATCTATCCCGACCTGCGCAAGGCCGAAGCGCGCTACATGCCCGACGCTGCTGCGCGCGACGCTCGAAGAAACCGCGCAGTGGGGCGCGGTGCGCGTCATTCCGCCACCGCGGATTTCGTCGACGTCATCGTCACCGGCAAGGTGGTCGACTCGAATGGCGGCTTCATGGCCGTCGACATCACCGCCGTCGATGCCGCGGGTCGCGTGTGGATCAAGGACAAGCGTTACCAGCAGCCTCGTCGATCTCGGCGCCTACAAGACCACCGCCGCGCATCAAGGCGCGCGATCCGTTCCAGAACGTCTACTCCGAGATCGCCAACGACACTGGTGGTCGCGCGCGACAAGCTCACGGCGCTCGATCGCGAGAACATCCGCAAGGTCGCGAGCCTCAAGTTCGCCGCAGGATCTCGCGCCCGACGCCATGGCGGGCATGACCGGCGGTGGACAAGAACGGCATCACGCAGGTGGCGCGCCTGCCCGCCGAGGGCGATCCCACGCTCGGCCGCATCGAGAGGATCCGCGAGCGCGACACCGCCGTCGTCGACACCGTCAACGACTACTACGCGAGCTTCGCACGACTCGATGGACGATTCGTACGGCAGCTGGCGCCAGACCAGCTTCACCGAGCTCGAGAAGGAAATGCGCGCCCGCTCCAGCGCCCGCACGCGCACACGGTGCTCGGCGCCGCGGCGCTCATCGCCAGCATCTTCGCGCCTAACTCCTGCAGCTCCTACGACGCCTGCCGCATCAACGATGCGATGCGCACCGCCGGCACCATGGGCGGCATCGCCGCCGTGCTCTCGGGCATCAAGAAATACGCCGACGCGCGCGTGCACGCGGATGCGCTGAAGGAGCTCACGCAGAGCTTCCAGGCGGAAGTCGCGCCGCAGGTCGTCGAAGTCGAAGGCCACACGCTGCGCCTCACCGGCACGGCGGAAGATCAGTACCGCGAATGGCGCAAGCTGCTCAAACAACTTTATCTCGAGGAGACGGGCGCGGCGGCGGCTGCCGCCGCCGACCGGCGCCGGCTCCGCCGCCACCACCACGGCGACGACGCGACATCGCCGTCGAGCTGCACCGTCCAGCTAGAATTCGTGACCAAACCAGAACCAGGCCGGCACCAAGCTGTGCGGCCGCTTCGTGCTCATCGAAAAACTCGGCGCCGGCGGGTACGGCGAGGTTTGGCGCGCGCGTGACGAACTGCGCGACACCGAAGTCGCGCTGAAGATCCTCTATTCCCAGTTCCAGAATTCCGAACCCGCCTGGGAAGTGTTCCAGCGCGAGTTCACGCTGACCGCGCGGCTCAATCATCCGGGCGTGCTGCGCGTTTACGAGCCGGTGCGCGACGCCGAGTGCCACGGTGCTGCCGATGGTGCTTGCCGCCGGCGGCGACCTGCGCCAGATGCGCGGCGCCTCGTATACGCAAGATCCTGCCGCTGCTCATCGACATCGCCGCGGCGCTCGAGCACGCGCGCACGCGCGTCGCATCGTGCATCGCGACCTCAAGCCGTCGAACATCCTGCTCGACGGCGCGGGCCGGCCGCTGCTCGCGGATTTCGGCGCCGGCGCGTCCGAAGGCGACAACTCCAGCGGCCCGCCGGGCTCGCCGTTCTCGGCGAGTCCGCAGCAGCTCGCCGGCGAAGCCGGCGCGGCCCGCGGACGACATCTACGGTCTCGGCGCGCTGGCGTACGAACTGCTGTCGGGTTATCCGCCGTTCTATCCGGCGTTCGACGCGACGCAAGATCGCCACCGAGCCGGTGCCGCGCCTCGAAGCCGGTCAAGCCGATTCCGCCGCGCCTCGAGCTGCTGGTGTCGTGGTTGCTGGCCAAGCAGGGCCGCGAGCGTCCGCCGTCCATGCGCCACGTGGCCGACGAAATGAACGCGGTGCTGCAGGACACGCTCGGTCTCGGAACAGCGCCGCCGCCGACGTCGCCGCGGACAGTCCGAGGCCGCCATTGCTCGACGCCGCCGCCGACAACCTCACGCCGGCCGTGCATGGCGCGACGAACCGGAGACGCCGCGTCGCGCGCCGGTGCGCGAGCTCGAGGAAATCGATCCCGGGCATGTTGCCGCAGGTCGACGAGCTGCGCGCGCAGGTGATGCGCGAACAGCGCGCGCGCAATCGGCGCCGCGGCTGGATCATCGCCAGCGGTGCTCGTGGTCGTCCGCCGCGGTCGGCGTTGCTGCTGCCGAAGCTCGCCAGCGAAGCAGAAGGTCGACGTCGCAACGCTGCAACGTTCCCGCCGGGCCCACCGAGACGGAGCAGTCGCCGCGGAGAAGACGCGCCGAAGAACTCACCACGCAGCACACGCGAGCTCAGCAAGCGCGTCGCTCGAGCTCGACTCGCGCGCAGCCGCGCAGTGGGGCGGCGCGGATTTCGCCGCGGCCCGCAAGTCTCTCGACGAAATCGGCGGCATGCTCGAGCGGCGCAAGTACGAAGGCGCGCCGGCGCCCACGACGACAGCTCGCAGAAGGCGCTCGACGACATCGACGCGCGCTTGCCGGCGGCGCTGGCTGCGCAGATTCGCCGAAGGCAAACGCGCGCTCACCGCCGGCGAGTTCGAGAACGCCCGCCAGGCGCTCGAGACGGCGCTCAAGATCGATCCGGGCAATCAGCGAGGCCACCGACTGGCCTCGGCAAGGTCGGCCGCGGCGAGCGGCGTCGTGCCCGACGCTGGCCGACGCCGAGAACGCCGAGGACGCGCCAAGGACCTGCCCAAGGCGCAGACGCTGTTTGCCGACGTGCTCAAGCGCAATCCCGGCAACGTCGCCGCCACCGAAGGCCTGGCGCGCGTCAAGCGCGACCATCGCCGACAACCAGTTCAACGCCGAGATGGGCGCCGGCCTGCGGCGCTCAACGCCGGCCGCCTTGCCGAGGCGCGCACGCATCTCGAGAAGCGCGCAGCAGCATGCGCCCGGACAGCACCGAAGTGGCGCGCGGCGCTGCAGCGGGCGGCGGACACCGGCAGCGGGCGCAGCACTCGCCGAGCTCGAACAGCGCGCCGCGCGGCTGGCCGGCGAGGAGCGCTGGACCGAGGCGCTGGCCATCTATGACGAAGCGCTGGCGCGCGACCCGTCGCCTGCAATTCGCATCGACGGGCGGGACGCGCCGTGGCGCCGCGGGCGGAACTCGGCAAGCGGCTGCAGGCACTCATAGACAGGCCGGAACGGCTCGCCGAGGACGAGGTGCGCGTCGAGGCCGAGCGGCTGCTGGCACGGGCCCGGGCGCTGCCCAACCAGGGGCCGGTGATCCGCTCGCAGGTGTCGCCGCCTGGAACTGCTGCTGCCGACCTTCAATCAGCCCGTCATGCTGGCGCTGGAATCCGACAACGCCACGGAAGTCGCCATCCAGCGCGTGGGCTTCTTTGGGGCATTCGAACGCCGCGAGGTGACCTTGAAACCCGGCAAGTACACGGTCACCGGCAAGCGCAGCGGCTTTCGCGACGTGCGCCGCGAGATCACGGTCGCGCCCGGCCAGGGCGAGCAGACCATCGTCATCCGCTGCCTCGAACCGATCTGAGACCTTCGAATCCTGATGGAACCCTCGCTCTCACTCGACGCGACCATCGTGCTGCGCACGCGCGCAGGGCGAGTCGCGCTACGGCGCGCGCGTCGTCATCGATCCGGGCTCGGGCGCGATGCGCACCGATCACGACGGATGCGCCTGCCGCGGTCGGATGCGCCGCCGATCGCGACGCTTGCGGGCGGTGTCCGGCCGCTGGCTGTTCGATGCCGCGCCCGAGAGCCGCGTCAGCATCAACGGCGTCGCCGGTCGGCGGCGCGCGCGTCGTCGATCGCCGGGCGACGTCATCACCATCGCCGGCTCGCAGCTGCTGGTGGAAGAGGCTCAGCTGCGGACGCTCGCGCTGCGGCGTTTCGATCTCGAGGGCACTGACACCGCTGCCGCCGGTGGGCGACAGCGTGCGTACGCTCGCGCCGCCGGCCGAAGATCTGCGCCATCGAGCATCGGCGAGGTGCCGAGCATCGAAGGCTGCGCTGCCGCCGCGCATCCGCAAGGCTGCGCACACGCGCTGGAACTACGCCGCGTGGGCCATGCGGTGGCTGCTGGTCGTGGTGCTCGGCGTGTTCGCGATGCTCAGCCCATCGCGCTCGACCTCGGGCCCGGCTGACGCCGACGTGCAGCTCCGTCGGCGAGCTTCTTCGTGGCAGTCGGCCGTCGAGCGTGTTCGTGTTCCCGGGCGAACATCGCCTGCGCGCCGAGCGCGACGGGTTACGTGCCCGCCGGAAGCGCAAGGTCGCGGTCGGCGGCCCCGCGCCGGCGCGCGCCCTCATCCACCTCGTCAAACTACCCGGCAAGCTCGCAGGTGGACACGGGCGGTGTCGCCGCCGAGATTTCCGCCGATGGCGCGCGCATCGGCGCGCGTGCCGGGCATCGTGGACGTGCCGGCCGGCGAACGCACGCTCACCTTCAAGGCGCCGCGTTATCTCGACCACGTCGAGCGCCTCACCATCGCCGGCGGCGGTGAGAAGCAGCAACTCAAGGTGGCGCTCAGCCGAACTTCGGCGTGGTCAGCGTGAGCTCGGTGCCCGCCGGCGCGCAGATCGAAGTCGACGGCAAGCCCGCGGGCGTCACGCCGGCGAAGGTGGAGATGGACTCGGGCATCCGCCGCGTGCAGCTCATCGCGCCGGGCCTGCGGCTGTGGACCTCGAGCGTCGCGGTCAACGCCGGCGTGCCGCAGACCATCGGGCCCATCGAGCTCGGCGCCGCCGATGCGCGCATCACGGTGCGTTCGGTGCCGTCGGGCGCGCAGGTGACCACGGGCGGCAGCTTCCGCGGCGTCACGCCCGTGACCATCGATCTGTCGCCGGGCGTGTCGCACTCCATCAGCGTCGCGCGCGCGGGTTACGCGCCCTGGACGCGCGAAATGTTCGCCGAAGCCGGGCAAGGAATCGCAGCTCGATCGCGCGCCTCGCGGCGCTGCTGGTCGAGGTGCGCATCCAGGGTGAGCCGGCGGATGCCGGAGGTATTCGTCAATGGCGATTCGCGCGGCAAGGCGCCGGCGTCGCTGTCAGCTGCCGGCGAGCCGCCATCACATCGAAGTGCGCAAGGAAGGCTTCAACGCCGTTCGTCACCGACCTGGTGCTCGCGCCGGGCATCGCGCGCACGCGTCGACTTCAAGCTGGTCAATCCGAAGGACGTGGTCGGCAATTCGCCGCCGACGCATCACCACCAAGTCCGGCATCAAACTACTCGATCGTCGCCGGCGGCACGTACCAGGCGGGCACCGACCGCCGCGAGCAGGGCCGGCGTCCCAACGAAGGCGCGCACAAGGTGACGCTGGCTGCGGCCGTTCTACATGGGCGAACGCGAGATCACCAACGCGCAGTTCCGCCAGTTCCGTGCCGACGCACAACTCCGGCGCCGATCGGCAACGTCTCGCTGGATCTCGACAAGCAGCCCGGTGTCGCGCGTCACCTGGGACGAAGCCGCGGAGTTCTGCAACTGGCTGTCGGCGCAGGAAGGCCTGCCGCCGGCGTACCAGCCGGCGGCGAGGCCGGCAGTTTCAGCTCATCGTGCCGGTCAGCAACGGCTACCGGCTGCCGACCGAAGGCGAGTGGGAATTCGTGGCGCGCGCCGCGAGCACCGGCAAGCCGCTCAAGTATCCCTGGGGCAAGGATCTGCCCGTGGTGTCCGGCACCGCCAACTTCGCCGGCAGCGAGGCCTTCGAGCCTGTTAGGCACGGCCATCGACGGGCACACGCGACGAATTCCCGGCGGTGGCCGCGCCGGCGCTGTTCCCGCCGAATCGCGCTTGGCTTCTACGACCTCGCCGGCAACGTGTCCGGAGTGGGTCAACGATCGTTACCTGTCATTCATGTGCCTCCACGCGCGGTCACCGATCCGCTCGGTCCGACCGACGGCAAGAGCCACGCCTATCGCGGCTCCAACTGGCGTACCGCGAGCTACCGGCGAGCTGCGTTTCCCCTGGCGCGAAGGCGGCGACGAGGCCACGCGACGTCATCGGCTTCCGCGTCGCGCGCTACGTCGCGCCCGAATAGGACGAAACGGACCATGACGTCATGCGTAATCTGCTCTTCAGTCTGTTCGCGATCGGCGTGGCGGCGGTCGCCGCCATCGCCGCGACCACGGCGCTGCTCAACGCGCCGCTGCAGCATCCGCTGCCGGCGATAGCCGCGACGCCATCCGCGCTGGCCAGGCGCCCGACGCCACGCGCCCGGACGCAAACCGCCGCGCCGGACGCGCGGCACGAACCCCGACGCCGGGCGGCACCGACGCCGACGCGCGCAAGCCGCAGCGGTGCCGCTGCAGCGGCACGCGGCCGACGGCGAAGAAGCCGCGACGAGGCGACAAGGATCCCTACGAAGGCATCGCCCGAGGAAGAGCTGCCGCCCGATCTGCAATACAGCGCCGACTTCGAGCGTGAGCTTCCCCACCAACATCTGATACCGTCAGTTACCATGTACGGCATCCACTTCGACCACCACACGCTGTCCATCGCCCGCGATGGCGAGCTGCTCGCGCAGCGAGCCGCTGGCGGTCGAAACCGCGGCGCGCGAACCGCGCTTCGGCGCGCGCGGCGCTGGCGGCTGCGCGCGGCCGGCCGGACGAGGTGTCGCTGAATCACTGGCGCGAGCTCGGGCGCAACGAGATCGCGCGTCGCGCAACGTGGCGCGTCGAGATGTCGTGCGCATCTGCGCGCGCTGGGCGTCAGCGAGCGCATCGACGCGGTCGGTCGCCGTGCCCGCCGATCTCGACGCCGGCGCGCTGACCGCGTCTGCGCGGCGCGCTGCAGCGCGGCTGGCGTCGATGCGCGCGACTTCGTCGATTCGGCGACGCTCACCGCCGCGGCGGTGGCCGAGCGCGGCCACTACGTGCTGCTCGAAGCCGGCTGGCGCTCCGGCCACGGCCACGCGCGTGGCCGGCGGCGCCGGAATGCGCCTTCGAAGAAGCCTTCGTGAGCGAGCGCGCCAACCTGCTCGACGTCTACGACCTGTGGCTCGATGGCGCGTGGCCGCGCGCCATGGTCAAGAACACGCGCTTCGATCCGCTGCTGAGCCTCGGATGTCGAGCAGCGCCTGTTCGCCGACCTGCCGCCGCTGGCCGCGCGCGCCGCCACCGAGGGCCGCGTCGAAGCCGCGCATCGAAGCCGACGGCTCGCGATTCGCGGTCGACGTCGAAGCGCAGCTGTTCGCCGATGCGGCGCAGCCTTTCTACCGCGAGCTCGCGCGCCTGGCGCGTTCGGCGCGCATCGCCGGGCAGGGCGCGGCGCTGGTGTTGCCGGCCGAATCGCGTCGCTGGCCGGGTTTCTCGCCGCGCGCTGCTCGAGCTCGAACAGGACGGCCTGGTCATTGCGCCCGCCGGCATCGCCGCGGTGGCCGCCTCGCTGCAGACCGCGGACCTGCCCGCGACGCCGCGCCTGCGCCGGCGCGTGGCGCGGCTCACCGATCACAGCCTGGCCGCGGCGCATCGAATACGTCGCCTCGGTGAGCCGCCTCGCCGGCGCGCGCGCTGCCGGTCACGCACATTCTCTTCGGCGGCGATTCCATGCGCTTCCCGGAAGTGGGGCTGTCGATCGGCACCGAAGAAGTCTCCAACGCGCCGCACATCGCGCTGCCGCGCGCGGCCGCCGGCGTGTCGCGTCGGCACTGCTCGTTGCGCCGCGAAGGCGAGCGCACGGTGCTCATCGATCACAGCCGCTTCGGCACCTGGGTCAACGGTGCGCGCGCGTGCGCGAGCGCGCGACGGTGCGCCCGGGCGATCGCGTGCGCGTCGGCACGCCCGGCGTCGAGTTCACGCTGATTTCACGGCGGCGGCCGCTCGCGAAGATCCGGCGCCATGAAGAAGCGACGCGCCTTCGAAGTCTTCACGCTGTCGTTCCTCGACTGCATCTGCTGCGGCTTCGGCGCGGTGGTGCTGTTCTATACCATCGTGCAGGCGCAGGCCGGCGCGCAGGAAATCACTGCGCATCGACGAGCTCACCGGCGAAGTGAGCAAGCTCGAGGAAGAGGTCAAGGAAGGCACGCAGCAACCTGGTGCATGCTGCGCAACACGCTCGAGAAGACCGACGAGGATGCCGCCGCCGCCCAGGCCGCGCGCCATTCGCGTCGCCGCCGAGCTCAAGGCGCGCAGCGAGCAGTCGTCGGTGTACGACGAGCGATATCCTCGCGCGCCGCGAGCACATCAACAAGCTGATGGCCGACATCAAGTCGCTCGAAGAAGGCGTCAAGCGCCTGCAGGGCGGCGCGCTCGACAAGGGCCCGGCGGGCGATCGCGTCATAGGCGTTCCGCGGCCGCGGCACGCGCATGTACATCAGCGCGCTGCAGGTGAAGGGCAAGCGCATCCTGGTGCTGCTCGACACGTCCGCCAGCATGATGGACGAGGACGTCGTCGAAGGTGATCCGGCTGCGCAACCAGCCCGAGGCGGCGCGGCGCGCTGCGCTGAAGTGGCGGCGCGCGCTCGACATGGTGCGAGTGGATCACCGCGCAGTTGCCCGACAACAGCCAGTTCCAGGTCATACGGCTTCAACATCGAAGGCCAAGGCCGTGCATGCGCGACACCACGGCAAGTGGCTGCGATTCGAACGATCCGCGCGCCATCAACAACGTGCTGACCGCGGCGCGCAACATCACGCCGGGCGATGGCACCAGCCTCGTGAATGCGCTTGCTCGTCGATGCGCACGATCTGAATCCGAGCCCGACCAGATCATCCTGATCACCGACGGCCTGCCGACGCAAGGCTCGGTGGCGCCGTCGCGCAAGTTCATCAACGCGCGCGACCGCGAGAAGCTGTTCGACGACGCGGCGAAGACCGTGACGCGCAAGACGTGCCCATCGACGTCGTGCTGCTGCCGATGAAGGGCGACCTGCTGGCGGCGCACGCGTTCTGGCGGCTCGGCGCGCAAGACCGGCGGCTCGTACGTCATTCCCTCGCGCGACTGGCCATGAGGAAGATGCATGACATGGCCACTAGGCAAACGCCGCGAATTCGAAGTCTTCACGCTGTCGTTCCTCGACTGCATCTGCTGCGGCTTCGGCGCCATCATCCTGCTGCTGGTGCTCACCGACGTCGGTCAGCCCATCGTCATCGAGCGCAGCGAGAAAGGATCTCAAGCGGCCAGATCGACTCGATCTGCAGCGCCAGCTGTTCGACCTGCGCGGCGAAACCGAAGTGCTCAATCGCGAGCTGCAGGGGCGCATCGAAGGAGCTCAACTACCGAGCAGCTCAAGGCCGCGGCGCTCGCCGGCGACTCTGTCGAAGATCCGCGGTGAGTTCAAGGCGAGCGAAGGGCGAGGCCTCGGTCACCAACATCGTCGAGACCGAGCTCGTCGCCGCGCACCAGACGCTCACCGCCGAGATGCAGCGCCTGCTCAAGAACGCGCCGAAGCAAGATCGACACCACGCCCGCGGTCGGCGGCATTCCCGTCGACAGCGAATGGATCATCTTCGTGATCGACACCTCGGGCAGCATGCAGGCCGACAACTGGGAGAACGCCCAGAACGTCATGAAGGAGATCCTCGACATCTACCCGAAGGTGAAGGGCCTGCAGATCCTCGACGACGAGGGCAAGCCCATGTTCCCGAGCACCAAGGGTCAGTGGCTGCAGGACACGCCGGCGCAGCGCACCAAGATCCTCTCGACCATTGGTCAACTGGAAGGCCTACAGCAATTCGAGCCCCGTCGAAGGCATCGGCGCGCGCGGTGCAGGGCTGGTGGGCCGCCGACAAGAAAGATCAGCGTGTATGTCGATCGGCGACGACTTTCACCGGCGGTTCCATCGAGGCGGCGCTTCCGGCGGTGCGCAAATACAACCCCGTGGACCGCCAGGGACGTCACCGGATTCGCATTCACGCCATCGGCATGCCCGATGGTCCGAGCTCCCCGCCGTTTATCAATCAGCGCTTTTGCCGCTCTAATGCGGGCCATGTGCGATGACAACGAAGGCACCTTCGTTGGCCTCACGATCGGTGGCGCGAGCTGCGCGATCAAGGTCGACGTGTTCTGGGTACAGCCTCGCTGCGTTAGTTGGAGGATAGCGACACGTGAACTCCGCCGCCTCACGCAACTCTGCACTCCGGACTCGCGCTGCCGTCGGCGTTGGTGCTCGGCGGCTGCGCGGCAGTCGCGGTGCGGCCGGAGGGCGAGCTGCCCAAGCCGCTGATCGTGCCGACGCCCGCCAAGGTCGGCGTGGTCGTCACCGCCGAAGACCGCGCAACTACGTGCACAAGGAATCGCGCGCCAGCGTCAACTACGAGGCGCAGCTCGGTGAGCGTCGCACAAGCACCTCGTCGAGCAGATCTTCAAGGCCGAGTTCACCGACGCGAAGCATGTTCGACAGCGTCGACGCGGCGCGACTCGAGCCCGGCCTGCTGGCGATATTCGAGCCGCGCATCGAGCAGTTCTCGTTCGCGAGCGCGCGCGAAGACCGGCGGCACGTATTGCGCGGTGACCATCCGTTACCAGATCCCGATCTTCGCGCCCAACGGCGAGCCGGTCGGACACGCTGACGCTCACCGGGTTACGGCAGCGGACCGGCGCCGAAGATCGGCAACGGCGAAGAAGAAGCTGGCGATCGCCGCTTTCGCGGCCATGCGCGATGCGGCGGCGAAATTCCTCACGCAGTTCCGCTGCGCTGGACGTTGCGAAGCCGCTGCTGGCATCACAGGCGCTGGAGCCGAAGGTCCAGCCGCTGCCAGGTCCGCCGGAAGCCGCGGCAGCGGTCGCCGATGATGACGCATCGAAACGGTGCCGATCAACGATGTGCCGGAGGTGGTGGCGACGGCTTCTACGCCTTCTCCGGCTCCGCTTTCTGCGCCTCCGGTGCGTTCGGTGCTCCGGCGCCTTCTCCGTCCCAGCCTTCCCAGATGGCGGCGCGCGGCAATCCGTGCGACGCCGCTTTGATCAGCACCCGTTCGATGAACACCACGTCGTCCGGTGGGCACGGCGGCGCCGTTCTCGATGCGCGGCGCGTAGCGCGAGCGTTTCATCGAGCGCCGCCGAGTTCCTCACGATGTTCTCGGGCACATCGGTGGTGGGCGAGGTCACGTTCGTCGATGCGGCCGTCGCGATCCACCTGTGAAGTGCAGTTCCACCGTCTTGATCACCGGCCTCTGGCCGGATCGAGCTGCGAACGGTCGATCGAGCTGATCGACGGACGGTACGCGAGGATGCGCGGCGACTCGAGAATCCGCGTGTTGGAGATCACTGGCCAGCGATTTCCAGCGCGTCCGCATAGGTGTCGTAGGCGCGGCGCAGCGTGTTCGTGACCAGGTACCAGTCGCCGAGATCGATGAGCACCTCGCCGCGCAGCTGCTGATTGGCGGGCTGATTGGCGTCGATGATCGCCAGCGCGCGTGCCCAGCGTGGTCTCGCCGCGCACGCTGTTGCGTGCCGCTCGGTGAATACCGGCGCGCCCGCGCTGCCGGCGTTGAAGGTGCCGCCGGTGTCCGGCGCCTTCGACGCCGTAGAACGGCTCGAGCCGGAAGGAACGCGCGATTCCACGCAGCGGGCCGAACGCGCCGCAGGTCGTTTTCCGGTCGCGCTCCTGGCGAGAATGGCGAGCGCCCGCTCGTAGACATTGCGCTCGCTGGTGTAGCGGCGAGCGGCCTCGTACCAGCGCGCGAGCTTGTCGAGCCGATCGAGCAGCTTGATCGAGCTGCGGCCGTAGGCGGCTTCCTCCACGCGCATGGCGTACAGGGCTTTCCTTTTCGGCCTCGGGATACCGGCCGCTGGCCGCATAGGCGTCGATCAGCGCGTCGATGAATTCCGACCTGGCTGATGTTGAACAGCCCATCGGTGTTGCGCGACAGGTCGGCGGCTCGCTTCAGGGCCACGACGGCGGACTCCGGATCGTTCGCGCCCATGAAACTGACGCCGAGGCCGTGCAGCGGACGGATCTGCTGCCTTGTCGGCAATCGTCGACTTGGCCTGCAGGATGCGCAGCGCTCCGCTGGTAGTTCTCGATCGCCGCCGGCGTAGTGACCGAGCTTGTAGTGAACCGTGGCCAGGTTGGTCAGCGGGTTGGTCGAGCGGCAGTTCTTCGGAGCCGTACTGCGCTTCAGTGAGTTCCACCAGGCGTTCGGCCAAGCGGCTGCGGCCTCGGCGTATTTTTGCGCGTCGTATTGGGCGCGGAATTCCTTCGTAGACGGCGATGCGATCAGGCGTCGCTGACCCGCAAGCGCCGCCAGCGGAAACGCAGCGGCAATGGCGAGGGCGGTGGGCATCAGCCACCCGAATTTTCTGCGTGCAGCCATGACGGAGACTCTACCGCTTTTCGGCGCTTTTCAAAGAGCTAATGCGCATTTCAGCCATTCGCGCGTCGGACGAGGCCGAGCGTGGTCAGCGCGGTCCGGCCGTGCCCGGAAGCTCGAGGTGGCGCAGCGCGGGTTCGAGGATGAATACAGCACGAGCGAGCATAGCGGCGCGAGCTATTGATCCAGGCGCAGCGTCGCGTGCACGATGGCGGTGGCGAGTACCCGCGCGGCGTTGAGGGCGCCGTGAGAGCAGCGCCAGCGCCGATTCCGGCAGTGACCGGAAAACGCGGCGTGTCGCCAGCAGCTCGCCGAGACGCAGCTGCGGGATGATGAGGATGAGCCGCAGCGCGTGAGTAGATAGTTCACCAGCTGGATCGCGCGCATGTTGAGCTTGAGGAACACGCGCCGCCACGCGCGCACTTAGACACGGTGGAGATATCTGGGATCAGGCCGATCGCCGTCCCGAGGCTCAAGGCTGCGAGAGCCGCCAGCTTTTCCAGCGCGTCACCCCCTGCCGCATGAGGGGCCAGCAGCGGCGCGCGCAGGCGTGTGCGTTGCAGGAAAATCGCGCGTGGCCATGTCAGCCTCTCTGCGGGCGCGGCGCAGAGTGTTCAGGGAGTCGTCCGTATTGTTGCGTCGCAGAGGAGTGAGAGCGCAGGCAGGCGCCGTCCTCCCTGCAGAACCATGGGCGCGAATTTGAGGTGATCTGAGACCAGGCAGGAGTCATGAATGTCCCGGCAGATTGGCTTATGTCATCGGAAGCCTCCGCAAGGAATCTATCAATCGCAGCTTTGCCAGCGCGCTCATCAAGCTCGGCCCGGCGGACTTCAATTTCAAGGAGCTGAAGAAGTCGGCGATCTGCCGCTGTACAACCAGGACGACGACAAGGCGCAGGCGGCGCAGCCCAGAGGCTCAAGAGTGAGCTGCGCTGTCGACGCCGTGATGTTCGTGACTGCTGAGTACAACCGATCGGTTCCTGGGCGTGCTCAAGAATGCGCTCGATCATGCCTCGCGCCCCTATGGGCAGAACGCATGGGCCGGCAAACCCCGCCGGGAATCATCGGCGCGTCTGTCGGCGCCATCAGCACCGGCGGTCGCGCAACTGCACACTTGCGGACCATCCTCGCGTACCTGGACATGCGCGCACGCCTGGGACAGCCCGAAGCCTACCTTCAGATCAAGGACGGCTTTTTCGACGAGGCGGGCAACATCGCGAACGCGGATACCCGGAAATTCCTGCACGGCTGGATGGACAAGTACGTCGCCTGGGTCAAGAAGTTCACGGGCTGACGCCAAATCTGGCGCTTTCGAGCAGATATGTGAGTGTCGTCGCTGGCTGCTCGCCGTGGCAGGCAACGGCCCGATGGCACCGGCCAAGACGCTCCACCAGGCCCTCTCGCGGAATTGCGCGCGATAGGAGCCTCGCGCCTCCGGGCGTCCCACGCGAATGCCCGAGGCCGTTCCGCTGATCATGGCGGCTGCTCGCGCCCCTGCAAGACTCTGCGCATCGAAGAACGCACTGGCGGAATCGCGTTTCGCGACAGGAGCGCCACTGAGACAGGCGAGGAGTTCTCGATCACCTGCCCGCTGCATCATCCAGACGCCGCACACGAACTAACTACCGCCGAGCAGGCGGTGGCCGAGCAGCTTGGCAGGAGGGTCGCACCGCTCGCGCGAGATTGCGCGCCTGCGCGGCGTCAGCACGAATACCGTCAAGTCGCAGGTTCGCGAGATTTTCCGGCAGCTCAATGTTGAGTCGCGCGTGGCGCTGTTCGTGCGCAGGCTCAGCCCGATCTGCAGGGTCTGGCGAGAAGTCGTCCGGCTACGCCTGCCATGTCCCGCCAGGCTCCGGTCAGGCAGTACCACGAAGAACACATCTCACCATGAGCGCGCGGCCGCCGCGCGCCTGTTGCCTTCGCCCATGCCCAGTAGGGAATGACATTGCCCGCGGCATCGATGTGCTTGCGCATTTTCGGAATGGTTTCTGAGCGCGGTAAGGCCGTAGCTTTTCAGCTGATCGCATTTCGTCTGGCGTGGACACGCCATCCGCATTCGCATCGAGCCAGATGCGAAGCTGCGGCCAGATGGGCATCGGCTTCGGTGATGAGTCCATCGTCGTTGCCGCCGCAGCTGACGCGAGGTCGTACTCGCGCGAGGCCCACGAAACCGCTGGGCGCATTGCGGCCTCGAGCACCAGCGGCGTGCCGACATCCAAACAACTCGGCGCCGTCGTCGATGAGCTCGCCGTTGCCGCTGCGATCGAGTGCCAGGAGCCCTCGTCGCCGCCCGCCGCACCCACTGCATCGTGATCACGAACGCCGTCGGCGTTCACGTCGAAATAGACTCCTACGCCGGCCTGCCCGAGATTGATGCCGTTGTTGCCGAGATCGATGACGAGTTGCGTTGGGCCCCAGGCGGCAGGACGTGGGTGCCGGTGAACAGGAGCAGGCAAAGATTGTTTTGAGATTTTTCATGATTACCATCGCTGGTATTGAGAAAATGCTGAGCGCCAAGGCCCGACACCGGCGGCACTGGCCAACCCGGCCAGTATCGCGCCTGAGCTCGTCAGATCGGACAGCATCCACGGCGCAGACGTCTGTTTCCTCGCCGCTGCGGTTGCCAACCAGGCCGCTCTGTCGCACCCGCTCCGTCTCCGGCGGTGTTCGAATCCCGGCCAGGGTATCCCCACCTGCCCGCACCCGCGCGAGCACGCGTCGGAACGACTCTTGGTCCATGCTCACGGCCGACAGCGACGCGGTCAACGTTCCTCGATCGCAGGTCGATGAGAACGCCCGCTGCGTCCCCGACACGGTCGTGCGCGACACGAACAGCGGCGCGGTCGCCTTGAGCAGCGTGGCCGGAACCGGATCCTGACCTCGATTTCGGCGTGTGGGCACCGGCGGCCGCCTTGCGACATCGAGCTTGAAGAACACGACCCGCGTCGCGGCGTATCGCCGCCAGCGCTGGTATCGAGAATCCATTCACCGAAGCGGTTTGCCCCAAAGAGGCCGCACATCGCCCGGCGAAAGGCCGTCACCAACCGTGATCCCGGCCGCCGCAAGGATCACCGCCCGCAGGCCTGTGAAATTGAACCTCTGTCGCCAGCCACGCCGCGCTGCTGTTGTTCTGTAGCGTGACGCCCACGAAGAACCGCCCGAAACCGGCGTCCAGGGCACGCCTCCCGGCATCAACTGCAGTGTCGCCGGCCCCCAACGCGAACGGCCAGCCCACCACGTTCAAATTCGAGATCGCCATGCCTTTCTCCTTCCCACGAGTGCAATTGCTCTGGTCGCTAAGTCATTCCGGAAACCCGGCGTCGTTCAGATTCCTCGGCACGAACACGAATCGCAAAGCCGCGACAGGTGATTCAATCGCCGTGCCGACCGTAAATTAGTTGCCGTTGCACGCGCGCGCCTTCGATCGGCTGGCCATCAACGTGCGTAGGTTCCGTTGTTCCTTCACCAATTGATCGATCGTGCGCGAGCATCGCTGATATTGACGTCTCGATAATCTTTTCTTGTAACGCAACGAACGCGGTCGCTTCGAGAGCACGACGAATCGCAGACAGCGAACTGTATCGAAAAACGACATCGCTGTCGCGGTCAGGAGGATCCGTCCGCGTGCAGATTCGCCGCGGGGTCGCGCGAATCGCCCTCGTTCGCCAGCGCACGACGAAACCCGCCGCTAATGACCTGGTGCCACGGACGTGCAACCACTCCGCACGACGCCCGATTCGTTCAATCAGGGCCGCTGTCGGCGGCCAACGATGAGCTGATTGGTGGACATTTTGGGGCCTTGATGCTCACCAGGCCCCCTCACCAACTCCCCAGCAGCGCCCGCAGGCAACGCGCCAGATCCGCAGCAGGCAATCAAGCACGAAATTGCTGAGTCACGCCAAAGTCGCCGCCGATCGAGTTGCGCCAGTTCTCAACGGTTTTCTGCCGATCGGTGCACCTGCCTGGCGTCTGCTCGATCGCGGCGCCGCTCAGGCGGTTTGCTACGGTTCGGCCGGCTGCGCCAGCTGATTGTTACGTACAAGTCGCGGGCGGCCTCGGGAATTCGGCCTCACGGGTGTTCCGAATTTGGTCGCGGGCGGACCAGACGCAGCGCGGTTTCGCGGCGAAACCCTGCCACTACCCGGGCGCCAAATGGTTTCGAGGACTCGTTCCTGGCGCGGTGCGCTCAATCGGCCCCAGAGCTTACCTCTTCCGTCAACTCGAACGACGCATCCGGCACGAGCGGGCGGCCCGCACCGGCCGTCTACATTGAACTTCATAAGCGGGCGCCGCGGCGCCGTTCCATGGATCGCGTCGATGGCGGCGATGAACGCCACAATCAGCCTCCAGGTCATCTGCTTTTGATTCTTACGAACACCACGGGCCACCTCCTCTGCCGGCTTCTGTGCCGGCCGACCAAAGAGCGCGCGCCCAATCCGAACTTCCCATTGCCGCTACAGGCCTGCCAAATCGCCTCCGTTCGACCGCGATTCGGCCCCGCAGACGACCACAAGATTCTTGGACGGACGGAAAAGACAAATGCGGCCATCCAGCCGGCAGGACGGACGCTCTACTGCGTAACGCCGGAGAAGGGGCAGTGGGCAAAGCGTCCGGGGTACAGGTCGGAGGGGTAGGCGGCTGGCAATCGAAGGTGGGACAGCTCGCGTCCTGCTCGCAGCCGCAGCCACACGCGTTCGAGAAAATCATTTGAACGTATGGGACGCATTCGTAAGTGATCTGGCTGCAGATGGCCGGCAGATCACCGAAGAAGGATTGACACTGTTCTTCTATTCAGTGTCGTTAGATTAATTTCTATCCAGGAGGCGCTTCCCCAGTGGGCACGGTCGATGTGAAGGAGCTGGAGAACAAGGTTCGGGACATGTACCGGGAGGTCGCCGGGGCCCCCTCGGTGAGTTTCACCTTCGAGATGGGCCGGGGCCTCGCCGGCGCCTCGGCTACCCGCCCACGCGGGCTCGACCGCATTCGGCGGAGTCTATCCAGTCGTTCGCGGGCGTCGGCTATTACTTCAGCCTGGCCGAGCTCGAGCCGGGCGAGCACGTGGTCGACCTCAGAGCTTGGCTCCGGGATGGACACCTTCATTGCCGCCCTGCACGTCGGGCGTCGGGGCCGGGTCCTCGGCGTCGACATGACGGACGCCCAGCGTTCGAAGGCCGAGGAAGGCTACGGGGAGCGGGCCGGATTCGCGCGGATCAGAGTACCGCAGGGCTACATAGAGGAGCTGCCCGTCGAATCGGCCAGCGCCGACTGCGTGATCCAGCAACGGCGTCATCAACTGTCCCCGGCAAAGGCGAGGGTCTTTCGCGAGGCGGCCCGCGTGCTGAAGTCCGGCGGCCGGCTCGCCATCATAGCATCGTCACGGCGGTGCTACCGGCGAGCGTCGTGTGCAAAGGCGGATCTCTGGGCCGCGCGTGCATCGGCGGCGCCTCAGGTCGACTCGCGTACAGAGCGCGGATCGAAACCACCGGCCTGGTCCTCGATTGAGGAGAGGAGCAAGCTCGGCGGCTTCCTCTCGACCGCGCCCAGGGCGCGGTGAAGAGTACGGCGTCAGGAGCATCGCTCCTGGCGCACAAACCCTGAGAGCAGCTCGGAGGCAGCGAACATGGAAACCGCGCATTCAAGACGGAGCTCTACGGGCGGCTCGCGCGCGTCGGCAAGGCGCTGGCGAGCGGGCATCGCTTCGAGATCCTCGAACTGCTCGCCCAGTCGCCGCGCACCGTCGAGTCGCTCTCGCGAATGAGATGGACCTCTCGATGGGAAACGCCTCCGCGCACCTGCAGACGCTGAAGGAAGCCCCGGCTGGTCGAGTCGCAGGACGGGCTCTACGTTCATTACGCTTGGCGGACGAGTCGGTCGCCGATCTCCTTCAGTCGATGCGCAGCGTGGCCGAGCGCCGGCTCGCGGAGATGGTTGATCGCCTGGTCAAGACGTACCTCAGCGAGCGCAGATCCCTGGAGTCAATCGGCTTCTGACGAGCTGGCGTCAGCGCGTCCGCGCCGGCGACGTCGTCGTCATTTGCGTCCGGCCCAGCCGCAGGGCGGGTTCGCGGCCGGCCACATCACCGAGGCGATCTCGATCCCGCACGATGAGGTCAAGCGCCGCCTGGGCGAGCTGCCGCGGCAAGGAGGTCGTCGCCTTACTACTGCCGGGGGCCCTACTGCGTGTTCTTGGACGAGGCGGTCAAAGACCCTGCGGGCGAGCCGGCGGAAGGCGCTGCGCCTCGAAGGCAGCTTCCGGAATGGCGCGCCGCCAGCCCGCGCCGACGTCGCCTGAGCCGGAGGCTGCCGACGCGCCGAAACGAGCAGCGAGAAGATAGGGAGAGAGCGATGATCTTCCGGCCCTTCTACTACTTCGACACCGGCTGCGCGGCCTACGTCTTCGGCTGCCAGCACCGTCGGCAGGTGCGCGGTCGTCGACCCGCAGGAACCAGGACGTCGAAGCGTACGCCACAGCTTCGCCGCGTCAGGGGATGGCGATCACGCGTGATCGACACGCGTCCACGCACCGACCACCGATCGGGCGGACCGAAGCGCCGCCGCCACCACAGGTGCAAATTTTTCTCAGTCGGCGCGGCGCGTGGCGCTCCAGCGTTGGAGCCGCTCGACGACGAACAGACCATCGAGCTGGGCAACACCATCTCCGCGTGCTCCACGCCCCGGGCACACGCCGGAGAGCATCCGCACTGCTGGTCAGCGATCTCCGCCGCGGCTGAGCCGTGGTTTCTGCTCACCGGGCGACACGATGTTCGTCAGCGCCGTCAGCCCTTGCATCTAACCGCGCGGCGCCGCCACGCTCACGAGGCATCAGGAAGAAGCTCTCGTCTGCCGAGACGCTCGAGATCTGCCCCGGCGCTTCTCAGGGTCGATGTGCAACGCGGGGATAGGCGCAGCAGCGCCGGCGGCGACGCTCGCGTTCGAAAGCAGCTGGAACCCAGAAGCTCTCCATGGACCGCATGACGAGTTCGTCGCCGGCGTCGGCTGTCGGCGCCCGCCAAGCCCCGCCGGGAATGGAGACGATCGTCCGCTATCAGGGGACGCGCGGGGTGACCTTGGTCGGCTACGGCCCCAAAGCCGGCGATGGCGGCGGAACCTGGCCCAGTTCACGCTGCTCGTGATCGTCGCGCCTTCATTGGGCGCGATGGTCAGGCTCGAGCGGACCCATCCTGCCGGCGATCGCGGAGCCGCGAAGAGTTCCATCTGGCGGCGCGCGCGGCGGTCGCTTTCCTTCATCGGCCGTGTTCCGGGATCATCAGGCCGTGACGAACTACTTCGCCGGCGCGTCTCCGAGCGCCACCGGCCACACTAACGCATCCTCGTCACCGGTGGCTGGCCGCGATCCCGGTACCCAGTTCACTTTGATAAACCGTCCTGGGCTGGATCCTCGTCGCGACGCCTTCCTCGAAAGTCCAGCCGGGGTCACCCCGGCCCACCAGTCCGACGACAGTGATCATGGTCGACCTCGCCGGTCCCGGGCGCCGCGGCGAGCTGCGATGGGCTGAACGAGTTCGCGGGTTACGGCGCGGTCGGCCTGGGCGCGCTGGCCTGGCTATCGCTCGGCCTACGGCCTGCGCCCCCAGCCGTTCTATCTGGGCGTGGCGTTCGATCCACGCGGCGGGCCTCTGCTGAAACGTTCCTCATCGCGAGACGCCGACACCACGCCACGAAGAAGGCGGCGACCTGGCGTCCGCCGACTTTTCACGACGCTGTCGCAGCGGCAGATCTTCCATTACGAACGTCCTTCACGGACCGCGACCTCTCGTCGATCAATCAGGCCGGAAATCGTGAACAACCTGAACGACGGGATGGCCGCAGGGGCTCTTCCTCACCTGTTCGCGACCGCCGGTGTCACGCTCCGAAGCGCATCGGCTGGCTCGCCCGCCATCTACGGCCGCGTGGGCGATGGGAGCAGCTCTGCCGACCAGCGCGCTCTCGGACCGCCCTGGACCACAAGTGGTTCATCGCCAGCGGCATGTGCCGGGTCAGGCAGCCCGGGATCGCGCTGGTGTGCTTTCTCACGCTCGGCAGGTTCGGTCTCGGCTCGTTGTTTGCTCAGCCTCGGCACGGCGATGGTCTATCAACCTCCTCGCCGCGATCAGCGACGTCGCGCACCATCGTAAGCGCCTCAAAGCTGTCTGGCATCTCACCGTTCTGGCACCCGATCGGCTGCGCGGTCGGCGCCTGCCTCGCTGGCCGTGACCGCCGATCTCTTCGGCCTTCGCGCCGCGATCTGGGCCAGTCGCCACGCTCACCTTCGCGTCGGGGACGGTCGTCGCGGTCCGCATGCACAAGCTGCACGAGAAACACCGCTACCGCCGGACTGACCCGGCTACAAACAGGAGGAGCGAGATGGATGCAAATCGAGGCACTCTGGGAGAAGGGCGACTTCACGCGCATCGCCGACACAGCATGCGCGAGAGCGGCGGGGGCGCTCGGGTGCAGAGCGCTCGCCGTCGCCGAAGGCACTCGAAGGTCTGGACCCCGGCTGGCGGCGACGGCACGACCGCCCGACCGCTCCGCGGCCGAGCTCGGTGCCGACGCGTTGGGCGCGGCAGTCGAGCATCTGCGACGCAACCTCGTCGAGGCGCGAACTACGGCGCGCGAAGCAGCGCGTGGGCCTCGCCAGGCCTGCAGCTTCCAGCAGGGCGACGCGACCAGCCCGGGCGGCCTCGCCGACCAGTCTGTTCCCCGACCGCGTCGTCACCATCTTCGGCGCCATGTTCGCGCCCAAGCCCTTCGAGGTCGGCCAAGGAGATGGTCCGGGTCACGAAGCCGGGCGGCCGCATCGTCATGGGCAACTGGATTCCGGGCGACCCGACCCTGGTGGCGCAGATCCTGAAGGTCAGCTCGGCGTATTCGCCGCCGCCGCCCGAAGGCTTCATCAGCCCGATGACCTGGGGCGTGGAGAGCAACGTGCTCGGGCGCTTCGCGGCCGCCGCGGGTTGCGGCGGACGCGGTCTCCTGCGCACGCGACACCTTACCGCCTTCGACTTCGTCGGCACCCCGGCGCAGTTCGTCGCGCTGTTCCGGGACTACTACGGGCCGACGATGAACGCCTTCGAGGCCTGGCAGGCAAGAGCGGTCGCGCCGAGGACCTGGCGGGTAGGCTGAGCCCGATCTGTTCAGCCACCATTAAGAGCACGACCCCGTGGGCCACGTCGATCCCGGCGACCTTCTTGCGTGACAGTCGTCGTCGTCTGGCGAGGTCCACGCCCCGCGCGGCGCCCAGCATGCCGCGCGGCTGGATCTCATATCGGGTCGCTCGTTGGACTGGAGGCCGCGGTGACCAACGTCCCGACCTCGCTCCGGCGCTGGTTCGTCGTTCACTTCGTGGCGGATCTGCTCTTTGCGATTCCGCTGGTCTCGTCGCTCCCGTCGCCACCCTGCGGGCGCTCGGCTGGACGACCGGTCGACCCCGTCTTTGCGGCTTTGTTGGGCGCGGCGCTCGCGAGATCGGGGATCGAGTCGCTGATCGGGCGGAACGATTCCGTCGACGCGTTCCGGGCGATGTTGCGATCGTCATCTGGTCCGGCGTAAGCGCGGACTCGCGCTCTCGATCTTCAGGGCGCGCCACGCCGATCGCGCGGCGGTTCTCGCCGTCTTCGTCGGAGTTCCGGCGTCCTCTGGAACTACTATCGCATCCGGCTCCGCTTTCCTGACTTCACGCGGGTGGCGCGACGTCTGCGACCTCCGGGTTTCCAGCGCGCGCAGGATCTCATGCGGATCCTCGTCGTCGGCGCATCAGGCGACTGCTCGGCCGGGCCCGCTGCCCAACCTCGGGGTCACGAAATCGTCGAACAGCGCGCTCTCCCCGAGAAGCGAGAGGCGAGGGTCGCGGCGATTGGGGCGCGCGCCGAGATCTACGACGATGTACCAGGCAGGAGCGGTCGAGCAGCTGGTGCGGACCTTCGAGGCCGGAGGTCGTCGTGGGCTTCCTGACGGACCTCGCGGCCGGGCCCAGGCCTGCGAACGGCACATTCGGCTCGAAGGGTGGGCAATCGTCGCAGCCGCGGCAGGCGCCGGCCGAGCGCGGCGACAGTCGTCCGAGAGCATCGCCTTTCACACCGGCGGCGCCTCGGCGGCCGCGGTCGCCGCCCTGGGAAGCGAGCGCGTTGGGCTCAGGCCTCGGCTCTCGTCCTGCGGTTCGGGCGCTTCTGGGGCCCGGGCACATGGACGCGACGACGCCCGCTGCAGCCCGCCGTTCACGTCGACAGGCAGGCCGGCGGGCAGCGAACTGATCCTGGCAGGCGCCCGGTACTGCGTCATCGTCGACGGCGAGCGCGCCGAGACCGATCCGCGGCGGCCACGCGCGCATCGGCCGGAGACTTTGGGATCTCAGTAGCCCCGGACGCGCGCCAGCTGGCAGGGCCGTGCAGCGGTCGGATCGGCGGTCGGGCAGCTCGCAGCGGCCGCGCTCGCAAACGGACGCGGTGGGGCGCCCCCCGAGCGCGCGCGCTTTCTCGGCGACGAACTTGGCGCCGCCTGGGCCAGACGCCGCGGGGACCTTCCCCTCGGCGGCGCCGGCGGGGACCTTGTTGGGCGGGAACGTGCGGCGGGCGACCGTCGAGGCAGGCGGCGCCACGGCCGCCGGCCCGGCTCTGTCTCGGCCACGCCACGGCGACCTCGCGCGCCGTCAGTCGGTCCGGAAGTCGAGCGCCAGCAGCGCCTGCGGCAACACCGGCGAAGCGGCCGGCGCGCCAGCTGGTCCGGGCCCAGCGCGCCGAACGCGCGGTCCGCGATCGCGCGCCGGTGGTCGTCGCCCGTGAAGGTGGCGGCCCGCAAGGCGATTCAGAGGATCGCGCAACCGACGTCCCCGAGGGGATGGCGCCAGTCGGTCGGCTTCCGCTGCCCGCGCGAGCAGCGCCCTCGTGCTTCGCGCCCGGTGGCTGTAGCCAGCCCGCCGCAGAGCCGGATCGCCGAACAGCTGCTCCGTCTGCGCGCGCGCCAGCGCCTCGCGCAGCCAGCGCGGATCGAACGTCGCCTCGTAGAGATCAGAGCCAGGCCGGCGGCGAAGACGCGTGGTCCTCGAGGAAGCCGCGGCGCCTGGCGCCGCCCATCCTCGAAGCTGCGCGACGAGGCGCCCGCCCGGGCGCATGCTTTGCCGAGGCAGAAGTCCGCGGCGCCGCGTGCGCGCGGCGCGTCGATGTAGCGCGGGCTCCGCCGAGCACGCGGCCGCCGACCGCCAGCGCCGGAGATCGTCAGGCCGTTCCAGCCGGCGAGGATCTTCTCGTCGCGCAGCGGGCGGGATCCGGCGCGGCGCGCGCCGCGTAGAGCGTTCGCGCAGGCGCGCAGCGCCGCATGCTCGGCCTCGTCGGGCTTGCGGCGACGATTGCAGGATGTTCGGTCGCCCCGTCGAAGTTGCCCGCCGCGGCGGTGACGCCGTAGAACGCGGATGAACCGATCCGGCGCCGGGCCGCGCCGAGCGACTGCGCGGATCTCGCCTCGGACCAGACGAAGAACTTCCCCTCCTCGCCCTCGCGAGTCGGCGTCGGTCGCCGAGTAGAAGCCGCCCGTCGGGCGACGGTCATCTCCGCGCAGCACGTAGTCGAGCGTCTCGCGCGGCGACGCGCGCGAAGTCGGCTCGCGCCGGTGACCTGGTACGCCTCGGCGTAGGCGACGGCGAGCAGCGCGTTGTCGTAGAGCATCTTCTCGAAGTGCGGGACCAGCCAGCGCTCGTCGGTCGAGTAGCGGTGAAATCCGCCGCCGAGCTGATCGTGCCATGCCGCCGGCCGCCATCTTCTCCAGCCGTGAGCGCTGGCCATGCGCAGCGGCATCGGCGTCGCCGGTGCGGCGGTGATAGCGCAGCAGCAGGCGGATCGGGAGGTTCGACGGGAACTTGGGCGCGCGCCGCAGGCCGCCGTCGACGGTCGTCGAAGGCGCGCTTGAAGATGCTCGACGGGATCGGCGATCGAGCGGCTGTTGGGCGGCCGCCGCGCTCGGCCGGCCGCCGCCATCGCCGCTCGGACGGCGCCCGCCGAGCTCCTGGCGCGACGACCGGCCGCGACGCGCGTCGGCCTCGCTGTCGACGCGCTCGATCGCGCGCAGGTAAGTCTCGGCAAGCTCGGCCGAGCAGCGTGAGGAAGCCGCGCGCGCGCGCCGCGCGCGCCGTCGCGCGGCGGAAAGTACGTGCCGCCGAAGAACGGCTCGCGCGCCGGGCGTCAGCCAGACGCTCATCGGCCAGCCGCCCGAGCCGGTCGAGCGCCTGCACTGGCGCTCATGTAGATCGGCGTCGATGTCGGGCCGCTCCTCGCGATCGACCTTGATGCGCGACGTAGTGCTCGGTTCAGGACGCGCGGCGATCTCCTCGTCCTCGAACGACTCGCGCCTCCATGACGTGGCACCAGTGGCAGGTCGAGTAGCCGATCGAGAGGAAGATCGGCTTGTCCTCGCGCCGCGCCCGCGCGAACGCCTCGTCGCCCCACGGGTACCAGTCGACCGGGTTGTGCGCGTGCTGGAGGAGGTACGGGCTCGCCTCGAGGATCAGCCGGTTGGTGTACTTCCGCGGGCGGCGACGTCGGCGTTGGGGTGGTGCGTCCGCGGGCGGTAGGCGGGCCCTTCTGCTGACGCAGCGCGCAGGCTATCGCAAGCGCGGGCGAGCCCGAGGTAGAAAGGATCTGAAAACAGCAATGGCCGCAGTAACG
>ERZ1370068.2518-contig-1663_pt1 | contig 60809 bp, 76 predicted proteins | sample MGYA00561227_ERZ1370068 | MGnify/ENA primary metagenome ERZ1370068 (study PRJEB38410, sample SAMEA6850437) | metagenome | study: Metagenomic assessment of the ecological functions of the soil: analysis of the soil microbiota associated with the... | reverse complement strand
TCGCCACCAGCGCCAGGGCGCTCTGGAGATCGTGCGCCGCAAGCCCGGCGCGCTGGTAGCGGGCGCAGATTTCTCCCGAGATGCTGAAGGTGGGGGCGAGTGCGCTGGCGCGGCGGTGGAGCGCGCATCGCCGCCCACGCCGCCGACGGGCACCACCTGCCCTACCGTCGACGCGCGCGTTCGACGGCGCGCTTCTCCGGCTTCTGCGTGCGCAACCTGGCCGACCTGCCGCGCGGCGCTGCGCGAGCTGCGCCGGGTGGTGCGGCCCGGGCGGGCGCGTCGTCGATCCTCGAGTTCTTCCGCCCGGCGCGCGCCGCGCCTGTTCTTCGACCGCATCTACAACGCCCACGTGCTGCCGCTGCATCGGCTGGGCGGTCACCGGCGACCGCGACGCCTACCGCTACCTGCCCGACTCGATCGGCCGCTTCCGCTCGCGCGTCGAGTTCGACGGCGCTGCTGCGGCGAGGTCGGCTTCGCCGAGGTCGACGGGCGACGACCTGTTCCCGTCGGGCGTGGCCTCGCTGGTGGTGGCGTCGTGAAGCTGGTGGTGGCGGTCGGCGGCGCCGTCGGGATCGGTCTACGCGCAGGCGGCTGCTCGACGTGCTGGCGCGGCGTACGCCGCGGCCGCAGCGCGCTCGAGGTGGGCCTGTGCTTCTCGCCGGCCGGCGCCGAGGTGTGGCGCACGAGATCGGCGCCGTGCCGCGACTACCCGTTCACGCGCTACGGCCTGCGCGACTTCCGCGCGCCCGTTCGCCTCGGGCTCGGCGGGCTGGGACGCCATGGTCGGTCATCCCCTGCTCGACCGGCGGCCTGGCGCGCATCGCCCACGGCATCTCGGACGATCTCGATCGGCCGCGCCGCCGACGTCATGCTCAAGGAGCGGCGGCAAGCTGGTGCTGGTCGTGCGCGAGACGCCGCTGTCGCTGATCCACCTCGAGAACATGCTGGCGGTGACGCGCGCCGGCGCCGTGGTGCTGCCCGCCGTCGCCGTCGTTCTACTCGAAGCCCGGCGACCGATCGAGGCGCTGCTGGACACCGTGGTCGGGCGCGTGCTCGACCAGCTCGGGTTGCCGCACCAGCTCATGCCCCGCTGGGAGCGAAGGACACCTGAAGCATGATCAGCCTGGAGGCGACCGCTCGCCCCGACCTAGGCTGCGTCGAGCAGCTGCTCGAGGGCTCCCTGCGATCCGTCGCCCTGGGCGCGCGCCGCCGTGGCGGCCGCTGCAGGCGCGCACCTTCTGCGCGCCGCAGCTCCTGGCGACCGGCGCCTGGCGCGGCCGCGCGACGCGCGCCGAGTCCTGCGCGGCGGAGGACTGGCGGCGCTGGCGGCTCGAGGCGCGCGCGCCGTCGGGCGCGCGCACGCTGCGGCCGTCGACGCGGGCTGGTCGGGATCGGCGCTTCGCTCCCGGGCACGCGCGTGGCGGCGGCCGTCGCTACGAGCGCGACGAGGCGCGCCGCGCAGGCCGCGGGCATCGCGCAGATCGCGGCGCGCCGCGGGCGCCCCGGGGCGTGATGCCGGCGCCGGTGCGGCGAGCCGTTGGGCCTCGACACGCTGCGCTGCTTCGCGGCTCTGCCGCCTGGCGCTGCGCCTGCGTCGCCACCTGCTCGCCGACGTCGACGGCGCTGGGCCCGCGGCTGGCGCAGATGGCCTTGGGCTTCGGCGCCGACGAGGCTGTACGCGCCCATCGTCGCCGAGCGCGCGCTGCGCCTGGGCGCCAACGCCAACAACCCGGCGCATGACCCGCGAAGGAGGCGGCGGCGCCTGATCGCAGGCGGCGCGGGCCTGGCCCCGTGCCGAGCGGCTGGCCGACGGATCGCTGCGGGAGGTCGACGCCATGAGCTTCGCCGGCCATCCGGGACAAGGTGCGCGCGGGCGAGCCGCTGTCGCTCGAGGACGGCGTGGCGCTCTACCGAGCACCCGAACCTGCTGGAGGTGGGCGCGCTGGCCAACGAGGTGCGCGAGCGGCTGCACGGCGACCGCACCTACTTCAACCGCAACTTCGCACATCAACGCCACCAACGTCTGCGTGGCCGAGCTGCATGTTCTGCTCGTTCGCGCGCCTCCAGCGAGGGCGACCCGCGGCGCCTACACGATGATCGCACGAGGAGGCGTCGGGCAGGCTGCAGCGCGCGCGTCGACGCCGAGCGACGCGATCACCGAGATCCACATCGTCAACGGCCTGCACGACGGGCTGCCGTTCGACTACTACACCGAGCTGCTGCGCAGGCCTGAAGCGCATCCAGCCCGACGATCCACCTGAAGGCGCTTCACCGCGGTCGAGATCTTCTTACTTCGCGCAGAAGTTCGGCCTGCCGGTGCGCGCGAGCGTGCTGGCGCGGCTGCGCGCGCGCCGGGCTCGATTCGCTGCCCGGCGGCGGCGCCGAGATCTTCGCGCCGCGCGTGCGCAGGAAGATCTGCGACGACAAGTGCACGGCGCGACGAGTGGCTGGACGTGCACCGCACCGCGCACCAGCATGGGCCTGCGCTCGAACTGCACGATGCTCTACGGGCACCATCGAGACGCTCGAGGAGCGCGTCGACCACATGCTGCGCCTGCGCGCGCTGCAGGACGAGACCGGCGGCTTCCAGACCTTCATCCCGCTCGCCTTCCACCCCGACAACAACGCGCTGATGAAGCTGCCCGGCGCCGACCGGCGTCGAGGATCTGCGCACCTACGCCGTGTCGCGCCTGATGCTGCACAACATCCCGCACATCAAGGCCTACTGGATCATGCTCGGGCGTCAAGACCGCGCAGACTCGCGCTGTGGTTCGGCGCCGACGATCTCGACGGCACCGTGCAGGAGGAGCGCATCTATCACATGGCCGGGCGCCGAGACGCCGCAGGTGCTGACCCCGGCCGAGATCGGTGCGCATCATCCGTCGAACGCCGGGCCGCACGCCGGTCGAGCGCGACACGCTGCTACAACGTCGTCGCCGAGGGCGACGCGCTGGTGCCCGACAAGCCCGTTCCGGCGCGACGTGCGCCGCGCAGCGCTGGAGGTCGTGTCGTGAAGGCAAGCATCGCTGGCCGCGGTCTCCGTTCCTGAACGCCCGCCCCATCACCTACGGCCTCGAGCGCGGCCTCGGCGACGATCGCTCGAGCTGTCGCTTCGAGCTGCCCTCGCGCTGCGCCGAGCTGCTGCGCGCGCGGCGAGGTCGACCTGGCGCTGATCCCGCAGCGCCAGCTACGCCGCGCGGCCGGGCGAGCTGCGCATCGTCCCCGGCATCGCGATCGCCGGCTTCGGTCCCGGTGCGCACGGTGCTGCTGGTCGGGCGAGTGCCGTGGTCGAGCAGATGACCAGCATCATGAACGACTATCACTTCAAGCTGGTGAAGATTCAGGGAGTTCATTCCGGCACACGCCGTAAATCCCGAGGACACCGACGAGGTCTTCATCGTGCTGGAAGGCGAGATGACCATCCATCTCCGCGACGGAGACGTCGCGCTGCGAGACCGGCTGAGATGTTCGTCGTTCCACGGGGCGTCGAGCACAAGCCGTCCGCGATCCGAGAGTGCCGGATGATGCTGATCGAGCCGGCCGGCACCGTCAACACGGGTGACGCACAGAGCGTCCGTACCGCGGAGGACGGGGTGTGGGTGTGATGATGAGCGCGGGCCGTGTCCAGATCGAACGCCTCACCGAGGCGTCGCCGGATCTCTTCGACGCGCTGATCGCCGAGAGCGAGCGCCGGTTACCGATTCGTGCGCCGGCTCGCCGACGAGTGGGCCAGCGGGGCGCGAATCGGTTCGACCGTACCCGGCGAGGCCCTGTTCGCGGCCTAGACAGATGGGCGCCTGATCGGTGCCTGCGGGCTCAACGTCGATCCCTATACGCCGGCGCCAGGCGTCGGCAGAGTGCGTCATCTGTACGTCGCGCTGACAGACTGCCGGCGATTGGGCGTCGGCCGGCGACTGGTCGAACAGGTGCTGGACGCGGCGAGAGGTCGGTTCGAGCGGCTCCGCTTGAGCACGCAAAACCCGGCGGCGGCCCAGCTCTACCGAGCGGTTGGGGTTCGAACGGCGCATCGGGGCTGCCGATCACACGTCTATCTCATGGAGATCCGTTGAGCGGCTCGGTCGTCGTGGTGGCCTATCGGCCGCACTGGGTGGAGGAGTTCGCGCGGATCGCCGGACGCATCCGCGATCTGGTCGGTCCGGCCGCGATCCGCATCGATCACATCGGCTCCACGGCCGTGCCGGGACTCGGCGCGAAGGACGTCATCGATCTGCAGATCACCGTTGGCGACCTGGACCAGGTCGCCGCGGTCGCGAGCCCGCTCCGGGCCGCCGGTTTCGACCGGACGAGGCGGTCCGGTACGACGTCTCCTCGACGGCAAGGGGCGCCACCGATCTCGAGCTGCGCAAGGTCTTCCTGCGAGAGCCGGAGGGGGAGCGGCGGGCGCACATCCACGTCCGAGAGCTCGGCCGGTTCAACCAGCGGTATGCGTTGTTGTTTCGCGACTACCTTCGCGCGGCGGAGGACGCCGCGCCGCGTACGAGCGGCTGAAGCTCGAGGCCGCCCGGATCTTCCCGGACAGCATCGACGGCTATCTGCGGATCAAGGACCCGGTCTTCCACATGCCTGTACGCGGCCGCGCTCGCTGTGGGCCGAGAAGGTGGGCTGGCGTCCGGGAGACGACTACCGGTGACGTCGTCCGTCGTGGCGCGGATCCGCCGGGAATGGCCGCTGGCGGCGAGCCTGGCCACCACGGTGGTGTTCTCTCGCGCTCGGCGAGCGCTGGCTCGCCGACCTGGGGAGCCTCGCCTGGTTCGGCCTCATGCTGGGCTGGCTCTTCGGCGCCATTCTCGCCTCGGCGTTCGCCGTCGTGCGCCACGCGGAGGCGCTCGCGGAGCAGGTCCACGAGCCCTTCGGCACGCTCGTGCTGACGCTCTCGATGAGCGGCATGGAGATGATGATGATCGCCGCGGTCATGTACGCCGGCCGCGGCGAGTCGTCGCTGGCGCGCGACACCATGCTCGCCATCGTGATGCTCGTGCTGAACGGGCTGGTGGGGCGTGCCTCCTGCTCGGCGGGCTGCGCTATCACGAGCAGACGTACAACATCTACGGCGCGAACGCCTTTCTGGCCGTGATCCTGCCGCTGGCGGTGCTCGGGCTGATTCTCCCGAGACGCCACGGTGACGACGCCGGGACCGACCCTCTCGCCGCTCCAGTCCGGCTTTCCTCATCGTCATGTCGGTCGGGCTGTACAGCGTGTTCCTCGGCAATCCAGACGCTGCGCCATCGCGACTACTTCGTTTCGCCCGAGACGGCCGACGCCACCGAGGCGCACGGGGGCGAGGTCCACTCGGCGCGCTACCACGGCCTGCTGCTGCTTCGCCTACATCCTTCCCATCGTCTTTCTCGCCGAAGCAGATCGCGTCGCCGATCGACTACGGGATCAGCGTGCTCGGGGCGCCGGCCTCGCTCGGGGCTTGCTGGTGGCGGTCACTGATCCTGTCGCCCGAATCGATGGCCGCGGTGCGGTCCGCGCTGGCCAACCGGCTTCAGCGCTCCATCAACCTGGCGCTCGGGACCGCGCTGTCGAGCATCAGCCTGACGATCCCGGCGTGGTGCTCATCATCGGGTTCATCACCGGCCGGACGATCATCCTCGGACTCGAGCCGACCCTGGCGATCTTGCTGGCGCTGACCTGGTGGTCAGCATCGTGACGTTCGCCCTCGAACGCACCAACATCCTCCCTGGGCGCGGTGCACGTGCTGCTCTTTCTCGCGTATCTGATGCTGATCTTCGCGAACTGACGCCCGTCCCGGCGCGCTGGCCCTGCGGTATACTTCCTTCAGAATCGACTCTGCCCGCAGGAGACGGGACATGGCCTACCAAGCCCGTTTCCCTCGATCACGTCAACATCTTTGTGCGCAACGCCGAGCGGTCGCACAAGTGGTACACGGATGTCTTCGGGCTGCACACGCAGGACACCATGACGTTTCCGGGAACCGGACAAGCTGAGGGCGGCCTTCCTGTCGTGCGACCGCAACGCATGCCCACGACATCGCCCTGTTCGAGGTGGGCGAGGACGCGCCTGGCCCGCAGAAGAAGGGCGTGGGTCTGAACCACGTGGCTCGGCGCATGGGCAGTCTCGAGGACCTCGCCGAGATGTACCATCGGCTGAAGGCCAGGACGTGCCCGATCAGCGTGTCGGACCACACCGTGTCCATCGGCATCTACTTCTCGGATCCCGACGGCAACGGCCTCGAGGTCTACTACGAGCAGCCGCGCAGCGAGTGGAAGCGCGAGCGGGCCGTTCTCCGAGCAGGGCTCGATGGGCCGGTTCCCCGACCCTGGGACGAGGTTATCCAGCAGGCGCCGCCGGCGTTCGCGCGGGCGTAGTCCGCCGTTCATTACCCCTGCGGGTGATGAACGGGATCGCCGAGCTCCTCGGCCACATCCGCCGCGGTAACGCCGCGGCCGCCGCGGAAGTCCTCGCGGCCAACCCGATCTCGCGAACGCCCGGGACGACAAGGGCGATTCACCCGTCCTGGTCGCGACCTATCACGCGCAAGCAGTGACCTCGTCCGCCTGCTCCTCGATCGTGGCGCGCGCCCGACCTTCTTCGAAGCGTGCGCGCTCGGGCTCGAAGCGGACGTCCGGCGCGAGCTTCAGCGACAATCCATCGGCCGTCCGACAGGTCGCGCACGACGGCTGGACGCCCCTGCATCTCGCGGCCTTCTTCGGCCATCGGGAGGCACCGCCGAGGCGCTGCTCGACGCGGGAGCGGACGTGCTCGTCGTCTCGCGGAACGGTGAGGGCAACCTGCCGCGATCAACGCGGCGGCCGCCGGGCCCGCGCGCGGATCGGCGCCCGGCCGTCGTGCGGCTTCTCATCTCGCGCGGCTCTCCGGTCGACGGCCGAGGCTCCCCGAGCGGCCACACGCCCGCTTCACGAGGCGGCGTTCAACGGCGACGTGGCGCTGGTGCGTCTGCTCCTCGGAGAACGGAGCCGACCGCCGGCTGCGTACGGGCGACGGGCTGACGGCGCTCGAGATCGCCGAACCGGCACGGACGCGACGAGGTCGCGAGACTCCTGACGCGCATGAGCGGAGCGATGCCGCTGATCCTCGACGAGGACGCGGTCCGCGCGCTCCTCCGGATGGACGAGCTCATCCCGGCCATGGCGAACGCGCTGGCCGATCTCTCGCGCGGCAAGGTCGTGCAGCCGATGCGCGTCATGATGCCGGTCGGGGAGCACGGTGGCTTTCTCGGCTTGATGCCGGCCTACGGCGGCGCGCTCGGCGCCAAGCTGGTCACCTTCTATCCGAGCAACCAGGGCGTTCCCACGCACCACGCGCTGATCCTGCTCTTCCGGCCCGAGACCGGCGAGCCCCTCGTCACCATGGACGGCCGCCTCGATCACCGAGATGCGCACCGCCGCGGTGTCGGCGGTCGCCACGAAGCTGCCTGGCGCGGCCCGAGGCGTCGGTGCTCGCGATCCTCGGCTCCGGCGTCCAGGCGCGGAGCCATCTGGAGGCGCTGCGTCTCGTCCGCGCGTTCCGCGAGATCCGGGTGTGGAGCCCGCGGAACGCCGGCGCCTTCGCCCGGCAGTCCGGCGTCCACGCCGCCGGCTCGGCGGCCGAGGCGGTGCGCGGCGCCGACGTGGTCGTGGTGGCGACGACGTCGCAGGTGCCCGTGCTCTGCGGCGCAGTGGCTGTCGCCGGGAACCCACATCAACGCGGTGGGGGCGCCGCGTCCGACCTGGCGCGAGCTGGACGACGCGATCCTCCGCACGGCCCGCATCTACGTCGAGTCGCGCGAGGCGGCGACGCGCGAGTCCGGCGACATCATCGCCGCGGGCCGCGTCGACGCCGAGATCGGCGAGGTGGTGAGCCGGCGCCATGCGCGGCCGCGAGTCCGCCGGCGAGCTCACGCTGTTCAAGTCGGTCGGCGTCGCGGTGGAGGACGTCGTCACCGCCGATCCTGTCTCACCGCAAGGCGCGTAAATAGGGAGGAGCGCCATGTTGCAGCTGCGTCCGGGGTGTGAGTGCTGCGATCGCAACCTGCCGCCCGACTCGAGCGACGCGATGATCTGCTCGTTCGAGGCACCTTCTGCCGCTCGTGCGCGACGACGGTGCTCGGGGGCGCTGTCCGAACTGCGGCGGCGAGCTCGTCGAGCCGGCCGCGCCGGCTCCGCCGACAGCTCGCCGAAGCTATCCGGCCTCGACCGAGCGCGTGCTCAAGCCGGCCGGGTGCCGGCAGGTCGCCTAGCGCAGCGTCTGCTGCGAGAGATCCAGAACCTTCTCGGCGAGCGTCGCCAGCATCCGCCAGACCGGCTCGTGGTGGCGCGTGGCCTGGGGATCGTCGCCGGCGCTGTCCAGCAGCACGTAGGCGGCGCCGAGCGATTCCAGCGCCTCGAGATCCTTCCGCATCTGGTCGAGCGTGCCCTGGCCCGCCAGGCGCTGGTCGTCGGGCAGCGGCGGACTCCGTCAGCTGCAGCCTGATACGCGGGCAGAGCGCGGGACCGGCTTGCCCTCGGCGGCGGCGATCGCCGCGATCTTCGGCAGACCGATGTCCCTCAGCCAGTCCATCCGCACCCGGTTCGGGTGCCAGGCGTCGCCGTAGCGCACGGCGCGCCGCATGCGCCGCATCGCTCGCGCCGCCGACCCAGATCGGCGGATGCGGTGAGCGGAGCGGCCGTGGCCTGGTCTGCACGTCCCTGAACGAGACGAACGGCCCTGCGTAGCGACGCGACGTCGCTGGTCCACAGCTGTCTTGATCGCCGCCAGATAGTCGTTCGAGATGGCGCCGCGGCGCGCGAAACGGCACGCCGAGCGCCTCGAACTCCAGCTGCGACCAGCCGACGCCGACGCCGAAGATGAAGCGGCCGCCGCTCAGCCGGTTCGACGGTTCGCGGCCACCCGCGCGGTCTGCACCGGGTGCCGGTACGGAAGGATGATCACCGTGGTGCCGAGCTCGATCGTGCGGGTGAGTGCCGGCGAGCCAGCCCAGCGTGGTGAACGGATCGTAGATCGGCGCCGGATACTTGGCGGCGACGTCGGGCGTGGGCGCGACATGGTCCGAGATCATCACCAGGTGATAGCCGAGCGCCTCGACGAGCGCCGCCCAGCGCGCGAGCGCGTCCGGGCTCACGCCCGGCCCCAGTTCAGGAGGTTCACGCCGACTTTCATGTCAGCCGATGGCGGGGCGGTGCTGCGCCCACGGATGCGCCCGCCTCGAAGGCCGCCGAGGCGCGCAGCACGGTGACGTCGGGCGAGACCTTTTTCCGGACGATAGCGGCGGCCAGATCGGCGGCGGACATCCAGCAGAGGTCGCTGTTGTTCATGGTGGCGGCTATTGTATCGCTGCCTTGCCATGGCCGCGGTGGCTTTCGGAATCTTCGATCATGTCGATCGCCCGACGAGCCGATCGGCGTGCTCTTACGAGCAGCGGCTCCGCTCGTCGAGGCCGCGGAAGTCGCGGGATTCAGGACGTACCACGTGGCCGAGCATCACGCCACGCGCCTGGGCATGGCGCCCTCGCCCGGAATCTTCCTGGCCGCCGTCGCGCAGCGCACGCGGCGGATCAGGTTCGGCCCGCTCGTCTACCTCTTGCCCGCTCTACACGCCGCTCCGGCTCGTCGAGGAGATCGCCATGCTCGACCAGATGAGCGGCGGACGCTTCGAGCTGGGAGTCGGCCGCGGCATCTCGCCGTACGAGCTGGCCTACTGCGGCGTCGATTTCCCTCGAGGCGCCGGCGATGTACGCGGAGGCGCTCGAGGTCATCCTGGCGGGGCTGCGTGGCGGCCGCCTGACCCATCGCGGCCGGTATTATCGCTATCTCGACGTGCCGATCGAGCTGACACCGGTGCAGCGTCCGCACCCGCCGCTCTGGCAGGGCGTCACGTCGCCCGATGGCGCCGCGACCGCCGCCGCGCGCGGCGTCAACATCGTGGGCACCGCGCCGAACGCCCGGATGAAAGAGGTCGTCGACCGCTACTTCGAAGCCTTGGCTATTCAGCCCGGCGGGAGCGCGCCGATGGTCGGCATCCAGCGGCACGTCTTCGTCGCGGAGACCGATGCCGAGGCGATCGCCGTCGCCCGCGTCGCCTACAAGAGCTGGTACGACAGCCTCGTGAGCCTCTGGCGCCAGTTCAACACCGTTCCGGTCCGCTTCGCGGAGTCGCTCGAGCACGCCCTGGCGACCGATGCCGCGATCGTCGGCTCGCCGGCGACGGTGCGCGCCGAGGTCGAGCGCCACCTGGCGGGCACCGGCTGCAACTACTTCGTGGGCCGGTTCATGTACGGAAATCTCGGGTTCGAGCACGCGAGCCGGTCGCTGGCGCTGTGGAGCGGCGAAGTCATGCCGAAGCTTGCTCGAGCCGAGGCCGGCGCCCCCGCTCAGACTTCCCGGCACTCACCGCGGGCTCGTGATCGAGGCTCCGCTCGACCGCTACCGGGACGTCGTGCGGCCGGAGTGGATCGATCACAACCGGCACATGAACATGGGCTACTACCTGGTGGTCTTCGACTACGCGACCGACGAGTTTTTCCGGTGGGTCGGCCTGGACGAAGCACACCGGCGTGAGCGGCAGGTGACCACGTTTTGTCTCGAGACGCACGTGACCTATCATCGTGAGGTGAGGGCGGGCGATCCGCTGCGCTTCACGACGCTCGTGCTCGCGCACGACGCGAAGCGCATCCACTATTTCCATCAGATGTATCATGCTGCGGAAGGCTTTCTGGCGGCGACCAACGAGCTGATGTCGCTGCACGTGAGCGAATCGACGCGACGGAGCGCGCCGATGGCGTCGGAGATTCTCGAGCGGCTCGGTCGGATCCAGGCGGCGCACGATGCGCTGCCCAGGCCGCCGCAGGTGGGCCGCACGATCGGCCTCGTACAGTCGGCTCTGTCAGGGAGGGTAAAGGGCATGACCACGATCGGGCTTCTGAATCCGGGTGATATGGGCAGCAAGGTGGGCGCCGCCGTGCGCTCGAGCGGAGCGCGCGTGCTGTGGGCCGGCGAGGGCCGGAGCGCCGAGACGCGCAAGCGCGCGAGCGACGGGGAACTCGAGGACGTGGGTCTCGGTCACCGCGCTGGTTCGCGCCAGCGAGGTGATCCTGTCGGTCTGCCCGCCCCACGCGGCCGTCGACGTCGCGAAAGAGGTCGCCGGGCTGCGCTTCGCCGGAACCTTCGTGGACGGCAACGCGATCTCGCCGGCCACCGCGCGCGAGATCGGCGGCATCGTCGAGAAGGGCGGCGCCACCTTCGTGGACGGCGGCATCATCGGCCCGCCGCCGGTGAAGCCCGGCACCACGCGCTTCTACGTCTCCGGCACGGCCTCCGAGCGCATCGCGGCGCTCCTCAACGCCGGGCCGCTCCAGGCCATCGTCGTGCCCGGCGGCCCGGGCGCGGCGTCGACCGTGAAGATGGCGTACGCGTCGTGGACCAAGGGCAGCGCCGCGCTGCTCCTGGCCGTGTGCGCGCTGGCCAGCGCCGAGGGCGTCGAAGAGTCGCTCGTGCGCGAATGGAAGATCTCGCAGCCCGAGCTGTCGTCCCGGGCCGAGGCGCGGCCAAGTCCAACGCGAAGAAGGCGTGGCGCTTCATCGGTGAGATGGAAGAGATCGCCGCGACCTACGCCGCGGCGGGACTGCCCGACGCCTTCCATCAGGGCGCCGCCGAGGTCTACCGCCGCATGGCGATCTACAAGGAGGGCCCGATGCCCTCGTTCGCCGAGGTGCTGGGCGCGCTCACATCGCGCCGGCTCCGCCTGACGGCGCTCCTCCAGCTCTTCGAGCGTTCGCGGCCAGTCCTGCTTGAGCAGGCGTGACAGCGCGCGGTCGGCCAGAAGCCGGCCTCCGGTCTGGCAGACCGCGCAGTAGTTCGTCTCGTTGTCGGCGAAGACGATCCGCTGCACGGGCGCCCCGCACACCGGACACGGCTTTCCGTAGCGGCCGTGGACGGCCATCCCCTCGCGAAACGCCGTGACGCCCTCCGGGAAGACATCGCCGGCCTCGACCCGGAGGCGCTCGCATCCAGTCCAGGAGCGCCGCCCGGGTCGCGTCGAAGAGCCGCGCGGTCTCCTCGGCCGAGAGCTGACGGCTCTGCTTCACGGGCGAGAGCGCGCGCGATGGAGAATCTCGTCGGAGTACGCGTTGCCGATGCCGCTGAAGATGCCCGGATCGGTCAGGGACCGCTTCAGCGTGTGGTTCTCCCGGCCCAGCGCGGCGCGAAACGTCTCCAGATCGGTCTCCAGCACCTCGAGCCCGCCCGGATCGTGCTCCCGCAGGCCCGCTTCGCCGCGGACCACGTGCAGCGCGGCGCGCCGCTTCGTGCCGGCCTCGGTCAGGGTGAGCGTTCCCGACGAGAAATCGAAGGCGGCGAGACCGATCCGGCCCGGCACCTTGTCGCCCGGCTTCCGCCAGTGGAGCCGGCCCGCGATCATGAGGTGCAGGACGAGAAAGAGGTCGTCCTCCAGCCCGATCACGATGCGCTTGCCCAGCCGACGGAGCGCGGTGACGCGACGGCCCGAGGCTGCCGCGAGCGGCGGATCGACGGAGCGGAGCAGGAAGGGGGTGGCGAGGCGAGCGCGCTCGAACCGTGCGCCGGCGATGCGCGCCTGGAGCGCCTCGATGTAGACGACGACGTCGGGCAGCTCAGGCATTCGCGGCGAGCGGGCGGCGCGAGGGCCTACACGGGCGGCCAGGGATAACGGTGGCCGCCGGTATCGACCGGAAAGCAGTCGGCCCTCGCGAGAGCCGTGGCGCGCGCGCGAAGCGCCTTCTGCTCGTCGGGCTCCAGCAAGGCCGCGAGCTCCTTGGACAGGGATGCGCGCGCGAAACGCCGGATGTCCGCCAGCATCTCCGGCGGGATCGGCGTGCCCCTGAACTCCCAGATGACCGTCCGGAGCTTCGGCTCGACGTGGAAGCAGAGGCCGTTGTCGACCGCGTAGATGCCGCCGTCCGGGCCGAGCAGGCAATGGCCGCTCTTGCGATCGGCGTTGTTGGCGATGAGGTCGAAGAGGCAGATCCGCTGGAGCCGCGCGCGATGCGCCGGGTCCTCGTGAAGCGTGAAGTAGTGCTGCTCGAAGTCTGCCTGGATGAAGAGCTGACCGAGCCCTCGCCGTACGGACCGTCGCGCTGCACCGTGAGCGGCACGAGGTCCCACTGGAGCGCCTCGAGAGATGCCAGGCCGCCAGCTCTCGCTTGAAGAGGCCGCGGGAAGTCCCACAGCGGCCGCTCGCCGCGCTCCGGCTTGTACACTGCGAGCGTGGTCTCGCCCGCGTGCGCGACCTCGACGAGAAACGTGGCGTTGGAGCTCCACGGCATCCGGCCCTTCACGGTCACCTCGCCGTGGACGAGGAGGCGGGCCGTCTCAGTGGACGACGTGGCCGTTGCTCCGCGCGCAGACGTGGCCGCCCGGGTCCTTGGGCTGGTTGCACCACTGACAGATCTGCCGGCTGGCCTTCATCAGGTCGTTCGCCTGCTTGATGAACGCCGATGCCTGCGCGCGGGTGATCAAGAGACGCGCCGAGGCGGCGTCACCCTCCTCGTCCTCCAGGAGCTCGTTGGCGACGACCAGGATGCGGTCGCGCGCCTCGTCGTAGCCGACGGCGATCGAGGCGATGATCCAGACCGCGTCGATGGGTTCGAGCAGCGCCGGCGCCGGGGGCGTCGCGGTGGCGACCGCCGGCAGCTTCTCGAGCAGGCCGCTGAGATACTGCGCGAGCGCCCGACCTGCTCCTTCTCGCTCTTGAGCGTGACCAGCGTGCCCTTCTCGCGCGACTGCAGATAGAACACGCGCTGGCCGGGCGGGCCGATGGCGCCGGCGGTGAAGTGATCGGGGGCGACGAACTCGAACGACGCGCTCATTTTCCTCCCAGCCAGCTGAGGTCGCCGTCCACCGAGTTCACGGTGAGCACGACCGGTCCATGCCGATGGTAACCGATCGCGGTGACCGAGCAGGGCGCGATCATGATTCGCTGGAAGAGGTCGAGATGGATGCCCAGCGCGTGCGCCACCGCCGCCTTGATCGGATCGGCGTGGGACACCGCGACCACAACGCCGCCGGGGTGCCGAGCCACCATGCGGGCGAGCGCCGAGGTGACGCGAGTCTGCATCTCGGTGAAGGACTCGCCGCCGGGAAAGCGAAACCCGGAGGGATGACGCTGGACGGTCTGCCATTCGGGCTTGCGCACGAGCCGCCAGAGCTTCTCTCCCGTCCACTCGCCGACGTCGCCGTCGGCCAGGTCACGGTCGATGCGGACGGCCAGGCCGCGGGCGCGGGCGATGGCGCCGCCGTCTCGCGCGCGCGCTCGAGCTGCGAGGCGTAGATGGCCTCGACCTTGGGCAGCCGGTCGATCCGCGCGGCGACGACGCTCGCCTGCCGCTGACCCTCCTCGGCCAGGTGCAGGCCGGGCGCCTGCCCTGGAAGGATCTTGCCGGTCGTCGGTGTCAGTCCGTGGCGCACCAGGAGGACGAGGGTCGAGCGCACCTGGGGATTGTAGCGTGCCTCAGTAATCTCTGGGATCGAGCAGGTCGCGCAAGCCGTCGCCCGCGAGATTGAACGAGAGCGTGAGCGCGAAGATCGCCAGCCCCGGCCACCACGCCATCCACGGCGCCGTGTCCAGGAACTGCTGCGCGGTGTTGAGCATCGTGCCCCAGGACGGCGCCGGCGGCTGCACGCCGAGGCCGAGGAACGACAGGACGGCCTCGGCGATGACGGCGATCGGGATCGAGATCGTCGCCTGCACGAGGAGCGAGCTCACGATGTTCGGCAGGATGTGCCGGCTCATCAGCCGGAGATCGCCGGCGCCGAGGGCGCGCGCGCCGAGGACGTAATCCTCCGAGGCCTTGGCGAGCACCAGGCCGCGAGTGAGCCGGATGAAGGTCGGCGTGGCGCCGAGGCCGATCGCCACGGTGGCGTTGGTGAGCGACGGGCCCATGATCGTCACCAGGCCGATGGCGAGGATCAGGAACGGAAAGGCGAGCCACGCGTCGGTCAGGCGCATGATCACCTGGTCGAGCCCGCCCCGGTAGAACCCCGCGACGAGGCCGGTCGGCACGCCGACGGCGATGGCGAGGAGGATCGAGAAGACTCCGGCCTGCATCGAGATGCGCGCGCCCCAGACGACGCGCGCGAAGGTGTCGCGTCCGAGGTCGTCCGTCCCGAACGGGTGGGCCAGCGTCGGCGCCTTGCGAACCTGCTTCCAGTCCGTCTGCATCGGATCGACGCTGGCGATCCACGGCGCGCCGAGCGCCAGCGCGACGAAGAGCACGACGACGACGGCGCCGATCGCCGAGGCCGGCCGGCGCCGGGCCTGCCGCCACGCGCGCGTCGCAGGCCTCCATCCGGCGCGGCGGTCCGCACCGGCTCGCGCGCGACGGCGACGGCGTCAGGCATCGCCGGCCGCGCCGCCGACGCGGATGCGCGGGTCGAGGAGCGAGTAGGACACGTCGACCAGCAGATTGATCAGCGACGTAGGAGCTCGCCGTGATCAAGCACGACGCCCTGCACGAGCGGGATAGTCGCGGGTGAAGACCGACTCGACGATGAGCCGGCCGAACCCGGGCACGACGAAGATCTGCTCGGTGACGACCGCGCCGCTCATGAGCGCGCCGCTCTGCAGCCCGAGGATCGTCACCACCGGGATGAGGCTGTTGCGGATGGCGTGGCGGAAGACGACCGCGCGGCCGGCGAGGCCCTTGCGAGTAGGCCGTGCGGATGTAGTCGGCGCTCATGACCTCGATCATGCTGTTGCGGGTCTGGCGCATCAGGACGGCGGCCAGCGCGGTGCCGAGGACGAACGCGGGCATGAGCATGCGCTGGAGATTGGCCGAGCGGACTCTCCCAGAGCGGCACGAATCCCGAGGCGGGAAGCCAGCCGAGCCGCACCGAGAAGAACAGGATCAGCATGATCCCGAGCCAGAAGTTGGGAATGGACACGCCGCCGAGCGAGGCGCCGCTGGTCAGGACGTCCCAGATGGTGTTGCGCCGCACCGCCGCCAGGACCCCCGCCGGGAATGGCGATGCCAACGGCGACGAGGAGCGACAGGAAGGCGAGCTCGATGGTGATCGGCAGCTTCGACGCCACGATCTTGACGACGGATTCGCGCGTGCGGATCGACTCGCCGAGATCGAACCGGACGGCGAGGCCCAGCCAGCGCAGGTACTGGAACGGCAATCGGATCCCCGAGCCCGTACTTCTGGCGGATCTCCTCGAGCCCGGCCTCGTCGGCCTCGTTGCCGGCCATGACCCGGGCTGGATCGCCGGGGATCATGCGCACGCCCGTGAAGACGATCATGCTGATCACGAACAAGGTCACGACCGAGATCGCGGCCCGCCGGACCAGAAAATCGAACACGGCCGACGCCGGGCTACCGGCTCAGTTCCAGGAGGTGCCCTTGATCCGGATCAGGCCGTCGGGGACGGCCTTGTAGCCCTTGAGGTTCTTGGGGAACGCCACGATGTAGTTCTGGTGATAGAGGTAGATGATGTTGCGCCGGGCGGTGAAGAGGTCGATGGCCTCCCGGTAGAGACCGCGCCGCTGGTCCACGTCGCTCACCTCGCGCGCCCGGTTCAGGAGCGCGTCGATCTTCTCGTCGCAGGCGAGGGTGGCGTTGAGACTGCCCTTGCACGTCTGGATCTGATGGATGTTGCCGTCCGGATCCACCCGGCCGCTCCAGCCGATCTGGAACGTCTGATGCTTGCCGTCGTCGTTGTCGGTCAGCGCCGAGGCGAACTCCTGGGCCCGCAGCGTGATGTTGAAGCCCGCCTCGCGGGCCATCTGCTGGATCACCTCGCCCACCCGGCGCGACCGCGGATTGTTGACGACCGTCAGCTCGAAGCCGTAGCCGTTCGGCGTGCCCCGCGTCGGCCAGGAGCTTCTTGGCGCGGGCCACGTCGCGGCCCGGGCACTTTCGGCTCTTGTCGAAGAAGACGCTGATCGGGCGGGATCGGCGTGCAGCCCAGCGTGTAGAGCCCATCCCACGCCACCTGGTTGAGCGCTTCGCGGTCGATCGCTGAGCTCGAGGGCCTCGCGCACCCGCGGATCGTTGGCCAGCGGCGTGCCGAGGTCGCCGGGCGGGTTCAGCTTGCCGGTCTTGTTGCGGAGATTGATGGTGATGCCGTCGTAGCCGAGCCCGGTCACGTTCGACAGCTCGAAGCGGCCCTCGCGCTTGATGGCGGTGGCGTCGGTCGGCGAGACCATGTGCATGACGTCGATGTCGCCCGAGCGCAGGTTGGCCAGGCGGACGTTGTCGTCGGGAATGATGCGGAAGATCGATCTTGTCGAACTTCGCCTGCGCGGGATCGAAATAATGCGCCGACTGCTCGACGACGATGCGATCCTGCGCCACCCGCTCCGCGAATTGCCACGGGCCCGACGCGAGACGGGCGCGGTGCCGAACTTGTCGCCGAGCTTGTTGACGGCCGTCGGGGACACCGGCATGCCGGCCCGGTCGGTCAGCTGGGCCAGCAGGGGCGAGAAGGGCGCCTTCAGCCGCAGGCGCACCGTGCGCGGGTCGACCACCTCGACGGCCTCGACCGGCGCCAGCTCGCTCGCCCGGTTCGAGCCCTTCAGCGTGCGGTGCCGGTCGAGCGAGAACTTGACCGACTCGGCGTCCATCGCGGTGCCGTCGTTGAACTTGACGCCGGGGCGCAGCTTGATGGTCACGGTGCGCCCGCCGTCGCCTGATCGTCGGCAAGTCCGCGGCGAGCTGCGGAACGATCCGGAGGCTGCTCGTCGATCTCGTAGAGCTTCTCGCAGATCTGGGAGAAGACGATCCGCCCGACGTAGGTTCGGGCCAGCGTGGGGTCGAGCAGGTCGGGATCCTGGAAGAGCGCGACGACGAGCGTCTTCTTCTGCGCGTGGGCGACGTCGGCCAGGGACAGCACGACGAGCGCGCCGACGACGAGCCACGACTGCTCTCGTGATCATCCGCATGGTCATCTCCTCCAGATTTCGAATGTCGCGCATCATACCCTACGCGGGCGCGATCCGCCGCAGCGCGTCCTCGCGGAGCTTCACCTTCTGGATCTTGCCCGAGCTGGTCATCGGAAAGTCGTCGACGAACACGACGTGGCGCGGAATCTTGAAGCTGGCGATTCGCCCGCGGCAGTGGGCCAGCACGTCGGCGTCGGTGAGCGCGCATCCGGGCTCGCGCCTCACGAACGCGACGGCGACCTCGGCGAGCCGCGGGTCGGGAAAGCTCACCACCGCCGCCAGGTTGATCCCCTCGTGGCTCATCAGGAACGCCTCCACCTCCATCGGGTCGACGTTCTCGCCGCCGATCTTGAGCATGTCCTTGTACCGACCCATGAAGCGGAGGTGGCCGTCGGCCCGGATGACGCCCATGTCGCCGGTGTGCACCCAGCCATCGCGATCGAGCGCCTGCGCCGTCTCGGCGGGCTTGCCGTAGTAGCCCCGCATGGTCATGTAGCTGCGCACCAGGATCTCGCCGGGCACGTCGGGCGGCTCCTCGCGGCCGCTCTGCGGCTCGACGATCCGGATCTCGTAGCCCGGCGCCGGGTAGCCGGAGGCCTCGGTGCACTGCTCCTCGGTCGAGTCGAGCGCGCTGAGCGCGGCGCCGACGCCGAACTCGCTCATGCCGTAGCCGGACAGGAAGCGGCCGAGCACCCGGCGCGCCTTCCGGGCGATCGGCACGGAGCTCGACATGCCGGAGGCGAGGATGCCGGTGCGCACGCTCGATACGTCGCGGGGAAAACGCGCGTGCGCCTCCATCAGTTCCTTGAAGTGGAGGTCGAAGCCGTGGAGGATCGTGGCGCGCTCCTGCTCGACGAGCGCCAGGCTCTCGGCCGGGTCGAAGGTCTCGGTGAGCACCTGCCGCGCCCCCGTCACCATGGACATCAGCGGCCCCTCGCGTGAAGCCGAACGCATGGAAGAGCGGCAGGTACATCATGATCACGTCGGCGCGGCGTGATCGCCATGCGAAAGGCCCGATCGGTCACGTTGCGGATGATCGCGTGGTCGTGCATCGCGCCCTTGGGGAACCCGCGTCGTCCCCGACGTGTACAGGAAGAGCGCCACGCCGTCGGGATCGACCGCCTCGGCCCGCGTCCGCCAGCGCGGTCGTCACCGATCGCGTCGCCGGCCGCCTGCACCCCGCGCCAGGAAAGCGTCTCGCGCGCGGCGCGTCGCCGACCGAGATGACGCGACGGAGATTCGGGAATCGCGACTCGCGGACCGCGCCGCCCGCGAGGGACGGGACCAGCTCCCGCACCATGCCGAGATAGTCGATGGGGCCCGAGCGCTCGGCGACGATGAGCGTCGCCGCATCCGACTGGCCGAGCACGTAGGCGACGTCGTCGGTCCGGAACCGGGTATTGATCGGGACCAGCACGGCCCCGATCTTGATCACCGCGAACATCGCCTCGATGAACTCCGGCCGGTTCACCATCCAGAGCGCGATCTTCTCGCCCGGCGTGACACCGAGGCCGATGAGCCCGCGGGCCAGGCGGTCGACGCCCGCCGAGAGCTCGGCGAAGGACCAGCGCCGGCCCTGGAAGACGAGCGCTTCCCGCGCGCCCCAGCGCCGGGCCGCGCGCTCGGGCAGGGAGCCCAGGGTGATGTTTCGGAAACCAGTCGCCCACGAGCCGTCTCCAGTGCGAAGATTACCTGAACGCCGACTTGAGCGATGGTGCGAGCGATTCCAAAGTAGACCGCAGATGATGACCGCGATCGAATTCATTCACGCCGAGCTGAAGCGCCTGCACGGGATGCTGGACACGGCGATCGCCGACCTGACGCCCGGAGCAGCTGCACACGGTGCCGGCGCAATCATCCCAAAGCGAACACGCTCGCGTGGGTCTTACTTCCACTATCGTGCGGACCGGAGGACAACGTCGTGCGCTTCGTGCTCCAGAAGCGCCGGCCGACCGTGTGGGCGGAGGGCGGGTACGCCGAGAAGCTCGGGCTGCCGCCGGTGGCGCAGGGCACCGGTATGACGACGGAGCAGGCGCAGGCGCTCCGGATCAAGGACGTCGCGCTGTTCAAGGACTACATCCAGAAGGTCTGGGCCAGCACCGAGGACTTTCTCGTGAAGACCAGCCCCGCCGACCTGGAAGCGATGGTCACGGTGAAGCCGCTCGGCGACATGCCCGGCATCCGCGCGCTCGGCCAGACGTGCGTCTCGCACGGCATGAGCCACGCTGGGGAGATCGAGCTGGCGCGGACGCTGATCGGGGTGGGCCCGGCCATCGGCGTCTGATGTGCTTGCCATTGGCTCGCCTCGCACGGCGGGCCCCAGCCCCGCGACGTCCTGGGGCTCGCACTACGGCGCGAGCCTCGGAATTGACAGCGCCCGCGGCAGGCGACATAGTGCCGACTATGAACAACGCGCGCACGGTCGGCGAGCTACGTCAGAGCGGGTATCAGCCGAAGTCGGTGAAGCAGGAGCTGCGGGACAACCTGATCGCTCGGCTCCGGACGGGCGAAGCGCTCTTCCCCGGCATCGTCGGGTACGAGGAGAGCGTCCTGCCGCAGATCGAGAACGCGATTCTCTCCGGCCAGGACATCGTCTTCCTCGGCGAGCGCGGCCAGGCCAAAACCCGTATGGCGCGACTCTTGATCGGACTGCTCGACCCCGAGATGCCGGCGCTGAGCCGGCTGCGAGATCAACGACAATCCGTTCGCGCCGATCTGCCAGGCCTGCCGCGAGCGCGTGGCCGAGCGCGGCGACAAGGCCGAGGTCGCGTGGATCCCGCGAGACCGCCGCTACGGCGAGAAGCTCGCCACACCGGACATCACCATCGCCGATCTCATCGGCGAGGTCGATCCGATCAAGGTCGCCGAGGGGCGGTACCTCGGTGACGAGCTGACCATTCATTACGGGCTGGTGCCGCGGACCAACCGGGGCATCTTCGCGCTCAACGAGCTGCCGGATCTGGCCGAGCGCATCCAGGTGGGCCTGCTCAACATCATGGAGGAGCGCGACGTCCAGATCCGCGGCTACAAGGTGCGCCTGCCGATCGACGTCTACGTCGTCGCGAGCGCCAACCCCGAGGACTACACGAACCGCGGGCGCATCATCACGCCCCTCAAGGACCGCTTCGGCTCCCAGATCCGCACGCACTATCCGCGGCGGCTCGAGGACGAGATCGCCATCATGGAGTCCGAGCTCACGAAGTTCCCGGCCGCCGGGTTCCAGTACGTCGCGGCGCCGTACATGCAGCAGATCGTCGCCGAGGTGACGCACCTGGCGCGCAAGGCGCCGGAGATCAGCCAGCGCTCGGGCGTGTCGGTGCGGGTCAGCATCTGCAACTGGGAGAACCTGCTCTCCAACGCGCTCAAGCGCGCCATCCGGCTGGACGAGCGCGAGGTCGCCCCCGCGCGTGAGCGACCTCGGGGCCATCGTCTCCTCGACCAGCGGCAAGATCGAGCTCGAGACGCTCGGCGACAGCAGCGAGGACAAGATCCTCGGCAAGCTCGTGCAGAAGGCGGTGCTCAACGTCTTCAACCGCAGCTTCACGAGCGGCGAGCTCGATCCGGTCGTGGCCGCCTTTCAGGGCGGCTTCGGCATCGACGTCGCCGACTCGATGCCGTCCGAAGGAGTACGTCCGCCAGATCGCCGAGGTGCGCCCGCTGCACGCCGCCGTGAAGAAGCTCGGCGCGAGCGATCCGGCCGCCACCGCGGCGGCGCTCGAGTTCGTCCTCGAGGGACTGCACCTGAGCCGCAAGCTCAACAAGGACACCAAGGCCGGCCGCTACCGCTACCGGAGCTGAGGCGGCCGCGCCGGTCGACGGCCACGGGCTGATCCGAGAACCGATGGTCACGACGAAAACCTCTCCGGAACACCGCGCGCCGGCGTATCGCCGTTTCCCTGGCCGTGGCGCTTCTGCTCCTGACCGGGTGCGCCCTTTCCACGAAACAGAAGGCGGCGGTGAGCCAGTTCAGCGACTCGGCGGCCACCCTCGGCGACGTGACGTCGTCCCAGCTGAAGGCGATGCGGGACGGGACGGTCGAGATGACGAAGCAGCGGTTGCTGCTGGCCGGGAGGAGCAGGGATCCCAACCTCGGGGACCAGGCCTCGCTCGACCGCGGCTTCGAGGTGAGCCGCGTCGAGACGGTGACGGGCGCGGCGCAGGCGCTGGCGGCCTACGGCAAGAGCCTCGGCGGCGCTCGTCAACGACTCGCAGTCGGCGGAGCTGCAGGCGGCCAGCCGTGAGCTCGTGCGCGAGCCTGGGCCGGGTGCCGGAGGCCAGGGAGAAGCTCAGCGACAAGCAGCTGGAGGCGATCGGCACCGTCGTCCAGGAGGTCGGCGGGCTCTGGATCGAGTGGAAGCGCAAGGAGGCCGTGACGACCATCGTGCGGGAGTCGCGGCAAGCGGTAGACCGGCTCTGCGACCTCCTCGCGCGCGACTTTGCTCCGGGAAGCGGCTGGGTCGCCCTGCAGCTGCAGGTGATCGAGGATCCCCTCATCGCCGAAGCGACCAACGTCCTGTACGACGGCCGCTCGTACGACGAGCGAAAGCGCGCGTCGGACGCGATCGATCTCGTGCACGGCAATCGAATGCGCCGGACGGAAGTCCTCAAACGCGTGACCGATGCCGCCACCGCCATGAAGAAGGCCAACGGGGCGCTGGCGCAGGCGGTCGAGGACTCGTCGTGGTCGGCGCAGGACATTCAGGCCTTCGCCGAACGGGCGCAATCGCTCCGGGCGGCGGTGAAGATCATCACGACGAAATGAAAGGCGTGCGCCATGGCCAACACGCTCGGGGAGGAGCTGAGCGCGTCCCTGACCAACATCACGGCGCTCATCCTCAAGACGGAGAGTAAGAGCGAGCGCACTCGACTGACCCGACAGCAGGCCCAGATCGCGGGTCAGCTGCAGGTGTTCGTCGACCAGGTCGTCGACGAGTCGCTGGCCGAATACCGGGCGGCCTCCAACGCGCTGGACGCGGCGAACGCCGAGGCCCAGAAGGCCAAGGCGAAGCTGGACAGGGTCGCGGCCACCATCAAGAAGTTCGCGGCCGCGATCGACAAGCTGGCGGCCCTCGCCGCGAAGGTCGCCGCGCGCGTGACCGGCGCTAAACGCGCCGCGCGTCGAGGATCGCCTTGGCCAGAATGCGGCTTCCCTCGTAGCACTTGTCCGGCTGCTCGTAGCTGAAGGCCAGGCGGATGTGGCGCTCGCCGCCTCTTGCCGACGAAGAACGCGCGGCCGGGCGTGTACTGCACGCGCGCCTCGAGCGCCAGCGCCTCGAGCCGGGCCAGGTCGGTGTCGGACGGCAGCTTGATCCAGATGAAGAACCCGCCCTGCGGCCGGCTGATCTCGACGTCGGTGTCCTTGAGCACTTCCCACAGTCCGCGGAGCATGGCGTCGCGCTTGGCGCGGTAGACGCCGACCAGCACTTCACGTGCGCTTCCATGTGCTCGCGGAGGAAGTAGGTCGCCACGCGCGACATGAATGGGTTCACGCCCCGCCGAAGTTGAACGCCTGGAACGCCGGCAGCATCGCGGGCGGCGCGCAGAGCCAGCCGAGGCGGACGCCGGCGCCCAGGATCTTGGAGAGCGTCCCGGCGCGGATGACGCGGCCCGTGCGATCGAGCGCGTAGACCGGCGGCTTCGAGTCGCCCTCGAAGCGGAGCTCGTTGTAGGCGTCGTCCTCCAGGATGAACGTGTCGTACTCCTCGGCGAGCTCGATCAGCTCGTGACGCCGGCTGATCGACAGATCGGGGCCGGCCGGGTTCTGGAAGTTGACGATCGTGTAGATGAGCTTGCACCGGCGACCCTGGCGCTTGATCGTCTCGAGGCTCTCGCGCACGGCGCTGATGACCATGCCGTCGGCGTCGACCGGCACGCCGAAGATCTCCGGGCCGTGGCGCCGGATGTTGTTGAGCGAGCCTGAGAACGTCGGCGCCTCGATGATCATCGGCTCGCCCGGGTCCACGAAGGCGCTGGAAGGCGAGCGCCAGCGCGGCGCCCGAGCCGTTGGCGACGAAGATGTTCTCGGGCGTCACCGAGAGGTTCTCGTAGAGCTTGTACTTGTGGCAGATGAGCTCGCGCAGCCCGCGATAGCCCTGCGGGTCGCCGTAGGTGAGGGCATCGGCGCCCTCGGCCTTCATCATCTTGGCCGTGGCCTCGACCATGCCGTCGTACGGAAACGACGCCGGATCCGGAAAGCCGCCCCCGAACTCGTAGAGCGGCTTCGCCACGGCGCGGGACGTCGTGACCGGGCCGCCCCAGCCGATGCGGGCGCGGCCCGACAGGTGCTCCTCGAAGCGGGCGGTCGAGCCAGGGGTCGTCATGACGGTTAGCATACGACAACCACCAAGCCTATAATCACGTCACCATGCTCTTCCGCTATTCGCGGTGGGACGGGACGCAGAAGCTCGCCGACCTCGACGCCGACGACCTCCTGGCCGCCATGTCCGACGACCTCAGCTGTCGGACGGCGACCTCTGGAACGCGCTCCGGCGCATGTTCCAGCGGGGCATCCAGAATCCGCAAGCGCCCGGTGCCGGGCATCCAGGACATGCTCGAGCGGCTCCGGAAGCGGCGGCAGCAGCAGCTCGACCGCTACGACCTGGGCTCGGCGCTGGAGGACATCAAGAAGAAGCTGGACGAGGTCATCCGGACCGAGCGCGCCGGCATCGAGCGCCAGGTGCAAGATCCGGAGCGATCGGGCGAAGAAGCTCGAGCCGCTCGATCAGATGCCGGCCGACCCGGCGGGGCGAATCAAGCAGCTCCAGGACTACAACTTCACCGACCCCGAGGCGGAGCGCCTCTTCCAGGAGCTGATGCAACAGCTCCAGCAGCAGATGATGCAGCCGTTCATGCAGAACATGAAGCAGTCGCTGCAGAACATGAGCGCCGACGACCTCAAGCGCATGCGCGAGATGATGCGCGACCTCGAACCAGATGCTGCGGCAGCGCGCCGAGGGCGACGAGCCCGACTTCGACGCGTTCAAGCAGAAGTGGGGCCAGAACTTCCCCGGCGTCGAGAGCCTCGACGAGCTGCTCGAGCAGCTCGGGCGCCAGGCCGGGCAGCTCCAGTCGCTCCTCGACAGCATGTCGCCCGGGCAGCGCCGCCAGCTCCAGGAGATGATGTCGAGCCTGTTCATGAAGGACGAGCGGCTCGAGGCCGAGATGGCGCAGCTCGCCATGCACCTCGACCAGCTCGGCCTCACCGAGGATTCCGCCGCCGCCACGACTTCCGCGGCGACGACGAGCTGACGATGCAGCGAGGCGATGAAGCTGATGGACGAGCTCCAGCAGATGGAGGAGCTCGAGCGCCAGCTGCGCCGCGTCCAGACGCCGGACGATCTGGAGAAGATCGATCCCGTCGACGTCGAGAAGCTCCTGGGCGAGGAGTCGGCGCAGGACCTCGAGCGGCTGAAGGAGCTGGCCAAGAAGCTGGAGGAGGCGGGCTATCTCGAGCGCAAGGGCGACCGGCTCGAGCTGACCGCGCGCGCCATCCGCAAGCTCGGCGACAAGGCGCTGCGCGACATCTTCGCCCACCTCAAGCGCGATCGCTTCGGCCGGCACGCGGTGGAGCGCCGGGGCGCTGGCGGCGATCCGACCGACGAGGCCAAGCGCGTACGAGTTCGGCGATCCGTTCCTGCTCGATCTCGAAGGAAACGGTGATGAACGCGGTCGAGCGCAACGGCGCGGGCACGCCGGTGCGGCTCTCTCCGGACGACTTCGAGGTGTTCCGCACCGAGCTTCGACCCAGGCGTCGACGGTCGTCATGCTCGACATGAGCCGCTCGATGATCAACAACGGCTACTTCCTGCCGGCCAAGAAGGTGGCGCTGGCGCTGACCGCGCTCATTCGCGGCCAGTTCCCCGCGCGACAGCCTGTACATCCTCGGCTTCTCGCTCTACGCGCGCCAGTTCAAGGCCGAGGAGCTCCCGAAGCTCGCGTGGACGGAATGGAACATCGGCACCAACATGCACCACGGCTTCCAGCTCTCGCGGCAGCTCCTGGGACGGCAGAAGGGCGGCAACAAGCAGGTGATCATGATCACCGACGGCGAGCCGACCGCCCACATGGAAGGCCTGGAGGCGGACTTCTCCTACACCGCCGACGCGGCGCACGTTCGAGGAGACGCTGAAGGAAGTCCAGCGCTGCACGCGCGAGGGCATCACCATCAACACGTTCATGCTCGAGCAGAGCCGGATGCTCACCCAGTTCATCGAGCAGCTGACCCGCATCAACAAGGGCCGCGCGTTCTTCGCGAGCCCCGAGCGCCTGGGCGAGTACATCCTGGTCGACTACGTCCGCAACAAGCGCCGCGGGTCGCGTAGCCGGGTTTCACCGCCGGGCGGCGCGGAGCGTCAGCGGATGCCCGCTTGGCGAAGTACGGCGGCGTGGCTCCCAGTAGATCCGCTCACACGCGAGCTTATCGCCGCGGAACTGGACGACCACCACGACGTCGAGCGTGATCTTCTTTGTTGGTCGGCGGCACGTTCGGCAAGAGCCACGCGGCATCGGTCTGACTGGTGGAACACAGGAGGCGCTCAATGACGAGCTGACCCTCGCCCACGACAATTTCACCACGGGCGTGGTCTGCAGATCGTCGGCCAATGAAGGGATGAAGTCACCTCCGTAGAACGTTCGCAACGCAGCCTGCCACGGCCGCCGGTGTTCACGGGCAATGTGGTTGACGTAGGCATCGTCGACCATGGTGGCCAGGGTCGCCCGACGTCCTGCTCGAACTGCCTGAGGTGCTCGCCCACAGGTGCTCGAGCTGTTGCGGTGAGAGCCGCTTGGGCGGCTTCTGCCCCATCATGTCCCTCCGGTTCTGAGACCGTCTCGCGCAAGGTCCGGAAAATCAGCAAATCGTCCCGGTATCGCCTGGCACGCCGAGCCCTGAAGAACAAGCTCCTCAGATAGCGGGTCTGGGATAAATACAGTTCGATGATCACCGGCTCACGACGGTCGATACCGAACGGCCGGACGGCCTGAGCCGGATTGTGCCGGGTTGCGCTAGCCGCGCAGCGGCGGCCGGCTCGCCCAGCGTGCGTCGCCAGGCTCTCCTGGCCCTTCATCAGCCACCGAATCAGCGGCGTGGCGATGAAGGTGCTGACCAGCGCCATGATCACGAGCATCGAGAAGGCGTCCGTCGGCAGGAGCCCCAGATCCTTGCCGATGTTGAGGACGATGAGCTCCATCAGCCCCCGCGTGTTCATGCAGACGCCGATCGTGAGCGCGCTTCGATGCGGCTCGCCGACGAGCCGGGCGATGGCGTAGGCGCCGCCGAGCTTGCTGACGAAGGCGACGGCGAGGACCAGCACGAGGGTCAGCAGGCCCGACCAGCCCCGGATCGCGCCGATGTCGGTGCGCAGGCCGGTGTAGGCGAAGAAGATCGGCAGGAAGAACACCCAGACGATCGGCGACACGCGGCGCTTCCACTCCTCGACGAAGCGCCGATCGTCGTGGAGGGCGACGCCGATCACGAACCCGCCGATGATCGCGAAGACCCCGAGGTTGCTGGTGATCGCGGCCGAGACGAAGAGCAGGATCACGACGTAGGGCACGACGGTCGAGCCGCATCCCGCCGTAGCGCGCGAGATGGTCCGCGACGGCGCGACGAAGCGGCGCGCGGACGACGAAGAAGACGAGCGCCAGGTACACGACCAGGCCGGCAATCCGCGGGACCGACCCAGCCCCAGCTGAACGCGCCCTTCACGAGCAGCGACGATCGTACCGAGGATGATCCACCCGGAGACGTCGTCGATCGCCGCGGCGCCGATCGTGAGCGCGGCCGTCCGCGTGTGCGAGAGACCGAGCTCCATGAAGATGCGGCCCAGGACTGGAATCGCGGTGATCGACATGGCCACCGCGAAGAAGAGCTGGAAGCCGAACAGCGGGACGGGCTCGGACAGCCGCGCGTGGAACCACGGCGCCGAAAGATAGCCCATCCCGAAGGGGACGGCGAGGCCGACGCAGGCTGATGAGAACGATCGATCGTTGGTGTCCGCCCAGGTGCCGCTGGAACTCGAACTCGAGGCCGATCTGGAACATCAGGAAGATCAGGCCGATCTGCGCCAGGCCTGTGAAGATCGGTCCGGTGGAGGCGGGAAACAACTCGTGCATGAAGCGCGGGAAGAGCGCGCCGAGGAGACTCGGCCCCAGCAGCAGGCCCGCGAGGATCTCGCCCGACACGTCGGTCTGGCCGAGCCGGCGCACGACCGAGGTCACGACACGCGTCGCGAGGAGGATCACGATCAGCTGGTAGAGCAGGCGGAGGGTGATCTCCTCCGCGCCGCCGCCGACCGCCGAGTCCGAGCCGGCCGAGGCGCCCGCGAGCTGCGCGACCGGCCGTCGCGCCGAGCACTACCGCTGGACGATCACGCTACGCCGGCGATGTTGTAGAGCCGGGCGCAGTTGTCCCAGAGGATCTTCCGCTTGCTCGCCTCCGAGAGCGGAAGCTTGAGGAAGATGTTGGTCGCCTCCGGAAGTGCGAGTCGGAGTGCGGGTAGTCGGTCGAGAAGACGAGCGTGTCGTCGCCCAGGCGCTGGACGACCCACTCGACCTGATCCTCGTCGGGATCGACGCTGATGAAGCACTGGCGCTTGAAGTACTCGCTCGGCGGCGCCTGCAGCTTCGTCGTCTCGCCGCTCTTCGCCATCTCCCAGTACTCGTCGAGCCGCCAGAGGAGCCACGGCAGCCAGCTGCAGTTGCCCTCGAGGAACGCGACGCGCAGGCGCGGGAAGCGCTCGAGGACGCCGCCGGCGGTCATCGAGGCGACCGCGGCCATCAGCTCCGACCGGGTTGTTCAGCCCGCCCGCGATGGTCGTGCTGGGCGCCGTGAGGAAGCGGTTCACGAAGTGCGTGTCCGAGTAGTTGTTGGGCGCGGGATGGAAGCAGATCGGGACATTCAGGCGCTCGGCTTCCGCCCACAGGGGATCCATCGCCGGATCGTGCAGGTTCACGCCGTTCACCGGATTGGGCATCATCTGCGCCGCGACGAACCCGAGCTCTCGACGGTCCGCCGCAGCTCGCCGGCGGCGAGCGTCGCGTCGTGGAGCGTCAGGAGCGCGGCCACCTGCATCCGCGCCGGGATCGGGCTTGCGGAAGTCCACCGCCCAGTCGTTCCACGCCCGGCACAGCGCGACCGCGAACGCGGGGTCGAAAGGCGTCCACGCACACCACCGGGAGCGTGCGAAAGAGCACGCCGACGTCGAGGCCCTCGGCGTCCATCGCGCGCAGCTGCGACGCCGAGTCGAAGCGCGCTGCCGCGTAGTCCCTTCAGCACGGTGGCGGCGCGCTTCTCCGCAGTCGACCCGGCCCCGGCCGAGCGGCCGCGGGAACGTGAACTCGCCGACCGTCCACTGACTCGTGTAAGCGCCGCGGCTGGCGGTGGGCTTGGGCGTCCGATCACGGAAGGCCGGATCGAGATAGCGGTCGTAGAGGTCCGACGGCTCGATCACGTGCAGGTCGCTGTCGAACACGCGAAATCCGGCTCTGCTCATTTCTGGCTCCGTGCCGAATGGTCGGCGACGATCTGCGCCACGCACGCGGTCACCCGGACGCCGGTCGGCAGGTGCAGGAACTCGTTGGGGCCGTGGGCGTTCGAGCCCGGGCCCATCGCGCCCGTGATCATGAACTGTGCCTGCGGGAAGCGCGCGCCGAGCATGCTCATGAACGGGATCGACCCGCCGAGGCCCGCGAACATCGCCGGCTTGCCGAAGTAGGTCGCCGACGCCCGCTGGATCGACTCGAGCAGCTTCGGGTCCGTCGCCGGCGCGTTCCAGCCGTTGCCCGGCGTCGCCGTAGGTGTCGAGCGTGACACGGGCGCCGTACGGCGGATCGGCCTCGACGATCTCCTTGAGTCGCCGCACCGCGCGGCCGGCTTCGCACGTCGGCGGCAGGCGCAGCGAGATCTTGAGCGTGGTCTGCGGGCGCAGCACGTTGCCGCCGTCGGCCGGCACCGGAAGCCCGCGGCGCCGGTGATCGCCAGCGCGGGTCGCCACGTGTTGTTCAGGATCAGCTCGTACGGGTCGGTGCTGACGGGCTGGCCGCCCGGCGGGAACGGGAAGCGGTCGTAGATCTCGGTGCCGAGCACCTTCGCGACCTCGCGCGCCTCGGCGAGGCGCTCGGGCGGGATCTCGACGTGGAAGTCGCGCGGCAGAATCGCGCCGGTGCGCGAGTCCTCGATGCGATCGAGGATCTGGCGCAGGATACGGAAGCTCGACGGCACGATGCCGCTCGCCGCGCCGGAGTGCACGCCTTCCGTCAGGACCTCGACCGTGAGGACGCCGCCGACGACGCCGCGGAGCGAGGTGGTGCCCCAGAGCTGCTCGTAGTTGCCGCAGCCCGAGTCGAGGCAGACGACGAGGCTCGGCGTGCCGAGCTCTCGCCTTGAGCGCGTCGACGTAGAACGGGAGATCGGCGCTCCCGCTCTCCTCGCACGCCTCGATGAGCACCACACGCAGCGCGCGTGCCGCGCGCGCTGTTCCTGCAGCGCCTGGATCGCGGTGAGCGCCGCGAACGTGGCGTACCCGTCGTCGCCGACACCGCGGCCGTAGAGCTTGTCGCCGCGCCGTACGGGCGTCCAGGGTCCGGCGCCCCTCGGCCCAGCCGACCATCTCCGGCTGCTTGTCCAGGTGGCCGTAGAGCAGCACCGTGTCGGTGCCGGTTCCGGGCGCCTCCATGAGCAGGAGCGGCGTGCGCCCCTCGAGCCGCACGACCTCGATGCGCAGCCCCTCGATGGGCCGTGAGCCCGCCCAGCCGCGCAGGAGCTCGACCGCGCGATCGATGTGACCGTGCTCGCGCCACTGCGCGTCGAACATGGGCGACTTCGCGGGGATCTTGATGTAGTCGGTCAGGGTGGGAATGATGCTCGCGTCCCACGTGGTCTGGACGAAATCGCGAATCTTGCCGGAGTCGAGCGCCATCGCAGAATCCTCAGGAGGCGATGCGGAGGCCGGAGCGCATCTCCCAGATCTCCTGCAGCTCGAGCGGCGCGCCCGCGATCCGGGCGAGCTTGCCGCAGAGGCGACAGTGGATGAACGCCGGCTCGCGGCCGACGTAGGTGCTGTCGCGCTTGGGGCATCGAGTCTGAGGCCCGGTGAGGAATCGCTTGGCGGCCCGCTGCAGAGTGTGCTCGGGCGTGAGACGGATGACGGCCGCGGGGGCCGGGACTTTAGGTTTCACCCGCTTCGTCCTTGCCGGCTTCATGAGCGCAGGCCATTGCACAGCAGGCCGACTCGCCGGTCGGCCGAGAAAGTCTGCGCGGGCCGGAAGGTTCGGGAGCGTATCGTGGGCCGATGAAGGTCGGGGTGGTGCTGGACGGGCGGCGCTCGGCGTCGGAAATCGCCGAGCTCGCGCGGCTCGCCGAGGCGCACGGCTTTTCGCGCGTCTGGCTCTCGGGCGGGGCCAGGACGAAGGACCACTTCGTGCGGCTCGCCCTGGCGGCCGCCGCGACGAGCCGGATCCGGCTGGGCCCGTCGCGCTGAGCCCCTTCGAGATGCATCCCGTGCACGCCGGACTCGCGCTCCTGACGCTCGACGAGATCGCGCCGGGCCGCGCCTGCCTGGTGCTGGGCGCGGGCGGAGACCTGGCGGCGACGCTCGGACTTCCGGCACGGGGCCGCGTCGAGGCCGTGGAGGAGTGCATCGACATCCTTCGCGCATTGGCCGCGGGCGGCGAGGTCAACTATTCAGGGACGCAGTTCCAGGTCAAGGGCCTGTTCTCGCCGTGGCGCTCCGTTCGGATGGACCGGCTCTATCTCGGCGCGAATCGCCCGCGGATGCTGCGACTCGCCGCGCGGAAGGCGGACGGCGTGATGGTGACCGACATGCCGCTCGGCTATCTGGGCTCGCTGATCGGCCGCGTCCGCGCCGAGCTGACGGCCGCCGGCCGCGACCCGGCGTCGTTCGCGATCAGCAACTGGTTCGTCTGGAACGTCCAGGAGACGCGCGAGGAGGCGATGCGCCTGGCCCGCCGCGGGCTCGGCTTTCGCCTCTACTATATTCGTGACGTGGCGTCCGCGATCGGGCTCGCCGAGGCCGACGCGCGAGAGCTGGAGCAGAAGCAGCCGGAGATGCTGCGGGCGCTGTTCCGAGGGACGGAGCCCTGGCAGCCGGCGCCCGACGTCGCCGAGCGGCTGATCGAGCATCTGACGCTGACGAGCGACCGCCGGGGCCTGGCGCGCTGCGTGGAGCGGCTCGTGGAGTTCGAGCGGCTGGGGTGCGCGCGAGATCGCGCTGGCCCCGCACGGTGACCCGGCGGCGGCGATCAAGCTGATCGGCACGGCCGTGATTCCCGTCGTCGACCGCGGGGGCCGCGCCGGTGTTCCGTGACTGGCGGGCGGGCCATGTCGTATGCTGTCCTCGCCACGGGGGCGTATGATCAAGCTGGACCACCTCACGATCGCGGTGAGCGACTGTGACAAGTCGCGTGAGTGGTACGTAAAGACGCTCGGGTTGAAGCTCGAATTCGAGATCCCCGAGCGGCGGACCGCTGCGGTGCAGGACGAGTTCGATTTCACGCTGTTCCTCGCCGAGACGCCCGGAGGACCGGGGCGGCCGAGCTGCGTGCTGACGTTCCAGGTCGCCGACGTCGAGGCCCACTACAAGACGCTGAGCGCGACGGGTGTAACAGTTCGTCCATCCACCCCAGAAGACGTTCTGGGGCTACGGCTCGGAGCTCAAAGATCCCGACGGCTATCGCATCTGGCTGTGGGACGAGAAGACGATGCGGGAGAAGGGCGAGATCTGAGGAGGCAGGTATGTGGGGGTCGAGAACCAAGCTGGTGATGCCGTCGCGCGAGAACGCGTTGCCCGGCCGGACCGAGCGCATGCCGGTGCCGGCCGCTCACTTCGTGAACCGTCATCCGGCTCGCGCCGCCGTTTCCGGCGGGGCTCGAGATGGCGATGTTCGGCCTTGGCTGCTTCTGGGGCGCCGAGCGCAAGTTCTGGGAGACGCCCGGAGTCTTCACGACCGCGGTCGGCTACGCGGCCGGCTTCACGCCGAATCCGACCTACGAGGAAGTCTGCACCGGCCTGACGGGCCACAACGAGGTCGTGGCGGTCGTCTTCGATCCCAAGCGCGTCGGGTACGACGGCATCTTGAAGGTCTTCTGGGAGAGCCACGACCCGACCCAGGGAATGCGCCAGGGCAACGACGTCGGCACGCAGTATCGATCCGGGATCTACGTCTACATCGCCGGAGCAGCGCCGGCTCGCCGAAGCCTCGCGCGACGCCTTTCAGCGTGTGCTGTCCAAGGCGGGCTTCGACAAGATCACGACGGAGATCCTCGACGCGCCCGAGTTCTACTACGCCGAGGATTATCATCAGCAGTACCTCGCGAAGAACCCCGGCGGATACTGCGGGCTCGGCGGCACCGGCTGCTCGCCTGCCCGACCGGCCTCCTGGAGTCGGCTCCCAGCGGTCGCTAGCAGGCCGCTAGCGCGCCCCCTGATTTCATCGCCTGCCACACGCGCTCGGGCGCAGCGGCATGTCGAGGTGCCGCACGCCGAACGGACGGAGCGCGTCGACCACCGCGTTGACGATGGCCGGCGTGGCGCCGATCGTCGCCGCCTCGCCGATGCCCTTGGCGCCCATCGGGTTGCGCGGGGTCGGCGTCACGGTCTGATCGGTCACGAACGACGGCAGGTCGTCGGCGTGCGGCACCGCGTAGTCCATGAGCGTGCCGGTCACGAGCTGACCGTCCGAGTCGTAGACCAGCTCCTCGAGGAGCGCCTGCGCGATGCCCTGCGCGAGGCCTCCGTGCACCTGGCCGGCGACGAGCGTCGGGCTCACACGCACGCCGCAGTCGTCGACCGAGATGAAGTCGCGTACCGACACCCGCCCGCTCTCGCGGTCGACCTCCACCACCGCGACGTGGGCGCCGAAGGGATAGACGAGATTCGGCGGGCGGAAGAACTCGGTCGCCTCCAGCCCTGATTCGATGCCGTCGGGAAGCCCCTCGCCGTACGCGCGCGCGGCGATCGCCTCGAGCATGAGCGCCTTGTCCGGCACGCCCTTCACCTGATAGCGCCCGTCGGTGAAGACGACGTCGTCGAAGGCCGCTTCCAGCATGTGCGCGGCGAGCCGGCGCGCCTGGGTCTGCACCTTGAGCGCCGCGCCCATGATCGCCGAGCCGCCGACGACGAGGCTGCGGCTGCCGCCGGTGCCGTTGCCCATCGGGGTGTTCAGCGTGTCGCCGTGCCGCACCACGATCTTGTCGAACGGCACGCCCAGGTGGTCGGCGAGAATCTGCGAGAAGGCCGTCTCGTGGCCCTGGCCATGGGCCGAGGTGCCGGTGTACGCCGTCACGGTGCCGCCGGGCTCCACGCGCACGACCGCGCTCTCGAAGGGGCCGAAGCCGCACATCTCGACGTAGCAGGACATGCCGATGCCGAGGAGCTTCGGATCCTTCCGCTGCAGGCGCTCCTTCTGCTCGGCGCGGAGCTTCGCGTAGCCCGCCCGCTCGAGCGCCTTCGCGAGCGCCCGCTCGTACTCGCCGCTGTCGTAGTTCTGGCCCGTCGGCGCCGCGTACGGAAACGCGCTCGGCGGGATGAAGTTCGTGCGCCGGACCTCCTCGGGCGTCCGGCCCAGCTCCGATCGCGATCACGTCGATCAGGCGCTCGAGGTAATAGGCGGCTTCCGGCCGGCCGGCGCCGCGATACGCGGCGACGCTCGTCGAGTTGGTGAAGACGCAGGTGGACTGGAGATCGATGTTGGCGATCTTGTAGACGCCGATGCCCATCATCAGGGTGAGGTCGGGGATGAACGTGAAGACCGGATAGGCGCCGATGTCGGCGGTGACCCGCATGCGGAGCGCCGTGATGGTGCCGTCGTCCTCGACGGCGGCCTCGAGGTCGGCGACCTGGGCGCGCCCGTGCGTCGTCGCCATCATGTGCTCGACCCGCGTCTCGGTCCACCGGAGCGGCATCCGGTAGAGCCGCGCGAGCGCGGCGACGACCGCGTCTTCGGATAGCAGCCGAACTTCACGCCGAAGCCGCCGCCCACCTCCGGGGCGATCACACGGATCAGGTTCTGCGGCATGCCGAGGGCCGTCGCCAGGTCGTTGCGGAGCCCGTGCGGCGCCTGGTTCGTCGCCCACACCACCAGCCCGCCGCTGGTCGGATCGGGCGCGGCCAGCGTGGCCCGGCCTTCCAGCGGCACCCCGCAGAGCCGCTGGCTCACCATGCGCTGCTTCACGCACGCGCTTGGCCTTGGCGAAGACGCCGTCCGCGTCGCCGGCCTTGATGGTGTTCTGGTGCTCGATGTTGCCGGGCGCGTCATCGTGGATGCGCGGCGCGCCCTCGGCCATCGCCGCGAACGGATCGCTGACGGCCGGCAGCGGCTCCCAGTCGACGACGACGTCGTCGGCGGCGTCGACGGCGACTCCCTCCGCGTCTGGCGATGACGGCGGCGACGGCCTCGCCGACGTGGCGCACGCGATCGACCGACAGCGGATAATGCTTGCGGCCGACGTTGGCGGTCGCGTCCCCGCTGCCGCCCTCGCCGGCGCCGGCCAGCGGCAGGGGCGCGCAGAGCTTGCGGATGTCGTTGCCGGTGACGACCTTGAACACGCCGGGCCGTCGCAGCGCCGCCGAGACGTCGATCTTCTTGATGCCGCGCGTGGGCGTGCGGGCTGCGCACGAACGCGACGTAGTGCATGCCGGGCAGGGCGAGATCGCCCACGTAGCTCGACGTGTCCGGTGATGAGGCGAGGATCTTCTTTGCGCCGGACTTCCGCTCCCATCAGTCTTGGGGTCGCCATGGTCAGTTAGAATACCTCATGCGTCGTCGCCGTCCAGGACTCCTCGCCGTGTCGTTCGCCGCCCTCGCCCTGGCCGCGTGCCGTCCTCTCAGCGTCTCTCAACGGCGGCGAGATCACCGAACGGGTCGTGACGCGCCGATCGATCACATCATCGTGCTCTTCCTCGAGAACCGCTCGTTCGATCATCTCTTCGGCACGTACCCCGGCGCCGACGGGCTCGACGGCTACAAAGGCCGGCAGGCCGATCGCGACGGCGCGACGTACTCGAAGCTGCCGCCGCCGCTGGGTCGCGACGGCAAGCCCGATCCGCGCTTGCCCGCCGATCTGGCCGAACGCGCCGTTTCTTCTGGTCGCTACCTCGGCCCGTTCGACGAGACCAACAATCCCGTCCACCGCTTCTATCACATGCAGCGGCAGTATGGAGCGGACGCGGACGGCGTCCGCGATGGGCAAGTGGGTCGCGGAGGGGACGAGCGGCGGAATCACCATGGGGTTCTACAACCGCGCGGCGAGCCTCGATGCAGTGGCGCCTCGCCGACCAGTTCGTGCTGCTCGACGGCTGGTTCCAGGAGTATCCACGGCGGCTCGTTCGCGAATCATTTCTATCTGATCTCGGCGGCGGTGGCGCGGTATCCCGGACGCGCCGCGACGCCGAGCGCGCAGCCGGCGTCGGCCCGAACGGGCGAGTCGAGAAGGACGGCGAGGTGGACGCCCGACGGCTGGGTCGTCAACAACCTCGATCCGCCGTATCCGCCCCAGCGCACGACGCATATCCTGAAAATGCCGCAGACCGTGCCGACGATCGCGGATCGGCTCGACGCGGCCGGCATCACGTGGGCCTGGTATGCGACCGGCTGGGGCGGGGCGCCGATGCCGTGAAGCAGGGCCTCATGCCCCACCACAACCCGTTCCAGTACGTGAAGCGCATCATGGAGACGCCCGAGGGCCGCTCCCACATCCGCGACGCGTCCGAGTTCGTGCCGGCGCTCCGCGACGGCGGCCTGCCCTCGGTGGCCTTCGTGAAGCCGCACTGGAAGCGACAACGCCCACGCGGTGTCGTCGACGGTGGGCGCGGGCGATCGGTGGGTCGGCGAGATGGTGCAGGAGGTGATGGCGAGCCGTTACTGGCCGCGCGCGGTCGTCGTGATCACCTACGACGAGGGGGCGGCTGGTTCGATCACGTGCGCCCGCCCGTGGTCGACCGCTTCGGGCTCGGCACGCGCGTGCCGGCGCTGATCGTGTCGCCCTACGCGAAGCGCCGATGTCATCGGCCATGGCGAGTACGACCACGCCTCGGTGCTGAAGCTGATCGAGTGGCGCTTCGAGCTCGAGCCCCTGACCGCTCGCGACCGGCGCGCCGCCGCGCCGCTCGAGGCCTTCGACTTCACCCAGGCGCCGCGCGCCGCCGTGACGCTGCCGTGAACCCGCCGTGCGCGAGAGACTGAACGTGGCCGATCTGCTCGAGACCATCGAGATCGAAACGGCGACGGCGCCGGCGGCCAGCATCGTCTGGATGCACGGGCTCGGCGCCGACGGCAACGACTTCGTGGACATCGTGCCCGAGCTCCGCTTGCCGTTGCGACCGCGGCGTGCGCTTCGTCTTTCCGCACGCGCCGATGCGCCCAGTGACGATCAACAACGGCTACGTGATGCGCGCCTGGTACGACATCCGCGACGACGGCGGCGTGCGCGCGCGAGGACGCCGCGGGCGTGCGCGCCTCGCAGGCGGCGATCGAGGCGCTGGTCGCGCGCGAGCGGGCGCGCGGCATTCCGGCCGCGGCGATCGTGCTCGCCGGCTTCTCGCAGGGCGGCGCGATGGCGCTGCACACCGGCCTGCGCCACCCCGAGCGGCTGGCCGGGGTCATGGCGCTCTCGTGCTCGCTGCCGCTTGCCGACACGCTGGCCGCCGAGGCCGCCGCCGGCGAACCGCGACGTGCCGATCTTCATGGCGCACGGCACGCACGACCAGATGATTCCAAAGCCCGAGCCCAGCGCGCGCACGAGACGCTGACCGGCCTCGACTACAAGGTCGAGTGGCACGAGTACCCCATGCCGCACTCCGTGTGCATGGAGGAAGTCGCCGACATTGCCGCCTGGCTCGGCCAAGTCCTCGGCCCGCGCCGCTGACCCGGAAGGCCGAGCTAGGCGGCCGCGACTTTCCTGAGATCGTCGACGAGCATGGCGTAGAGCTGCGCCTGCTCGGCTTCGATCCCGACCGCGGAGCACGGCCGAAGGATGGTAGGTGGCGATCGTCTTGGGCGCCCAGCGAGTCGGCGCGAAGCGCCCGCGATCCCTGGTGATCCGGAAGCTGTCGCCGAAGACGATGCGCGCGGCGGTGGCGCCGAGACAGACGAGGATCTCCGGATGGATCGCCGCCAGCTCCGCCTCGAGCCATGGACGGCAGGCGGCGATCTCGTTCGCGCGCGGCGTCTGGTGGATCCGCCGCTTGCCGCGCTCCTCGAACTTGAAGTGCTTCACCGCGTTCGTGACGTAGAGGCTCTGGCGATCGAGGCCAACGTCGGCCAGCGCGCGGTCCAGCACCTCGCCGGCCGGGCCGACGAACGGCGCGCCTCTTGAGGTCCTCCTGGTCGCCCGGCTGCTCGCCGACCATGACGATCCGCGCCCCGGCGGCGCCGAGGCCGAAGACGGTCTGGGTGGCGTGACGATAGAGATCGCAGCCGGTGCAGCGCGCCGCGGCCGCGCGGAGCTCGGCGATCCCGGCGCCCGCCGGGATGAAGGGCGCTGCGCCCTCGGCCTCGGCGCGCCGACACCCGGTGAAGCCGCCAGCGCGCTGAGACGCCGGACGGCCGGGTCGCGCGCGTCGGTCAGAAGATCGTGGTTCTCGTGAACGACTCGCCAGAGCGTCTCGTACAGGAGCTGCCAGCGCGTCGGATCGGCGCGGCCGCCGCCCGGCGGGCGACGTCCAGGAACTGGCGCGGTACCTTCACGACCCCGGGCGGCGGCGCGGTCGCTTCGGCGATGAGCGAGGGCTGGACGCGCCTGCGCGATCTCCCGCCAGCGCACGTCCGGCGGGCGGCACGCCGTCACGCAGGAGCAGGCGCGCGGCCGCCTGCCAGCTCTCGAACGTCGGCTCGATCTCCACCGTTCTCACGGCACCGCCAGGATCGTCAGCCGCCTTGCGATCGCGACCGAAGAAGCCGTCCTTGGGCCGGGCGTGCGCGTGGAAGTGATCGGGGATGTTGCGCATGTGACCGTCGACCCAGAACTCGCCGAGCTGAGCGACGGCGACCTCGCTGAGACGGGCGCGCATGTGGGCCACGTGCTCGGCGGGCGGCGTGACGCCGTGGATAACGCCAGACCACCATCGGCGTCTCGCAGATCTCGCACTCGGCGATCCAGCAGATCTCGTCCTCGAAGAACCAGGGCGTGAGCTTCGAGGGCCCGGCAGAGATCGCAGTCTTTCACCCGCGTGAACTCGGGACCCGCCGCGGGAGGTGTGCTCACGCTCCTACCCTACCTCATCTCGCGCGAGCCGCGCCGGCGCTGCGAGGAGGCCGAGCCCCGCCACCACGAGGGCCGCGGCCAGGAGCCAGAACACGGGCTCGTAGCCGCCCAGCGCGACCTGCAGGAGCGCCGCGGCGAACGGCGCGACCGCGCGCGCGCCGTTCGCGCCGAGCGCCATGGCGCCGCTGATCGCGCCGTAGTGCCGCGGCCCGAAGATCTCGGCGATCGTCGTCGCGCGCGCCAGCGTCGCCATGCCGTTGGCCGCGCCGAGCATGACCACCATCGGCGCCAGCGTTGGCAGGCGGCGAACCAGGGCGAAGCTGGACCAGCGACGATCGCCTGGACGAAGAAGATCCCGACGGTGACGAAGCGGTGACCCAGGCGCGTGACGATCGGCCCGAAGACGAGCCGAGCCGGGAGCTGCATGGCGCCCATCCAGCCGATCGATGGCGGCCGCGAGCGTGGGCGAGTAGCCGCGGTCGCTCAGATACGGGATGAGATGGACGCGTGACGGCGTTCGTCGTGAAGTTGCTGGCGAGGAAGGCGAGCGCCAGCACCCAGAACACTCCGGTCCGCGCCGCTGGCACCGAGCGTCAGTCCGGGCACCGGGCGCGCGTCACGCGCCGCCGCGGCGTCGCGCCGGCGGCCGCGGCGGCAGCGCCGGAGCACGAGGGCGTGGATGGGAATCGTCAGCACCGCGAGGATCACGCGCGAGGAGCGTGAGCGCGTCCCGCCAGCCGAGCCGGTCGACCAGCCAGGCCTCGAGCGGCATGAAGATGGTGCTCGCGAAGCGCCGCCACGAGCGTCACGGCGAGGGCGCGCGGTCGCGGCCCTGCATGGGAACCAGCCGACGACTGCCGCGAAGGCAGGCTCGTAGAGCGTCGCCGCCATCGCGACGCCCCATGAGGCGCCAGACCGCGTAGAGCGCGTCGAGGCTCTCCACGCGCGCCCACGCGAACAGCAGCGCCGTGCCAGGCACGAGCCGACCGTCATGATGCCGCGGGCGCCGTGCCGATCGATCCAGCGCCCGATGGGCAGCGCCACGAGCGCGGCAGGTCGAGAGCCCGATCGAGAGCGCGCCGGTGATCTGGCGCGCGCGAGAAGCCGAGGTCGCGCTCCATCGGCCGGAGCATGACCGGGAAGCCGTAGTAGACGATGCCCCACGACACCGTCTCGGTGATCGAGAGGCCGGCGACGACGATCCAGCCGTAGTAGAGCCGCGAGGTCAGATCGAGGTCGTCCCGGCCGGCTCGGAGACCGTCAGCGCTCGCCGCCGGTGCCGCGCGCAGGATCACTGCAGGTGCTGACGGCGTGCGCGACCAGCTTGTCGCTTCCGTCCACCACGTCGCACTCGATGAGCCCGAGCGTGCGCCCGGCGTTCTTGACACGGGCCTCGGGCGGCGATGCGGCCCGCGCGGACGGCCCGCAGGAAGTTCACCTTCATCTCCACGGTCGTGTAGCTTTCGCCGTCACCGAGCGTGGTCATGTAGGCCCAGCCCATCGCCGCGTCGGCGATGGCGGCCAGGATGCCGCCCTGCACGGTGCCCATCGGGTTTCCGTGCGCGCCGCTCGCGTCCAGCTCGACGCGCGCCTCGCCGGGCGCGAACGACGCGAGCCGCATTCCGAGCAGCGTGGCCGCCGGGGCGGCGCCACCTCTCCGCCGCAGCAACGCCTCCATGCCGTCCAGCATCCTGGCCATCGTCCACCCCTCTCGGAGTCTTTGCCCGGCCGTCAGCGTCCGTCGCGGCGTGCGAGCGCCTCACACTATGCGCCGTCGCGCGCCCGCGTCAACCGAGCGGGCTCGGCATCGGCGGCCCTCGGCACCCGCGCGGACCGAGCCGGCCTGCATCTCGCCCGGACACGGCGCGCCGGGTGATTACGATCTCGTCGATGAGCCAGCGCGGCTTCGGCTTCATCGAGATCATCATCGTGGTCGCGATCGTGGCCGTCGCCGGGTTTCTGCTCATGCAGTACTTCAGCTCGACCGCGAAGACCGTCGAGAAGCTGCAGCAGGATCGCCCGCTCGCGCGCAGCCGGCTGGCGGCCGACCAGGCCACGCTCACGTCGGTCCAGGGTCTGGTCACCGCCTACCGGGCCGAGAAGGGCCAGAACCCGCCGGACAAGGCCGCCGTGCTCGGGCTCCTCGTCTCCCCGCCCGAAATTCCAGTGTCCCGGGAACGACTTCGACTACGAGCCCGACGACCGGCGGCGCTCAGCCTCACGATCACCGACGACGCGCGCTGCTGATCGCCGGTCGCGGAGCCGCGCGGCGGGCCGGCGGGCGACAGGCGGACACGACGCGCGCGCATGCGTTACACTCAACGGGATGAGCGAGGAACCCCGCCAGAAGCCCGGCGAACTTCATCCGGGACATCATCCTGGACGCACAACGCCAGCGGCCGCTCTCGGCGGCAGGTGATCACGCGCTTTCCGCCCGAGCCGAACGGGTTATCCGGCACATCGGCCACGCCAAGGCGATCTGCCATCGACTTCGGCATGGCCGCAGGAGTTCGGCGGCCGCTGCCACCTGCGCTTCGACGACACCAATCCCGACCAAGGAGAGCGCAGGAGTACGTCGACTCGATCAGCGACGACCATGCGCTGGCTCGGCTTCGACTGGGGCAAGCACCTCTACTACGCGTAGCGACTACTTCGAGCAGCTCTACCAGTGGGCCGAGCAGCTGATCCGAGGCGGGCAAGGCCTACGTCGACGATCTGACCGCCGAGCAGATGCGCGAGTACCGCGGCACGCTGACCGAGCCGGGCCGCGAGAGCCCGTACCGCAACCGCTCCGGTCGAGGAGAACCTCGACCTCTTCCGCCGGATGCGCGGCGGCGAGTTCGACGGACGGCGCAAGACGTCCTGCGGGCGAAGATCGACATGGCGTCGGGCAACATCAACCTGCGCGATCCCGTGCATGTACCGCATCCGCAAGGCCCGCACCATCGCACGGGCGACGCCTGGTGCATCTACCCGATGTACGACTGGGCGCACGGCCAGTCCGACTCGATCGAGGGCGTCACGCACTCGCTCTGCACGCTCGAGTACGAGGACCACCGGCCGCTCTACGACTGGTACCTCGACCAGCTCGGCGTCCATCACCCGCAGCAGATCGAGTTCGCGCGCCTGAACCTCGCGCACACCATCATGTCGCAAGCGCAAGCTCGCTCGAGCTGGTCCAGCGACGGGCCGTCGTCCGGGCTGGGACGACCCGCGCATGCCCACGCTCGCCGGCCTCCGCCGCCGCGGCTACACGCCGGAGGCGATCCGCGACTTCGCCGAGCGCGTCGGCGTCGCCAAGGCCGCCAAGCGTCGTCGACATCGCGCTGCTCGAGCACTGCCTGCGCGAGGACCTCAATCGCCGCGCCGAGCGGCGGCATGGCCGTGCTGCGGCCGCTGCGGCTCGTGATCGAGAACTATCCCGAGGGTCAGGTCGAGGAGATGGAAGCGGTCAACAACCCCGAGGACCCGTCGGCCGGCAGCCGCAAGGTGCCGTTCTCGCGCGTCCTCTACATCGAGCAGGACGACTTCCGCGACCCGGCGCCGCCCAAGTACTTCCGGCTCTCGCCCGGCGCCGAGGTGCGCCTGCGCTACGCCTACATCGTCAAGTGCACGGGCGTCGAGCGGGACGAGCGCCGGGCAGGTGGTGGCGGTGCGCTGCACCTACGACCCCGACGCGCGCGGCGGCGACTCCCGCGGGCGCCGGGTGAAGGGGACCATCCACTGGGTGTCCGCGTCGCACTCGATCCCCGCCGCAGGTGCGCCTGTACGAGCACCCTTCAGCGCGCCCCGGCCGGACGATGCGGACGACTGGAAGACCGTGCTCAACCCGCAGTCGCTCGAGGTCGTGCGCGGCGCTCGGCTCGAGCCGACGCTGGCCGGCGTCGACCGGGGCTCGCGCGCTTCCAGTTCGAGCGCCACGGCTACTTCTGCGTCGACGCGCGCGACTCGACGCCCGCCCGCCTGGTGTTCAATCGCACGGTCGGGCTGCGCGACACGTGGGCGAAGATCGAAAAGGGTTCGAGCTAGGGAAGGGCGCATGGAAAAGCGGGTCGTCATCACGGGTCTCGGTGTGGTCTCTCCGATCGGCACCGGGGCTGCCGAGTTCTGGAAGGCGGCGCTGGCGCCGGAACCTCCGGGATCAGTGCCGTGCCGCCGTTCGACACTTTGCCCATGGAGGCCTACCGCTCGCGGTGGTCGGCCGCGTGCGGGACTTCGACCCCGCGGCGCATCTGGACCCGACGCAGGCGGAGCGCCTGACCGGTACGCACAGTTCGGGCTGGTAGCGGCCCGGGGAGGCGATCGACGACGCGGCGCTGAAGATGGACCGTGAGGTCCCCCACCGCGTGGGCGTGATCGTCGGCGCCGGCATGGGCGCGATGACCTTGGCCGAGCGTGAGCTCACCCGGCTCTATCTCGAATTGAAGCCCAATCGGGTGGCTCCCGGGTTCATCCCGGCGATCACGATGAACTCCCTCGGAGGCCTCATCGCCACTCGCCCACGGCGCCAACGGGTCCGAACTACACGATTTCCACCGCCGTGCTCGTCGAGCGCCCACGCGATCGGGCAGGCCCTGAGTGCTCGATCCGGGCGGCGCAGACAGACGTGATGGTCGTCGTGGGCGCGGATGCCAGCATCACCCCGCTGGTCCTCGCTGGATTCGGCACGCTGCGCGCGCTTTCGCAGCGCTACAACGACGAGCCGGACGCGCGCGTCGCGGCCGTTCGATCGAGGCCGCGACGGATTCCGTGCTGGGCGAGGGGGCGGGGGCCTTGATCCTGGAATCGCTGACGCACGCGAAGAAGCGCCGCGGCGAAGATCTACGCCGAGGTCGCCGGCTACGCCGCCACGAGCGAAGCCTACAACATGGTGATTCCGCAGGAGGACGGGGCGGAGATGGCCACCACGATGGCCATGGCCCTTCGCGCGACGCCGCGACCGCGCCGGCGCAGGTGGACTACGTGAATGCTCACGCGACCTCCACGGTCCGCGGCGATGAGGTCGAGATCCGGGGCATTCGCCGCCTCCTGAAGGCGCGGGCGAACAAGGTCTCGTGATCAGCGCGACCAAGTCCAGCATCGGTCACACGCTGAGCGCCGCGGGGCATCGGGGCCATCGCGACGACGATGGCCATTCAGAGCGACCTGGTCCACCCCACCCTCAACTACGAGGATCCTGATCCCGAGTGCCGGCTACCGGGCATCGCCGCCAAGCCCCAGGAGCGACGCATCAAGGTGCGCGCTCGTCAACGCGTTCGGCTTCGGCAGCAACAACTCGTCGCTCGTGCTGAAACGGTACGATTAACCGGGAAGGGGCGCATCGAATGACCGCCAATACCGACGTCGCCGAGCGCCTTCGCTCAACCGTGGCGAAGGAGCTGAAGCAGGATGTCTCCAGCATCACCCCGGAGCACACGCTCCGCGGCGACCTGAAATTGAATTCGCTCGACGCGATCGAGCTGATGTTCAGGATCGAGGAGGAGTTCGATCTCTCCATTCCCGACGACGACATGCAGGGATTCGGTCAAGGTCGGGGACGTGATCGACTACCTGCAGCGCCGCCTGAGCGGTGAGCCTGGCGCGCCAGCCCCGAGGCCGCCGCGCGGCGCCGCCGCCGCGCCGGCCCCGCCGGTTTTCAAGACGACCGCCGCGGCGCAGCGAGTGACGCCGCGGCGCCGAAAAGCCGCCGCCAAGAAGGCCAAGCCGAAGGCAGCGCGCCGTCGTGCCTGAGGCGCTACCCCGCGTCCGCCTCGGCGACGTTCGCCAGGTCATCGGCGGCGACCTCGTCGGATCCGGACGAGGTCGTCCTTTCGGGCGTCTCCAGTCTGGAAGAGGCCGGGCCGCGGGATCTGGCCTACGTGACCGCCGACCGGCATATTCCCGCGGCCCTCAAGTCCAGGGCCGCCGCCTTCGTCACCCATCGTCCACTCCGGGAGCTCGAGCGGCCGCACGTCGTCGTGCCGAACCCCGTCCACGCCGTGGTGACGGTGATCGATCGATTTTTCACGCGCGCCGTTCAAACCGCGCGGGATCTCCGAATCGATCGCCCGCGGCGCGACGTCCGGATCGGCGCCGATCCCTCCGATCTGGCCCTTCGTCACCCTGGGCGACCGGGTGACGCTGGGCGCGCGGGTGACCCTCTGCCCCGGCGTGTTCGTGGGCGACGACGTCACGATCGGCGACGATACGGTGCTCGCCCCCAACGTGGCGGTGCTCGACCGGTGCCGGATCGGGAGCCGCGTGCACATCCACAGCGGGAGCGTCATCGGCAGCGACGGGTTCGGCTATGTCCAGCACGAGGGACGGCACTATCGGGTGCCGCAGCGGGGCATCGTGGTCATCGAGGACGACGTCGAGCTGGGCGCCAACGTGACGGTCGACCGGGCGACGTTCGGCCAGACCGTCGTCAAGCGCGGCACGAAGGTCGACAACCTCGTGCAGATCGCCCACAACGTCACGGTCGGAGAGGACAGCATCCTCGTCGCGCAATCCGGGATCGCCGGCAGCTCGTCGCTGGGCCACCACGTCGTCATGGGCGGGCAGGCGGGCATCGGCGATCACCTGACGATCGGCGACATGACGATGATCGCCGCGCGATCCGGAGTTGGCCGCGACACCGAGGCCGGCCAGGTGGTCTCCGGCAACCCGGCGATTCCGCATACGGTCGCGCTGCGAGCCTACAGCCTGCTCCCGCGTCTACCCGAGCTGCGCGCGCAGATTCGCGACCTCGAGCGGCGGGTCAGTCTCCTCGAGAGCCGCCGCCGGCTCCCGGCACAAGGAAAAACGAAGAAGCGCGCCGGCTAGGGCCGGCCGGCCGCACCTCCAGGGGCCGCGCCACCATGATCCCGGTGTGCGTCGACACTCCCGCCAGGTAGGACGCCAGATCCTCGTCGAGGACCACCGCCTTCCGAGTCGTCGACGCGTGCAGCAGCCGCACCACGCCGCGCTCGTCTCGGTAGCAGAGCCCGGAGTGCGAGCAGTCCAGACCGTCGATCGTCGTGGTGATGCCGACGATGTCTCCGGTCTTCAGGAGGCCTCGGGCGCCGGCGACCTTCTCCTTCGGTAGATAGTGCGTCGCCCGCGCGTTGATATCGGCCTCGACCCGCGCGATCTTCCCGACCAGCTCGGGATTCGCCTTGAGCTGCCGATAGGCCTCGGGGTGCGCGCTCATGTAGCCGACCCGCTTCGTGAAGGGGACCGCGCCCGGCAGGTCGCCGGTGATCACGCGCACGACGCGCCTGGCGTCGTTGTCGAAGAACCAGTCGCTCATATAGTGAAGGCGCGACGCGTAGTCGGTGACCCGGCCGTCGCGGTATCGCGTATAGGTGACTTCGGTCAGGAGCGCCTCCGGCGTGCGCCCGCCGCGCTTCAGCATTCGCGCGACCGCGAGCGCGCTCTCGAAGAACGTGACGCAGTCCAGCCCGCTCAGGTTGACGGAGCAGACCTCGCGATCGTCGTAGAGCTCGAGCGTCCCGTCGACGTACGGCGTTCGCCGGAGCGCCATGCCGACCGCACCCACTCGCTCCCCGATCGGCCGCTCGCTCCACCGGCCCTCGCGCGCCTGCGACAGGAGGCCGTCGAGCGTCTTCTCACCGGTGACGACTCCCGCTTCGCCCGCTCGCGCGCGGAGACGCCCCGACGCGAGCACCCATGCGCCCGGGAGCGCCCTCGACACGAGCGCGAGGAAGGTCCGTCGACTGTGGGTCGCGCCACGCATCACTCCATAGGATCGCACGCTCAACCCCGGGCCGCAGCGCGCCGGGCGACTTCCTCGGCGAGGGCCGATGCTCGGCGCAGCCGATGACCGACACATCCGGGCGCGGCCCAGCGGACTCGATCAGGCGGAGGGCTGCCTGACGGCGCCTGACCGCCGGGGCGAGATCGAGGGCGCCGCGAGCGATGTCTTCGGCGAGCGCCTCCACCGTCGCCCGTCGGGCATCGACGCCGCGACAGACGAGCGCGAGATCGCCGCCGGCGCCCAGGAAGCGGCGGGCCGCGCCGGCCACGCCCCAGGAATGGACGACGGCGCCCATCTCGAGGTCGTCGCTGATGACGAGGCCCGAGAAGCCCAGCCGGCGTCGGAGGAGGCCGCCGATGACGTCGGGCGAGAGCGAGGCAGGAAGGTCGCGGTCGAGTGCGGGAAATCGCATCGTGCGCGATCAGCACCGCCGGGCACCCGGCGCCGAGCGCCGCCCGGAACGGCACGAGCTCACGGTGCTCGAGGTCGGCCAGGTCCGCGTCGACGTCCGGCAGCTCGTGATGCGAATCGACGGCGGCGCGCCCGTGCCCCGGAAAATGCTTGGCCACGGGCAGGAGCCCTCCGCCAGCATGGCCCGAACGGAAGCGACACCGCACGCCGCCACCGCGTCCGGCGCCGCTCCGAAGGCGCGATCGCCGATCACCGTGCTCGCCGACTCGACCAGGCAGTCGAGCACGGGCGCCAGACCGGAGTCGAAGCCGGCGGCGCGGAGCTCGCGAGCCATGGCACTCGCGACCGCCGCGGCCAGGCGCGGGTCGCCCGAGCGGCCCACCGTGGCCGGCCGGCGGAAACCGCGTGAACGGAGGGGGCAGGCGATGTACCCGCCCCCCTCGTGATCGACCATGACGAGGACGTCGGGCCCGAGCCGGCGCGCGCGGCCGCGGTGAGGGCCAGGACGATTTCGAGACTCGGGCAATTGCGCGCGAACAGGATGACGCCGCCGAGCCCGGACTGCTCGGCCAGCGCGGCGATATCGTCCGGAATTACCGTGCCGTCGAAGCCGACGGCGAGCGCGTGCCCGGCCCCGATGGCCATACCGCGATCGTACGGCAACGGTCCTCGTCCAGAAAACTCGCGGCGACGGGGCCGTCAGCGTCCCTTGAACACCGCCGGCCGCTTCTCGACGAAGGCGCGGATGCCCTCGCGCGCGTCTTCCGTCTCCGAGGCGATGTTCTGCGCGAAGGTCTCGAACTCGAGCGCGCGCGCGGAGGTCGACGTCCAGGCTGTGATAGAGCGCCCGCTTCGCGAGCCTGATGGCGATGGGCGGGCCGGCGGCGATCTTCCTCGCCAGCTCGTAGGTGGCCGGCATCAGCTCCTCCGGGTGGATGGACGGCGCTCACGATCCCGAGCCGCAGCGCCGCCGGCGCGTCGATGATCTCGCCCGTGAAGATGAGCTCGCACGCCTTGGCCATGCCGACGATCCGCGGCAGGAAGTACGTCCCGCCCCAGTCCGGGTGGAGGCCCCGCTTGACGAACGCCTGGGTGAACTTCGCGGCCGTCGAGGCGAGGCGAATATCGCAGCCGAGCGCGAGGTTCATGCCGGCGCCGGCCGCGGCGCCGTTCACCGCCGCGATCACGGGCTGCGGAGCGTCGCGCATCGCGAGCAGCACCCGATCGCGGAGCGGCGCCACCTTGTCGATCAGCGGCCGCTCGGCGCGACCTTCCTTGACGTCGTTCATGGCCTTCACGTCGCCGCCCGAGCAGAAGCCCTTGCCGGCGCCGGTCACCACGATCACGCGGACGTCGGCATCCGCTCGCGCGGAGCACGGCGTCGTAGAGGTCGTCGCGCAGCGTGCCGCCGAGGGCGTTGAGACGCTCGGGCCGGTTCAGCGTCAAGGTCGCGACGGCGTCCTTCACTTCGTAGATCAGGCTCTTGTAGTCGGTCATGGTCCTCTCCTATATAGAGCCTTGAATATACCCCGGAGGGCGTATGGACTTCTTCGACGTCGTGACCACGCAGCGGGCGATGCGCCGCCTCAAGCCCGAGTCCGATCCCCGACGCCGTGCTCCGGCAGATCATGGACGCCGCCATCTGCGCGCCGAGCGGCGGCAACCGCCAGGGCTGGAGCTTCGTGATAGTCCGCGACGCGGCCAAGCGGGCGCGGCTCGGCGAGCTGTACCGCGAGGCATGGGGCGAGCTGATGAAGGTGCCGTACTACGCGGCGCGCCGCGAAGGAGCCGCCCGACAGCCCCGCGGGCAAGATGCTCGCGTCGGCCCGACACCTTGAGCGAGCACCTCGGCGAGGCGCCGGTGCTCATCCTCGCCTGCATCGCGCTCGATCCGGGCGCTCACGCCGACGCTGACCACCGGCGCGTCGATCTATCCGGCCGTCCAGAACATCATGCTGGCGGCGCGCGCCCTCGGCATCGGCAGCTGTCATCACGACTATTCACCGGTATCCGCGACGCGCAGGTGAAGGAGCTGCTCGGCATCCCGGCCGACGTCGAGACCGCCGCGCTGATTCCGCTGGGCTATCCGCTCGGAGCGTTTGGCCGGCCACCGCGCCGGCCGCTGCACGAGGTGGCCTTCGCCGACCGCTGGGGCGATGCGTTCTAGGATCCCGGCGACTTCGGGGCGGGCGTGACGAGCGCCGACGGCTTCACGATTCGGACCGCTCGGGCCGGCGACGCCGCCGCCATCGCCGACCTGGTCCGGCTGGCGTTCTCGGCGCAACCGAGGCCGACCAATCCGCCGTCGAGCGCCCTGAAGGAAACCGCCGCCACGATCACCGATCACCTCGGCCGCGGTGGCGGGGCCGTTCTCGAGAGCGGCCGGGTGATCGCCGGCGTCGTCCTGTGGAACGAGGAAGACGGCGCCCTCTACATCAGCCGGCTCTCGGTCCATCCCGAGCGCCGTGGACAGGGCATGGCCCGGGCGCTCATGGACGAGGCCGAGCGCGAGGCGCGCCGCCAGGGCTCTCGCGGATGACGCTCGGCGTGAGGCTGGAGCTCGAGGAGAACCGGCGCTTCTTTCGGTCGTGCGGGTTCGTGGACGCGTCGTGGCGGAGCCACGAGGGCTTCAGCGAGCCCACGTGGGTGCTGATGGAACGGAGGCTCGGCCCGGTCACCGGCTGACCGGGCCGAGCGCTCCGGTCTACAGGTATTTCGTCGGGTGGTTCATCGTCCGCCACATGTGCGCGGACGGGCTCTGATCGAAGCCGAGCCCTTCCTTCGGCTGCTTGAAGTGGCGGCCGACGACGTCCGTGAACTCCTCGAGCTCGACCTTCACGCTCGGATCGAACGCGTAGAGGTCGTTCACGGTGATGAGGCGGCACGTCTCGTACCACTTGTGCTCGCGCGCGCGCCGGTAGGCTTCCTGGATGTGCGGCTCCGGCACGTAGTCGGCGCCGAACAGCCGGATGTAGGAGTCGGGGTACTTGTAGCCGTACGACTCGTCGGCGAAGAACCGCAGCACCTGATGATGGCGGATCGCCCAGCTCACCTCCTCGTCGACGTAGGGCTCGACGAGCTGTGCGCCCCAGTAACCGTGGTCACCCCGAATGAGTCCCATGACCGAGATGTCGTGCAGCAGGCACGCGAGCACGATCTTCTCGCTGACGCCGTTCTTCTTTGCCAGTCGCGCGCTCTGCAGCACGTGCGCGGAGGGCCCGAAGCGGTACCTGTAGAAGTCGAACAGGGTCGGCTTCTCGGGCATGCGGGGCAGTCGCGGATCGTGCCCCATCATGTAGAGCTTGCCCTGGCTCTGCTGGGGCGGCAGCACGGCTGTCGCGGATCCCGCTCGCCCGACGTGTAAATCACCGATTTCACGACGATGCGATCGAGCTCCTGGCTCATCGCGTGCTCGGCTGCCTCGGCCCGTTCCAGCGACGTCATCGCCATCGTATCCCTCCGGAAATCGAACGTTGCTCCGATGATCGGTCTCCGGGCCACTGATCGTCAAGCTCCGCGCCCGGTCGCTCGCGCCGCTGAGGCGCATCGCCTGTCAAGCCATCACCCAGCCGCCGTCGGGGCTGGAGCGCACCTGGCCCGTGAGGTAGTGGCCGCTCCGGCGGCGAGGAAGACCGCGCAGTAGGCGACGTCTTCCACTTGCCCGAGGTGGCGCACGGGCAATTCGTTGATTGCATCGGGCGCAGCGCTTGCTGCGCAGAGAACGTTCCGGTGACGTTGATGGCGGAACATCGGCTCGTAGTCGGACCACCGGGAACCCGCGCGTCATCACGCCGGCGTTGATTGACGAGGATGTCGAGCCGACCGAACCGGCCCGAGCACCGGTCGACCATGACGCGCACCTGATCCGCGCCCGAAGGCGAGCGCGATGGCGCGACCGAAACCGCGGCCGGCACCGGTGACCAGAGCTACGCGACCGTCCAGTCGTCCCATGCGAGCATCCTCACGATTGTTTTCGCCGCGTGATCAGTGCGAGGGCTGCACAGCGTGGGCGAAGGAGGTGTCAAGGCATGCACGATCCCCGCGATGTTCTCACCAGCGTGCGACACGAGCTGGCGCGGTTCCCCGGGGTGCTCGAGGTTCTCCTGACCGGATCTCGATCCGGCGGCCTGGCGCGCTCGGCCGGCGCCCGCCGAGTGGGCGCCCGTCGAAATCGTGTGCCATCTACGCCGACGAGGAGGTTGAGGACTTCGGCGCGCGACTTCGCGTGGTCCTCGAGGGCGGCGACAGCTTCAAGCCCATCGACCCGGAGCGCTGGGTGGTCGAGCGACGCTACCTGGAGGACGACGGACCGCGAGCGCTGGCGGCCTTCAGCGAGCGTCGAGTGGCGAGCCTCCGATTCGCTCGTCGCGATCGAGCCCGCGCGACTCACCACAAGAGTCGAGCATCGCCGGACCGGCGGGCTTTCCGGGCCCGACATCCTCGCCGCCTGGGTCGAGCACGATCGCCTGCACCTGACGCAGCTGGCCGCGACGCTGGCGCGCGGCTGGGCCACGCGTTGGGCGCCTCTACACGCGGAGTACGCCGGCACAATCCCATACGCGGGCGCCTGACGCCGCGTGGCGGCCGGGGTTGGGTTCATGGAACGAGCTCTCGGAACGCGACGTCTAGAACACGGCGAGCGGATTCGCCGGCGAGCCGGTCCCGCCGACCACGCGCAGCGGCGAGATCACCAGCATGAACTCGTCGCGCTGCTCCTCCGCGCAGGCCTTGGCGAGCGGCTCGAGGAGCGCGTTGTCGAGCAGCGCCACGCCGTACGCGAAGATCGCGGCGTGCACCGCCCACGGAATGTCGTAGCCGATCGGCAGATGATCGAGCATATCCCACACCAGGACGCTCACGTCGTGGTCGCGCAGGAACGGCAGGCAGGAGACGTGCAGCCCCGGACGCTGCTGCTGCGTGGGGCTGAACGGGCGTGCCGTATGGCCGGTCGGGGTCCTGCGCCTGCCACGCCTCGCGCCCGGAATAGACACAGACCGCATCGCCGGGCTCGAGCCGGATCCCGCGCTTGGTCAGGATGTCGTCGAGCTCCCAGCCGTGCACCGGCCGATCCTGCGTTACGGAGGGACGTGCCGCGGTGCCGCGGGACGTCGAGCATCACGCCGCGCGTGATGATGCCTTCGGCCCAGTGCTCGACCGAGCCGAAGTCGGGCGCCCTCGAACGTGATCTCCTTCTTCGGGATCGCGCCCGTTCCACATCGCCTGCTCGTCCCAGGTGTGGCAGAGCGCGTCGATGTGGGTGGAGGCGATGCCGTGATAGTAGATGCCGTAGTAGTCGGCCGAGAAGCCGCCCTTGCCGCGCATGTGGGTCTTCATGAAGTGGTGAGCCGGCAGCGGGTTGTTCGGGCCCGGCTCCTTGGGAAAAGGCCGGCTGAGCGACACGCTCCGGCCGTTCTTGACGAGCCGGGCGGCCGCCGCGCGCTTGGCCGGGGTGATGAGGTTGATGGCGCCGAGCTGGTCGTCCTTGCCCCAGCGTCCCCAGTTGTTGCGCTGCCGGATCCAGCCGAGCACTTCCTGCTCCGTCGGTAGCGGGCGTTCGGGCATCGCAGCCTCCCCGTGAATGTTGCCTGATGGCGCGCTATGGTATCAGGCGTGGCCGGGGAGCCCGGGGCGACGTTTTTCGCGCTCACCCCCGACCGCGTCCTGGACGCGGTCGAGGTCGGGGTCTGCGCTGCACCGGACGCTGCCTGCCGCTGCGGGCCTTCGAAAACCGCGTGTACGAGGTCGAGCTCGAGGACGAGCGGCGGCTCGTCGTGAAGTTCTACCGTCCCGGTCGCTGGTCGCGCGAGACGATCCTCGACGAGCACGCCTTCCTGGCCGACCTGGCGGACGCCGAGGTCCCGGCGGTCGCGCCGATCGATCTCGGCACCGGCGCAACGCTCAGCGAGATCGAGGGCATCTTCTACGCGGCGTTCCCGAAGGTCCGCGGGCGCTCGCTGGACGAGGCTCGACGGCGGAGAATCGCCGGCGGATCGGCCGAACGATCGGCCGCATGCACGCGGTCGGCGCCTCGCGCGACGCGCCGAGCCGCCCGCGGGTCGACCTCGAAGCGCTACATCCTCGAGCCGCTCGAGGTGCTGATGGCCGGCGACTTCATCCCTCGGCGCTCGCGCCGCGCTACCGCGATGTCGCCGTCCGGATCGCCGACAGCGGCGGTCAGGCCGCTCGCCGCGGCGCGCGTCCAGCGGATCCACGGCGACCTGCACTGGGGCAACATCCTCTGGACGCCCGGATCCGCTCCTGGTCGACTTCGACGACTGTCTGGTCGGCCCGCCCGTCCAGGACCTCTGGCTCCTGGCGCGCGGCAATTCCGAGGAGGCGCGGAGGCTCGCGAGAGATCTGCTGGAGGGCTACGAGCTCTTCCGCGAGTTCGACCGCTCGACGCTCGCCCTGTGCGAGCCGCTACGCGCGATGCGCATCGTCTACATGTCGGGCTGGATCGCGCGACGGTGGAGCGATCCGTCGTTTCCCCGCCTTCCCGATGTTCCGCAACCACAACTACTGGAACCAGGAGTACGAGGAGCTCGTGCAGATCGCGGAGGGGCTCGCCTAGAGCGAATCGAGCACGGAGCGCGCCAGGCGGGCAGGTCGTGGATCGCGTGCGCCCAGTGATGAGAACGGTATCGCCGGGCTGGGCCTCCCTGACGACCCACTGCCGCGCCGCCTGTGATCGCGCGCATAGCCGCACTTCAGGCTGCCGCAGATCGGCCGCCAGGTCTCGACTCGAGATGTCCTTCGCGACGGTTCCGCCGCGTAGAAGATCTCGGCGTAGCAGAAGCGGTCCTGCGGCCGGAGCAGCGACGGGATCAGGGCGCGTAGCTCCGCGCGCAGGAACCGCGCCGGGCCGTAGCCGTGGGCTGGAAGACCGCGACGATGCGCGCGGCGCCTGCCTGGGCCGAGGAGATGGCCGCGCTTGGAGCTTCTCGCCGTATGTGCGTAGTCGTCGACGACCTGGATGTCTCGCGTCGTGCCGATCACCTCGAAGCGGTTGGGCGACGACCGGGAACCGCGCGAGCGAGGCTCGCCACGGTCGCCCCGTCGAGGCCGAGCTCGACCGCCACCAGCGCCGCGGCGGTGGCGTTCTGGAGGTTGTGCAGGCCGGGCTGTGGGAGATCCAGGGTGATGTCGCGGCCGGCGTGTCGCAGCACGCCCCGGGCACGCGTCGGCCTGACGCTGGTGACCCGTAGTCGCGCGTCGGCGTCGGCCGACAGCCCGTAGCTCGCCCCCTTGAAGCGCTGCCCGAGCGCGGTCGCCTCCGGACAGTCGGCGCCGACCAGAAGTCGGCCGCAGCTCCGGGCGAAGGCCGTGAACCGCGGGCGTAAGCGCGGCCAGCTCGTCGTGATCGCGGCTGACGTTGTGGACGACGCCGATCGTCGGGCGATAGCCGACGAGCGTGCCGTCCGACTCACAGGCCTCGGCGACGGCCGGACCGTCGGCCGGACCTCCAACGAAGCACCCGCCGACGCCCTCGCCCGCGAAATCGGCGCCGCCCAGGACGGTGGCCGGCACGCCCCCTCACGGAGCAGCCAGCCGATCATGCCGACGATCGATGCTCTTTGCCGCTCGTAACCGCGATGGCGAGCGCTCGGCGAAGCCGCCTCGAGCACCTCGGCCAGGAGCTGCGGCCGGGGCAGGCAAGGATGTTGAGCGCGCGAGCCGCCCGCAGCTCCGGCGGTGTCCGCCTCGACGGCCGCGGAGTGACCTGGCCGGTCGATCGCGGCGGTGATGGCCCGGCCGTCCTGCGGGACGATCTCGATGCCGAGCCGACGGAGCGGCGCCGCGCTTTCCCGCTTCTACCCAGGTCGAACGCGCGATCGGAACCTTGTCACGGCGTGGCCGCGCGATCGCATGAGGCACGCGAGCGGCCCCATGCCGGCGCCGGCCACGCCGGAGAAGTGATAGCGCAGTACGGTCAGAACTGACCTGCTTGCGAGGCTCCAGCTGTATGGCGGTTCCAGGTCGCGCGCCTCCGTGACCTCCTTGAGACTCCTGAACGGCAGGTTGAACACGGGCCGCGACGTCGTCAGGATCATGGCGAAGTTCAGCGCCGCGCCGAGCAGATGCACCACCGGCAGCGCCAGGATCTCGAGCATCTCATCGCCCTTGACGTGGAGCCAGTCGAGGTCGCGCCGAAGTCGTCCATCGCCCGGCGCCAGAAGGGCTCGGTCCGAACGCGGCCGATATCGGGGCGAGTCGGCATCCATCAGAGGCTGCCGCGCGATCAGCCAGGGAGCGGCAGCGTTCCATACTGGCCGAAGAGAACCACGTGGAGGCCACGGACGCCGAACCAGCCGAACGCGGCCATCGCAGCGTGGCGGTGTTATCGCGCGCGATCCACGGCATCGTCACCTCGACGACGCCACGGTACAGGAACATGACCCGAAGAACATCGAGAAGATCTCGATCCCGATGATCTGCGCCAGAACTTGCTGTCGCGCTGGGGACGGCGTCGACCAGCGCCTGCACGCATGCGAAGCTCGCGACGATCAGCGTGAGCACGAGCAGGTAGAGGACCGGGATCGTGAACCGCGAATCGCCCCGCTCCGGTGAGATCCGCACCAGCGTGGCGACCCGGGCTTCGAGCGTGTAGGTGAACACCGCCGCTTCGAGCACGCACCAGAAGAGGAGCATGACGAAGGCGAGCCACGGCACTCCCGGCTGCAGATAGCCACGCATCAGCATGCCTCGACATGGCGAACGGGATGCCCACGATGTCGCGAACGAACCCCACGACCAGCCGCGCGAGCAGCCGCGACAGGCCGAGGACCCAACCCAGGAGACAGACGACGACCCGACCATGCCCACCCAGTACAGCCACACCGACAGGGCGGCGTCCCCACCACGCGAGGAGGATCAGCGAGACGAAGCAGTGTGCGTCCCGCGCGGAAGGGCAGGGTGTAGAGGGCGAGTGGTGGACCAGACGGCGACGACGCCGAGGAACACCGGGAACAGGAGAAAGATGTACTTCGGGCCGCGATCCAGCCGCCCCTGGGTCTCGAAGCAGAGCTCATCATCATCTGCTGCAGCACCGGAACCCAGGCTACGGGCCCGCGATCAGCTCCGCGAGCCCACGCCAAGCCTCGGGAAGTTTGGCAACTGATCCGATCAATCATCTCAGCCCTCCTTCAAATCAAAGCACATTTCGCGGGGCGCCCGAATAGTTCCGCCGGGGTTCTGGCTACGGGGCTTCGCCGAGGTTCCGCGAGCAGACCAGGGGCTTGCGGTCGGTTCGGCGGTTGGCGTCGAGACGCTTCGCTCGACTCGCGGCGGCGCCACCTGTCGCTCGATCACCTGCCGCTCCGAGCACCTGGCGCTCGGAGCACCTGGCGCTCGAGGAACTGGCGGTCGGCCCAGGCCGAGCGGGGTGAGGTCGCCACCGCGTACGTGACGGCAGGCTCTACATGGCCGCTGGCCACGGGAATGACGACCGCGTGCTGCTCGACCCCGTCGGTCATCCGCTGACTCGTGGCAACGAGGTCCGGGCGCCGGTACGCCGGAGAATTCTAGAAACGTACCGGCGGGTCTCGCGATACGGCGGGACGCCGTGATAGACCGTCACGGCCTGCTCGCCGGCGTTGTAGGCCGCCAGCACGAGGGGCAGGTTGCCCCGATAGCGATCCATCAGGCTGCGCAGATGCCGGACGCCGCCTTCGATGTTCTCGTACGGATCGAAGGTGTCCGTGACACTGAGGCTCGACGCCGTGCTCTGGCATCAGCTGCATCAGACCCTGAGCGCCTCGCCGCGAAACGGCGCGCGGGTTGAACTCGGATTCCGCCTCGACGATGGCCGCAACCAGGATGGGCGGAATTGTCGTAGCGGACGGCCACCTCTCTGATGCGGGCCTCGATCTCGACGATTTGCGTGATCTGGACGCTGGCGTCGGTGGCGTCGTCGCGCGCCATCTTCGCGGCTTCCGAATCAGACGACGCGAGATTCGCCTGCGGACACGAAGTACGCTGGGACGACGGTGATCAGCAAGATGCCGAGCCCAGCACGTGGCGCGTGAGCGGTGACACCGCGTCGCGCTGCGTGAAGCCTCGGGTCGTCGCTTCCATTCGGTACAAGCGGTCCTCCCGGGTATGGTCTTTGGCCAACGGCATTCCGGGTGTGGTGTAGCGTAGCGGCCTTTGAGAACGCAACCCGAATGCCAGCCGCCAGAGTGACAAAAACCAGCCTTATCAGTCCGTTATGGCACTGGCTACACCTCCAGGCGCACTGACGATACGCGTCGGCCCGGCGACACGGGCGTGCCACATGGTCTACGGCGGCTCCGGAAATCAGGTTCGTGCCCGGCCGCGGGCTCTTCCTGAGCTTCGCGCCGGGGCTTCCCCAGCTGCGGAGCCCAAGGTTCGCGCATTCGATGAAACAGTCGAGGGCCGTCGTGAGCTCGGCGAGAGCTTTTCGGCTTCACGAGCTCGAGCATGGCCTCCGGTTCCGCCGAAGACGGTGTGGGCCGCGCGGAGAACGCACTCGACGCGGCGTGACCCTTTGAAGGTCTCGATCCAGGACTGGTCGGGCTGGCTGTTCACCCGGAAGCGAACGAAGACCCGGTTGCCGGACCTTCGCTCATCGAACGTGGGTTCGCTGACACGCATGATCGGCATGACGACTCCATGGTCGTGACGCCCGAGCCCGTCGCCCGGCAAGTCCGGCGCACCGAAGCCAAGTGGTTCGGGTGCCGACCTGGATCGAGGACCGTCGCTGCGATCGACCGATGGCCTACCGGGGTGGTAGGTGACCAGATGTGCGAGTCCAACGTATGACAGCACAGACGGGTCGATGTGTCCAGTGGCCCATTCCTGATAGGCTGATGCGCGCTGCAGGCCGTCGCGGGCTGGGCCCCGCCGGCCGAGGCGCGCCTATGGATCAAGCGTCCCGCCGCAGGCCAGGGCGGACGGAGGCACTGGATGAGACATCGCATCGCCGCGATCCCCGGGGACGGGATCAGGCAAGGAAGTCGTGCCCGAGGGCATCGCGCGTCCTCGATGCGGCCGGCCGCCGGTTCGGCTTCGACATCGAGTGGACGACGTTCGACTGGAGCTGCGAGCGCTACACCGAGACCGGCGCGCATGATGCCCGGAAGATGGCCTCGACCGGCTCCGGCCGTTCGAGGCGATCTTCCTCGGCGCCGTGGGATTTCCGGCGTGCCCGGACCACGTCTCGCTCTGGGGCCTGTTGATCCCGATCCGGCGCGGCTTCCATCAGTACGTCAACCTGCGACCCGTGCGCCTTCTGAAGGGCGCCAGGTCGCCGCTCGCCGGACGCGGGCCCGCGCGACATCGACATGGTGATCGTGCGCGAGAACAACGAGGGCGAGTACTCGGAGATCGGCGGGCGCCTCTACCGGGGCACGCCGGAGGAGCTGGCCGTCCAGCAGTCGGTCTTCACGCGACGGGCTGCGACCGCATCATGCGCTACGCGTTCGAGCTGGCGATGAAGCGGCCGCGCCGCCACGTGACGTCGGCGACCAAGTCGAACGGGCATCATCCACAGCATGCCGTACTGGGACGAGCGCTTCGCGGCCATCGCGACGGAATATCCGAGCGTCAAGACCGTCCCAGTACCACATCGACATCCTGACCGCCCACTTCGTGCAGCACCCGGACTGGTTCGACGTCGTCGTCGGCTCGAACCTCTTCGGCGACATCCTGTCCGACCTCGGTCCTGCCATCGCCGGCTCGATCGGCCTGGCGCCGGGCGGCAACATCAACCCCGAGAAGCGAGTATCCGTCGATGTTCGAGCCGGTTCACGGCTCGGCCCCGACATCGCGGGCAAGGGCATCGCGAATCCGGTCGCCCAGATCTGGACCGGCGCGATGATGCTCGAGCACCTGGGCCACGCCGACGCGGCGCACGCCGTGGTCGGCGCCATCGAGCGCGTCGTGGAGGAGGGCAAGACGCTCACCCGCGATCTCGGCGGCCGCGCGTCGACCTCCGAGGTCGGGCAGGCGATCGCGGCGTTCCTCTAGCGCGCGGCTCGGGATGAACTACTTCGGCCACACCGTACTGGCCGTTCGCCGTGGCGGCGATCGCGCCTTCGTGCTCGGTGCCATGCTCCCCTGACTTCGCCGCGATGATCCGGGCGCGTCCGCCGCGCGTCGACCACGCCGACGTCGACTCCGGCATGCGCTTTCACTGGCGAACGGACGAAGTCTTCCATCGATCCGCGCGCCTTCCGACAGCAGACCCGTCAGGCGGTGGAGTGGCTATCGGCGCGGGGCGTCCGGAGCGGCAGCGCGCTCGGCAGTGGCGCACGTCGGCGTCGAGCCTCTTGCTCGACGCGGCCCTGTCCGGAGATCGAGCCGGCGCAGCAGGCGTACCTGGGGGCGCTGGCGGGCGCCGCCGACGGAGAGCTCGGTCGGCACTTGACCTGGGCATCCGGCGAAGAGCGGGAGCGGTTCGACCATCTCCGTACGCGCCTGCTGGATCGAGGCGCCATCGCCGGCGACATCACCGCGGAGACCGTGGCCGAGCGTCTCCGGCGAGCGCTGGCCGACCGTCCGCGGCTCGCCCTGGACGACGCCGCCGTGCTCGCCGCGCGAGACTGGGCGTCCGCCGCGCGCCCGGGCGTCTCGGCCTGCGCCGCCCCGCTGATGCACGAGCTCGCCGCCCAGCTTCTCTGAGCCCGCGCCTACAAGCTGGCGCTAGCGTTCGTTGGAGAGCACGAGCGTTCCCGCCGCCGAGAGCATCGCCGCCCATCCCGTTGACGAGCGACAGCGTGGCGTTCGGGACCTGACGGGCGCCGCACTTCGCCGCGAAGCTGGCGGGCGGCCTCGATGATCGGGAAGATCCCGTACATCCCGCTGTGGTGTACGAGAGCCCGCCGCCGTTCGTGTTGATCGGCGAGCTTGCCGCCGGGCGTCGAGCGTCCCTCGGCGAAGAAGTGCACGCCCTCGCCGCGCTTGGCGAGGCCGAGCGACTCGAGCATGAGCGGCGGGCCCGAGGTGAACGCGTCGTAGAGCATGATGTGGTTGAAGTCCGGTCGCTTCACGCCCGCCATCGCGAACGCCTTCTCGCCGGACAGCCGGGTGGCCTCGCTGAAGGTGAGGTTCGCGCATCTGCGTGAGCATCACGTGCTCGCTGCCCTCGCCGGCGCCGCGCACGTAGACCGGCTTCTTGGCGCAGTCCTTCGCGCGATCGGCGCGCGTCAGGACGACGGCGCCGCCGGCGTCGGTGACGAGGCAGATGTTCAGGATGTTGAACGGCCACACGACCGGCCGCGAGTCGAGCACGTCCTTCACGGTGAGGGGCTCGCGATTGCGCGCCTTCGGGTTCAGCGCGGCCCACTTGCGCGTCGGAGACGGCCACCTGCGCCCACTGCTCGAGCGTGGTGCCGTACTCGTGCATGTGGCGCGTGGTGATCAGGCCGAAGTACGGTCGGCGCGCCGCCGAAGCCGTAGGGGAACTCGAACTGGCCCGGCAGCAAGTTGTCGCGCCGTGGCGAGACGCCGACGCCCGAGCGCCCGGACTCGCCGTGGCTGACGACGGCAACGTCAGCAATACGTAACCGAACGAAGTACAA
>ERZ1370068.1109-contig-11012_pt1 | contig 60818 bp, 61 predicted proteins | sample MGYA00561227_ERZ1370068 | MGnify/ENA primary metagenome ERZ1370068 (study PRJEB38410, sample SAMEA6850437) | metagenome | study: Metagenomic assessment of the ecological functions of the soil: analysis of the soil microbiota associated with the... | reverse complement strand
GATGGCTCGAGATGCTCTCCTCGATCTCGCGCGTGCCGAGGCGGTGGCCGGCGACGTTGATGACGTCGTCGGTGCGGCCGAGGATGAAGTAGTAGCCGTCGGCGTCGCGGATGCCCCAGTCGAAGGTGTTGTAGACCAGCCGGCCCGGCGATGCTCGTCCAGTAGGTCTCGACGAAGCGCTCGTCGTCGCGCCAGACGGTCTGCATGCAGCCCGGCGGCAGTCGGCGCCTCGATGGCGACCACGCCCTTCTCGCCGGCTCGGCGACGTCGTCGCCGGTCGCCTCGTCGACGCAGCCGCACGTCGTAGCCGTACATCGGCACGCCCGGGCTGCCGAACTTGCTCGGCGTCGTCTCGACGCCGTTGGCGATGCGTCGAGGATCGGCCAGCCGGTCTCGGTCTGCCAGTAGTTGTCGATGATCGGCTTGCCGAGCGCCTCGGCGATCCAGCGCGCGGTCGGCTCGTCGAGCGGCTCGCCGGCGAGGAACAGCGCGCGCAGCGCTCGACAGGTCGTGCTTGCTGCAGGTACGTCGGGTCCTGCTTCTTCAGCACGCGGATCGCGGTCGGCGCGCGTGAACATCGCCGTCGACCTTGTACTTCTCGACCAGGCTCCACCAGATGCCGGCGTCGGGCCGGATCGGCAGGCCCTCGTACATGATCGTCGCCATGCCGGCGATCAGCGGCGCCGTAGACGATGTAGCTGTGGCCGACCACCCAGCCGATGTCGCTGGTCGAGAAGTAGGTCTCGCCGGCCTGGCCGCAGAAGATGTGCTTCATGCTCGCGGCCAGCGCCACCGCGTAGCCGCCGGTGTCGCGCTGCACGCCCTTGGGCCTGCCGGTCGTGCCGCTGGTGTAGAGGGTGTAGCTCGGGTGCGTCGACTCGACCCAGGCGCAGGGCACGCTGTCGCGTCAGGTGCCGCTCGCGCAGCGCCGCGTAGTCGACGTCGCGCCCGGCGACGCGTCGCATCGGCGCCAGGCCGCGGTCGACCAGCAGCACCTGCGCCGGCTTGTGCGTGGCGAGGCGGATCGCCTCGTCGAGCAGCGGCTTGTAGGCGACGACCTTGCCGGCGCGGCTGCCGGCGTCGGCGCTGACGATCACGCTTCGGCTCGGCGTCGTCGATGCGCGCTCGCCAGGCTGACGCTGGCGAAGCCGCCGAACACCACCGAGTGGATCGCGCCGATGCGCGCGCAGGCGAGCATCGCGAACACGGCCTCGGGGATCATCGGCATGTAGATCAGGACGCGGTCGCCCTGCCGCACGCCCGAGCGCGACGCAGCACCGCCGCCATGCGCTGCACCTCGGCGTGCAGCTCGGCGAAGCTGTAGACGCGCTCGCTCGTCGGTCTCGGTCGAGACGTAGATCAGCGCCGTCTGGCCGGCGCGCGCCGCGAGGTGGCGGTCGACGGCGTTGTGGCAGAGGTTGGTCGCGCCGCCGACGAACCAGCGCGCGAACGGCGGCCGGCTGCGTCGCAGACCGTCGTCGAACGGCCGCTGCCAGTCGATCAGCGCCGCCTGCTCGGCCCAGAAGCCGTCGCGGTCGTCGAGCGAGCGGCGGTGGAACGTCGGCGTAGGTCTGCGTCGTCGGCTCGCTCATCGACGCCCTCTCGGCGCGTCGGCGTCGGCAGCGCGACCACTGGTCGTCGTCGCGCTGGCGGCGTGCAGCCTGCGTCGCAAGCACTTGCCCGGGCTGGCGGTTGGCGCGTGATCGCGCGGCCGTCGGCTCGGCGAGCACGCCGCGTTCGAGCAGCCGCTCGACCAGCTCGACCTTGTTGCCGACCGGATAGTTGCGCCAGATCTCCTGCTTCATCGCCGCCGGCGAGCCGCCGCCGTGCAGGCTGATCACCGAGTACCAGCCGCCCTGGTAGGAGGCGGTCAGGTCCTCGATGAAGCGCGCCGCCTCGATGCGCTTGTCGTACGGCACGTCGGGTTGGCGCGCAGCACGTCGGCCAGCGTGCGCCGCGGTCTCGGGGTTGTGGTCCTCGTCGGGCCCGGGCAGGGTGACGATCAGGCCGCCCGAGACGTAGTGGGCGATGCGGTGCATGTCGTAGATCTGCGTTGGCGAGCAGCAGCTTGCCGATGTTCGAGAACACCGGATCGGGCATGACGACGCCGCTGGCTGCGTCGGCCGTCGCGTAGACGCTGGCGGCGACGCCGCAGGCGTAGAAGCCCTCGACGATCGTGATCAGCTGCACCATCTGCTCGCGCAGGTGCGACTCCTCGCCGGGATCGAAGCCGTTCGCCTCGCACATCAGCGCGCCGGCGCCGATCAGCAGGTCGCCGAAGCCGGCGCGCGCGGCGATGCAGGTGTGGCGGTGATGGGTCGCGTAGCTGTAGGTCAGCGTGCGCCGAGTGCTCCCACTCGCCGGCGAGGAACACGCGCTCCCACGGCGACGAAGACGCGGTCGAACGACAGCACGCCGGTCGACTGGCCGTACTTGCGCGAGAACAGCGCCGCCTGCTCTCGCCCGGGCCGCCCGGCCGGGCGGGCGACGATGGTCACGCCCGTCGGCGTCGCACGGGCACGGCGCAGCAGACCGCGAAGTCGGCGTCGGCCTCGCTCATGTTGCGGCACGGCATGACCAGGAACTCGTGCATGTAGGGCGCGCCGGTGACGATCGCCTTGGTGCCCGAGATGACGATGCCCTTGGCGTTGCGCTCGACGATGTGGACGTAGCTGTCGACGTTGGCCTGCTCGTGCGGCCGCTTGCTGCGGTCGCCCTTGGCGTCGGTCATGGCGATGCCGAGCGCTCAGGTCCCTGTCCTGGAAGTCGTGCAGGTAGGCGATGAAGCGCTCGCCGTGGCGCGTGCCGCTGCTCGGCGTCGATCCGCGCGCGTCGACCTGCGCCGAGCGCGCTGAACGCGTCGTGCGCGAGGTAGCGCTGCGCGCAGCCGGTCTCCTGGCAGAGCAGCGCGCACCGCCTCGAGCTTGTTGAGCAGGTCGGCGCTGCTGCTGTCGATGTGCAGCATCCGGTTGACGCGTCTTGCCGCTCGACGCCTGCACGCGCGCATCGATCGGCGCCAGCTCGTCGCGCAGCGCGAAGTCGTAGGTGACGCCGAGGGCGTTGATGCCCGGCTGCAGCGGCGGCGCGTCGGCGACGCTTCGATCCGCTCGCCGTCGACGAAGACGCGCGGCGAATGCAGCGGCGCAGCGATTCCCGGTAGTCGGCAGCGTTCATCAGCATGGGCGGTCTCCCGGAGGTGCTTGACGGCGATTGTGCCGAGGCCGGCGGCGCATGGCCGAGAATGCGGCGATCCGCGCTCAGGAGCCTGGCCGATGACCATTCTCTGCAAGCCCGACGACTGCACCCTGCTGATCATCGACACCGCAGGCGCAGCCTGATGCCGGCGATCCACGATGGCGAGACCGTCGATCCGGCGCTGCGTCCAGCTCGGCCACGGCGGCGCGCGAGCTCGGCATCCACGTCATCGGCACCGAGGAGAACCCCGACGGCCTCGGCCCGCTGGTCCCGAGATCGCGGCGCTGTGCGACACGACGCTCGCCAAGTTCCACTTCTCGGCGCCCGCCGAGGAAGGCTTCCTGCGCCGCCTGCCCGCCGGCCGCGACACGCTCGTCGTCGCCGGCTGCGAGGCGCACGTCTGCGTCATGCAGACGGTGGCCGGCCTGCTCGAAGCTGGTCACGCCGTGAAGTGGGTCGCCGACGCGGTCGGCTCGCGCCATCCGCACGACCGCCTCGCCGCGACCGAGCGCGCGCGCAAGCTGCGGCGCCGACGTCGTCACGACCGAGATGGTCGATCTTCGAAGTGGCTCGGCACCAGCGAGCATCCGAAGTTCAAGCGGCTATCGCAGCTGATCCGCTGACGCCGCCGGCGAGCTGCCAGATCGCGACGACGATCCGCCCGCGCACGCTGCCGGCCAGCAGCGCGCCGGCCTTGGCGATCGCGTCGTCGAGCGCGCACCTCCTCGGTGATCAGGTCGAGCGCTTCGGATCGAGGTCGCGCGCGAGCTGCTCGCCACGCCTGCTGCGCCGGCGCGAGCGGCGCCATCACGCTGTCGATGCCGGCGAGCGTCACGCCGCGCAGGATGAAGGGCATCACCGTCGCCGGCAGGTCGTGTCCCTGGGCCAGCCCGCAGGCCGCGACGATGCCGCCGTAGCGCGTCTGCGCCAGCGCGTTGGCGAGCGTGTGGCTGCCGACCGCGTCGATCGCCGCCGCCCAGCGCTCCTTCTGCAGCGGCTTGCCGGGCGCGGCGAGCTCGGCGCGGTCGATGACCTCGGCGGCGCCGAGCTGCGCGCAGGTAGCCGCCTCGCTCGGCCTTGCCGGTCGCGGCGACGACGCGATGGCCGAGCGCGCGCGAGCAGCGCGACGGCGACGCTGCCGACGCCGCCGCTCGCGCCGGTGACGAGCACCTCGCCGTCGCCCGGCTTGACGCCGTGGCGCTCGAGCGCGAGCACGGCAGAGCATCGCGGTGTAGCCGGCGGTGCCGATCGCCATCGCCTGGCGCGTCGAGAACGCGGACGGCAGCGCGACCAGCCAGTCGCCCTTCAGGCCGCGCGCTCGCGCCAGGCAGCCCCAGCGCGTCTCGCCGACGCCCCAGCCGTTGTGGACGACGCGGTCGCCCGGCCTTCCAGCGCGGATGGTCGACGCGAGCACGGTGCCGGCGCCGTCGATGCCGGCGACCATCGGCCACGCGCGCACGACCGGGCTCTTGTTCGGTGATCGCGAGCGCGTCCTTGTAGTTGAGCGTCGAGTGCTCGACGCGCACGTGACATCGCCCTCGGGCAGGCGCGGCCTCGTCGACGCTCGGCGGACGCGGCACGAAAGCCGGCGTCGTCCTTCTCGAGCAGCAAGGCCTTGAACATGGCGCGTCTCTCCGGTTGCATGCGATGCGCGACGACGATAGCGCAGCACCTGACGCGCCGAGGCGTTCCCGGCGCATGTCGAGTGCTGCAACACGTAAGGCATCGTTTCGACGGTTGACGCGCCGATCGGCTCGCCTATGCTGCGCGCCGATGCGAATCCGCCCGCTGCGCCCGGCCGCGCCTCCGCCTGCGTCGCGGCCGCGCTGGTCGCTGCCTGCGCGGCGGCGCGCATTCGCTGGCCCCGACGAAGCGACCGACCGATGCGGCTGCTCGCCGACAGGGCCTGCTGCGAGCCAGTCGGCCGGCCGCGCGACGCGCTGCCGAGCCCAGCGCGCGCCGGCCGCGCCGGGCTCCGACCGACGCGTGCGCGACCGGCCTGACATGGTGGTCGCGCGCGATGGACTTCGTCGGCGTTCGCTATCGCCGCGGCGGCACGTCGGCCGAGACCGGCTTCGACTGCAGCGGCTTCACGCGCCACGTCTTCGAGATGAGCCTCGGCCTGGTGCTGCCGCGCCGCGCCGACGAGCAGGCGGCGCGCCCGGCCTGCGTCGCGGTCAAGCGCGACGATCTGCAGCCCGGCGACCTGGTGTTCTTCAACACGCTGCAGCGCACCTTCTCGCACGTCGGCATCTACATCGGCGACAACCGCTTCATCCACGCGCCGCGCCACGGGCAAGAACGTGCGCACCGAGCGACATGAGCTTCGCCTACTGGGCCAAGCGCTTCACCGGCGCGCGCCGCGCCGAGCTGCCGCGGTCGACCAGCCAGGCCGCCCTGCGGCCCGGCGAGCCGGCCGCGCGACTGAGCCGCCGCCGCCGGCTGCCCGGCGCGGCCGAGCGCCGCAGGCACAATCGGCGCATGGCCGAAAAAGTCATCCCGCTCGCCGACCATCGCTACCGCGCGACCGCGCCCGCCGATCCCGGCGACGCCTCGTCGCGCCCACCGGCGTGCTGCGCGACCGCCTGCAGCCGGCCGCTGCGCGACCTGCGCATCTCGGTCACCGACCGCTGCAACTTCCGCTGCAGCTACTGCATGCCGAAGGAAGTGTTCGACAAGCGACTACGCGTTCCTGCCGCATGCGTCGCTGCTGAGCTTCGAGGAGATCGCGCGGCTGGCGCGCGCTGTTCGTCGCCCACGGCGTGCAGCAAGATCCGCCTCACCGGCGGCGAGCCGCTGCTGCGCACGCGACCTCGAGCGGCTGGTCGCGATGCTCGCCGAGCTGCGCACGTCGACGGCGACGCCGCTCGACCTCACGCTGACCACCAACGGCTCGCTGCTCGCGCGCAAGGCGCAGGCGCTGAAGGACGCCGGCCTGCAGCCGCGTCACGGTCAGCCTCGACGCGCTCGACGACGCGGTCTTCCGGCGCATGAACGACGCCGACTTCCCGGTCGCCGAGGTGCTGCGCGGCATCGACGCCGCCGCAGCGCGCCGGCCTCGGCCCGATCAAGGTCAACATGGTGGTCAAGCGCGGCACCAACGACGCACGAGATCCTGCCGATGGCGCGCCACTTCCGCGGCACGGCGCACGTCGCTGCGCTTCATCGAGTACATGGACGTCGGCGCGACCAACGGCTGGCGCATGGACGAGGTGCTGCCGTCGGCCGAGGTCGTCGCGCGCGATCGCGCGAGTTGCCGCTCGTGCCGCTCGAGCCGCATCGCGCCGGGCGAGACCGCCGAGCGCTGGCGCTACGCCGAGACGGCGCGTCGGCGAGATCGGCGTGATCTCGAGCGTCACGCAGGCGTTCTGCCGCGACTGCAACCGCGCGCGCCTGTCGACCGAGGGCAAGCTCTTCCTCTGCCTGTTCGCGAGCCGCGGCCACGACCTGCGCGCGCTGCGTGCGCGGCGGCGCGAGCGACGCCGAGATCGCCGCGGCGATCGGCCTCGTCTGGCAGCGGCCGCGACGACCGCTACTCCGAGCTGCGCAGCGCCGCGCAGGCCACGACGCCGGCACGGCGAGCGGCGCGTCGAGATGCACTACATCGGCGGGTGAGCGGCGACCGCCGTACGAATCCGGCCGCTCGGCGCGGCCGACCTCGCCGACTACAAGCGCGCTGCGCGACGACATGCTCGCGGCTGCATCCCGGCGCGTTCACCTCCGACGCCGACAGCGAAGCGCGAGCCAAGGAGCCGACCGACTACCTGCATCGGCTCGGTCTCGAGCGACGCGACGCGCGGCCACTTCGTGCTCGGCGCCTGGCGCGGCAAGCGCGCTGCTCGGCGCGATCGGCTGCGAGCGCGAAGCGCGCCTGAAGGTGCGCCACATCGGCCACATCATCGGCATGATGGTGCGGCCCGAGGCGCGCGCGCCAGGCATCGGCGCGCGCACCTGCTCGAGGCCTGCATCGGCGAGGCGCGCCACGCCGGCCTCGAGATGCTGACGCCTCACCGTCACCGCCGAGAACGCCGGCGCGATCCGCCTCTACGAGCGCCATCGGCTTCGTCCGCCTACGGCAACCTGCGCCGCGCGCTCAAGGTCGCCAGCCGCTACCACGACAAGCTGCACATGGCGCTGGTCGCTCGACCGGCGCCGGCGGCCGCTGACGCCTCAGACGATGCTGCGCGCGTCGCCAGCCGCTGCCAGGTCTCGACGACCGCTGTCCGGGTTGAGCGAGATCGAGACGATGCCCTCGTCGGCGAGCCAGTCGGCGAAGTCGGGATGGTCGCTCGGGCCCTGGCCGCAGATGCCGACGTACTTGCCGGTGCGCGCGGCAGGCGGCGATCGCGCGCGAGATCATCGCCTTGACGGCCGGGTCGCGCTCGTCGAAGTCGCGCGCCAGCAGCTCGAGGCCGGAGTCGCGGTCGAGGCCGAGCGTGAGCTGGGTCAGGTCGTTCGAGCCGATCGACATGCCGTCGAAGTGCTCGAGGAACTGCTCGGCCAGGATCGCGTTGCTCGGCACCTCGCACATCATGATCACGCGCAGGCCGTCGCTGCCGCCGCGCGCGCTTCAGGCCGTGCTCGGCCAGCAGCGCGACGACGCGCTCGGCCTGGCCGAGCGTGCGCACGAACGGCACCATGATCTCGACGTTGGTCAGGCCCATGTCGCTGCGCACGCGCTTGCAGCGCCTCGCACTCCATCGCGAAGGCCTCGCCGAAGTCGCTCGCTGACGTAGCGCGACGCGCCGCGGAAGCCGAGCATCGGGTTCTCTTCCTCGGGCTCGTAGCGCGAGCCGCCGATCAGCTTCTTGTACTCGTTGCGACTTGAAGTCCGACAGGCGCACGATCACCGGCTTGGGCCAGAACGCGGCGGCGATCGTGGCGATGCCCTCGGCCAGCTTGTCGACGTAGAACGCGCGCGGCGAGGCGTGGCCGCGGGCGACCGACTCGACCGCCTTCTTCAGGTCGGCGTCGATGTTCGGGTAGTCGAGGATCGCCTTCGGGTGCACGCCGATGTTGTTGTTGATGATGAACTCGAGCCGCGCCAGGCCGACGCCGCGCGTTCGGCATCTGCGCGAAGTCGAACGCCAGCTGCGGGTTGCCGACGTTCATCATGATCTTGATCGGCGCAGTACGGCATCTCGCCGCGCTGCGACCTCGGTGACCTCGGTCTCGAGCAGGCCGTCGTAGACGTAGCCGGTGTCGCCTTCGGAGCAGGCGACGGTGACCAGCGCGCCGTCCTTGCAGCATCGTCGGTCGCGTCGCCGCAGCCGACCACCGCCGGGATGCCGAGCTCGCGCGCGATGATCGCCGCGTGGCAGGTGCGCCCGCCGCGGTTGGTGACGATCGCGCTGGCGCGCTTCATCACCGGCTCCCAGTTCGGGTCGGTCATGTCGGTGACCAGCACGTCGCCGGCCTGCACGCGGTCCATGTCGGCGATCGACGTCGACGATGCGCACCGGGCCGGTGCCGATCTTCTGGCCGATCGCGCGGCCCTCGGCCAGCACCGTGCCGCTGCCCTTCAGCTTGTAGCGCTGCTCGGCCTTGCCCGCGGCCTGGCTCTTCACCGTCTCCGGGCCGCGCCTGCAGGATGTAGAGCTTGCCGTCGACGCCGTCCTTGCCCCACTCGATGTCCATCGGCCGGCCGTAGTGCTGCTCGATCGACCAGCGCGTAGCTGGCCGAGCTCGGTCGACGTCGGCGTCGGTCAGCGAATAGCGGTTGCGCTGCTCCGGCGGCGGTGTCGACGGTCGTCACCAGCTTGCCGCTCGCGGCCTGCTCCTCGGCGGCGCGAACTCCATGCTGGATCAGCTTGGAGCCGAGGTTGCGGCGGATGATCGCCTGCTTGCCGGCGCTGCAGCGCCGGCTTGTGGACGTAGAACTCGTCGGGGTTGACGGCGCCCTGCACCACCGTCTCGCCCAGGCCGTAGCTCGAGGTGATGAAGACCACGTCGGCGAAGCCGCTCTCGGTGTCGATCGTGAACATCACGCCGGCGGCGCCGAGGTCGCTGCGCACCATGCGCTGCACGCCGGCCGACAGCGCGACGTCGCCGTGGGCGAAGCCCTTGTGCACGCGGTAGCTGATCGCGCGGTCGTTGTAGAGGCTGGCGAAGACCTCGCTTCATCTCGTGCAGCACGTCGTCGATGCCGACGACGTTGAGGAAGGTCTCCTGCTGGCCGGCGAACGACGCGTCGGGCAGGTCTTCGGCGGTGGCCGACGAGCGCACCGCGAAGCGTCGCGCCGCGGATTGCCGGCGCTCAGCCGCTCGAACTCGGCGCCGGATCGCGGCCTCGAGCGCCGGCGGCAGCGGCTGCGCCTCGATCCAGCGCGCGGATCTCGGCGCCGGCTGCGGCCAGCGCGCGCACGTCGTCGGTGTCGAGCGCGGCGAGCCGCGTCGCGATGCGCGTCGGCCAGGCCGCCTTCGGCGCAGGAACTCGCGGAACGCGTGCGCCGTGGTCGCGAAGCCGCCCGGGCACGCGCACGCCGGACTGCGGCCAGCTGGCTGATCATTTCGCCGAGGCAGGCGTTCTTGCCGCCGACCGCCTCGACGTCGGTCATTCTCAGGTGTTCGAACGGGACGACCAGGGCGGTCGCCAGATGGGTGGATGACATGGGAAAGCTCCGTGGTCGTGAAAAACCGGTGTCTCCGACCCGTGCGCAGCGCCGCGCGAGCGCGCTCGCGCGTCGGTCGCGCTGCGGCGCTCGCGCCGAGGCGATGCGGCGTGGCGGCGGTGGCGAGCGGCGGCGAGCATGCGCGGGGTCGAAAGCTGGCCGATTCTACGAGCCGCGGTCGTCAGCTGCGGCTGCACATGGCATGCGCCTGTCATCGTCCGCGTCGCACCGCAGCTGCCGCCGATGCCGCAGCCGCACCGTGTTCTTCGTCTCCGACGGCACCGGCATCACCGCCGAGACCTTCGGCAACTCGATCCTGGCGCAGTTCGCGATCAAGCCGCGCCACGTGCGCCGGCCGTTCATCGACACGCGCCGACAAGGCGCACCAGGTGGTGCGCGAGATCAACCACACCGCCGAGCACGAGGGCAGGCAGCCGATCGTCTTCATCACCCTGGTCAACACGGAGATCCTGCGCGATCGTCAAGGAGCGGCTGCAAGGGCCTGGTGCTGGACATGTTCAGCACCTTCATCGAGCCGCTCGAGGCCGAGTTCGGCATCACGTCGAACCACCGCATCGGCCGCTTCTCCGACGTCTGCGAAGAGCCAGGAGTACAACGACCGCATCGAGGCGATCAACTTCGCGCTCGCCCACGACGACGGCCAGTCGGCGCAGAACCTCGGCGAGGCCGACGTGATCCTGGTCGGCGTCAGCCGCAGCGGCAAGACGCCGACCTCGCTCTACCTGGCGATGCAGCACGGCATCAAGGCCGCCAACTACCCGCTGATCCCCGAGGACTTCGAGCGCGGCCAGCTGCCGTCGTCGCTGGCGCCGTTCAAGCGCCAAGTGCTTCGGCCTGACGATCGACCCCGAGCGGCTCGCGCAGATCCGCAACGAGCGCCGGCCCGAACAGCAAGTACGCGTCGCTCGAGAACTGCCGCTACGAGGTGCGCGAGGCCGAGACGATGATGCGGCGCGAAGGCATCGCCTGGCTGTCGTCGACGCACAAGTCGATCGAGGAGATCGCGACGACGATCCTGCGCGACTCCGGCCGGATCGGCTGACGTACTGACCGAGCGCCGCCCTGGGCGCTTTGCGTCAGCGCTTGCGCGCGAGCGATCAGCCCGTCGCCGATCGGCAGCAGCGACAGGTCGATGCGCTCGTCGGCGTGCAGCTTGGCGTTGAGCCGCTGCAGCGCGACGGTGTCGGCGTCGCTCGCCGGGTGCGCGACCTGCCGCTCCACGAGCGTGTTGTCGATCGCGATCAGGCCGCCGGCGCGCAGCAGCTGCAGGCAGCGCTCGTGGTAGGCGTCGTAGCCGGTCTTGTCGGCGTCGATGAAGGCGAAGTCGAACTGCCCCGCTGCGCCGGCGGCGAGCCGGCATCGAGCGTCTCGCGCGCCGGTGCCAGGCGAAGCTCGATCTTGTCCGCGACTCCGGCGCGCTCCCAGAACGGACGGCCGACCGCGCGTGTACTCGTCGCTGACGTCGCAGGCGAGCAGCCGCCCGTCGTCGGGCAGCGCGAGCGCCACCGGTCAGCGCGCTGTAGCCGGTGAAGACGCCGACCTCGATCGCGCGACGCGCGCCGAGCAGCTTGACCAGCAGGGCCATGAACTGCCCCTGCTCGGGCGAGTATCTGCATGACCGCGTGCGGGATGCGACGCGGTCGCCTCGCGCAGCGCGCGCTGCTCCGGATGCTCGCGGATCGACTGGTCGATCAGGTAGCGGTACAGCGCGTCGTCGACCTGAAGCGTGCGACGTGCCATCTGAGTCCCTCCCCACCCAGTAGTCGACGCGCGTCGGCGAGCTGCGTCAGGTGGCGCATCCCGCCGCCGAAGGCACCCACCTTGCCCGAGTCCGGGTACTCGCAGATCTCCACCGGCATCATCGTGCTGACCGAGAGATAGGCCAGCTCCTCGCTCGAGTCGTTGACGATCTGGTGCGCCGTCTCCGGCCCGCCCGTCGGGCAGCAGATCACCGTCGCCGGCGCGGAGCTTGCGCGTCTCGTTTCCAGTAGCGCAGCGTGCCCGTGCCACGGACGATGAAGAACATCTCCTCCCTTCGCCACGGTGGCTGTGGAACAGGCACGAGCGCTTGCCGGGCGGGAACCACGTCGTACGAATAGCCGAGGCTCTTCGCGCCGAGCGGCGGCGCGATGCGGGCGCAGCGGCTTTCGAAGCTGTTTCCCTGGACGAAGTGCTCGAGCTCCAGGTCCTCGATGGTTGACGACTTTCGTGTCGATGGCGCGCATGGTTCGAGTGCCTTGCCGGTGATGGCGACGGTGGCGACCGTCGGCGCGATCTCGCGCCCGCCGCGGCGCTCACTCCGCCCGCAGCGCGAGCGCGCTCACGGCTGCCCTGGACCGACGAGCTCCGCGAACCGCACCAGGTCGACGTTGCCGCCGCTGATCAGGATGCCGACGCGCTTGCCGGCGAGCTCGGCGCGCCGATCCGTCGCGCGCGCCGCGAAGCCGAGCGCAGCCGGTCGGCTCGACGATCATCTTCATGCCGCTCGGCGAAGAAGCGCATCGCCTCGACGAGCTCGGCGTCGCTCGCGGTGAAGACGTCGGCGACGCTCGCGGCGGATGATCGGGAACGTGTGCTCGCCGAGATGCAGCGTCTGCGCGCCGTCGGCGATCGTGCGCGGCGTCTCGATGGTCACGATGCGCGCCGCGTGCGAAACGACTGCTGGCCGTCGTTGCCGGCCTCGGGCTCGACGCCGTAGACCTTGCACGCGCGGCGCCAGCGCGCGCGCCGCGAGCGCCGAGCCGGCGAGCAGGCCGCCGCCGCCGAGGCAGACGAACAGCGCGTCGAGCGCGCCGACCTCCTCGATCAGCTCCTTGGCCGCGGTGCCCTGGCCGGCGATGACGTCCGGGATGGTCGTAGGGCGGGATGAGCGTCATGCCGCGCTCGCTCGCGCGAGGCTTCTGCCGATCGCCTCGCGATCCTCGCGGTAGCGGTCGTAGACGACGACCTCGGCGCCGTAGCCGCGTCGTCGCCGCGACCTTGGCGGCCGGCGCGTCGTGCGGCATGACGATCACCGCCGGCATGCCGAGCAGCGTGCGCCGCGAGCGCGATCGCCTGCGCGTGGTTGCCCGACGAGAACGCGACGACGCCCGGCGCGGCGCTGCGCGCTCGTCGAAGCGCGCCAGCGCGTTGTAGGCGCCGCGGAACTTGAACGCGCCCATGCGCTGGAAGTTCTCGCACTTGAAGAAGAGCCGCGCGCCGAGCTCGGCGTCGGCGGTCGCGCGAGGTGAGGACGGGCGTGCGGTGGGCGTGGCCGTCGATCCGCGCCGCCGCGGCGACGACGTCGTCGTAGGTCGGCAGCGCGAGCGTCATCCTGCCCCGGCCGAGGCGAGACGCGTGAAGTCACGTGCGTTGCATGGTCGGCCTGCTCGTCATGGATGCGGCGAAGCGCCCGCGGTGGCGCGCGCGCTTCGCACAGTGTCGTACAGGCAGATCGCGGCCGCAGCGGCGACGTTGAGCGATTCGCCGCCGCCCGGCTGCGGGATGGCGAGCAGCGCCCGGCAGCGCCGCGCGACGCTCGTCCGGCGACGCCCCGCCCTTCGTGGCCGAACACCCAGGCGCACGGCCACGGCAGCGCGACTGTCGCCGAGGCGGCTGCCCGGCGTGCGAGCTGGTGCCGAACAGCGGCAACGTCGAGCGCCGCCGAGCGCCTCGTGCCGGCGGCGCCTTCGATCAGGCGCAGGCCGAAATGCGCGCCCATGCCGGCGCGAGCGACCTTGGGCGACCAGAGCGCCGCCGTGCCGGCGAGCGCGATCACCTGGGTGAAGCCGAAGGCCGCGGCGCTGCGCAGCACGCCGCCGACGTTGCCCGGGTCCTGGATGCGGTCGAGGACGACGTCGGCGCGCGCCGCGTCGATCGCCGGCGACGCTCGGGCGTCGGCACGAGAAAGGCGATCGGCGCCGGCGAGTCGAGCGTGCCGAGCGGTCGCGAGCGTCGCCGCGCGGACGATCGCCACCGCGGCCGGCCGCCTCGGCCAGCCGCGCAGGCGAGGCTCGCCCCAGCGCCGTCTCGCTGACGATCGCCTGCAGCACCGGCGCGCTGCGGCGCGCGCCAGCCAGGCGCTGGCAGAGGTGCTCGCCCTCGAGGAGGACGACGCCGAGCGTCGGTACGACGCGCCGTCGCCGGCGAGCTTGCGCAGCCGTGCGAGCAGCGGGTTGCGCGCGCGAGGTGATCTGCGTGACCGTTGGCCACGGCCGCCTCAGAACAGCGCGGATCGATGACGCCGCGGACCGGCGCGAAGCTGCGCCGGTGGTGCGGACACGCGCCGTGCTCGCGCAGCGCGCTCAGGTGCTCGGGCGTCGAGTAGCCCTTGTGGCTGTCGAAGCCGTACTGCGGATGCTCCTCGTGCAGCTGCAGGCAGAGCCGGTCGCGGTGCACCTTGGCGAGGATCGACGCGGCCGAGATCGCGCGCACCTCGGCGTCGCCGCCGACGACGGTGCGCACCGGCATCGCCAGCTCGGCCGCTGGTTGCCGTCGACGAGCACGATGCTGCGGCTGCTGCGCGCAGCCCCTCGACCGCGCGCCGCATCGCCAGCAGCGCCGCGCGCAGGATGTTGAGCGGTGTCGATCTCCGTCGACGCTCGCCGCGGCGACGCTGCAGCACAGCGCGCTTGCGCGGATCTCGTCGATCGAGCCGCTCGCGCTCCTCGGCGTCGAGCAGCTTCGAGTCGTTCAGGCCGCGGATCGTCCGCCTGCTCGTCGAGGATCACCGCGGCGGCGACCACCGGCCCGGCGAGCGGGCCGCGGCCGACCTCGTCGACGCCGGCCATCAGCCCGGCGACGTCGACGATGCCGCGCAGCTTGGCGGCGCGAAGAAGGTCTCGGCGTGCATCGGCATCAGCGTCGAGGACGGCTTCGATCGCATCGGTGGCGAGCGCGCGCGGTGTCGCGCCGCAGCGCGCGGTGCACGCCTCGAAGCGACGCCGCAGCGACTCGCACGCGCGCCGGATCGTCGAGCCACGTGAAGGCCGCGCGCGGCGATCTTCGCCGGCGTCGCGTCGCCCTGCAGCAGCTCGGGCACGGCGAAGTCGCGCAGCAGGATGTTGGGCAGCGCGACCCACGGCTGGTAGTGCATGCGCTTGCATCATCTGCCAGCTCAGCGCGTGCATCGCGTAGGCGACGACCATCGGCCGCTTGAACAGCGCCGCCTCGAGCGTCGCCGTGCCGCTGGCGACGAGGGCGACGTCGCAGGCGGCGAGCGCCTCGTGCGAGCGGCCGTCGAGCAGCGTCGATCGGCACGTCGGGCGCGTGCTGCGTGCGCAGCGGCTCGATCAGCGTCGCGCAGCCCGGCGACCACCGGCAGCGACGAAGCGCAGCGCCGGGCCGCGCGCGCTGCATCTCGCGCGGCGGCGCCGAAGCAGGCGCGGCGCGATGTACTGGATCTCCGAGCGCGCGGCTGCCCGGCAGCAGCGCGACCAGCGTCTCGTCGTCGCCGATGCCGAGCGCGGCGCGCGCCGCGGCGCGCGGCGGCTCGAGCGGGATCGCGCTCGGCCAGCGGATGGCCGACGTAGACCGCGTTGATGCCGTGCTTGGCGTAGATCTCGGGCTCGAACGGGAAGATGCACAGCACGAGGTCGGCGGCGCGGCTGATCTTCTCGATGCGCTTGCCGCGCCAGGCCCAGATCGACGGGCTGACGAAGTGGATCGTCTTGACGCCCGCGCGCTTGCAGCTTGCGCCTCGAGGTCGAGGTTGAAGTCGGGCGCGTCGACGCCGATGAAGGCGTCGGGCTTGTCGCGCAGCAGCCGCTCGGCCAGCTGGTTGCGGATGCCGACGATCTCGCGGTAGTGGCGCAGCACCTCGACGTAGCCGCGCACCGCCAGCTTGTCGTGCGGCCACCAGGCCTCGAAGCCCGTGCTCGGCCATCTGCGGGCCGCCGATGCCGTCGGCCGACAGCTGCGGCCAGCGCGCGCGCAGGCCGCCGAGCAGCAGGCCGGCGAGCAGGTCGCCCGAGGCCTCGCCCGCGACCATCGCGAAGCGCGGAGCTCGGGATCATCGACGCCGGATCGAGCTCAGCGGGCGATGCCGCGCGTCGCGCGCGGCGAGGAAGTCGCTCATCAGCGCGACGTCGGCCGCGGCCTCGGGCGTCGCTCGCGGCCAGCGCGGCGATCGCCGGCGCGCGCCTCGTCGAGCGTCAGCCCTCGCGGTACAGCAGCTGGTGCATCTGCTTGACCGCGGCGATGCGCTCGGCCGAGAAGCCGCGCCGGCGCAGGCCCTCGACGTTGAAGCCGCGCACCGCGAGCGGGTTGCCGTCGACCATCATGAACGGCGGCACGTCCTGCGAGACGTGGCTCGGCGAAGCCGATCATCGCGTGCGCGCCGATCTTGCACGAACTGGTGCACGCCGCGTCAGGCCGCCGACGATCGACCCAGTCGCCGAGCTGCACGTGGCCGGCCAGCGTCGGCGTTGTTGGCGATGATCGGTCTGGTTGCCGACGCTGGCAGTCGTGCGCGATGTGCACGTAGGCCATGATCCAGTTGTCGTCGCCGATGCGCGGTCGACGCCGGCGTCCTGCACCGTGCCGATGTTGAAGCGTGCAGAACTCGCGGATCGTGTTGCGGTCGCCGATCTCGAGCCGCGGTCGGCTCGCCGGCGTACTTCTTGTCCTGCGGCGCGCGCCGATCGAGCTGAACTGGAAGATGCGGTTGTCGCGGCCGATCGTCGTGCGGCCCTCGATCACGCAGTGCGGCGCCGATCGTCGTGCCGGCGCCGATGCGCACGTGCGCGCGCGACGATGCTGTAGGCGCCGACGCTCGACGTCGTCGGCGAGCTCGGCGCCGGGCTCGACGATCGCGGTCGGGTGGATCGTCGCCATCGGCGCGCTCGCTCAGTCGACGCGTGCGCATCGTGCACATCAGCTCGGCTTCGACCGCGATCTCGCCGTCGACGCTGGCGCGCGCCGTGAACTTGAAGATGCCGGCCTTCATGCGCTCGAGCGTGACGTCGAGGATCAGCTGGTCGCCGGGCTCGACCGGCCGCTTGAAGCGCGCGCCGTCGATGCCGGCGAAGTAGTAGACCGGTCTTGTCGTCGGGCTGCGCGCCGACGGCGTCGAACGACGAGCAGCGCCGCGGCCTGCGCCAGCGCCTCGAGCATCATCACGCCGGGCATCACCGGCCGGTGCGGGAAGTGGCCGATGAAGTACGGCTCGTTGATCGGTGACGTTCTTCAGCGCCTTGATGCGCTTGCCGTGCTCGAGCTCGAGCACGCGGTCGACCATCAGGAACGGATAGCGGTGCGGCAGCCGCTTCAGGATCTCGTGGATGTCCATCGTCATGGCGACTTCTTCTCCAGCGCCCGCACGCCGCTCGCGCAGCGCGTGCAGGTTGCGCAGCGTGGCCGCGTTCTTCTCCCAGGACGCATTGTCGTCGAACGGGAACGACGCCGCTGTAGACGCCCGGCTTGGCGATCGAGCGCGTGACCACGGGTCGCGCCGACGATGATGCACGTGGTCGGCGATCGTCACGTGGCCGATGATCGCCGGCGCCGCCGCCGATCATGCAGTGCGCGCCGATCGTCGCGCTGCCGGCGATGCCGACGCAGCCGGCGATCGCGGTGTGCGCGCCGATCGCGCACGTTGTGGCCGATCTGGACCAGGTTGTCGAGCTTGACGCCGTCGCTCGATCACGGTGTCGCCGAGCGCGCCGCGGTCGATGCAGGTGTTGGCGCCGATCTCGACGTCGTCGCCGATGCGCACGCGCGCCGAGCTGCTCGATCTTCTCCCAGCGGCCCGCGGTCGGCGCGAAGCCGAAGCCGTCGGCGCCGATCACCGCGCCCGCAGTGCACGATGCCGCGCTCGCCGATGCGTCGTCGCCGAGCACGACGCTGACGCGCGGCCGAGCCGGGTGCCGGCGCCGATGCTGGCAGCCGGCGCCGACGACGCGTGCGCGCCGATCGATCGCGCCGTCGCCGATCGCGGCGCCGCGCCTCGACGACGGCGAACGGCGCCGATCGACGACGTCGGCGCCGACGCGCGCGCCGGGTCGACGACCGCGCTCGGATGGATGCCGCGCGGCGCAGCGGCCGCGCTGCGCGCCGCCCACCACTGGGTCAGCCGCGCGAAGTAGAGGTACGGGTCGGGCGTGACGATCGCCGCGCCGCGCGCCAGCGCCGCGTCGCGCAACGCCGGCGCGACGATCACGCAGCCGGCGCTGCGATGCGCGCAGCTGCTGCGCGTAGCGCGGATTGGCGAGGAAGGCGATGCGTCGCCGGCGCCGGCCGACTCGAGCGGCTCGATCGACGCGATGCGCAGCGCCGGATCGCCGATCAGTTCGCCGCCGAGCCGCCGCGGCGATGTCGCGCAGCGCGACGTCGCCATCGGCGAGCCGGTCACTTGCCGCCCTGGGCGTTGAGCGCCTTGATCACCTTGTCGGTGATGTCGACCTTCGGGCTCGCAGAACACCGCTTCCTGCAGGATCAGGTCGTACTTCTCGGTCTCGAAGATCTGCTTGATGACCCGGTTGGCGCGCTCGACGACGGCGGCGAGCTCCTCGTTCTTGCGCTGGCTCAGGTCTTCCTGGAACTCGCGGCGCTTGCGCTGCAGCTCGCGGTCCTGGTCGACCAGCTCGCGCTGGCGGCGCGTGCGCTCGGCCTCGGCCAGCGTCGGCGCGTCCTTGTCGAGCTTGTCGGCCGGCCGCCTTCAGGCGGCTCGCCAGGTCGTCGAGTTCCTTCTCGCGCTTGCAGAACTCGGCCTCGAGCTTGGCCTGCGCTGCCTTGGCGGGCACGGCGTCGCGCAGCACGCGGTCGCTGTTGACGTAGCCGATCTTCAGTTCCTGCGCCTGAGCAGCCGCCGCCGCAGCCGCGCAGCAGCGCCGCGGCGAGCAGCGATTTCACGAGTGGAGGTTCATTCATCAGAAGGCGGTCCCGATCTGAAACTGAAGTCGCTGGATTCTATCGTCCGGCTGCTTGCGGATCGGCGTGCCGTAGCTGAGCTTCAGCGGACCCACCGGCGAGATCCAGCTGACGGCCGACGCCGGCCGACGCGCGCAGGCTGTCGAGCGCTGATCTTCTCGTTCTCGCCCCAGACGTTGCCGGCGTCGACGTAGAGCGAAGATGCGCAGCGTCCGGTCGTCGCTGGCGCCCGGCACCGGCAGGTAGAGCTCGCTGTTGAGGTTGAAGCGCCGGTTGCCGCCGATGAAGGCGCCGGTCACGTCGACCGGGCCGAGCGAGCCCTGGTCGAAGCCGCGCACCGTGCCCAGGCCGCCGCCGTAGAAGTTCTTGAAGATCGGGTACGGCCGGCCGCCCAGGCCCTTGCCGTAGCCGATCTCGGCGTTGACGCCGAAGGTGAACGCGCGCGTGATCGGGAAGTACTGCTGGCCCTGCAGGTTGGCGCGCAAGTACTGCGCGTCGCCGAGCGGCGCGCTAGTCGAGGTTGACGCGCATGTAGCGGCCGGCGGTCGGCACCAGCGCGCTGTCGCGGTTGTCGCGCGTCCAGCCGATGCGTCAGCGGCACCGAGCTGCTCGTCTGCGCCGAACTGCTCGCGGTAGTTGAAGTAGCTGTTCGGCAGGCTGCGTCGCGCGCTGATCTCGGTGCGCTCGGCGCCGATGCCGAAGAACACCGTGTCGTACTCGCTGAACGGCACGCCGAAGCGGATCGACGCGCCCGGCGTCACGAGCTCGTACTCCTCGCCCTGGCTGTTGATCGGCTGGCTGCGTGCGGTAGTAGAGGTCGAACGCGCGCGAGATGCCGTCGATCGTGAAGTACGGGTCGACCGTGCTCGAGCACGAGCGTGCGGTGTGAACTTGCTGGTGTTGATCTCGATGCCCGAGGTAGTTGCCCGAGCCGAAGACGTTCTCCTGCTTGATCGACGCCGTCGAGCGACAGCTTGTCGGCCGATCGAGAAGCCGGCGCCGAGCGAGCAGGTTGCCGGTGGGCTTCTCCTTGATCGTGATCGTCAGGTCGACCTGGTCCGGCGTGCCCGGCACCTCGTTGGTGTCGACGCTGACCTCGCTGAAGTAGCCGAGCCGGTCGACCCGGTCGCGCGACAGCTTGATCTTGCGGCCGTCGTACCACGACGACTCGAACTGGCGGAACTCGCGCCGCATCACCTCGTCGCGCGTGCGCGTGTTGCCGGCGACGTTGATGCGCCGCACGTAGACGCGGCGCTGCGGCTCGGCGACCAGCGTGACCGACCACCTGGCCGTTGGCGCGGTCGATCTCGGGCCGCGCGTCGACCTGCGCGAACGCGTAGCCGAAGGTGCCGAAGCGGTCGACGAAGGCGCGTGGTCGTCTCGGCCACCGCCTCGGCGCGGTAGGGCTCGCCGGGCTTGATCGTGACCAGCGTCTTGAAGTCGTCTTCCTTGCCGAGGTAGTCGCCCTCGAGCTTGACCGCCGGTGACGGTGTAGGGCTGGCCTTCCTTGACGTTGATCGGTGATCGTGATGTCCTGCTTGTCGGGCGAGATCGTCACCTGCGTCGACTCGACCTCGAACTCGAGGTAGCCGCGGTTCAGGTAGTAGGCGCGCAGCGTCTCGAGGTCGGCGTTGAGCTTGGCGCGCGAGTAGCGGTCGTCCTTCAGTGTAGAAGTTGAGCCAGCCGCCGTCGTTGAGCTCGAACAGGCCCTTCAGCGTGCCTTCCGAGAAGGCCTTGTTGCCGACGATCCGGATCTCGCTGATCTTCGACGGCGCGCCCTCGGTGATCGTGAAGGTGACGTTGACGCGGTTGCGCTCCTGCGGCGTGACCGTGGTCACGACCTCGGCGCCGTAGAGGCTGCGCGTCAGGTACTGGCGCTTGAGCTCCTGCTCGGCGCGGTCGGCGAGCGCCTTGTCGAACGGCAGGCCCTCGCCGATGCCGAAGTCCTTCAGCGACTTGATCAGCGCGTCCTTCTCGAACTCCTTCAGGCCGACGAAGTCGATCGTTGGCGATGACCGGGCGCTCCTCGACGATGACGCACGACGACGCCGTTGTCGATGTCGATGCGCACGTCCTTGAAGAGGCCGGTGGCGAACAGCGCGCGCAGCGCGGCGGCGCCCTTCTCGTCGTTGTAGGTGTCGCCGATGCGAAACGGCAGCGACGCGAACACGGTGCCGGCGTCGGTGCGCTGCAGGCCCTCGACGCGGATGTCTTTCAGCACGAACGGCTCGACCGCCCAGGCCGAGCCGACCTGCAATGCGACGGCGAGAGCGGCGGAGACGAGAGCGAGGCGAAGCGGCGCGAGCAGCCGAGGCAGGCGACGACGGGAGATGCGCATGCGGGATCGTGTCATTGCAGGCCCAGCAGGCGGGCCACGTCGTTGTAGAGCGCCAGGGACATCATCATCGAGCATGATGGCAACCCCGCCGCGCTGCAGCCTGTCGAGCCACAGCTCGGAGACCTGACGTCCCGTCACGGCCTCGAAAAGATAATACATCAGGTGTCCGCCATCGAGCACCGGCAGCGGCAGCAGGTTGAGCACGCCGAGGCTCACGCTCACGACGGCGAGAAAGCCGAGGTAGTAGGCGAGGCCGAGGCGCACCGACTGGCCCGCGTAGTCGGCGATCGTCAGCGGGCCGCTCAGGTTCTTGAGCGAGGCCTGGCCGATCAGCATCTTGCCGAGCATCTTCACGCGTCAGCGCCGACATCTGCCAGGTCTGCGTCACGCGCGTCGCCGAGGCCGTCGATCGGCGCCGTAGCGCACCGACACCATCTCGGGCGGCTGCCCGGGAAGACCTCGAGCCGGCCGACCGCGCTTGCCGCCGTCGAGCGACGACCGCCGGCGTGACCACGAGCTCGAGCGCGCTGGCCGCCGCGCTCGATGCGCCAGCTGCATCGGCACCGCGGCGCCGTCTTGCCGCTGCGCGCGGATCGCGCTCGCGCGACCTGCGACGCGTCGACGATCGCGACGGCCGTCGATCGCGAGCACGCGGTCGCCGGCGCGCAGGCCCGCCGCGGCGCCGGCCCTGCCCGGCTTGACCTCGCCGAGCACCGGCTCGCTGCACGGGCTGCCGAGGCCGATCGCGCTGCATCAGCTTGGCGTCGACCTCGCGCGCGCCGAGCGACGTCGAGCGTCGAGCGTGACGCGGCGCTGGCCGCGGCCGTCGCGTGTCGCTCACGCAGCAGCTCGAGGTCGTCGCCGTGCAGCACGGCCTGCGTCACCTGCCAGCGCAGGTCGGTGAGCGAGCGCATGTCGTGCCAGTCGTTGCCGTCGCTCGACGACCGCGCGCGACCCAGTCGCCGGCGCGCAGGCCGGCGCGCTCGGCGACGCTGGCCGCCAGCCGGCGGGCCGAGCACCGCCTTCGGCTCGTCGACGCCGATCCAGTGACGCGCCGCGTAGAGCAGCGACCGCGAGCAGCAGGTTGGCGACCGGGCCGGCGGCGACGATCGCCGCGCGCTGCCAGAGCGGCTGGCGGTTGAAGGCGCGGTCGCGCTCGTCGGGCGCGCACCGGCGCCTTCGCGCTCGTCGAGCATGCGCACGTAGCCGCCGAGCGGCAGCGCGCAGACGACGAACTCGGTGCTGTCGGGCGCGGCTGGCGGCGCCAGAGCACGCGGCCGAAGCCGATCGAGAAGCGCAGCACCTTGACGCCGCAGGCCACCGCGACCCGGTAGTGGCCGTACTCGTGGACGACGATCAGCACGCCGAGCGTGAACAGGAAGGCGAGGACGGTCGTGATCGGCGTCATGCGGTGCCATTCGCGACAGCGCTCAGGAACCGGACCGCGTGCCGCCGCGCCGCGGCATCGAGCGCGAGCAGCGCCTCGAGCGAGTCGGCCGCGCCGCCGGCCGGATCACGGCCTGCGACGCGTGCCGGCGTTGACGCTGTGAATCTGGTCGAAGCGGATGGTTCCGGCGAGGAACGCCGCCACCGCCTCCTCGTTGGCGGCGTTGAGCACCGCGCGTCGCTGCCGCGCGGCGCGCGCAGCGCTCCGCAGGCCAGGCCGAGGCCGGGATAGCGCGCGTGATCGGCGGCCTCGAAGGTGAGCGCGGCGAGCGTCGCCAAGTCGAGCGGCTCGGCGCCCGAGGCGATGCGCTCGGGCCAGCGCCAGGCCGTAGGCGATCGGCACGCGCATGTCGGGCGTGCCGAGCTGCGCGAGCACCGACTGGTCGCGGCAGACGACCATCGAGTGGACGATGCTCTGCGGATGGATCACGACCTCGATCCGCTCGGGCGCGAGGTCGAACAGCCAGTGCGCCTCGATCACCTCGAGCGCCTTGTTCATCATCGTCGCCGAGTCGACCGAGATCTTGCGGCCCATCACCCAGTTCGGATGCGCGCAGGCCTCGTCGGGCGTGACGCTCGCGCAGCGTCGCCGGGTCGCGGTCGCGGAACGGCCCGCCCGAGGCGGTGAGGACGATGCGGTCGATGCGCGCGTTCCAGCGTCGCGCGGTCGTCGGGCAGGCACTGGAAGATCGCCGAGTGCTCGCTGTCGATCGGCAGCAGCGTCGCGCCGCCCTCGCGCACCGCGCGCATGAAGAGCGCGCCGCCGACGACCAGCGCCTCCTTGTTGGCGAGCAGCAGGCGCTTGCCGGCGCGCGCCGCGGCCAGGCACGGCGCGAGCCCGGCGGCGCCGACGATCGCCGCCATCACCGTGTCGACGTCGGGATGCGCGGCGAGCTCGCACAGCGCGCCGCGCGCCGCGCATGCACCTCGGTCGCGCATGCCGGCGCTCGCGCAGGCGCTCGCGCAGCGTGCGCGCGCCGTCGGCGTCGCGACACGCGGCGTAGCGCGGCTCGAACGCAGGCACTGCGCGAACAGCTCGTCGAGCGCGGCTGCTGCGCGGTCGAGCGCGAACGACCTCGAAGCGGTCCGGATGGCGCGACGATCACGTCGAGCGTGCGCCATGCCGACCGAGCCGGTGGCGCCGAGGATGCAGACGCGCTGCGGCGCGCGTCGACGCTGTGCGGCGTCTCATAGCGGCAGCCAGCGCGAGCGCGATCGGGAACACCGGCAGCAGCGCGTCGATGCGGTCGAGGATGCCGCCGTGGCCGGGCAGCAGCGCGCTGCTGTCCTTGGCGCCGGCGCTGCGCTTGACCAGCGACTCGAACAGGTCGCCGACGACGCTCATCGCCACCAGGAAGACGACCACCAGCGCGCAGCCGACGTAGCCGACAGCGCGTTGCGATGATCGGTGTAGAAGCTGTCGTCGTAGCCGAGCCTGCGAGCGCGTCGATCGCGAGCCAGGCGACGGCGAGCGAGCAGCGCGCCGACCATGCCGCTCCAGACGCCCTCCCAGCTCTTGCCGGGGCTGATCGCCGGCGCGAGCTTGCGGCTGGCCGAAGCGCGCGGCCGCCGAAATAGGCGAACGATGTCGGCCGCCCAGACGAGACAGAAGATCGAGAGGATGAAGTTGAGGCCGACCGCCTTGGCGTTGGCCAGCGCGAGCCAGGCGGTCCAGAGCGCGACCAGGCCGATCGCCCAAGCGCAGCGCGCGCGGCACGCGCGGCCAGCCGGCGACGCCGCCGCGCAGCACCCAGGCGCCGCCGAGCACCCAGACGCGCGATCGCCGACCCACCAGGCGACGGCGCGGCGCGCTCGTCGTCCAGCCGGCGTAGAGGCGCGCAGCACGCAGGCGCGCCGAGGCCGACGCCGAGCGCGATCGGCGAGCCGCGCCGGCGTCGTTGAGGCGCGCCCATTCCCAGCCGGCGGCGCCGATCGCGACGCAGCGATCAGCAGCGCGAACGGCCACGCCGGCTGCGATCAGCAGCGCCGGCAGCAGCAGGGCCAGCAGCACGACGGCGGTGATGATGCGCTGCTTGAGCATCGCGTCAGCCTCCTGCCGCTCGCGGCGAGCGTCGGCGGCGTCGACACGCGCGCCGAAGCGCCGCTCGCGGCCGCGCGTACTCGGCCAGCGCCGCGTCGAGCTCGGCGCTCGCCGAACTCGGGCCACAGGCAATCGGTGAAGACGAGCTCGGAGTACGCCGCCTGCCAGAGCAGGAAGTTGCTGATGCGCACCTCGCCGCCGGTGCGGATGAAGAGATCGGGATCGGGCGCGTAGCTGAGCGCCATGTAGCGCGTTGAGCCGGCGCCTCGTCGAGCTCGCTCGGCGGCACGCCGGCGGCGCATCGCCTGGCGGCAGGCCTGGACGATGTCCCAGCGGCCGCCGTAGTTGAAGCGCGACCGACAGCGTGATGCGGGTGTTGTCGCGCGGTGCTGTCCTCGGCCTGCTGCCAGGCCGGCGCGCAGCTTGTCGGAGACCTGCGCTGCGGTCGCCGACGATGCGGATGCGCACGCCGTCGCCGGCGAGCTTGGCGAGGTACTTCGAGACCGCCACCAGCACCAGGCCCATCAGGCCCGAGACCTCCTCGGTCGGCCGCTTCCAGTTCTCCGACGAGAACGCGAACACGGTGAGGTACTCGATGCCGCGGTCGGCGCAGGCGCAGCACCGTGCGCACCAGCGCATCGACGCCCTGCTTGTGGCCGAAGAAGCGCGGCATGTAGCGCTCTTGGCCCAGCGGCCGTTGCCGTCCATGACGATCGCCACGTGGCGCGGCACGGCGCGGGAGCTGCGCGACGTCACGGTGCGCTCGCGGCAGGTCGGCGAGGCGAGTGGTCCATCAGACGGCCAGGATCTCGGCTTCCTTGGCCGAGGTCAGCCGGTCGATCTCGGCGATCGTGCGGTCGGTGAGCTTCTGCAGCTCGTCGAGCGAGCGGCGCTCCTCGTCCTCGGTGATCTCCTTGTCCTTGAGCAGCTTCTTGGCGTGCTCGTTGGCGTCGCGGCGGAGGTTGCGCACCGCGATCTTCGCCTCCTCGCCGGCGTGGCGGACGACCTTGGTCAGCTCCTTGCGGCGCTCCTCGGTGAGCGCCGGCATCGGCACGCGCAGCAGGTCGCCCTGCGCCGCCGGGTTGAGGCCGAGGTCGGACTCGCGGATCGCCTTCTCGATCTTCGCGCCCATGCCCTTCTCCCACGGCTGCACGCTGATCGTGCGCGCGTCGAGCAGGGTGACGTTGGCCACCTGGCTGATCGGCACCGTGCGAGCCGTAGTAGTCGACATGCACCTGGTCGAGGATGCCGGGTGGGCGCGGCCGGTGCGGATCTTCTGCAGCTCGTTCTTGAACGCCTCGACCGAGCTGGGCCATCTTCTGCTCGGCGGTCTTCTTGATGTCTGCGATCGTCATCGCTGCGACCTCGCGTCAGTCCTCACACGTGGACGAGCGTGCCCTCGTCCTCGCCCTGCACCACGCGCTTGAGCGCGCCCGGCTTGAAGATGCTGAACACGCGTGATCGGCAGCTTCTGGTCGCGGCACAGCGCGAACGCGGTGGCGTCCAGCACCTGCAGGTTCTTGATGATCGCCTCGTCGAAGCTGATCCGCGTGTAGCGCGTCGCGCTCGGGTCCTTCTTCGGGTCGGCGCTGTAGACGCCGTCGACCTTGGTCGCCTTGAGCACGATCTGCGCGCCGATCTCGGCGCCGCGCAGCGCCGCCGCGGTGTCGGTGGTGAAGAACGGGTTGCCGGTGCCGGCGGCGAAGATCACGACCTTGCCTTCCTCGAGGTACTGCAGCGCCTTGCGGCCGGACGTAGGGCTCGACCACCTGCTCGATCGCCGATCGCCGACATCACGCGCGCGGTGATGCCTTCCTGGCGCATCGTGTCGGCCAGCGCCGAGCGCGTTCATCACGGTGGCGAGCATGCCCATGTAGTCGGCGGTGGCGCGGTCCATGCCGACCGAGCCGCCGGCGACGCCGCGGAAGATGTTGCCGCCGCCGATGACCACCGCCACCTCGCAGCCGAGCTGCGTCACTTCCTGCACCTCGCGGACGATGCGCACGATCGTCGCGCGGTTGATGCCGTAGGCGTCGTCGCCCATCAGGGCTTCGCCGGAAAGCTTGAGCAGGATGCGCTTGTACGCGGCCATGCGGTCGACTCCTGTCGTCGTGTCTTCGGTCGGCTGAAGTCTAGCCGGCGGCCGCTCGCGTCCGCTGCACGTACGCTCAGGCGCCCTTGGCCGCGGCGACCTGCGCCGCCACCTCGGCGGCGAAGTCGTCGGTCTTCTTCTCGATGCCCTCGCCGACGACGTAGAGCGTGAAGCGCCTTGACCGTGGTCGCCTTGCTCCTTGAGCATCTGCTCGACGGTCTGCTTGTCGTTCTTCGACGAAGGCCTGGTTGTAGCAGGCTGACTTCCTTCAGGTACTTCGCGACCGAGCCCTCGATCGCGCTTGGCGACGATCTCGGCGACTGCACCGGCTTGCCCTCGGCCTCGGCCTTCTCGGCGTCCTCGGCGGCGCTGCAGCGTCGCGATCGGCGCTCGGTCTCGATCAGCGTCGGCGGCGACGTCGGCCGGTGCGACAGCGCCACCGGCTTCATCGCCGCGACGTGCATCGCGACGTCCTTGGCCGCGACCTCGTCGCCCTCGTACTCGACCAGCACGCCGATGCGCGTGCCGTGCAGGTAGCTGGCGAGCTTGCCGCCGCCGGCGTAGCGCTTGAAGCGGCGGATCGACATGTTCTCGCCGATCTTGCCGATCAGGCCCTTGCGCACGTCCTCGACCGTCGGGCCGAAGCCGTCCTGGCTGAGCGGCAGCGCCGACAGCGCCGCGACGTCGGCCGGCGTTCTGCTCGGCGACCAGCGCCGGCGCAGCGCTTGCGCGAAGGCCGAGGAACGCGTCGTTCTTGGTGACGAAGTCGGTCTCGCAGTTGACCTCGACCAGCGCGCCGGTCGTGCCGTCGACCGACGGCCGCGACCACGCCTTCGGCGGTGATCCGCGACGCGGCCTTGCCGGCCTTGCTGCCGAGCTTGACGCGCAGCAGCTCCTCGGCGCTTGTCCATGTCGCCGTCGGCCTCGGTCGAGCGCCTTCTTGCACTCCATCATCGGCGCGTCGGTCTTGGCGCGCAGCTCGCCGACCATGCTTGCGGTGATTGCCGCCATCTCGTTACTCCGTTCACTCGGCGGCCGCGCTGCGGCGCGGCCGGCGCTGATTCGGTTGTGAAAAAGGGGCTGAAGCAGCCCCTGGTCGCGCTCGCCGCGCGGCGAGCGCAGAGCGCGATCAGACCGCGGCTTCGTCGACTTCGACGAACTCGTCGCCGCCGGCGGCGCCGACTGGACCACGTCGTTGGCGGCGTTGGCCTTGCCCTCGAGCACCGCGTCGGCCACCGCCGCGGCGTACAGCGCGACCGCCTTGGACGAGTCGTCGTTGCCGGGGATCACGTAGTCGATGCCGATCGGCGAGTGGTTGGAGTCGACCACGCCGATGATCGGAATGCCGAGCTTCTTCGCCTCGGCGACGGCGATCTTGTGGTAGCCGACGTCGATCACGAACATCGCGTCGGGCAGCGCGTTCATGTCCTGGATGCCGCCGATGTCCTTCTCGAGCTTGGCCAGCTCGCGCTGGAACATCAGCGCTTCCTTCTTGATCCGGATCTCGGTGCCGGCCTCGATCTGCGCCTTCATGTCCTTCAGGCGCTTGAGCGAGCCCTTGACGGTCTTGAAGTTGGTCAGCATGCCGCCGAGCCAGCGCTGGTCGACGTAGGGCATGCCGGCAGCGCTTGGCTTCCTGCGCGATCACCTCGCGCGCCTGGCGCTTGGTGCCGATCATCAGGATCGTGCCGCGGCTGCGCGGCCAGCTGGCGGACGAACTTCATCGCGTCCTCGAAGAGCGGCTGCGTCTTCTCGAGGTTGATGATGTGGATCTTGTTGCGATGGCCGTAGATGTACGGGGCCATCTTGGGGTTCCAGAAGCGGGTCTGGTGTCCGAAATGGACGCCGGCTTCCAGCATTTCACGCATCGTGATCGTCATCGAGTATCCAAAGGTTGGTTCTAGAATCCGGCTCGAATCGCGATGCGGACGGCCTGTTCGAGATCGACATCGCGCTTCGCAACACCTTGAATGAGCCGGTTCGCGAGTCTTGGCTTCGACGCGGCGACTGCCTCGCCGGACCGATGGATCCGGCCGCTCGTCCGCCCGAGGCAAAGCACGCGATTGTAGCACTCGCGATGCGCCGCCGACCTGACTGACGCCCGCGCGACGGCGTGCGGCGCCGGCCGGCGCCGCCGCGCCGGATCGAGCAGCTCGATCGCCGCGGCCGAGCGCCGCGCCTGCGCGCACGCCTTCATCGCGACCGACTTCGACGCGGCGCGCGCCGCCGCCGCGGCCGCCGACCGGGCGATCGCCGCCGGCGCGACCCGGGCCCGCTCGCCGGCCTGGCGGTCTCGATCAAGGACCTGTTCGACGTCGCCGGCGAGCCGACCGCGCGCCGGCTCGATCGTCCTGCGCCGACGCCGCCCGGCCGCGCCGACGCGCCCGCCGTCGCCCGCCTGCGCCGCGGCCGGCGCCGCGCTCGATCGGCCGCACCAACATGTCGCGAGTTCGCGTTCTCCGGCGTCGGCATCAATCCGCACCACGGCACGCCGGCCAACCCGGCGACCGCTCGGCCTCGACCCGACGCCGCGCATCCCCGGCGGCTCGACCTCCGGCGGCGCGGTCGTCGGTCGCCGCCGGCGCGGCCTGGGCCGCGCTCGGCTCCGACACCGGCGGCTCGATCCGCATCCCGGCGGCGCTGCAGGGCATCGTCGGCTTCAAGAGCACGGCGCGGCTGGTGCCGATCGACGGCGCGGTGCCGCTGTCGACCGACGCTCGACACGGTCTCGCGCGATGACGCGCTCGGTGCGCGACGCGGTCGCTGCTGCACGAGGTGCTCGCCGACCGGCGCGGTCGCGCTCGCCGCGTCGGCCGCTGCGCGCGCTGCGCGCTTCGCCGTGCCGACGAACGCTCGTGCTCGACGGCCTCGATCCGACCGTGGCCGCGCGCCTTCGAGCGCGCGCCTGCGGCGCTCGCGCGCCGCCGGCGCGCGGATCGACGACGATCGCCCTGCCGCCGCTCGGCCGAGATCGCGTCGATCAACGCCAGCGGCGGCTTCGCGGCGGCCGAGAGCTGGGCCTGGCACCGCGCGCTGGCTCGGCCGAGCGCGGCGCCGACTACGACCCGCGCGTCGCGCTGCGCATCCGGCGCGGCGAGACGATGAGCGCCGCCGACTACATCGACCTGCTCGCACGCGCGGCGCGACTGGATCGCGCGCATGGACAGCGGCGCTCGCAGGCCTTCGACGCCCTGCTCTCGCCCGACCGTGCCGATCGTCGCGCCGCCGATCGCGCCGCTGCGTCGCCGAGCGACGAGGCCTTCTTCGCCGCCAACGGCCTGCTGCTGCGCAACCCGTCGATCGTCAACCTGCTCGACGGCTGCGCCCTCAGCGCTGCCCTGCCACGCGCGACGGCGAGCTGCCGGTCGGCCTGATGGTCTGGCAGCGGCGCATGGCGCGACGACGCGGTCCTCGACGCGGCGCTCGCGATCGAGGCCGCGCTCGCCGGCGCGCACCGTCGCGCGACGCGCGCTGACATGCGCGTCGCCGTCATCGGCGCCGGCGTGATCGGCGTGACGACGGCGTACGAGCTCGCGCGTCGACGGCCACGAGGTCACCGTGTTCGAGCGCCGCGGCACGCGTCGCCGCCGAGACGCAGCTTCGCCAACGCCGGCGCTGGTCGCGCCCGGCTACGTCTCGCCCTGGGCGGCGCCGGGCATGCCGGCGCAAGGTGCTGCGCCATCTCTTCGCCGAGCACGCGCCGGTGCGCATCGCGCGGCCGGCTCGACCGCGCGACGCTCGGCTGGGCTGTGGCGCTGGTGGCGCGCCTGCCGGCCGGCGACCTACCGCGCCAACCGCGCGCGCATGCAGCGCCTCGCGCACTTCAGCCGCGACCGGCTGCACGCAGCTGACGCAGCGCCTGCATCTCGACTTCGAGCGCGCGCGAGGGCTTCCTCGTCCTGCTGCGCACGCGCGCGACGACCTGGCGCTGGCCGAGCCGGGCGTGCGCGCCTGGCCGAGCTCGGCGTCGCGCCGCAGCTGCTCGACGCCGCCGGCTGCCGCGCGATCGAGCCCGGGCTCAATCCGAGACCGCCGCTGCACGCCGGCATCTATTCGAAGGACGACGAGGTCGGCAACTGCCGCCAGTTCACGCACCTGCTGCGCAAGGAGGCCGAGCGCGCCGGCGCGTCGCTTCCGCTTCAACGCCGACGTCGAGCGCGATCGTCGCCGGCGCGCAGCCGCAGCTGCGTCGCTGCAGCGCCGCACGACGCCCGCGACGAGGCGCTGCGCGCTCGCGACGCCGACGCGAGCGGCTGGTCGGCGACCGCAGCCCGAGGCCGGCGAGACGAGCGAGCCGAGCTTCGATGCGGTCGTCGTCTGCGCCGCGCTCGGCTCGCGCGCCGCTGCTGCGGCCGCTCGGCGTGCGCCTGCCGCTGCACGCCGGTCTACGGCTACTCGGTGACCGCGCCGCTGCGCCACGACGAGCGCATCTGCACCTCGAGCCGCGCGCGGCGCTGATGGACGAGCGCTACAAGGTCGCGATCAGCCGCCTCGGCCAGCGCGTCCGCGTCGCCGGCAGCGCCGAGATCGGCGGCGACGCCCGAGCGGCAGAACGAGCGCGCGCCAGCGACGCTCGACAAGGTGCTCGACGACTGGTTCCCGGGCGTCACGCGGCGCAGCGCAGGCGCAGCGCTGGAAAGGCGCGCGGCCGATGCTGCCCGACGGGCCGCCGGTGCTCGGCGCGAGCGGCGCCGAAGGCGTGTGGCTCAATCTCGGCCACGGCGGCAGCGGCTGGGCGCTCGCCTGCGGCTCGGCGCGGCTGGTCGCCGACGCGGTCGCCGGCCGCAAGACGCCGATCGACATCGACGGGCTCGGCATCGAGCGGCCTGCGGCGCGAGTGAGCGACGATGCGAGCGCGATCGCATCGACGCGCTCAGCCGACGCGTCGCCGCTGCTCGGCGTCGCCGCGACGCGCGCGCGATCGAGGCGCGCAGGCGCTCGCGGCCGTCGCCGCCGCTTCACGCTGATGGCGCGCGCCGGCGACGCGGTCGCCCGGCTGGCGCTGGCGCTCGCGCCGCACGCGCGAGCGCGTGCTCGTCCTCGCCGGGCCGGGCAACAACGGCGGCGACGGCCTCGAGGCGGCGACCCGCCTGCGCGGCTTCGGCAAGCGACGCGACGGTGCGTGCTCGCTCGGCGATCCGCCGCGCGCTGCCCGCCGACGCCGCGCAGGCGCTGCGCGCGCGCCGCGCCGGCCGGCGTGCCGATTCGCCGCTGACGCCGCGGCGACCGCGCGACGCGCCCGACCTCGTCGATCGACGCCCTGCTCGGCATCGGCGCCTCGCGCCCGCCCGAGGGCGACGATGGCCGCGGCGATCGCGCGCATCGCCGCGCTCGCGGCCGCGGCGCGCCGGTGCTCGCGGTCGACGTGCCGTCCGGGCCTCGACGCCGAGCGCGGCCAGCCGCTCGGCGACGGCGTGCGTCGTCGCGACGCACACGCTGACGCTGATCGGCGCCGAAGCCGGGCCTGTTCACCGGCAGCCGGGCGCGACCACGCCGGCACGGTCTGGCTCGACGCGCCTCGGCGTCGACGCTCGACGGCAGACGCCCCGGACGCCTGGCTGGTCGGCACGCGGCGATCGTCGCGCGCGACGCGCCGCGCCGCCACGCGCAGCACAAGGGCAGCTTCGGCGACGTCGCCGTCGTCGGCGGCGCGCCGGGCATGGCCGGCGCGGCGCTGCTCGCCGCGCGCGCCGCGCACGCGGCCGGCGCCGGCCGCGTCTTCGTCGACCTGCTCGACGCGCGGCGCCGACGCGCGCTCGACGCTCGATCCGCGTGCGGCCCGAGCTGATGTTCCGCGCCGGCTGGTGGCAGGGCGACGCCGCGGCGGTCGCGGCGACGCACCGTCGTCTGCGGCTGCGGCGGCGGCGATGCGGTGCGCGCGCCGCTGCCGCGCCTGCTCAGCCTCGCGCCGCGCCTCGTCCTCGATGCCGACGCGCTCAACGCGCGTCGCCGCCGACGCCGCGCTGCGCGACGCTGCTGTCGCGCGCGCGCCGGCGCGACCGCGCGACGATCCTGACGCCGCATCCGCTCGAGGCGGCGCGCCTGCTCGGCGACGACGACCGGCGCGGTGCAGGCCGATCGGCTCGGCGCGGCGCGCGCAGCTCGCCGAGCGCTATCGCGCGACGGTCGTGCTGAAGGGCTCGGGCAGCGATCATCGCCGCGCCCGGCGAGCCGCCGCGGATCAGCGCCACCGGCAACGCCGTCGCTCGCCAGCGCGGGCACCGGCGACGTGCTCGCCGGCTGGATCGGCGGCCGCTGGGCAGCGCGCGGCGCGACGGCGTTCGACGTCGCGACGCTGCGGCGTCGATCGAGCACGGCGCCGCGGCGAGCCGGAGCGCGCCGGCGCGCTGCGCGCCGCCGACCTGGTCGAGCGGCTGCTACCGGCGCGCGCGCGGCTGAGCGGCGACCGCGCGCGCGTGCGACGCTCAGCGCGCGCGCATCGCCTTGCCGATCTCGAGCGTGCCCTGCGCCGCGCCGCTCTCGGGACGGTCTCGCCGTCGCGGTCGGAGATCGCGTCCGAGCTGCCGGCGATCTGCTCGGCGGCGTCGGCGCCGCATGCCGACGTGGATGCCTTGCGTCAGCGTGACGTAGGCGCGCTCGAACGCGCCGGCGCCGGCGCACAGGATCGCGCGCGTCGGCGCGTCCTCGGCGACGAGCGCGAGCAGGCCCGGCGTCACCGGCGCCGGCCTCGAGCAGCTGCAGCACCGCCTCGGGCATCGAGCCCTGCGGTCATCGCGCGTCGCCGCGGTCGGCGCCAGGCAGTTGACGCGGATGTCGTTCTTCGCGCCTTCGAGCGAGAGCGTCTGCATCAGGCCCGACCAGCGCCATCTTGGCGGCGCCGTAGTTCGACTGGCCGAAGTTGCCGTAGAGGCCGGTCGACGACGTCGTCATGACGATGCGGCCGTAGTTCTGCTCGCGCATCGCCTCCCAGACCGCCTTGGTGCAGTTCACCGCGCCCATCAGGTGGACGTCGAGCACCAGGCGGAAGTCGTCGAGCTCCATCTTGGCGAAGCTCTTGTCGCGCAGGATGCCGGCGTTGTTGACGAGGATGTCGACCCGGCCCCATTCGCCGAGCGCCGCCTGCGACCATCGCCTGCACCGCGCGCGAAGTCGGTCACCGACGCGCCGCTGGCGATCGCCTTGCCGCCGGCGGCGCGGATCTCCTCGACCACGGCGCTGGCCGCGGTCGGCGTGCCGCCGTTGCCGTCGAGCGTGCCGCCGAGGTCGTTGACGACGACCGCGGCGCCGCGCGCCGCCAGCGCCAGCGCGTGCAGCCGGCCGAGGCCGCCGCCTGCGCCGGTCACGATCGCCACTCTTCCATCGAATCGAATCGACATGCTGCTTCTCTCTCCAGTGATGTTGAAGTCGGTGAACTGCGCCGTCAGCGGCGCCGCGGTCGCGCGCGCCGCCGCGCCGCCGGCGACTTGCGCGCCGCCGACTTGCCGGCGCGCGACCGGCCGCGACGGCGCGCGCCGGAGCGCGGCCCGCGCCTTCGCCTTGGCTGGCGCGCCTTGACGGCGCGGTCGGCCTCCTTCAGGGCGACGATCTCGCTCGTCGCCGCCTCGTTGCGCTCAGCCGCCTTGCTCGCGCCTGCGCGCGCGGCGGCGCCGCGTCCTCGCCCTCGCGGACCATGCGGAAGTCGATCTTGCGGCCGTCGAGGTCGACCCGGCTGACCTGCACGCGACACGCGCGTGCCGACGACGTAGCGCACGCCGGTGCGCTCGCCGCGCAGCTCCTGGCGCGACCTCGTCGAAGCGGAAGTACTCGCCGCCGAGCTCGGTGATGTGCACCAGGCCCTCGACGTACAGGCCGTCGAGCGTGACGAACAGGCCGAAGCTCGTCACCGCGCTGACCGTGCCGCCGAACTCCTCGCCGAGGTGCTCGCGCATGTAGCGGCACTTGAGCCAGGCCTCGACGTCGCGCGAGGCCTCGTCGGCGCGGCGCTCGTTGGCGCTGCAGTGCGCGCCGGCGACCTCCCACGCCTCGAGCTCGCCGCCGGGCGCCAGCGGCGCTGCCGGCAGCCCTGGCTTCGGCGTCCTTGCGCCGCCTTCGCCGCCTTGGCGCGCGCTTCGCACCGGCTGTCGCCGGCGCGCGGCGAGCGTGGTAGCGCCGGCCGTCGAGCAGCGCCTTGATCACGCGGTGCACCAGCAGGTCGGGATAGCGCCGGATCGGGCTGGTGAAGTGCGTGTAGGCCTCGTAGGCCAGGCCGAAGTGGCCGCTGTTGGTGCGCGGTGTAGATCGCCTGCTGCATCGAGCGCAGCAGCATCGGTGTGGATCTGCGCCGCGTCGGGCCGGTCCTTGGTCGCCGCGGCGATCGCCTGGAACTCGGCCGGCTTCGGGTCGTCGCTGATCGACAGGCCCAGGCCGAGCGCCTTCAGGTAGTTCTGCAGCAGCGTCTTCTTCTCCGGCGTCGGGCCCTTCGTGCACGCGGTACAGCGCCGGATGCTTGGCGCTGCGCGATGAAGTCGGCCGCAGCAGACGTTGGCGGCGAGCATCGCCTCCTCGATCAGCCGGTGCGCCTCGGTGCGCGTGCGCGGCACGATCTTCTCGATGCGGCCGTTCTCGTCGCAGACGATCTGCGTCTCGGTGGTCTCGAAGTCGATCGCGCCGCGCTTGACGCGCGCCTTGAGCAGCGCGCGGTAGACGTCGTGCAGGTCGAGCAGGTGCGGCACGCAGCGTCCTCGCGCCGCGCCGCCTCGGGGCCGCGCGTGTTGGCGAGGATCGCCGCGACCTCGGTGTAGGTGAAGCGCGCGTGCCGAGCGGATCACCGCCGGGATAGAACTGGTAGGCGTGGATCTCGCCGTCGCGCGTCGACGAGCATGTCGCAGACCATCGCCAGGCGGTCGACCTCGGGGTTGAGCGAGCACAGGCCGTTCGAGAGCTTCTCCGGCAGCATCGGGATCACGCGGCGCGGGAAGTAGACCGAGGTGGCGCGCTCGTAGGCGTCGGCGTCGATCGGCTCGCCGGGCTTCACGTAGTGGCTGACGTCGGCGATCGCGACGACCAGGCGCCAGCCGAGCGCCTTGCCGCGGCCGACCTTGGCCGGCTCGCAGTAGACCGCGTCGTCGAAGTCGCGCGCGTCCTCGCCGTCGATCGTGACCAGCGGCACGTCGGTGAGGTCGATGCGGTCCTTGCTGGTCGGCCGGCCGCACCTTGTCGGGCAGCGCCGCGGCCTGCGCCAGCGTCTGCGTCGGAGAAGCGTGCGGCACCTCGTACTTGCGCACCGCGATCTCGATCTCCATGCCGGGATCGTCGATCTCGCCGAGCACCTCGGTGACGCGGCCGACCGGCTGCGAGTGCATCGACGGCGGCTCGGTCAGCTCGATCGCGACCACCTGGCCGGCCGTCGCGTCGGCGATGGCGTTCTTCGGCATCGATGATGTCCTGGCCGTAGCGCTTGTCTTCCGGCGCGACCAGCCAGATGCCGCTCTCGTGCAGCAGCCGGCCGATGATCGGCGCCTTCGTGCGCTCGATGATCTCGAGCACGCGGCCTTCGGGCCGGCCCTTGCTGGTCGTAGCGCACGATGCGCGCCTTGACGCGGTCGCGGTGCAGCACCGCGCGCATCTCCTGCGGCGAGAGATAGATGTCGGCTTGGCCGTCGTCGCGGACGACGAAGCCGTGGCCGTCGCGATGGCCCTGGACCGTGCCCTCGACTTCGGCCATCAGCTCGGTGCCGACGGTGCGGCGTGGTCTTGGATGTTGTTGCTTTGATGATAAAGTCCGTGGCTTGCCTGAGATGCCCAGGTGGCGGAATTGGTAGACGCACTAGTTTCAGGTACTAGCGGGTAACTCCGTGGGGGTTCGAGTCCCTTCCTGGGCACCAATGATGAAAGTAGTGAAGGCAGCGCCGCTGCGCGGGCTTTGTGCCGTGTCGCCGCTTTGCGCATTCGATGCTTCAGATCGACGAACTTCTTCGCCAGCCCGTCGGGGCGAAGGTCGTCGTACTCCTCGAACGGCTGATGGATCCACGGGCTCGTGGGCAGCAGTTCGACGTAGTAGTCGGGCGTGTAGGTCGAGACGCCCTTGGTCCAGAGCACCGCCGAGCGCAGCTCGCTGATCGACGGCATGCCGCGCAGCCGGTCGACCACGCGCGCGCAGCGTGATGCCCGAGTCGGCCAGGTCGTCGACCAGCAGCACACGCGCCGGCCAGCTCGCCCTTGGGCATGCGTGATGTACTTGGCCATGTCGAGCCGGCCCTGGATCGTGCCGGCCTCGGCGCGGTACGAGCTCGTCGACATGATCGCCAGCGGCTTGTCGAACACGCGCGACAGCACGTCGCCCGGGCGCATGCCGCCGCGCGCCAGGCACAGGATCTGGTCGAACTGCCAGCCCGACGCGTGCGATCTTGAGCGCCAGGCGCTCGATCAGCATGTGGTACTCGTCCCAGGAGACGTAGAGGTGTTTGCCGTCGTCGGTGAGCATGTCGTGCGTCTCGGCCGGACGGCTAGAGCGGCGAGGCTGCGCTGCGCCAGCGCTGCTCGGGCTGGTACGGATGGCGCAGCAGGATCGTGTGCTCGCGGTCCGGGCCGGTCGAGACCATGTCGATCGGCGCGCCGATGAACGCCTCGCACGCGCTCGAGGTAGCGGCGCGCGTTGGCCGGCAGGCGCGTCCCATCGCGTGCACGCCGACGGTGCTCTCGCTCCAGCCGGGAAGCGTCTCGTAGATCGGCACGCAGGCGACGATGTCGTCGGCATCGAGCGGCAGGATGTCGATGCGCTCGCCGCGCAGCTCGTAGCCGACGCAGACCTTGATCTCGGCCAGGCCGTCGAGCACGTCGAGCTTGGTGATGCACAGGCCCGAGATGCCGTTGATGATGATCGAGCGCTTGAGCAGCCGCCGCGTCGAGCCAGCCGCAGCGGCGCGGCCGCCCGGTGACCGTGCCGCGCTCCTGGCCGACGGTCGACAGGTGGTGGCCGATCGTGCCGGGCTCGTCGATCGGCAGCTCGGTCGGGAACGGGCCGCCGCCGACGCGCGTCGTGTAGGCCTTGGTGATGCCGAGGACGTAGTGCAGCATGCGTCGGGCCCGACGCCGGCGCCGGCCGCGGCGTTGCCGGCGACGCAGTTGCTCGAGGTCACGTACGGATAGGTGCCGTGGTCGATGTCGAGCAGCGTGCCCTGCGCGCCCTCGAACAGGATGTTGCGCGCCGCGCTGGTGCGCGTTGTAGAGCGCGTAGCCGACGTCGGCCGATCATCGGCCGCAGCTGCTCGGCGACCTGCATCGCCGTCGTCGAAGATCGGCTGGAACGTCGAGCGGCTTCGCGCTGGAGCTAGCCGTCGAGCGCGAAGTTGTGCAGCTCGAGCAGCTCGCGCAGCTTCGTCGGCGAAGCGCTCCGGGTGCTTCAGGTCCTGCACGCGCAGCGCGCGCCGCGCGACCTTGTCCTCGTAGGCCGGGCCGATGCCCTTGCCGGTGGTGCCGATCTTGCCGGCGCCGCTCGTCTCGCGCAGCGCTCGCGCGCCTGGTCGACCTCGACGTGGAACGGCAGGATCAGCGGGCACGACTCGCTGATCGAGCAGGCGCGAGCGCACGTCGAGCGCCGATCGCCTCGAGGCGCTCGATCTCGCCGAGCAGATGCGCCGGGTCGACGACGACGCCGTTGCCGATGCAGCAGGCGACGCCGTCGCGCATGATGCCCGACGGGATCAGCTGCAGCGCCGTCTTGACGCCCTTGATGACCAGCGTGTGGCCGGCGTTGTGGCCGCCCTGGAAGCGCACCACGCGCCTGCGCGTGGTCGGTCAGCCAGTCGACGACCTTGCCCTTGCCTTCGTCGCCCCACTGGGTGCCGACGACGACGACGTTGCGGCCGCGGCGTCGCTGTCGCTGCATGTCGTTCGGATGTTCGATCGTGCATGCGTCCGGATGCGCTGTCAGACGCTGCGCGACGATCCAGCGGTCGCCTCGACGCGACCAGCTCGCGGTCGCAGTCGAACTCCGCGCCTCGTCGCTCGTCGCCGGGCAGCGCGCGACGACGATCTCGCCGCGCGCGCGCAGCTCGCGCACCGCGCTGCGCAGCGCGGCGTCGTCGCCCCACGGCGCGCGGATCGCCGCGCGCGCGGCGCCGGCGGCACGCAGCGTCGCCAGCTCCTTCAGGTCGAGGCTGAAGCCGACCGCCGGCCGGTTGCGGCCGAAGATCGCGCCGACCTCGTCGTAGCGCCCGCCGCGCGCGATCGCGTCGCTCGCGCCCTGCGCGTAGACCGCGAAGCGCGCGCCGCTGTAGTAGGCGTAGCCGCTCGAGTCGGCGAGGTCGAAGCCGATGCGCACGTCGCGGATGCGCCGCGCGCGCATGGCGCGCGAGCTGCGCAGGTCGTCGAGCGCGCGCGCGATCGCCGGCGCGCTCGGGCAGCGCGCGCGCGCGCGTCGTCGAGCACGTCGTCGTCGCCGTACAGCGACAGCAGCGCCTGCGAGCGCCGCGCCGCGCTCGCGCCGGGAAGCCTGCGCTCAGCGCGCGCAGCTCGGCGGCGTCCTTCGCGGCGAGCGCCGCGTGCACCGCGTCGAGCCGCGTCGGCGTCGACCGGCGACGCCGGCGAGCACGGCGCGCACGATGCGCGCGTCGGCCGAGGTCGAGCGCGACGTCGCTCGACGCCGGCGACGCGCAGGCAGTCGAGCGCCAGGTCGAGGATCTCGAGGTCGGCCTCGAGGCCGGCGTGGCCGTAGATCTCGGCGCCGAACTGCAGCGGCTCGCGCGTCGCGCTGCGTGCCGGCGGGCCGCGTGTGCAGCACCGGGCCGCAGTAGCACAGGCGCGCGACGCCGCTGCGGTTGAGCAGGTGCGCGTCGATGCGCGCGACCTGCGGCGTGCTGTCGGCGCGCAGGCCGAGCGTGCGGCCGCTCAGCTGGTCGACGAGCTTGAAGGTCTGCAGGTCGAGCGCGTGGCCGGTGCCCGACAGCAGCGACTCGATGTGCTCGAGCAGCGGCGGCATCACCAGCTCGAAGCCGTAGCCGCGCGGCGACGTCGAGCAGGCCGCGCCGCAGCGCTTCGATGTGCCGGGCCTCGCGCGGGCAGGACATCGGCGATGTGCTCCGGCAAGCAGCCAGGCAGAGGACATGCGAAACGCACCGGTGTTAAAAGCCGGCATTGTACGCGGCCGCGCCGACGCCGGCTCAGCGCCTGCCAGAACGAGCAGCAGCATCGCCAGCCCGCCGAGCATGCTGATCAGGCCGAGGAAGCGGATCTGGCCGTCGCTCATCTGCAGCGCGCGCTCGAAGATCTGCGCGCCAGGACGCCGGGCTGAGGAACGGCAGCAGGCCCTCGACGATCAGCATCAGCGCGACGGCGCTGAGCAGCGAGGTCCCAGAACGCGGTCGACCGCCGGCTACTTCTCGCGGCCGGCGGCGGCGCGCGGCGCCGGCGCCGCTGCCGCGCATCGCCTTGAAGAACTCGCTGCTCGGGTCGACGACCATCACGTCGCGACTTGCTGCGGAAGCTCGCGCGATAGGCCTCGAGGCTGCGATAGAACTGGGCGAACTGCGGATCGCGGCCGAACGCACTCGGCGAAGATCGCCGACGCCTTGCGCGTCGCCCTCGCCCTTGACCTTCTGCGCGTCGCGGTAGGCCTCGGCGACGATCACCTCGCGCTGGCGGTCGGCGTCGGCGCGGATCTTCTCGCCCTCGGCGCGCGCCGGTCGAGCGCAGCTGGTTGGCGACCTGCTTGCGCTCGGACGCCATCCGGCTGTAGATCGAGTCGGTGATGTTGGCGACGAAGTCGACGCGCTTGATGCGCACGTCGAGGATCTCGATGCCGAACGACTTGGCGTCGTCGGCGAGCCGGCTGCGCACGTCCTGCATCACCTTGTCGCGCTCGGTCGACAGCACGCCGCCGACGGTGCGCTTGGTGACCTCCTCGTTGAACGCCGCGTGCACGATCGGCGCCAGCCGCGCCTCGAGGTTGCGGATGTCGACGCCGTTGTTGCGGATGAACTGGCGCGGGTCGGTGATGCGCCACTTGACGAGCCAGTCGATGACCAGGCTCTTCTTCTCGGCGGTGAAGATCGGCCGCGTCTCCGGGCTGTCGAGCGTCTGGATGCGGCGGTCGAGGAAGACGACGTTCTGGAACGGCGGCGGCAGCTTGAACTTGAGGCCGGGCTCCGGTGATCACTTCCTTGATCTCGCCGAGCGCGTAGACGACCGCGACCTGGCGCTGGTCGACGATGAACAGCGTCGACGACGAGCGAGCATCAGCAGCGAGCAGCAGCGCCGCCGACGATGAAACCGATGACGATTCATGCGTGCTTCGCTCGGGCTCAGCGGCTGTCGCGGTCGCGGCTGCGCTGGCCTGTCGCGCGAGCGCACGTCGACCGCGCCGGTCGCCGGCGGCGGCGTCGGCGCGCGGCGCGGCGCGGCGCCGCGCCGGCCGCCGGCGCCGGCCGCGCGCGGCCTGCTGCAGCAGCTTGTCGAGCGGCAGGTAGAGCAGGTTCGACGCTGCTGCGCGCGTCGATCATGCACCTTGGTGACGTTGCAGTAGACCTCGCTGCATCGTGTCGATGTAGAGGCGGTCGCGCGTCACCTGCGGCGCCTTCTGGTACTCGGCGAGCTGGCGCGTGAAGCGCTCGGCGTCGCCCTCGGCCTGCGCGATCGACGCGCGACTTGTAGCCTTCGGCCTCCTGGCGCAGGCGCGCCGCCGTGCCCTGCGCCTTCGGGATCACGTCGCTGGCGTAGGCCTGGCCTTCCTTCTTCAGGCGGTCGCCGTCCTGGCCGGCCTTGAGCGTGTCCTCGAACGCCGCCTGCACCTGCTCGGGCGGCTGCACGCTCTGCACGTTGACGTTGACGATCGAGGATGCCGGTCTTCAGCCGGTCGAGCTGGCGCCTGGATCGACTTGCACGAGGTCGGCGGCGATCGCGTCGCGCTGCTCGTAGAGCACCGAGTCGATCTTGCTCTTGCCGACGATCTCGCGCACCGCCGACTCGGCGGCCAGCGTCACCGCCGTCCTCGGGATCGCGGTTCTCGAACAGGAAGGCGCGCGCGTCCTTCAGCCGGTACTGCACGGTGAAGCGGATGTCGACGATGTTCTCGTCCTGCGTCAGCATCGACGAGTCGCGCAGCCCGGTCGCCTGCGATCGACCGCGTTGCGGCCGACCTCGCTCGAGCGCAGCTGCGTCACGTTGACGGTCTCGTGCGCCTGGAACGGATACGGCAGGCGCCACTGGAAGCCGGCGTCGACGGTGTGGCTGTAGCGGCCGAACGAGCGTGACGACCGCCTGCTGGCCTTCCTGGACGATGAAGACGCCGCTGCCGAGCCAGATCAGCGACGATCACGCCGCCGATCAGGCCGCGCCGACGCCGGCGCTCTTCATGTCGGGCTGGAAGTTCGGGCCGCCGCCGGATCGCCGCCGCCGTTGCCGCGCCGCGGCCGCCGCCCTTGCCGCCGAACAGGCCGCTCAGCTTGCGGTTGAAGTCGCGCCAGAGCTCGTCGAGATCGGGCGGGCCGTCGTGGCCGCCGTTGCCGAGCAGCGTCGCGCCGGCGCGGCCGGCAGCCGCCGAGCGCGCCGTCAGCGCGCCGAGCCGACGCGGCGACAGCGCGCGCCGGAGCGTCGAGCGGCATCGCGGCGGCAGAGCAGCGTCATGGCAAGGCTGGCGTCGGAGGCGGTCGTGGAAGGCGCGACGTCATGCGTGCGAATGATAGGTGCCGGTCGCAGGCTTCGGCCGTCGTCGCCGACGGCGGCCGTCGCCGGCGTCAGGTGAGGCCCGCGTCGCGATTCAAGCGCGCGCCGGTCGCCGACAGCGTCGGCGATGCACTCGCGCAGCAGTCGAGGCCTTCGCCGCTCGCGCGCTGACGAAGACGCGCGGCACGCGCCGCCGGACGAGCTCGACGCTGTCGCGCAGAGCGCGCGGCCGCTCGGTCTCGTCGAGGCGGTCGATCTTGTTGAAGACGACGATCTGCGGCACGTCGTCGGCGCCGATCTCGGCCGAGCACGCGCTCGACCTCGGCGATCTGCTCGTCGCAGCTCGGGGCTGGCGCGCGTCGACGACGTGCAGCAGCAGGTCGGCGTCGGCGGCTTCCTGCAGCGTCGCCTGGAACGCCTCGACCAGCGTGTGCGGCAGGTCGCGGATGAAGCCGACCGTGTCGGACAGCGACGACCGCGCGCGCCGGCTCGCCAGGTGCAGCTGGCGCGTCGTCGTGTCGAGCGTCGCGAACAGCTGGTCGGCGGCGTAGGCCTCGGCGTTGACCAGCGCGTTGAACAGCGTCGACTTGCCGGCGTTGGTGTAGCCGACCAGCGAGACGCGGAAGGTCCGGTTGCGCTCGCGCGCGCGCGCGCTGCGTGCTGCGCTGGCGCTTGACCTTGCTCGAGCTGCTTCTTGAGCGTCTTGATGCGCTCGCCGATCATGCGCCGGTCGAGCTCGATCTGCGCCTCGCCCGGGCCGCCGCGCGTGCCGATGCCGCCGCGCTGGCGCTCGAGGTGGCTCCAGCGCGCGCACCAGCCGCGTCGACAGGTACTGCAGGCGCGCCAGCTCGACCTGCAGCTTGCCTTCGTGGCTCTGCGCGCGCTGCGCCGAAGATCTCGAGGATCAGCATCGTGCGGTCGGCGACCGCGACGCCGAGATGCGCGCTCGAGGTTGCGCTGCTGCGCCGGCGACAGCGCCTGGTCGAAGATCGACGGCCTCGGCCTGGTGCAGCTGCGACCAGCGCCTTGATCTCGTCGGCCTTGCCCGAGCCGACGAAGAGCGCCGCGTCGGGCGCCTTGCGCCGGGCGACGACGCGCGCGACCGGCGACGTCGCCGGCCGATTCGGCGAGCAGCGCCAGCTCGTCGAGCGTGGCGTCGAAGCGCTGCCCGGCGCCGAAGTCGACGCCGACCAGGATCGCGCGCGCCGCGCCGCGCGGCGCGGCGCTCGGCGAGGCGCGACGCTCAAGGCGGTCCGCCGGCTGCAGCGCAGCGCGCGTCAGGCTGCTCGGCGGTGTCGGCGCGGTCTGGAAGTTCACCGCGCGGCCCGGCACGACGGTGGAGATGGCGTGCTTGTAGACCATCTGCGTCACGGTGTTGCGCAGCAGCACCACGTACTGGTCGAACGACTCGATGTGCCCCTGCAGCTTGATGCCGTTCACCAGGTAGATCGAAACCGGAACGTGCTCCTTGCGCAGCAGGTTCAGGAACGGGTCTTGTAGAAGCTGCCCTTTGTTGCTCACGTTATGCTCCGTGATGAAATGTTCTGGAGCGATGACACCTTAACACAGGCGATTCCTGCGCGATTGGCGTCGTCAGGCCAATGCCCTCAGCGCGCCTTGTCGACGAAGGGATTCTTCGAGGAGCGCATCTCGATGCGCAGCGGCGTGCCGGTCAGCTTGAAGTGCGCGCGGAACGCGCCCTCGAGGTAGCGCTTGTAGACGTCGGTCACGTGCTCGAGCGAGTTGCCGTGGATCACGACGACCGGCGGGTTCATGCCGCCCTGGTGGGCGTAGCGCAGCTTCGGGCGGAAGCGCGCCGGCGCGCTTCGGGCGCCTGGTGCTGCACCGCCTCGAGCAGCAGGCGCGGTCAGCACCGGCGTCGGCATCTTGCGCGTCGCCGAGGCGTGGGCGTCGGCGATCGCCTTCCAGACCGGCCCGAGGCCCTGCCGCTTGCGCGCCGAGATGTGCAGCACCGGCGCGAACTCGAGGAACGGCAGGCGCTGCTCGATCGAGCGCTCGCAGCGTCTCGCTTCTGGTAGGCGTCGACCGCGTCCCACTTGTTGACCGCGACGACCACCGCGCGGCCGCTCTCGAGGATGTAGCCGGCGATGTGCGCGTCCTGGTCGGTGACGCCCTGGCGTCGCATCGAGCAGCAGGAGCACGACGTTGGCATCGGCGATCGCCTGCAGCGTCTTCACCACCGAGAACTTCTCGACCGCCTCGAACACCTTGCCGCTTGCGGCGCAGGCCCGGCGGTGTCGATCAGCGTCGAAGCGCTGGCCGTCGCGCTCGAACGGCACGTCGATCGCGTCGCGCGTCGTGCCCGGCTGGTCGAACGCGACCAGCGCGCTCCTCGCCGAGCCAGGCGTTGATCAGCGTCGACTTGCCGACGTTCGGCCGGCCGGCGACGGCCAGGCGGATCGCGCGCGGGTCGGTCGCCGGCTCGGCTCGTCCTCGTCGGCGCTCTCGGCCGAAGCCGGCGCAGCGCCGCCTCGAGCAGGCTGCGCGATGCCCTGCGCCGTGCGCCGCCGAGACCGGCGTGCGGCTCGCCGAGGCCGAGCTCGTGGAACTCGGCGAGCAGCGGCGACTCGGCGCATGCCCTCGGCCTTGTTGACCGCGAGCAGCACGCTGCGCTGGCGCTGCGCAGGTAGCTGCGCGATGTCGTGGTCCTGCGCCGGACAGGCCGGCGCGCACGTCGACGACGAAGATCGACCGCGTCGGCCTCGGCGACCGCCTGGCGCGTCTGGCTGCGCCATCTCGCGCACGATGCCGGTCGGCTGCTCCGGCTCGAAGCCGCCGGTGTCGACGACGATGAACTCGCGCTCGCCGACCGCGCGCGTCGCCGTAGTGGCGGTCGCGCGTCAGGCCGGCGAAGTCGGCGACGATCGCGTCGCGCGCTCTGCGTCAGCCGGTTGAACAGCGTCGACTTGCCGACGTTGGGCCGGCCGACGATGGCGATGACGGGTTTCATGGCGGCGCGTCGCTGGCGCGCGTCGGGCCGCGCTCAGGCGCGGGCGGAAGCGCGAACACGCCGCCCGACGCGCGTGACGACGACCGAGCGTGCCGCCGACGACGCACCGGCGGCGCCGCGATCGCGCTGCCGTCGGTCGGCAGAGCGCAGCTGCGGCTCGCCCTTGTCGCGCTGACAGCCAGTGCAGCGTGCCCTCGCAGTCGCCGAACACGACCGACGCGCCGACCGCCGCCGGCGCGCCGAGGCCGCGGTACAGCAGCGCCTCCGAGGTCCAGGCGACGTCGCCGCTCGGCGCTTGCGCCAGGCGGTGATGCGGTCGGAGGCGTCGGCGCCGAACAGCAGCTCGCGCGTCGCCGGCGACCGCGTCGGTGCCGCCGATCGTTCTGGTCCACAGCGATGCGTGCCGCGCTCGGCATCGACGCAGCCGACCGCCGCCTGGAACGAGCGCGCGCAGACGCAGGTCGCCGGCGCGCAACGCCGGGCCGACCAGGTCGGCGAGGCGCTCGACCTCGTTGGCGCCGCGCGGCGAGCCGAGCGGGACCTCCCAGCGCAGCGTCGCCGCGAGCGGATCGATGCCGGCCATGCGCGGACCCTGGCCGACGAGCAGCGTGTCCTTGAACGCGGCGATGCACGCCCGCCTGCGCCAGCGTCAGCGGATCGCCGGGGCGCTGCACCTGCCACAGCTTGGCGCCGTCGAGCGGCGTCGAAGGCCTGCACCGCGCGATCGACGCCGAGCACGAACACGCGCTCGCCGGCGACCAGCGGCGCGGTCGCGACGCGCGACGCCGAGCGCCTTGCGCCACGTGACCTGGCCGGCTTCGAGCGCGACCAGGTCGCCGCCGCGCGTGACGACCGCGGCGTAGCGCGCCGTCGCTGCCGACGCCGGCCGAGACCGGCGCGCCGACGTTGCGCGCGCCAGCAGCTCGCGGCCGCTCGTCGGCCTCGAGCGCGAGCGACGCTGCCGTCGCTCGCGCCGAGCGTGAAGCACGCCGCCGTTGACCGCCACGGTCGAGCGGGAACTGCGACGGCGCCGATGCGCTCGTTCCAGACCTGGCCGCACCGGTGATCGGCGCGGCGATCGGCTCGAGCGGCTCGGCTTGGGCTTGTCGGGCCGATCGGCGACCGCAACCGCGACGACGGCCAGCGCCAGCGCAGCAGCGCCGCCAGCGTCGCAGGCGCCGCGGCAGCGCGCCGTCGTCACTTCGCCGCTCCCGGCGCCGCTGGCGGCGCTCGCGGCCGGCGACGCCGAGCACGTTGAGCTTGGCCTCGACGAGGCGCCGGTAGTCGACCTTGGCATCCATCGCCGTCCAGGCCTTCTGGTAGGCCGCCTTCGCCTCGTCGCTCTTGCCCTGCGCCAGCAGGACGTCGCCGCGCCGGTCGGCGGCCAGCGCCGCGAACTCGCTGGCGTCGACGCGCGTCGAGCTGCTTCAGCGCCTCGTCGTACTTCTTCGCGTCGAGCAGCAGCGCCGGCCAGGCGCAGCCGCGCGATCGTCCGGTACTCGCCTTCGGAGGCGCTGTCGGCGACCCAGGCGAGCGTCGGCGCGCGCCGCGTCGGCCTGGCCCTTCTCGACCTGCGACGCTTGGCGGCGCAGCAGGCCGGCCTGCTGCGTGAACGCGGCGCGCGGATAGCGCTCCTTCATGTCGGCGAAGATGCGCGCCGGCGCGCTCGGCGTCGCCGGCCTGCGCGGCGCGCGTCGAGCTCGTCGTACATCGCGCCGGCCTTGCGCCGCTGGTCGCGCTGCCACCAGTTCCAGCCGTTCCAGGCCGCGAAGGCGCCGAGCGACGAGCGATCAGCAGCCCAGGTGATCGAGGTTGCCGTACTGCTTCCAGAACGCCTTGAGCTGGTCGAGCTGTTCCTGTTCTTCGAGGTCGAGATGGGTGGCCATGGCGAGGCGATCTTGCGGGCGAAGCGCGGGATTATGCGGTGAGGGTCGGCGGCCCAGCCGGCCGACGTCGGCCGAGCGGCCAGCGTGCGCTGCGCGCGCCGCGGCGTCGCGCAGCGCCTTGCAGCGCGACCTCGCCGCGCGCCAGCTCGTCGTCGCCGAAGATCGAGCGCGTAGCGCGCGCCGCTGGCGTCGGCGCGCTTGAACTGCGCCTTCATGCTGCCCCAGCCGTCGCTGCCGGCGGCGTGCATCTGCACCGACACGCCGGCGGCGCGCAGCGTCTCGCAGCGTCGCCATCGCGCCGCGGCAGCGCCGCGGCGTCGGGCACGACGGCGTAGACGTCGACGGCGCGGCGCCGGCACGGCGACGCCGAGCTGCCTGCAGCAGCAGCAGCAGCGCGCTCGATGCCCATGCCCGAAGCCGACCGCCGGCGTCGGCTTGCCGCCGAGCTGCTCGAACAGGCCGTCGTAGCGGCCGCCGCCGCAGACCGTGCCCTGCGCGCCGAGGCGGTCGGTGACCCACTCGAACACGGTGAGGTTGTAGTAGTCGAGGCCGCGCACCAGGCGCGGATTGACGCGGTAGGCGACGCCCGGCGGCGTCGAGCACGGCGCGCACCGCCGTCGAAGTGCGCCAGCGACGCCTCGCCGAGGAAGTCGATCAGCTGCGGCGCCGCCTCGACGATCGCCTGCATCGCCGGGTTCTTGCGTGTCGAGGATGCGCAGCGGGTTGCTGTGCAGGCGGCGCTGCGCGTCCTCGTCGAGCGCGTCGGCGTGCTGCTCGAAGTGGGCGACCAGCGCGGCGCGGTGCGCGCGCGCGCTCGTCCGGCTGGCCGAGGCTGTTGAGCTCGAGCGCGCACGTCGCTGCCCTCGACCAGGCCGAGCTCGCGCCAGCAGCGCGCGCGCACATCAGGATCAGCTCGGCATCGACGTCGGGCCCGGCGAAGCCGAGCGCCTCGACGTCGATCTGGTGGAACTGGCGGTAGCGGCCCTTCTGCGGCCGCTCGTGGCGGAACATCGGGCCCGATCGTCCAGCAGGCGCAGCGGCCCGTTGTAGAGCGCGTTGTGCTCGATCATCGCGCGCACGATGCCGGCGGTGGCCTCGGGGCGCAGCGTCAGCTGGTCGCCGTTCATCGCGTCGTCGAAGGAGTACATCTCCTTCTCGACGATGTCGGTCGACCTCGCCGAGGCCGCGCACGAACAGCGCCGTCGGCTCGACGATCGGCGTGCGCATGTTGCGGTAGCCGTAGCGCGCGCATCAGCGCGCGCACCGTCGTCCTCGAACCACTCCCAGCGCGCCGATTCCGGCGGCAGGATGTCGTTCATGCCTTTGACGGCGCGCAGGATGTCGGCTCATGTGGCGCTGGATGCGGAATCGGCCGTCGCGGCGCGCCGGCGTCAGTGCGCGCGGCGGCTCGCCGCCGTAGCGCTTCTCGATGTAGTCCTCGACGATGCGCCTGGAACTCCGCGGCGATGCTGTCGCCGCGCAGCGTCAGCGCCTTCTCGCCGTCGATGAAGACCGGCGCGGCCGGCGCCTCGCCGGTGCCGGGCAGGCTGATGCCGATGTCGGCGTGCTTGCTCTCGCCCGGGCCGTTGACGATGCAGCCCATCACCGCGACCTTCATGTTCTCGACGCCCGGGATAGCGCGCCTTCCAGACCGGCATCTGCGCGCGCAGGTAGTCGTCGATCTGCTTGGCCAGCTCCTGGAAGACGGTGCTGGTGGTGCGGCCGCAGCCCGGGCAGGCGGTGACGCTCGGCGTGAACGCGCGCAGGCCCAGCGACTGCAGGATCTCGCAGCGCGACGACGACCTCCTGCGTGCGCGCCTCGCCGGGCTGCGGCGTCAGCGAGACGCGGATCGTGTCGCCGATGCCCTCCTGCAGCAGCACCGCCAGCGCCGCGGTCGAGGCGACCGATGCCCTTGGTGCCCATGCCGGCCTCGGTGAGGCCCGAGGTGCAGCGGGTAGTCGCAGCGCCGCGCCAGCGCGCGGTAGACGCGATCAGGTCCTGCACGCCGCTGACATCTTGCACGACAGATGATGATCTGCTCGGCGGCCAGGCCGATCTCCTCGGCGCGCCGCGCCGACTCGCAGCGCCGAGCGCGATGAGCGCCTCGGTACATGACCTGCGCGGCGTCCAGCGGCTCGGCGAGCTGCGCGTTCTCGTCCATCAGCTCGGTCGAGCAGCTCCTGGTCGAGGCTGCCCCAGTTGACGCCGATGCGCACCGGCTTGCCGTAGCGCGACCGCGACCTCGACCATCTGCGCGAACTGCTCGTCGCGCTTGTCGCCGCTTGCCGACGTTGCCCGGGTTGATGCGGTACTTCGACGAGCGCCTCGGCGCAGGCCGGATAGCTCGGTCGAGCAGGCGGTGGCCGTTGTAGTGGAAGTCGCCGATCAGCGGCACGTCGATGCCCATGCGGTCGAGCTGCTCGCGGATGTGCGGCACCGCCGCGCGCCGCCTCGGGCGTGTTGACGGTGATGCGCACCATCTCCGAGCCGGCGATCGCCAGCTCCGTGACCTGGATCGCGGTCGCCGATCGCGTCGGCGGTGTCGGTGTTGGTCATCGACTGCACCCGCACCGGCGCGTCGCCGCCGACCGTGACCACGCGCGTCGCCCCAGCGCACGCTCGCCTGGCGCGAGCGGCGCGGCGCCGGACGCAGCCGGCTCGCACGAAGGCATCGAGAGGAGATCGGTCGTCGCGCATGCTGTTCGCTACCTGAGTTCGAGACGGGCCACGTTGTCGCGCGTGAAGGCGCCGAGGTCGGTCGGCTGACCGCGAAAGACGAGCTGCGTTCCCGCCGCGTTGCCGATCGTCACGCTTGCAGCGGCGGCGCCGTCCGACGCTCGACCGCTCTCGCCGGGCTGGCACCAGCGCGCGACAGCAGCGCCTGGCCGCGACCGTCGGTGACCTCGACCCAAGACGCCGCGCGGTGCGCATGGACGCACGCCCGACGGGCAACGCCGTCGCCTGGCGCCGCGAAGCCGCCAGGTCGTCGGCGCGCCGCGGCACGGCGCGTGCGCCGACGCGGCGAGGCCGCGCGGCCGCGGCTGCGGCGTCGCCGCCGGCGGAGCACCGGCAGTCCGCCGGCGCCGGCGGCCGCGCGTCGAGCGGCCGGCGCCGCGCCGCTCGCCGCCGCGGCGACGGCGACGACCGTCGCGGCGGCATGCCGGCTCGACGCCGCGCCGATCGCGCGGCCGACGGCGCGACGCAGTCGAGCGCGCCCAGCGGTCGCCGACCAAGCCGGCGGCAGCAGGCAGCACACCGCGCGCCGCGATCAGCAACAGCGCGCGCACAGCCCAGACAGCCGGACTCGCGCGCACTCCGACCAGTCGCTCGTGCACGAGCCGGCGCCCGGCCGCTCGCGAAACGGCGTGTTCAGGCCCTCGCCGACGTTCTCGAGGCGATGCCCGGCACGGCGGCGGCAGCAGCCGCATCACCGGCGCCGGATCGATCTTCAGCGCCCGGCAGACGGTCTGCGCCAGCGCGCGCGTGAAGGTGGCGTCGGGCAGCGTCGTCGTAGCGGTCGGACTCGAGCAGTCTCGAGCTTGCTTCGGCGGCGACCTTGATCGCCGCGGCGAGCGCGGCGATGTGCAGGCCCTGCGCCTCGCGCGCCTCGCGCAGCAGGCGCGCCGGCGGACGCTGCGCTCGCCGGCACGCAGCGCCGACGCTTCACTCATCGAAGCGCCCCGCGCGAAAGCCGCCGCTTCGCGCGACTCGGGAAAGCGATTGCGCAGCTGCCTGCCGAAGTCGCGTGGTGCCCGGCCAGTTGCCGAGCTGTGTGCTCGATGCGGACCGCCAGCCACAGCGTCTGCGCGTTCGAGACTGTCGGCATGGGCGTTGACGCGGCGGATGTAGAAGCGCGCCCGCTCGTAGTCGCCGCGCCGGTACAGCACCTCGGCCAGATTGGCGGCGGTGAACGGGTTGGTCGGGTCGAGCTCGTACGAGCGCGCACCAGCGTCGTCTTCGGCCTCCGCCAGCTGCCCGGCACGGGCCTGGCAGACGCCCTGGGTCAGCAGGGTGCGCGGCGGCGCCGCGATAGCTGCGGCACCGCCAGCGCCTGCGCTGAACAGCGCGTTCGACTCGGCGATAGCGCTGCTGCTGGCACAGGTACCAGCCGTAGTTGTGCATCGTGTCGGCGTCGCGCGGGTTCGAGCTGCAGCGCGCGGCTGGAAGCTCTCCTCGGCCAGGCCGTGGTCGCCGAGGTTGGCGTAGATCAGGCCGCGCAGGTTGTAGGCCTCGCCGTAGGTTCGGGTCGGCGGCGATCGCCAGCTTGACCTGGTCGAGCGCGGTCGTCATCTGGCCGCGGCCGAAATAGGCCGCCGCCAGCTCCATGCGCGCCCGCGCGCGTCGCTGCGCCTCGGGCTCGTCGGATGCGGTGACGCGGTCCTTGGTCTCCGGTCGCCGGGCATGCGACGGCGCGGCGCACGCCGGCTCGCAGCGTCTCGGAGACAGCGCCGGCAAGCACGGCGACGGTCGCGATCAGCACGCCGCCGCGACGCAGACGCAGCGTCGGCCAGCGTCATGACGCGCTCCGTCGCGCCGCCGGCGCCGGCACCGCGCGCCGCGGTCGCCGCGACGCCGCGCTCGATCCGGATCGGCACGCGCACGCATGCGCCGTTCGGCGACTCGGGTGCGGTCCTGCACCTCGCCGGCGAGCTGGCCGCAGGCGGCGTCGATGTCGTCGCCGCGGGTCTTGCGCACGGTGGTGACGATGCCCGCCTCCTGCAGGACTGCGGCGAAGGCGCGCACGCGCTCGCGCGGCGAGCGCGTGCAGCCCGGACTCGGGAAACGGATTGAACGGAATCAGGTTGATCTTGCAGGCGACGCCGCCGCGCAGGCCGCGCACCAGCGCGAGCAGCGCGCGCGCCTGCTCGGGCGTGTCGTTGACGCCGTCGAGCATGCAGTACTCGAAGGTGATGAAGTCGCGCGGCGCGCGCCTCGAGGTAGCGCTGGCAGGCGGCGAGCAGCTCGGCGATCGGGTACTTGCGGTTGAGCGGCACCAGCTCGTCGCGCAGCGCGTCGTTCGGGCGCGTGCAGCGACACCGCGAGCGCCACCGGGCAGTCGTCGCGCAGGCGGTCGATCATCGGCACCACGCCCGAGGTCGAGACCGTCACGCGGCGGCGCGACAGGCCGTAGCCGTGGTCGTCGAGCATCATGCGCAGCGCCGGCACGCAGCGCTGCGTAGTTCTGCAGCGGCTCGCCCATGCCCATCATCACGACGTTGCGTGATGGCGCGCTCGCCCGGCGCCAGGCTCGAGGCGCTGGCGCAGCGCGATGCTCGGCATGCCAGAGCTGGGCGACGATCTCGGCCGGTCGTCGAGGTTGCGGCTGAAGCCCTGGTGGCCGGTGGAGCAGAAGCGGCAGTCGACCGCGCAGCCGGCCTGCGACGAGACGCACAGCGTGCCGCGGTCGTCCTCGGGGATGAAGACGGTCTCGATGCGCGTTGCCGGCGCCGACGTCGAACAGCCACTTGACCGTGCCGTCGGCGGAGACCTGCTCGCTCAGCGACGGCAGCGCCGCGATCACCGCGCGCGCCGTCGAGCTTGTCGCGCAGCGACTTCGCCAGGTCGGTCATCGCGCCGAAGTCGGCCGCGCCGCGCTGGTGGATCCAGCGGAACAGCTGGGTCGCGCGAAAGCGCTTCTCGCCGAGCTGCTCGCAGACAGTCGGCCAGCGCCGGCGCGGTCGAAGTCGAGGCAGGTTGACCGTCATCGGCAGCTCGTGCCTGGCGACGCGCGTCAGCGGCTGTAGACGTTCATGCCGGGAAGAAGAACGCGATCTCGACCGCGGCGGTCTCGGCGGCGTCGGAGCCGTGCACCGCGTTGGCGTCGATGCTGTCGGCGAAGTCGGCGCGGATCGTGCCCTTGTCGGCCTTCTTCGGATCGGTCGCGCCCATCAGGTCGCGGTTCTTGAGCGATCGCGTCCTCGCCTTCGAGCACCTGGATCATCACCGGGCCGGAGATCATGAAGTCGACCAGGTCGTTGAAGAACGGCCGCGCCTTGTGCACCGCGTAGAACGCCTCGGCCTCGGCGCGCGACAGGTGCGCCATGCTGGCGGCGACGATCTTCAGGCCCGCGCCTTCGAAGCGGGCATAGATCTGGCCGATCACGTTCTTGGCGACGGCATCGGGCTTGATGATCGAAAGGGTGCGTTCGACGCGCCATGAGTCTTTCTCCTGAGTCTGACTTGGGCAAAGCCTTCGATTGTAGCGAGCGCTGCGGCTCGCCGAGTTGCCTGCAGGTCAGCGGCCGCGCCGCCGCCGCCGCCACGCCGCTACCGTCACCGCCGCCACCGCCGCCGCCACCGCCGCCACCGCCGCCGCCGCCGCCGCCGCCGCCACCGCCGCCGCCGCCGCCGCGTTGCCGCCGCGGTTCTTGCGATGGAACGCGTCGGCGCCGATGTAGCCGACCGAGGTCTGCAGCGGATCGGGCTGCTTCGGCCGCCCTTGGCCCGCCGGCTCGGCCGCGGCGCCGCTGCCGCCGCCGCCGAAGCCGCTGTTGCCGGGCCGATCGCGGCGTGCGCCTGCACGAAGCGCTTGTCGAAGGTCTGCTGCAGCGGATTCGGGATCGCGGCTCGGATCGAAATCGTCGTCGATGTCGTCGTCGCCCGCCGGGCGCCGGCGTCGGCTCCGCGGCCGGCATCGGCGCTCGGCTCGAAGCGGGCCTCGTCGGTGCCGGCGCGAGCCGCTGCGGCGTTGCGATCCGTTGCCCTGGCGGTCGTTGCGCGTTCGTTGCTGCTGTTGCCGCCGCGTGCCGCGCTCGTCGCGCGCGCGCCGCCGCCTTCGGTCGCGCCTCGTTGCGCTGCGCCGTCGCCTGCGCGACTGGCGAGGCGCCGGATCGCGCGCGACGTCGGCGTCGTCGAGGTCGACCCAGACGCCGCGCTTCAGGCCGCGCGGCAGCACCACGGTGCCGTAGCGGATGCGGATCAGCCGGCTGACGGTCAGGCCGACCGCGTCGAACAGCTTGCGCACCTCGCGGTTGCGGCCTTCGGTGATGACGACGCGGTACCAGTGGTTGGCGCCTTCGCCGCCGCCGTCGTCGATCGACTTGAACGCTGCCGCGCTGGCCGTCGATCGTCGACGCCTTCGAGCAGCTGCGTCGCGCGCGTCTTCGCGTCGAGCGTGCCGAGCACGCGCACCGCGTACTCGCGCTCGACGCCGAAGCGCGGGTGCATCAGCTGGTTGGCCAGGCCGCCCGGAGTTGGTGAACAGCAGCAGGCCTTCGGTGTTGATGTCGAGCCGGCCGACCGACTGCCACTTGCCCTGCTGCAGGCGCGGCAGGCGCCGGAACACGGTCGGGCGGTGCTGCGGATCGTCGTGCGTGACGATCTCGCCGGCCGGCTTGTGATACGCCAGGATCGCGCGGCGGCGGCGGCACGATGCGCACCCGCACCGGCTTGCCGTCGACCTCGATCCGGTCGCCGAAGGAGATGCGCTGGCCGATGTGCGCCGGCTCGCCGTTGACCGTGATCCGGCCGTCGACGATCAGCTGCTCCATGTCGCGGCGCGAGCCGATGCCGGCCTGCGCCAGCACCTTGTGCAGCTTCGGCGCATCGGGCTCGGCGGCGAGGACGCCGCTTGCTCGCGGCCTCCTCGGTCTCGACCGGCGCCTCGGCGTCGGCGTCGAACTCGCCAGCCAGCACCTTGGCGAAGACCTCGCCCGCCTCCGGCGGCACCACGGGCTGCAGGTGCAGCGGCAGCGGGCCTTCGAAATTCGGCGGCAGCGCGCAGGGCATCGCCGCGGTCGGTTGCCGCCGTCGCCCCGCCCTCGCCGCGCTTCGCCGCGGCGCCGGTCGCGTCGCCCGCGACGGCAGGCTGCGCTCTCCGCGCTCGCCTTCGCCGACCGCGTTCGCCTTCGCCGCGCATCGTCCGCCGCCGTCGCCGGCTCGTGGTCGGCCCCGCGGCGCCGCCTGCGCCTCGGCTGTCGCCGCCCGGAGTGCGCTCGGTGCGAGCGTCCGGCGCGGCCGCCGAGTCACCGCCTTCGAATTCGCCTTGCGGCACGGCGTTGTCAGATCCGGTTCATGGGTGGGTTCCAGGGCGGGGTCGGAGGGTGATGGCGGGGAATCGGGCGGGAGTTCGGATGCCGGTTCGGCATCGGCGGCCTCGGCGCCGCCGGAGCATCGGCGAACGACAGCGAGGACTGGGCCGCGAGGGCGGCGAGGGCGTCGTGGCCGGCTGCGGGCGTCGCCGGTGCCGTCGAGTGTCGGCAACTGATCGAGCTCTGCAGGCCGAGGTCGTCGAGCAACTGGCGAGTGGTGGCGAGCAGCGCCGGGCGGCCGGGCGCCTCGCGGTAGCCGATCGCCTCGATCCAGCCGCGATCCTCGAGCTGCTTGATGATCGTGCTGGCGACGCGCGACGCCGCGAATCTCTTCGATGTCGCCGCGAGTCACCGGCTGGCGGTAGGCGATGATCGCCAGCGTTTCCAGCACCGCGCGCGAATAGCGCGGCGGACGCTCGGGCTCAGGCGCGCCAGGTAGGCGGCCATCTCCGGACGACTCTGGACGCGCCAGCCGCTCGCCAGCTGAACCAGGGCGACGCCCTTGTCGGCGTACTCGCGGGCCAGCTCGTCGAGCAGCTCGCGCAAGGTGTCGTTGCCGATCTCGTCGGCGAACAGCGCGGCCAGCTCGCGCAGGGACATCGGCTGGGAGGAGCAGATGAGCGCGGCCTCGAGGACGCGCTTGGCATCCAGAGGTCTTCATGTCGTCGTGGTGGTCCTCGGCCGCGTCGCCTGGCGGCATGCTCGTCACGTCTGGAACGCGGCGGGTCCGGTGCGCGGGCGCTGGCCGGTCGTCGAGATGCACACTCGGGTGCGTTCGAGGTCTCGATGGGTCTCGTCCGATCGCTCGGGCAGCGGCAGGATCCGGCGCGCCGGAGGGATCGCATCGAAACGATTGGCGGTGATTGTAAGCCGATGCCGCCGGCCCGGCTTTCAGGCCGTGCGATCCGGCAAGTGCCGCCACGCCGGCTGCGCAGGTCGGCGCGGCGGGGGCGAGTCGAAGGCGAGCGGCGCCGTCCGAGGGCGGATGAGCGAATGCCAGCTCGGCGGCATGCAGCGCCTGCCGCGGCGATGCCACGACCGGCCGCGCCGCCGTAGAGGCGGTCGCCGACCAGCGGCAGGCCGCGCGACGCCAGGTGAACCCGGATCTGGTGCGTGCGCCCGGTGTGCAGGGTGCAGCGCAGGGCGCTGCAGCGTGTCGTCGGTGGCGATCCGCTCGACGTCGGTCGCGCCGGCTTGCCCGAGCCGACGACGGCCATGCGCAGCGCGCATCTGCGGATCGCGGCCGATCGGCGCTTCGACGCTGAATGCAGCCGCCGGCGCCTCGCCGTGGGCGATCGCCAGGTAGCGGCGACTGACCTCGCGCGCGGCGATCGCCCGCACCAGCGGCCGTCACCGCGACCAGCGTCTTGCCGACCACCATCAGGCCCGAGGTGTCCTTGTCGAGGCGATGGACGATGCCGGCACGCGGCAGCGCCGCGCTCGCGGATCGCGATCGAGCAGGCCGTTGAGCAAGCGTCCCCGACCAGTTGCCGGCCGCAGGATGCACGACCCGGCCGGCGTCTTGTCGACGACGAGCAGCTCGTCGTCCTCGTGGACCACGGCCATCGGCAGGGCCTCGGCCACGGTAGGCGCGGCTTTCCTCGGTGGGCAGCAGGGTCATCGCGATCGCGCTGGCCGGCGCCATCCGCTGCGCGGCGCTGTCACCGCCGCCTTGCCGTCGACGCCTGACCTAGTCCGCCCTTGATCAGCCCCTGCAGGTGGCTGCGCGAGAACTCCGGCGCCAGGGCGACGATCACCTTGTCGAGCCGCTCGCCGTGCAGCGCCGTGACGGCGACTTCGCCTTCGCGCGTTTCCGGCGGGTCGTCTTCGACGTCGACGGCAGGTCTCGACCCTATAAGATTCGCCTTTCACCTCGCCCTCTTCCCGACGATGACTCGAATGTCCATTCGCTGCCGTGGCATGACGCCAGTGTCGGCGATCTCGCTCGCCGCCACTGGGGCTGGCTCGCCTGCGATGACCACCCGGGACGATTCTCCAAGTGGCCGCCGGAGCGGCTCTACACCGAAGCCAAGGAAGAAGCCTCCGCCGGCACCTACGAAAGGCCGATCAAGCTGTACGAGCGGCCTCGAGGGCCGCGCCGCCAGGCACGGTGCTGGCGCAGCAGGCGCAGCTCGAGCGCGCCTACCATGCTCTGGAAGACCGGCGAGAATCGGCACAGGCGCTGGTCGACGCTCGAGCGCTTTCATCAAGCTCCATCCGACCAGCCCGGCGTATCGACTACGCGCTCTACCTGCAGGGCCTGATCAACTTCAACGACAGCCTCGGGATTCCTCGGCTCGCTGACGGCGCAGGACCTCTCCGGACGCGACCAGCGAGGCCTCGCGCGACTCGTACCAGTCGTTCCCGCCAGCTCACCGAGCAGCTTCCGCAGTCCTCGTACGCCGAGGATGCGCGCTGCGCATGAACTACATCGTCAACTCGCTCGCGGCCTACGAAGGTCCACGTCGCCCGCTACTACTTCCGGCGCGGCGCCTACGTCGCCGCCGCCAACCGGGCCCAGGCAGGCCGTGACCGGAGTTCCAGAACTCGCCGTCGGCGGAAGAAGCGCTCTACATCATGACGCAGAGCTACGACCGCCTCGGCCTCGACGAGCTGCGCGACGACGCCGACCGGGTGCTGCGATCGAACTTCCCGAACACGCACGGTCTATGCCAGACGGCCTCGGCAACAAGAAGACGCCGCTGGTGGAAGCTCTGGTGAGGCGCTCGGCGCTCACGCGCTGAGCGGCGCGACGGCACGCCAGCGAGGTTCAGCCAGTTCGATCGCCTCGCGCCTCGCGCTCGAGGCGGGCCATCGGCGGCAGCGCCGCCGCAACAGGCGCGCCAGTAGCCCATCGTCGCCATGCGCGGGTCGCAGACGACGAGCAGGCCGCGATCGGTCTCGCTGCGGATGAGCCGACCGGCACCCTGCTTCAGCGAGATCGCGGCCTCGGCAGACGAGAATACGTCGGCGAAGGCGTTGCGCCCTTCGCTTCCAGAGCGGCGGACCGCGCGCCTCGACCAGCGGATCGTTCGGCGGCGGGAACGGCAGCTGTCGATGACGACGCACTGCAGCGCCTCGCCCGGCACGTCGATGCCCTCCCAGAAGCTTTGCGAGCCGACCAGCACCGGCCTGCGGCGACGTCCAGGAAGCGCTGCATCAGCTGGCGCTTCGGGCCCTGGCCCTGGACCAGCACCTCGATGCTCGCCGTCCTCGGCGTCGAGCTAGGCGCGCAGGCGGTCGCCGACCGGTCTGCAGCGCACGCAAGGTCGTCGTCAGGACGAAGGTCCGGCCGCCGAGGCGCGCGGGCGCAGCGGCCGGCAGGTCTGCGACCGCCACGGCGATGCCCGGCTCGCTCGGGCTTGGCGAAACCGCGCGGCACGTAGCGCGGGCGTGCGTTCAGCGCCAGTCGAAGGGGCTGCCGACGCGCAGGTCGTGCGCCTCCTCGAGTCCGGCACGTTCGGTGAACCAGCTCAGGCGGTCATCGTCGCCGAGCGTCGCCGAGGTGAAGACCCAGGCCTTCGGTCGCGCCCTGCATCTGCTCCCTTCATCGCCTCGCGGATGTCGAGCGGCGACTCGACCAGCCGCGGCCTGCTGCGCGGCTCAGGTCGATCCAGCGGATCTTGCCGGTCCTCGGGCGGCTGCGTCGAGCCGCCGGCGCGCAGAAGCGCGAGGCGGGCTGCGCGCTCGCGAGTACGGACGAAGTCCGGCGCCGAGCTCGCTCACCGTCTCGAGCGCGGCGCGCGGCCGCTTCGCAGGCTTCGCCGCACCTGCGTCCAGGCCGGTGAGGAAGTCTGCGTCGTCGCTGCGCTCGGCCCAGCGCAGCTTCGGGCCGCGCGCGAACCTCGCCGAGTCGGCCGACGGCGACCAGCGCGCAGGTCGCGCGCGCTGCGGTCGCAGGCCGAGGCTGAGCTCGGGCCACGGCAGAGGCCACGCGCGCTGCTGCAGGCCCGACGGCCAGCATGTCGCGCGCGAAGTCGATCAGCTGCGACGAGCCGAGCGATCGTGCCGAGGAACTGCACGCCGGCCTCGCCGAGCTGGTGCGCCTCGTCGAAGACCGCGACCTCGACGCTCGGCGGCAGCTCGGCGACGCCGCTGTCGCGCAGCGCCAGGTCGGCGAAGAACAGATGGTGGTTGACGACGACGAGGTCGGCCGCCATCGCCTCGCGCCGCGCCTTGCATGACGTGGCACTGCGGAACTGCGGGCATTCGCTGCCGAGGCAGTTCTCGCGCGACGAGGTCACCAGCGGAATCACGCTGCTGCGCTCGTCGAGGCCCTCGAGCTCGGCGAGGTCGCCGCTTACTGTCGTCTGCGCCCAGGCCTCGACTCGCGCGCAACGCGCGCACCGCGAAGCGGTCGGGCAGCTGCGCATCCTGGCGCGCGAGCCGAGACGATGCAGTGCACAGGTAGCTCGAGCGGCCCTTGAGCAGCGCCAGCCGTCACCGGCATGCCAGGGCAGCGCGCAGGCGCGGCAGGTCGCGCAGGAACAGCTGGTCCTGCAGCGTCTTGGTGGCGGTGCTGAGCAGGGTTCGCGCGCCCGCAGAGCAGAGCGGGCACCAGGTACGCGTAGGTCTTGCCGACGCCGGTGCCGGCCTCGACGACGCAGCGGCCGCGGTCCCGTCGATCGCCGCGGCGACGGCGCACGCCATCTCGCAGCTGCTCGCGCGCTCGGCGTGATGCGGATCCGCTGCGCCGAGCGTGCCGTCGGCGCCAAGGCGCGCGCCACCTGACGTGGCGCGTCTGCCGGCAGCGGGCTCGCCGGCGCACGTCGCCCTGACGCCGTCGGCATGGGGCCGTCGCAGCACGCCGTCATGCCGGCTGCGGCGGATCGGAGCTCGGCCTCGATGCGCGAGCCATCTGATCGCGCAACAGAAGCGCGCGCTTCTTCAGGCGGCGCAGGTGACAGGTCGTCGCCGCCGGCATCGGCGGTGCGGCGCGATCGATGAGGTTGTCGAGGTCCGCATGCTCGATCCGCAGTTCGATCAAGCCGGCGCGGCAGGAATGCAGGTTGTCGTCCATGGGCGCCTCGGACGCGCGACTAGTTCGTCAGTTTTGGGCGCTCGATGCACGGTCAAACCGATTATAGTTTTCGCTCACGAGCTACATCGAGCGCTGGGCTACCGGCTGTCCGCGACGACGGGTCTCACCGCGGCGACCGGGCCTCACCAGCAGGATCAGGTCGAGGTACTTCGCGCACGCGTCGCGTCGCCGGGCTGCCTCGATGGGCGTCTCGCCGACGGCATGGGCGGCAAGAGCGGCGGTCGCAAGGCCGCCGACCAGGTGCTTCTCACCGGCGCAGCAGCTGTTCCGAAGCGCTTATTCGCCGAGCCGCGACGATCGCCGCCGAGGCGCTCAAGCAGCTCGTGCTCGAAGCGCACCTGATGATCAAGCTGACCGCGATCACCTCCGAGGAAGAAGCCGCACAGCACGATCGCCGCACTTCCTGATCAGCCCGAACCCGCAGAGTGCGACTTCGTCCACGCCGGCGATTCGCGCGATCTACCACTTCCGCGGCGCCGAGAATGGTCAGCCGCATCGATCGACCACTCGTACGTCCAGCGCCTGGTCGACGAGCGGCAGATCAGCGAAGAGGAAGCCAACCACCATCCGCAGTCCAACCTGCTCACCGGCTGCCTCGGCACCTTCCAGGATCCTGCCACTTGCGCAGCGCCACATCGGCCGCCTCGAGGGCCTGGCGACGGCGTTAACTCTCCGGTTGCAGCGACGGCCTCGGCAAT
>ERZ1370068.10180-contig-89_pt1 | contig 60833 bp, 74 predicted proteins | sample MGYA00561227_ERZ1370068 | MGnify/ENA primary metagenome ERZ1370068 (study PRJEB38410, sample SAMEA6850437) | metagenome | study: Metagenomic assessment of the ecological functions of the soil: analysis of the soil microbiota associated with the... | reverse complement strand
TTATGCTTCGCGTTCAGTTACGTATTGCTGCATGCCACCTCGGTGGCCACCAGTGTAACGGTACTGGTGAACACCCATCCGCTCTGGGTCGGTCTCTGACCCCACTCCTCAGCCACGACCGCTGACGCGGACCGCGGGCACTACTCTGGCATGGCCGTGAGTGTGCTTAGGGGGCCTCATCATGGGCCTGGGAGATGTGGCTCTGGGGGCGCGCGTTCTGGGGTGATCTCCCGGCGCTGGCGGGGGCCTCTGCGCCGCGCTGTATCTCCTCACTGAGCGCCGGGTGCGCCGGCAGCTCTCCCCTGCTGGCGTACGTCATCGTCTCATTACGGTAGTGCGCAGCTGTGCTGCTGTGGGGAGTCGTGCTGGCCCCCTGCGCCTGCGGTCACGGGCTTCAGCGTGTCGACGTATACCGCCTTTGTCACCATGGCCTCATACCACAAGTCATCGGGCACAGCAGCTATAACTGGGCCTCAAGTGGTGCAGTGCCAATCTGATCGCAGTGAGCCTGCTGGGCGAACCGCTGGGCAACACCCTGCTGGCCGCGCTCCTGCTGGGGAAGGACTGACATGGCCGCAAGGTCGTCCGGGGGCACCCCACAGTTTTACAGTGGGTGTGCTGACGCTCGCAGCGAGCTCTAAAGAGCTCTGGCGTGGCGCGCTCCGACCCTGTGGAAGTCCTGACGAGATCGGTACGTGTCAGGCTCCTACCAGCGGCCGGACTCTGGCAGGGACGCGCCTTCGACGGCTGTCCCGCCATTGCGTCTGCGCCTGACGGAGCACCCGTATGTCCATAGTCGCGTGCCCCGCAATGGTTGGGTCGCGACGGTCGCCTTCCCGCCTTGTTGACCTCCGCGCACGGTATCCGGACACGGGCGGCGGCACGGTCGGCATGGTGGGGACCAGAGCAGGAGCTGGATGCGCGAGCGGCTATCGAGGTCCTTGCCCCCGCTTGCGTCGTGGTCACGGACATACCTGGGGTGGTGACTCAGGCGGTCACAATATCTGGCGAACCTGCGTGCGCCCCGCAAATCCAGGTGGAAGGCCTCGTCGGGGACCTGGGGGAGCCGTTCCTCGCCTGCCGTTCCCTGTGATGTGCTCTAGGCAAACCTGCCGAACATTCCCCCGGTCTCGGCACGTCTGCCAGGGCAAACCCCTAGCGGGCGCCCACACTTAGGTGCAAGACGCGAGGAGCGCCCCAGAGCCCTGCGGTCCACCCTGGGGCATCGCGCGGTGCAGTCGGAAACCAGGCGGTGCACGTTGGCAGACAGTAGCCTGGAGATCGGCGTCGTGGCAGACTATACTGTCGTGTGGACGTCATAGGGAAGGGTCGCATGTGGGGGGATGTTGCGGCGCACGCAGGGTCTCCTACGATGGGCGGTGCGTTCAGGGGAGAATGATGCGTCAAACATGCAACGCGTGATCGACGTATGCCGATGCGTTGCCTCTGGAACAAGGGATGGCGGCAGAGGATACCGTCATGAGGCTGTATGGTACGGTGCAGCTGCGTGATTGCAGTCAGAGGACCACGGGACCCATAGCTAGAGGAGGAGATGATATGGAATATACAGTCTTGGGACGGACGGGCTTACGGGTGTCACGCGTGGGTGTGGCGGTGGCGGGATCGGCCAGGTGTGGGGACCGACCACCGAGGCCGAGTCCGTGCGGGCCATCCACCGTGCGCTGGAGTTGGGGGTGAACTTTTTGACGTGGCGCCCGGCTATGGCCAGTGGCAAGGCCGAAGAAGTCCTGGGTCGGGCCCTGCACGGGCGCCAGGAGCTGGTGGTCGTCGCCACGAAGGTGCGGCTGGCTGCAGAGGAGATGCACGATGTGGCCGGCGCCGTCCGCACGTCTGTCGAGGCGAGCCTGCGGCGGCTGCGCCGGGAGACGGTCGACGTGCTGCACATCCACAACCGCTTCACGCCACGGCGGGGCGACCTGCCCCATTCGCTCTCCGCCGACGATGCCCTGGGCCCGGTGCTGGACGCCTACCGCCAGATGCAACACACGGGGAAGACGCGCTTCATTGGGATCTCGGCCATGGAACCTGATGTGCCCACCGTGCGGCGCATCATGCACCAGCGGGCACTTCGATACGGTGCTGGCGTATTACAATCTGCTGAACTGGACCGCGCAAGAGCCGGCACCGCCTGGCGTAGCGCTGTGGGACAATGGCCAGATCATCCCGCTGGCCACCTGCTCTGAACATCGGCGTCATCGGGATCCGGTCCCATGCCGCTGGCGCGTTGAGCCCGCAGGTCGACCGGCCTATCTCCCCGGGACCCTGCTGGCGCACGATGTGGCCCGTGCACAAACCGTTGGGCTTCCTCCTTGAAGGTCCTATACGCACCTTGTCCCAGGCGGCGATGGTGTTTTGCCTGATGAATCGGGACATCGCGACCACCGTGCCTGGCGTGAAAAATGTGGCGGAGATGGAAGAACTGGCGGAGTGTGTCGCCCTGCCCCCGATTCCGCCGCCGCATCTCACGCGCCTGGAGGGAGTGCTCGTCCTCTTTGTCCCGCTTGAAAGCGAGCGTACTCTTGCCAACAATGACCTCAAAGTTGTGCTTCTTGGCGTCCCAATCCCGCACGTAGCCCCCGTCAATGCCCACGGTGATCGGCCCATCCGGGATGGGTAAGGCTGCCCCAATCGCGTGGACAGCCCTCGATGAAACTCCCTTGTTCCTCACCCAGCTCCGCTTCACAGCGCTCGGCGACCTTCAGGGTATCGTGACGCACCGTCTTGACGTCCAGTGTGACATCGAGCGGCAGAAAGTCGGTGAGCGCATCGACGGTCAACCCATACGAGACGAGCGAGGCCCACTTCGTCTCCATGAAGAGCAGCTCGGGGGCGGCCGACTCCGTGAGGAGAGCGGACAGTGGGCGAAACGAGGTCGTCTTGCGACGCTGGCAGCGGCAGTGGAAGAGACGCGGACTGGCGAGCTTGAAGGTGCCAAACAAGGTGCGGAACGAGCGGGTATGATAGCCTTTGACTTTGAGTGGGGTGCCGCAGTCCGGGCAGGTCGAGCACGCCGTCGAGAAACGCCTCAACCTGGTGTTGCAGCAGGCGTTTCTGGATGGTGGTGAGGAGCTGTTTGGCCTCCTTGAGCGTCAAGCCCAGATGCTCGATGCGCTGTGGAGTCCTTCTTCAGGGTGACGAGGTCTGTCACGGTTTCTTCATGGCCATCATCGCTGCACATGACCAGCTGCAATTTGACGCGCATGGGGAGGGCTCCTCCGGTTCAGGTGGTGGGGGAATGATGCAGGCCATTCTACCGGAGTTCGTCGCTTATCCCCAGCATCTCCATGCTCTACGCCCCGAGCGTGGGGATCTCCACTCATGCGGACGGTCTTTGACCGCATTGTGTATCAGAAAACCCTGCTGGAGATAGTGCAGGCGGGCTATCTTGTGGACCTGCGGGCCTTCCAAGTCCTGCTCAGGCCAATTTCAATTGCCTGCGTACCTTGGCCAAAAATCGCCTTTCGCTAGGCTGGGGCCGCATAAGGCTCACAATAATACCGACTTCTATGCTTCGTTGTCAAGTCTCACAATTATTGTAGGAGTCACATGTGTGCGCCAATTGGCAACAACTGGTCCCTAGTGTTGTCAGAATGTCACCAAGACTGTGACTGACTCTTTTCTTTATCCCCATGGCATCTATACTCCCAGCCGCGGGCGCGTGGGGCGCTGCGGGCACATCGCCCTGGCCAGGCGTGTGCCAGGGCGGGCGGGCCGACCCCAGGCGCGGGCACCAGCGGGAGCAGGGTGGCAGGGGGTGGGCGGACGCGGGCAGGTGGGACTGCGAAAAGTGGCTTTTATTTTCCCTATACTCTCTCCTATACTCTTGCTGTTGCGTGCCCATTAATCAATCGCCGACCACCCACGCAAGAAAGGGGGCGGCTGAAAAAGGGGTGGCGCGGCGCTTCGTGCATTTATTATTGCACGGCTGTACATCGATGCTTTGGTGTAATAGTGCCGGAGGCCGCGTCGGTGCGGCGCGAACGGTGGCTTAATCACTGAGTTCTTCAACCAATTACTCTGGGCCAGCTGGTTTGCTGGCAACGGGGACATGCGAATGGACGTTGAGAACGAAAGAGTTCTGATACGTTTCCGAAGCTGCTCCTTCACCCATTCGAGGCAGCGCGGCGAGCGTCCGGCAAGCAATCCGCGAGAAAGAACCGCGGCATCTGGCGCACCGTGACCCTGGCGCGATGCTGGCTGGCGAGGCACGCCGTCGCTGGCGGCCGCTACGTCGCGGCGCGACGTGCAGCGCGGCGGCGCACGTTGCGCTTTGCTGGAGGCGAGAATCACCGGCCACGCCTCTACGCCGACATGATGTGTGCGGCGCACGTGGCTGGTGCCGCAATCGCAGTGCCGCTCTATCAGGACGCGACGGCCGATGAGCTGGCGTCTCCGGTCAGCAGCTGCGCGACAAGCCACCCACACTTTCGCCGAGAACTCAGTGAACAGGTCGACAAGCTGCTCGAGATCCTGCCCCGGTGCCCAGACGGTTCGCTGCATCGTCTACGACAGGACCGGCATGCGTCACTACAACCGGCCTCGAGCTTGTCAGCTTACGACGCCCTCTTGCAGCAGGGCCGGGAGCTCGCCGCCGCCAAGCGTGGTTTGCAGGACGAGGCTGCGCGCGCGGCGCCAGGCAGGACGCGGCCTTCCTGTTTTTCACCTCGGGCACGACCGGGCCTGCCAAAGGCGTCGTTCTTACCCATGGGGCGCTGATTGATCGCGCCCAGGTCGCCGCGGCGACAGAGGGCTGACAAGCACACCGACGTCGCCATGGCTTACTGCCGCCGGGCTGGATCGGCCAGAACTTCTTCAGTTACGTCCAGCCGATGGTGGTCGGCTATTGTGAGCTTGCTGTCCCGAATCGTCCGAGACCATGCTGGCCGATATGCGCGAGATGGGTCCGACCTACTTCCTGGCGACGCGCGCGTACTGGAGGCGCTGCTCACCCAGGTGTCGATGCGCATGGAGGATGCGCGGTGGGCTTCAACCAACGCCTCTACCGGCGTCTGCATGGCTGTCGGCGCAGTCGCATGCGCGACGCTGGCGGGCGAACGGTCCTCCCTGACGCGAGCGCCTATCGCGGCTGCGCAACATCTTTGATCACGGTCCGCTCCGCGACGTGCTGGGCATGAGCAAGTGCGCGTGGCCTACACTGCCGGCGACGCGTCGCTCCTGACCTGGTGACGTTCTTCCGCGCCTCGGGCATCAACCTCGAAGCAGCTCGATGGCTCCAACCGAAACCGGCTTCTTCGTTGCGATGCAGCGCGACGGCCAGGTCGAAGCCGGACACGGCGGGCGCCGGTGGCCGACGGGTTGAACTGAAGTTCACGCAGCAGCGCGAAATCCTGGTGCGCTCACCCGGCTCTGTTCAGGAGTACCACCGCGACTCCGCAAAAGACAGCGCAGGCAAGGAATGCCGACGGCTGGTTCCACACCGGCGACGCCGGCTATCTCGGCGATGACGGGCAATCGCGGATCATCGACCGCATGGCCAATATCGGCGCACTGAAGGACGGCACGCCGTTCGCGCCCAGAGCTGCTCGAGAACAAACTCAAGTTCCTGCCCTACATCAAGGAAGCGGTGGCGTTCGGCGACGAGCGCGACATGGTCTGCGCGCTCATCGACATCGACATGGCGGCTACCGGCCGGTGGGCCGACAAGCGGAGCATTTCCTACACCGGGCCACGCCGATCTCGCCTCGCGCGACGAGAGTCTATGCGCTGATCGCCGGATTGCATCGCCAACGTGAACGCCGCACGCTGGCGTCGGAGCCGGCGCTGGCGCAATCGCAGATCCACCGCTTTGTCATCCTGAACAGGGAGCTTGAGCGCCGGATGACGGCGTGCTCACGCGCACCGGCAAGCTGCGCCGCGACGTCATCGCCGCGCGCTACCGCGCGCTGGTGGACGCGATGTATGACAGCCGAACGCGAAGTGCGCTTCGAGGCCGGAAGCGGCGAAGAGGCCGCCATGCGACTGACAAGATCCGCGACGCGAAGGTCGTTGCATCCGGCGCAGACCCGGAGAGCCGCCTGAACATGACGATCGCCAGCTCCATCCTGCAGTCCGTCGCAGCGCGCCTTTCCCTTTGGTCGCGCCGCATCCTCGAACTCGACTCGATCTCGCTGCGCTTCGGCGGCGTGCACGGCGCTGACCGAATATCTCCTTCAACGTGCTCGAGCACGAGATCCGCGCGCATCATCCGGCCCGAACGGCGCCGGCAAGAGCTCGATGCTCAACGTCATCAACGGCGTCTACGTGCCGCAGGAAGGCAGCATCACCTTTCGCGGCGAACGGCTGTCGGACATGAGCGCCGACCGCACGCCGCCGCGCTGCGGCATCGCGCGCACCTTCCAGAACATCGCGCTGTTCCAGGGCATGTCGGTGCTCGACAACATCATGGCCGGCCGCAACCTGCGCATGCACGCCAGCTTTCTGGAAGTCGCGCTGCAGCTGCCCCGTGCCCGGCGCGAGGAGACCGAGAACCGCGCAGCGGTCGAGGAGATCATCGAGTTCCTCGAGATCGAGCACATCCGCAAGACGCCGGTGGCGCGCCTGCCCTACGGGCTGCAGAAGCGCGTCGAGCTCGGCCGCGCGCTCGCCGCCGAACCGACGATCCTGCTGCTCGACGAGCCGATGGCCGGCATGAACATCGAGGAGAAGCAGGACATGTGCGCGCTTCATCCTCGACGTCAACGACCACTACGGCACCACGATCGTGCTGATCGAGCACGACATGGGCGTGGTGATGGACATCTCCGACCGCGTCGTCGTGCTCGACTACGGCAAGAAGATCGGCGACGGCACGCCTGAGGAGGTGCGGTCGGACCAGAACGTCATCGACGCCTATCTCGGCGTCCCGCACTGAGGACAGGCAATGCCGGACTTTTGGTTCTTCCTCGAGGTTCTGGTCGGCGGCCTGCTGTCGGGAACGATGTACGCGCTGGTCGCGCTCGGCTTCGTGCTCATCTACAAGGCCTCGTCGGTGTTCAACTTCGCGCAGGGCGCGATGGTGTTCTTCGCGGTGCTGTCCTTCGTCGGCTTCATGGAGCTCGGGCTGCCGTTCTGGGCGGCGCTGCCGGTCACGGTCGGCCTGATGGTGCTTGTCGGCATGGGCACCGAGCGCTTCGTGCTGCGTCCGCTGGTGAACCAGAGCGAGGACACGCTGCTGATGGCCACGATCGGCCTTGCCTTCGTCATCGAAGGCGTCGCGCAGCTCGCCTGGGGCGTCGACGTGCGGCGCCTGGATCTCGGCATCCGGGACGAGCCGATCAACTGGGTGATGGACAACGACGGGCATGCTCATCAGCCAGCTCGACATCACGGCGGCGGCGGTCGCCGGCATCATGGTGGCGGCACTGGCGCTGCTGTTCTCGCGCACCAAGGTCGGGCGCGGCTTGCGTGCGGTCGCCGGACGACCATGCCGCGGCGCTGTCGATCGGCATTCCGCTGAAGCACATCTGGATGCTGGTGTGGGCGACGGCGGGCGTCGTCGCGCTGGTCGCGGGCATGCTGTGGGGCGCGCGCAGCGGCGTTCAGTTCGCGCTGGTGTGGGTCGCGCTCAAGGCGCTTGCCCGGTCGCTGATCATCGGCGGCTTCACCTCGGTGCCCGGGCGTCATCGTCGCCGGCCTGATCGTCGGGCGCGGTCGAAAAGGTCGTCGAGGTCTTCATCGGCCCGTACTTCGGCGGCGGCATCGAAGGCTGGGCTCCGTACATGCTTGCAGTCCTGTTCCTGCTGATCCGGCCCGAGGGCCTGTTCGGCGAAAAGATCATCCGGCGCGTCTGACGTCCCGCAACCTCAGGATTCCGTTTCATGTTCTACAGAGAAGCCGGACAGTTCCGCACCAGCTACGCGCAGGACTCGCAGATCTTTCCGCTGCGCCAGGATCGCGTCGGCATCGCCATCATGCTGATCGCGGCGGTGATGCTTCCCGTTCGTCGCCAACAGCTACTGGCTGAGCGCGATTCTCATTCCATGGCTCGTGCTTTCCCTGGTGGCGCTCGGGCAGAACATCCTGATGGGCTATGCCGGCCAGCTTTCGCTTGGATCGGCCGGGCTTCATGGCTGTCGGCGCGTTCGCCTGCTACAATCTGATCCTGCGCATCGACGGCATTCCCGTTCGTGGTCGCGGTCGCGCTTTCCGGCGTATGCGCGGCTCTGGTCGGCATCGTCTTCGGTCTGCCGAGCCTGCGTATCCGCGGACTCTATCTCGCGGTCGCGACGCTGGCGTCGCAGTTCTTCATCGTCTGGGCGCTGGACAAGTTCGGCTGGTTCAAGAACTACGATCCGGCGGGCGTGATCACCGCGCAGCCGATCATGATGTTCGGCCACAACTTCAGCCGCCCCGCGAGAAGTACTGGGTGGTGCTGGCGATCGTCGCGGTCCTGGCGCTGCTCGCCAAGAACATGGCGCGCGGCAGCATCGGGCGCGGCTGGATGGCGGTGCGCGACATGGATGTCGCGGCCGAAGTGATGGGCCTGTCACTGCTGCGCACCAAGCTGCAGGCTTTTGCGATCAGCTCGTTCTATTGCGGCGTCGGCGGCGCGCTGTTCGCGTTCGCCTATCTGCAGACCGGTGGAGCCGTCGGCCTTCGGCATCGATCTGTCGTTCCGAATTCTCTTCATGGTCATCATCGGCGGCCTCGGCACCATCATGGGCTCGTTCCTGGGCGCGGGCTTCATCCTGCTGATGCCGATCTTCCTGAACATCTTCTTCCACGCCGTGTTCGGCAAATCCGTCGACGCCACCATCACGTCGGCGCTCGAGCAGGTCATCTTCGGCGTGATGATCATCATGTTCCTGATCTTCGAGCCGCTCGGGCTGGCGCGGCTCTGGCAACTGACCAAGGAGCGGCTGCGGCTGTGGCCGTTCAAGCACTGAGCGATAACGTCAATCCAGAAGCGATTCAGCACGTCCAGAATAAGCGTCAACAAGGAGAGAGAACCAGTAATGTTGACCGACAAGATGCTTCGCCGGGTAGTTCCCGGCTATCTCCGCCGCCGCCGCTTCATCGCGATCGCAGCCGCATCGACAGCCGCGATGGCTCAGGAGACCCAGGAACAGTATTTCGGGATTCCGAGCAGCCGCGTCGGGCCGTACTCCGCCATGGGCACCGGCTACTACGGCGGCATCATCGACTATCTGAACTACGTCAACATGAAGCACGGCGGCGTCAATGGCGTGAAGCTCACCTATGACGAGTGCGAGACCGAATACAACGCCGCGCGCACCGTGGAATGCTACCAGCGCCTGCTCAACAAGGGCGATCAGAAGATGGTCGTGTTCGATACGCTCGGCACGCCGGGCGCCTATGCCGTGATCGGCCGCATGGCGCAGGACCACGTCGTGCTGGCTCAGTACGGCTACGGGCGAACCGATGCCGCCGACGGACGCGTCTGGCCGTGGGTGTTCAATGCGGCAGGCCACTACTGGGGGCAGATCGCGGTCAAGATGAACTACATCGCCGAAAAGGAAGGTGGCGTCGACAAGATGAAGGGCAAGACGATCGTGCATCTGCACATCGACACCGCCTACGGCCGCGAGCCGCTGCCGGCGATGCGCCAGATCGCCAAGGACTGGGACTTCAAGCTGATCGAGATCGCCGATGCCGGCTCCGGGTCTGGAGCAGCAGTCGCAGTGGCTGCAGATCCGCAAGGAGAAGGCCGACTGGGTCACGTTCTGGGGCGCCGGCTCCGGCATGAACTCGACCGCGATCACCACCGCCGCTCGCGTCGGCTTCCCGCGCGAGAAGATGTTTTACGTCACCTTCGGCGGCGCCGAGGAGGACATGATTCCGGCCGGCGACGCGGCGAAAGGCACTTATGTCGCCGCCAACGCCGCGCCCGGCAAGAGACTACCCGCTGATTGCCGACATCCATGAAGGTGGTCTACGGCGCCGGCAAGGGCAACATGCAGAACCCGGACCGGGTCGGGTACGGTCTACTACAATCGCGGCGTCGGCGCGGCGGCGATGTGGATCGAAGCGCTCAAGAACGCGCAGAAGATCCACAACAAGGTCGGCAAGACGGTCAACGGTGACGAGTTCCGCGATGGCTACGAGGCGCTCGACATCACCGACGCGAAGCTCAAGGAGATCGGCATTCTCGGCATGTCGGCGCCGTTCAAGATGTCGTGCGCGAAGCACGATGGTTCCGAGCGCTTCAAGGTGATGCAATGGGACGGCAAGAAGTTCCAGATCTTGACGGACTGGGTGCCGGCGCCCGACCCGGCGTTCATCCGCAAGCTGATCGAGGACTCGGCCGCGAAGTACGCCGCCGAGAACAACATCACGCCGCGCAAGTGCTCCTGATCGACAGGGCACGCTGCAGGCGCGTCTGACGCGATGTCCGAGGGATGGGGCCGTACCCATCCCTCGGACGGATTCGGCTCAAAGGGAGGCTGCCATGAATGTTTCTGTTGCATCGGCCGTTGATCGGACCGCAGCGGTTCAAGCCGCGGCGCAGCCTGTCCTGGCGGTGAAGAATATCGAGGTGATCTACAACCACGTGATCCTCGTGCTTCGCGGCGTGTCTGCTTGAAGTGCCGCAGGGCAAGATCAGTCGCGCTGCTCGGCGGCAACGGCGCCGGCAAGAGTACGACGCTGAAATCGATCTCGACGCTGCTGGGCTCGGAGCGAGGCGCGGTGACCAAGGGATCGATCGAATTCCGCGGGCAGCGAACCGATCAGCTCACGCCCGGCGAACTGGTCGGCATGGGTCTGGTGCAGGTGATGGAGGGACGGCATTGCTTCGGGCATCTGACCGCCGAGGAGAACCTGATCACCGGCGCCTATGCGCGCTCCATCAGCAGGGCGCAGCTGCGCGAGGAGCTCGACCGGATCTACGCATATTTCCCGCGGCTGAAGGTGCGGCGCATCAGCCTGGCCGGGTTACACGTCGGGCGGCGAGCAGCAGATGATCGCGATCGGCCGCGCCATGATGGCGAAGCCGAGCATGCTGTTGCTCGATGAGCCGTCGATGGGCCTCGCCCCGCAGATCGTGGCCGAGATTTTCGAGATCGTCCGCGACCTCAACCAGAAGGAAGGCGTCAGCATCCTGCTGGCCGAGCAGAACACCAACGTCGCGCTGAAATACGCCGACTACGGCTACATCCTGGAAAGCGGCCGCATCATGGTGGACGGCGCCGGCGAAAGCGCTGGCGGAGAACAAGGACGTCAGGAGTTCTATCTCGGGATGTCATCCGAGGGCCGCAAGAGCTTTCGCGACATGAAGTCGTATCGCCGCCGCAAGCGCTGGGTTTGAGGCGCTTGTCAGTTTCGAGCAGGCCCGCGGAAAGCCGGGCTTGTTTTCGATCTGATCCCGTGGATTAATTCAGGGGCGGAGGATGACGCGCGTGGTGCTCGGCCACATGCCCACCTGACGGCCGTCGAACGTGTCGCCATGCCGGCGCTGCAGACGCGGGCACGGATCGCCGCGGCGCTTTGAGGCGACTCCGACGCCTGCTCGCTCGCCAGTCGCGCGGCACGATGAGGCCACGCCAAGAATTCACAGACGGGATACATGACTACGAAGAGGCATCACCATCGGCGTGATCGGCGCGGGGTTGATCGGACGGAAGCACCTTCGAAAACTCGCCGAGCGGACCGCGACTATGATCTGGTCGGTATCGCGGACGTGAATGTCGACGCGGTTCTCCGCCGAGCACCCGAAGACGCGCGTCTTCGCGGATTACCGTCAGTTGCTCGACGAAGCACGGCCGGAGGCCGTGATCATCGCCTCGCCCAACCAGCTTCATGCCGAGACCGGCATCGAATGCGCACGGCGAGGCATTCATATCCTGATCGAGAAGCCGGTCACCGATACGCTCGAGACGGCGGCGGCCTTGATCGCGGAAGTGCGCAAGGGCGGCATCAAATCGCTGGTCGGACATCACCGCCGCCATCATCTGCAGGTCACAGACGCTGAAGGCGCTGCTGCGGCGAGAGGACGGATCGGGGACATCGTCGGGGTATCGGCGATCTGGGCCACGCACAAGCCGGCCGACTATTTCAGGATTGGCGCCGTGGCGGACACGCAGCCGGTGGCGGCCCGATCCTGATCAACCTGATCCACGAGATCGATTTCCTGCGTTTCACCGTCGGCGAAATCGTCAGCCGTGGAGGCGATCGCCTCGAACCGCCAGCGCGGTTTTGCGGTCGAGGATACTGCGGCTGGCGCTGATCGAATTCGACAACGGCGCGCTCGGCACCTTCTTCGTCAGCGACAGCGCTGTCTCGCCCTGGACGACGGAGCAGGGGCTCGGCGAGTCGCCGGAATTCCCGTTCAGCGGCGAAAGCAGCTACCGGTTCATGGGCCGTCGCGGTGCGCTCGAGTTTCCGGGCCTCGTTCAATGGACGCAGGCGGGCGGCGCGCAGGACTGGAACCAGCCGATCCAGGCCCAGCGCATCCATGCACCCACGATCGATCCCTATGTCGCGCAGCTCGATCATTTCCGCGACATCATCCGGGGCACTGCGCCATCGTTGCAGCCGGTCGAGGACGGCGCCCGCTCCTGATCGCAACGCTTGCCATTGCCGAAGCCGCCACAGCCGGCCGGCGCATCGACCTGCGCGACCGCTATGCCGCGCTCGAAGGATGAGGCCAACGAACGGAAAAAGGCTTACGGCTCCGCCCGGATCACTCTGACCTATGTTTGCCGTTTGAGACATTTCCGAATGGCGTCGGTCAGCGCGCGGCCGGCAGGCGATAAGGACTGGCCGTTCAGAGTCACCGATCGGACACGGTACGGATCAATGCCGGGTTGGCGATCGGGGCCGCGCGCAAATCCTTCTTGAGCGGCATCGGCAAGGCGATCTTCGGCAGGATGCCGACGCCCATACCCTGCCGCCGCAAGCGCGATCAGGGTAATGCGTGTGCACGACCTCGAACTTGATATCCATCTGCAGATCGCGGACCGCCAGGCGCCCGGTCAATCATGATGCGCAAGGCGGCAGACTTCGAGTTGAGCAGCACCGGATAGGCGCAGAGCTCGGCCAGATCGACCGACGGCGCGCCGGCGAAACCGGAAGGCTTCCGTGCCGATCGCGTAAGATCGGATCGTCGAACAGCCCGTCAAACCGGAATTCAGTCGAGCGCTCCATCTCGATTCCAATTCCAAAGTCGACCTCCCTGCGGCGAATGCATTCGAGCAGGTCTGCGGCAGCCAGTTCGCGGAGCCGAATGCCTATTCCGGGATAAGTCCGCCTGGAAGGCCCCGGAGCGCGCGGGGCAATATCGTCGCCGCGATGGTCGGGATGCACGCGAACGTCAGCGTTCCCGCTGGATGTCGACGGCTTCCCGGATTTCCCGAAGGCCATTCTCCCATTCGCCCAATGCGCGCCGGGCGAATGTCAGCAGCTTCACCCCTCGGCGGTGAGTTCGACCCGGCGCGTCGTCCGGTGAAACAGCGCCGCTCCGATCTGGTCTTCCCGAGTTGCTTGATCTGCATGCTGACCGCCGATTGCGACCGGTTCAGCTTTTCCGACGCCTGCCGAAAACTCTTGTTGTCGGCGATGGCGATGAAAATATGCAGAAGTTTGAAATTGATGTCGGGCATTCAAGCTGTTCCTGAGACCTGAGACATAAATCACAAAAAATTGAATAATCCATCAGATAATCGCGCTAGGTTGATCACCCGCCGGTCTCTATGATTTCGGGAGGTCGGACTTTCCCTGCCCGTCGCACGCAGTCCTATATTTCGTGCAGTCGGCAGCGGGCCGATCTTTCCGGAAAGCGCGAGAAACATCGTGCTCCGGCAATAAAGCGGCCGGCTCGACACGGCCGCAACGGGAGAAAAACGTGAGTATCGTTCGTTCGCTTCTGGCGGCGCTTGCCGTTATGCATTGGCCGCCTGGCCGTCATGCGTCCTGGCGGAAGATTATCCGGCAAGAGCGGTGCGTATCATCGTGCCGCAATCCGCCGGCGGCGCAACGGACACCTTTGCACGCGCGATCGGGCAGAAGCTCAGCGAGCGCTGGAAGCAACCGGTCGTCATCGAGAATCGCGCCGGCGCAGCCGGCGTGATCGGCACCGAGGCGGTCGCGAAAGCGCCGGCGGATGGATACACCTTGCTGGTAACCTACGAAGGATCGCAGGCGATCAACCCCAGCCTTTACGAGAAGCTGCCGTTCGATTCCGTCAGGGATTTCGAGCCGGTCGCCACCATTGGCGGTGACGCCGTTTCTGTTGATTGGTCGGCCCGCAAACGAAAGCAAAGACGCTTGCAGGAGTTTCTTGCCCTGGCGCGGGCCAATCCCGACCAGCTGAACTACGGCTCGGCGGGAAACGGCTCCGTCAATCATCTGCTCGGCGAGATGCTGAAAGTCGAGGCCGACATCCGTATCACGCATGTGCCCTACCAGCAAGCCCCGCAGGCCATTTCCGATGTGATCGGCGGTCACCTCGATCTCGGCATTTCGCAAGTGCGCCATCGGTGATCGCGTCGGTTCATCAGGGATTGGTGCGGGCGCTCGCCGTCAGCAGCGCTCAACGCGTTGCGATTTCCGACACGCCGACGATCGCCGAGGGCGGGTCACGATTTCGACGTCAATCCCTGGTGGGAATCTTCGGCCCGGCCGGACTCAGTCCAGGTCGATCGTCAGCAAGATAAACGCCGACGTGGCCGAGATCCTGCGGGAGCCGGATTTCCAGGAATTGCTCGCCGAGCAGGGGCGACGCCGCTGGCCAGCTTCGCCGGAGCAATTTCGCGCGTTGCTCGTCAAAGACATCGCGAAATGGGCAAAGGCGGTCAGGCGGCGGGGATCAAGATGAATTAGCCGCCTTCACGGCGCCGTGGGCGCGCATGCGCGCGATCAGGCAGCAAGTGGCCGTGGCTTTGTGTGGAGATTTCAAATGTCCGAAACGCTCGTGAAGCCGAAGTTCCGCGCGCGCGCAAAATCATCGACGCCGACGTGCATCCCTGGATCAACGGCGACATCAAGGGATTGAAGAAATATCTGTCGCGCGACTGGTGGGCGCATTTTGACGGCCGGTATGTTTTGCCAAACCACTGGCTGCGTCCGCCGCTCGCGAGGGCTTCATCCAACCGCATCGACGCCATGACGCCCTCGGGAGGAGAGCCCGGCTCCGACCCGGTGTTCATGAAAGAAGAACATCTCGCGACAAGCACAATATCAGCCACGCGATCCTATCGTCGATTCGGTGAGCGGGCAAGCTTGCGGCCATTCCGACCGCAAACGAGGCGATCGCCCTTGCGACCGCCTTCAACGAATATTTTCTCAACGAGTTCATCACGGTCGATGACCGTTACAAGCTCGCGATGGTCGTCGCCGCGCATGACCCGCGCGCTGCGGCCGCGGAAATCCGCCGTATCGGCCATTTGCCGAACGTGGTTGCGGTGTTCGTGCCGCTGCTCAACATCCTGATGGGGCAGCGGCATTACTATCCGATCTATGAGGCGGCCGAGAGCCCGGGCCTTCCGATCCTGATCCATCCGACCGGGACCGAAGGCGGCTTTCCAACCGCGGTGGCTTCGCGGGAGGAACGCCGAGCACCTATATCGAGCGGCACACCAATCTTCCCGGAAATCGGGATGTCCAGCATCAACAGCATGATCTTCGAAGGCGTGTTCTATCGATTTCGGCCTGAAAGCCGCTGGCCGCGGAGTTTGGCTTCAGTTGGCTGCCGCACTTCCTTTGGCGGATGGATCAGAACTGGCATCAGTTTCGCAAAGAGGTGCCGTGGGTGAAGGTGAAACCAAGCGAGACGGTGCTGAACCATGTGCGATTCAATCTCGCAACCGATGGAGGAGCCGGAGAAGCCGGAATATCTCGCCAGCATTCTCGAGATGATCCATGCCGATCGCACGCTGGTGTTCAGCACCGACTACCCGCACTGGGACAATGATTTTCCCAATCTCACCTTGCCGGGAATTTCGGCGGCGCTGCGGCAGCGGATATTTTTTCAGAATGCCGCTGACCTCTTCAATCTGGCTTGAGGCAACGGCTCGTCGACGGAGAGAGGGCCGTGAGTTTACATCTGGTGGCGCAACTGGATCAGCTGGAGGACGCCAACTCCAAAAAGTCTTCTGGTGGCTGGACGGTCGATCGGCCTCATCGAGTCCAACGGCACGGTCCATGCGGTACGCAATGTCTGTCCTCACAAGGGCGCGCCGGTGTGCCGGAGGCACGTTCAGGGAACGATGCTGCCGAGCGAGCCGGATACTTTGTGTTCGGCATGGATGACCGGATTCTGCAGTGCCCATGGCATGGATGGGAGCTTCGATCTGAACACCGGCCGGACCTTGTGCGGTCACGGCAACAAGAAGCTCATCCTGTATCCGGTCACGGTCAAGGAGGGCGCGGTCTACGTCGATCTGGGGACGTGACTGAGCGCTGGCTCGATATTCCGCCGCTCGCGCTGCGCCGCAAGTCGGCGCGACGAAAACGCAAATCAGGAGCGGATGATGACCGAGTTGAGATTGGGCTTTGCCGGCGTCGGCAAGATGGGCGGGCTGATGGCCGCGCGTTTGATCAGGGCCGGTCACCCCCTGATCCGTGTTCGACGCGAATGACCTCGTGCCGTGGAGCCCTGGTCAAGGCCGGCGCCAAGCGCGCCAAAACCCTGCGTGAGCTTGCCGAGCAGGCGGAAATTGTATTCGCCAGCCTGCCGACGCCTGACGTGGTGCGAGAAGTTGCGCTCGGGGCAGGCGGCATTGTGGAGAGCGGCGACCACGAAACTGTTTGTCGACCTGTCGACGACCGGACCCAGGGTGGCCCGGATGGTCGCCGAAGCGGCCTTGGCAGCCAAGGGGATTACGGCGGTGGATTGCCCGGTGAGCGGTGGCCTTCCGGCGCGCGCAACGGCACGCTTCGCGCTGATGGTGTCCTGCCCGGCGGCCGCCTACGACCGGCTGCAGGAACTGCTAGCGTGTTTGGCAAGCCAATCTTCGTCAGCGAGATACCGGGCGCCGCGCAAACGATGAAGCTTTGCCAACAACCTGCTCGCAGCGTGCGCGATCGCGATTTCATCGGAGGCATTTGTATTCGGCGTCAGGGCGGGTTGGATCCAGCAACCGTAGTGCGAGCGTGTTCAACGGCGAGCAGCGGCCGAAATACCGCGACACTGGACAAATTCCCCGCGCTCGGTGCTGCCAGGCACGTTCGATTTCGGCTTTCAACGGCCCTGGCTTTCAAGGATGTGAAGCTGTGCCTGGACGAAGCGGAGGCAGCTCGGGTGCCGACACCGGTCGGCAACGCCGTTCGGCAGATTCTCGGGTCACGCAGGCGATGTTCGGTCCTGAATCCGATTTCACCAGCATGGTGCGCCCGTTCGAACAATGGGCCGGCGTCGAGGTGCGCTCTCCGCCCAGATGTCTGAACGAGGCAGGTAAATCGGCTGTAGGCGGTCCGAAAGTCCGCCTGTGACTGCCACCTTCGGACCCGCTCCCGGCAGGCGAGCTTCCTTGTTTCGGGCTACCCCTCACGCCCGGGGGCTATGCGGGCTCGCGCAGAAAGTCCCGCGCGGTGACGCCAAATCTCTCCTTGAAGGTGCGCGATCCATGGGCGGCGTCGGCGAAGCCGCACTGATGCGCTGAGCCTTGCGATCGGAACGTCCGACAGCGAAGCCTGCCGCAGCAGATTTCGAAACAGCTCGACACGCAGATGAAGCGACATGCCGTTCGAACGTGGTTCGCACGGTCGGCGAAGATACGATGGAAGGTCCGCTCCGAAATGCCGAACTCGGCGGCAAGCGCAGGCGCCGGCCGGATCGTGGCGAATGTTTGCCCTCAGGTAGGTGTCGATCAGCCTGAACAGACCCGGGCGGCTGAGCTCATGGCCAGCGCCGGCGGCAAGGCGCAGTATCGCCGAGAGATAAGCGACGATGTCAGGCTCGCTTTGTCTTGCCGGCGCGTCCGGCACGGAGATCGCGTCGCGTACCAGCGCGGCAATCGCGCGCGCAACCGTCCCGGACAAGGGGATGGGTTTCGCGCATAGTCGCTCCGCTTCGGGGACGGACCGCAGCAGCGACGCGGCGGGAACGGTGGCGATCAGCAATTCCACACGCGGCTCGGGACCGAACAGGCGATCCTCGAACGGACGCCGCGCATCGTAGAGCACGCCGTATCCCGGTTCGATCGTGCTTTCGTTTCCACCTTGCACGATCGAGCTTCGGCCGCGCCGCTGGAAATCGAACATGAATTCGTCCGAACCGGCCATGTTCTACGAGCCGGGCATCGCGGGTGTAGCATTGCGGACTGCTGTCGAAGCGGACCAGCTTCGCACCGCCGATTTCGACGAATTCGAAATGACCGCTGACGACCGCCGAGCCGAGCGGCTTGGTCTCGACACTGGCGAATGACCGGCAGATCGCCTCGGTCCAATAGGCTGTTCGCTCGGCGGGGCGGATCGGGTCGGTGGAGACGCTGATCGGCATCGTGCGAATAAGATCCGGTTTGTGGTTCCCCTAGCGTCGCCCAGGACCGGTGGCTCTGGCAAGGGCCGAACCGGCCGGAGGTGGCAGGCTCATTCAAGACGCGGTGCCCCCGGCCGCCGTAGCCTGCGGCCAGATCCCCGGGGAATTCGGTCCGATATGGTACGCACGAAGCCATCTGCCGGCATGGATGCCGGTCATCCGCTCGATCCGCTCAGCGAGACCGAAGTCGCGCTGGCGTCCGAAATATTGCGGAAGGAAAGAGGCTCGGCCCGCACGCGCGATTTACCCATGTGCAGCTCGAAGAGCCGGCCAAATCCGACGTCCTGGGATGGAAGCCGGCTGCCGGGCACTCGCGGCGGGCCGCCGTCACCCTGTTCGACAGCAAGACCGGTGCGACGCATGTCGCGACGGTAGATCTGGATTCGAAGCGCGTGACGGCGTGGCTGGAGTATTCGACCAAAGCCCATCCCTACGGCCAGCCGCCGATCACCATCGAGGAGGTGTTCAAGGTCGGCGACATCGTCAAGGCCGACGCAGACTGGCGGCGTGCCATGAAGCGGCGCGGCTTGAAGGATGAGGACATCGATCTGGTTCAGGTCGATCCGTTTTCGGCCGGCTATTTCGACCGCGAGGTGGAGAAAGGGCCGCAGGCTGGTCAGCGCCGTGTCCTACTGGCGCAAGGATATCAAGGACAATGGCTATGCGCACCCGATCGAAGGCGTGGTCGCGCTCGTCGACCTGATCGAGAACAAAATCGTCCACCTGGTCGACGAGCCGGACATCATTCCGATCCCGAAGAAATCGCGCAACTACGACCGCGCCTCGATCCCGCAAACCCGGAACGACGTGAAGCCGCTGGACGTCGTGCAGAAGGACGGCCCGAGCTTTACGGTCGAGGGCTGGAAGGTCGATTGGCAGAACTGGTCGTTCCGCGTCGGCTGGACCGCGCGCGAGGGTCTCGTGCTGCACCAGATCTCGTTTCGCGATCGTGAGCGCGAAGCGGCCGATCATCTATCGGGCCAGTGTCACCGACATGATCGTTCCCCTACGCCGACCCGACCGCCAACCATTTCTGGAAATGCGCGTTCGATGCCGGGGAATATGGACTCGGCAAGCTCGCCAACGCGCTCGAACTCGGCTGCGACTGCCTCGGCCACATCCACTATTTCGACGTGCCGGTCGCCGATGATTACGGCAAGCCGGCCATCATGAAGAATGCCGATCTGCCTGCACGAGGAGGATTACGGGATCCTCTGGAAGCATTACGAATTCCGCAACGAGACCTTCGAGGTACGGCGCTCACGGCGGCTCGTCATCTCGTTCTTCACGACGGTTGGGAACTACGACTACGGCTTCTTCTGGTATTTCTACCAGGACGGCACCATTCAGCTCGAAGTCAAGCTCACCGGCATCATCCAGACGGCGGCGATTGCGCCAGGCAAGCCCTATCCGTGGGGCGGCATGGTCGCCGAAGATCTCGGCGGTCCGACCCACCAGCATTTCTTCAATGCCCGCCTGCACATGATGCTGGACGGTGAGGGCAATACCGTCACCGAGCACGAGTTCCGGCCGCGGCCGTGGGAACGGACAATCCGTACGGCAACGTGTTCGACACCACGTCGCGGGATTCTCTCGCGCGAGCGCGACGCGGTTCGCGAGGCCGACGGGCGGACAGGACGCTACTGGAAGATCACCAATCCCAATCAAAGAACAGCGTCGGCGGCCCGACCGGCCTACAAGCTGCTGGCGCACAGCGCGCCGTGATGCTTGCGCAGCAGGGCTGCTACATGACCGAGCGCGGCGGCTTTGCGACCAAGCATATCTGGGTGACGCGCTACGCGCCCGACGAGCGCTACGCCAGCGGCGAGTTTCCGAACCAGCATGCCGGCGGCGACGGCCTGCCGAAATATGTTGCCCAGAACCGCGAAATCGAAAACCAGGATATCGTAGTCTGGCACAGCTTCGGGGCGACGCATGTCTGCCGTCCCGAGGATTTTCCGGTGATGCCGGTCGAATATGTCGGCTTCACGCTGAAGCCGAACGGCTTCTTTGCCGAGAATCCGGCGATGGACCTGCCGCCCGACCGAAACAGCGCGAGCCGCGATAACCGCAACAAGGATTCATGCTGCGGCTGACGGCTCGCGCGTTCGCTTTCACTTCACCATGCAAGGAGACTGACCATGAATCGCAGGAAGCTCCTCAAGGCCGCCGGTGCTGCGGTCGCCACTGCGCGCCGTCGCCGCGCCCGCCATCGCCCAGTCCACGCCCGCCTTGCGCTGGCGCCTGACCACGTCATTTCCGAAGACGCTCGATACGCTCTACGGCGCCTGCGAGATGTTTGCGAAGGCGATCGGCGAACTGTCGGATCAGAAATTTCAGATCAGCGTATACGGTCCGGGCGAGATCGTGCCGGCGTTTCAGGTGCTTCGATGCGGTGGCCAACAACACCGTGGAGATGGGCAACAGCGCCTCCTACTACTACATCGGCAAGGACCTTGCCTTCGCGTTCGGCACCGCCGTTCCGTTCGGCCTCAACACGCGCCAGATGAATGCCTGGCTTCGCTTATGGCGGCGGCCTCGAGATGCTCAACGAGCTCTACGGCACCTTCGGCATTCTGGGCATCCCGTTCGGCAACACGACCGCGCAGATGGGCGGATGGTTCCGCAAGGAGATCAAGACGCTCGACGACATGAAGGGCCTCAAATTCCGGGTCGGCGGCGTCGCGGGTCAGGTGTTGAGCCGAGCTCGGCGTCGTGCCGCAGCAGATTCCACCGGCGCGATATCTATCCCGCGCTGGAGAAGGGCACCATCGACGCCGCCGAGTGGATCGGCCCCTACGATGACGAGAAGCTCGGTTTCCTGAAAGTGGCGCCCTATTACTACTATCCCGGCTGGTGGGAAGGATGCGCGAACGGCTTCCTCTATATCAACAGCGCGAAATGGGCCGAGCTGCCAAAACTCTATCAGAACATGGTGACGATTGCGGCGGCGCAGGTCGCGGCTGATCTCGCTGCCAAATATGACTGCGCGCAACGCGGCCGCCATCAAGCGCCTGGTTGCGGCCGGCGCGCAATTGAGACCGTTCTCGACCGACATCCTCGATGCGTCGTTCAAGGCGACCAACGAGCTGTTTGCCGAGGTCTCGGCAAAGAACGCAAAGTTCAAGGCGCTGTACGATCAGACGATCGCATTCCGGAACGAACAGTACCAATGGCATCAGGTCTGCGAGGCCACCTACGACAATTACATGATCAGGCGGATCCGCGGTTGAGCGCAGACTAGGGGGCTTGAATTGGACATTCGTACCGGCCGGCCCGTCACCGCTTGCTTTCGAACGGCATGGTGACGTCGCCGCATTCGCTTAGCACCGCGGCCGGCCTTGACGTGCTTCGCGCCGGTGGCTCCGCCATCGATGCCGCGATCGCGACCAGCGCGAGTGCTCGCGGTCGTCTATCCGCATATGACCGGTCTCGGCGGCGATGCGTTCTGGCTCATTCACGACGGCGCGAGTGGCGAGATCCGCACCCTCAATGGCGGCGGTAAGGCGGCGGAGGGCGCCACGCTGTCGGCGCTCGAAGCGCGCGGGCTGAATGAGATCCCGCTTCCGGGGCATCGTGCCGGCGACGCTAACGGTGCCGGGCGCGGTGGCGAGCTGGATCGAGGCGCACAGCGTCCATGGGCGGCTGCCGCTCTGGCGTGCTGGAAAGCGCCATTGGCTACGCACGCGACGGCTTTCCGGTCACCGGCCGCCTTGCAAGCTTCATCGAGATGGTGCGCGATGATCTCTTGCGGGATCGCGAAGCCGCCGCGTTGTTTTTCCCGCAAGGCGCGCGCCGCGACGCCGGGCGAAAGGCTCGCCAACGCCAACCTGGCGCGCACGCTGCAATCGATAGCAGACGAGGGATGGCAGGGCTTTTACCAGGAGGCCGGTGGCCGCCGGAGATGGCCCGCTTCTCCGAGGAAAACGCCGGCCTGTTCGGGCTTCGCCGATTTCGGCCGGCAAAGGGCGATCTGGGGCGAGCCCTTTGTCGGCCGCTACCGCGACGTCACGGTCTTCAACACGCCGCCGCCGACGCAGAGGTTTTACCGTGCTCGAAATGCTCAACCTCGTCGAGCCGCATCGACCTGCACCGAAAGGACTTTCCTCTGGGCCCGACCATGTCCATCTGCTGGTGCAGGCCAAGCAGATCGCCTATCACGACCGCGATCAGGTGCTGGCCGATCCCGCCTTTGCCGATGTGCCGGTCGAGCGGCTGATATCGAAAGCAATACGCGGCCGAGCGCGGCCGGCTGATCGACGCAAGGTCGGCATTGAAATGGGACACGGTGCCGTCCTTCGGCAGCCTGTCCGGCGATACGTGTCTATGTCGCGCGCTGTCGATCGCGACGGCAATGCGGCGTCGCTGATCCAAAGCCTGTATGGCGCATTCGGATCCTGCGTGGTTGCGGGAAACACCGGCGTCATCCTGCAAAACCGCGCGCGCGTATTTCTCGCTCGATCCGCAACCATCCCAATCGCCTCGAGCCCGGCAAGATCCCGCTTGCATACGCTGATCGCCTCGATGGCCAAACGCGACGGCAAGCTCTGGAGCGTGCTCGGCTGCATGGGTGCGGATGGCCAGCCCCAGATCCAGATGCAGCTCTATTCAGCGATGATCGATTTCGGTCTCGACATCCAGGAAGCGATCGAGATGCCGCGGTTCCTGTCCGGCCGCTTCGCCATCGGTGAGGCGCGCGACACGCTGCATATCGAGGGCCGCTTCCCGGAAGCTACGATCGACGCGCTCGCGCAACGCGGCCACGCCATCAATCGCTGGGACGCCTGGAACGAAATGGCCGGTCACGCCCACGGCATCACGATCGATCGGCGGAACGGCACGTTGAGCGGCGGCTCGGATCCACGCAGCGATGGGGCGGCGATCGGGTACTAGCGCCTTGCTACCTTGGCATTGGCTCGTCTTTTCATTTTGCGCTACCACTCCTCTGGATGGGAGCGACGCCGATGCCGCTATGGACTTGCGAACAATGTGGGGCCCAGTTTCCCGAAAGCGCTGAGCCGCCGCCGGCCTGCCTGATCTGCGAGGACGAGCGGCAATTTGTGAACTGGAAGGGCCAGGCATGGCTCACGCGCGAGGAACTGGCGAAGAATCACAAGCTCGTCTGGCGCGACGATCTCGGCATTCCCGGCATCAGCGTCGAGCCGGGTTTTGCGATCGGGCAGCGCGCGCTGCTGGTGCCCGAGGCCGATGGCTGCGTGATGTGGGACTGCGTGCCGCTGGTCACCCGGGAGGCGATCGACTACGTCCGCTCGCTCGGCGGCCTGAAGGCGATCGCCGTTTCGCATCCGCATTTCTACGGCGCGGTCGCCGACTGGAGCGAGGCGTTCGGCGGCGTGCCGGTCTATCTGCATGGCGACGATCGCGCCTTCGTCACGCGGCCGCACTCCGGCCATCGTGCCATGGACCGGCGACAGCCACCAGGCTCTCCGACGATATCTGCTTCTGGTGCGGACCGGCGGACATTTCGCCGGCGGCACGGTCATGCATTGGCGCGCGGGCGCGGAGGGCGGGGCGCGTTGCTCACCGGCGATGTCGCGATGGTGGCGGTGGATCGCCGTTCGCTCAGCTTCATGTACAGTTTTCCGAACTACATTCCGCTCAACGCCACGGCGGTGCGCCGGATCTGCGGCTGCGGTCGAGCCGCTGGCGTTCGACCGCATCTATGGCGCGTGGTGGGGCCGCAACGTCGCCGACAATGCCAAGGCGGCGTTCGAGATGTCCGTCCGGCGGTATATCGCGGCGATCTCCGGCTGAAGGCGCATGACCGATCGCATCTCGGGCACGTCGTTGGCGGCCGCCATGGTCGCCTGCGCCAGCCGTGGCTGCCTCGCGGCATCGGCGCCGGCTTTCGCGCCGGCTGCGGCGGGATCGTCCCGCCGCTTTTGGGCTCGTTGAGCCAGCCGGTGAGGCGCGACATCAGGCCCGCCTGTTCCGCATGTCGGCGGCGCCTGCACGAAGGGGTCGGTGTAGCACTGGGCGCCTGCGGCCTTGGCGATCCGCGCCACCGCATCGGTCATCGCCGGCGCGCCCGCGGTATAGACCACGTCGTCCGGCGACAGTTTTGGCAGATGATCGGTCGGCCGGCCGCCCTGAATGGCGTGCGAGATCTGCTGCGGCTCCGACACCATCGGGATCAGCGTGACGTTGGGAAACAGCGCCAGCCGGCACAGCGCGGTGTGCATGTAGAGCGAGCGGATGCTGCGGGCCTGCACGATGAAGACCATTTCGCGCTGCGGCTGCTCCATGATCGCGGCGACCGCGACCGACCACATCGGGGCGAAACCGGTACCGCTGGCGACGAGAACGATGCGGCCGGCATGGCCTTGCCTGAAAAAGGCGCGGCCATACGGTCCCGTCAGTTTGACGCGGTGCCCGGGGCGGATTTCGTGGCCGAGCGCCGAGGAAACCATGCCCGTCCGTGACCTTCCGGATGTGGAAGTGCAGCAGGCGATCGTCAGGAGCGCCCTCCAGCGGAAAGGTCGGGCTGTAGGACCGTGCCGGAAATCCCTGAAACTGCAGCTTGCAATACTGGCCGGGAAGGTAGTTGAGCGGCTTCGGCAGTTCGATGTCGACGCCCACCACGTCGGGCGCGAGCTGAACGGTTTGCGCCACTTCCGCCGACAGCGCCACCGGCTCAGGCGCGGCCTCGATCGCAATCTCGAGATCGGAGACGATCCGCGCCTGGCAGGCATGGATCATGTCGTCGCCCCGGCTGTGGCCGCCGAACACCTGTCCGTCGACCAGGCGCACGCGGCAGGCGCCGCAGATTCCGGAGCGGCAATCGTGCGGAAGATCGACGCCGTTCATCAACGCCCAATCGAGCAGCAGCTCGCCGCGATTCGCCAGAAACGGCTCGTCGTTGATCGTGACTTTGCAAATCTTTGACATTTATTCCACCTCGATACGAATCGGCCGAACGTGCCGTGTATGTCTGATCTGGCTGTGGTCGAAAGCGGCGACCCGCATGAAGACGCCGGTCTTGATCGGCACGTCAAACTGGCTTGCTGGTGTCGAGCCGGCGTTTCACCTCGAGCGCCCAAAGGCCGGAGGCCCAGCGGGCTGCAGATCGAACGTCGGCGCGATCGCCTGAAAATTCGCCGCTCACGATGACGCCCGGGATCACGGTCCCGGTCGGGATGCGGGCGTCGACATCGGTCGAATAGGGAACTGAATCCTGCTCGGTCATGAACCAGCGCGCGCCGTCGCTCTCGCCATGATTGGGATCGAGGTCGATATCGCCCAGCGCGTCCGTCGTGGCGGCGACGACTTTGGGCAGGCGCAGCGGGGCGACCAGGCGGCTGCGGCGCGGACCGCCTGACGTGTCGGCCTCGACGGTGAAATTGTCCCGGTAGTTTGCCGTTCCGGGATCCGGTGCGAAGCCGCCTTTGTAGGAACGACGTTTGCCGCCTGCATCGGGGTCGGACTCAAGCGGCGGCCCGAAATGGGCGTCGTCCATCCATCCGGTCGCGCCGCTGGTGGCCTTCCACTGCCAGACATCGGCATAGCCGGCTGCCGTGTAGTGCAGTCCGCGGCCGCTCATGGTGGCCGGCGCGCCGGCGACCGGCTGCGGCCCTGGATGAAAGGTTCGGCCGCCGGCCAGCGTGACATCCGAGGTGGTCAGCAGCACCGAAAACTTGTCTTCGTTGTATTGATGCTCGTCGCCGAGCTGAAAGCCGGAATGAAGCAGGTGCCATCCATCGGCTTCTTGACGAGCGGCAGGTGCTTCAGCGAGCGCGTCGAATCCTCGCCAGGTGAAGAGGAAATACGCATAGGTGCCGTCGTGCACCGCGCGGATCTCGATCCTGGCTTCTCCCTTGCCGTCGAAATTTCCGCCTTCTCCGGTCAGCAGCGAGAACGGCTTGACGCCGCGCCAGGCCCGATCGGACGTGTCGCCGTCGAGGATCGGTGCGTCGGCGGCGTTGATGCGGCGAATCTGCACGCTATCCACCGCCAGCCGATCCGTGGCCACGATGAGCGAAGCGCCGGTGATGGCGGCGGCTGCCGCGACCACGAACGCATTGGCCTGCAGGGTCGGATTTCGCGATCGCGCGGGCCCTGGGCGCGCGCGGATCCGGCTCACGCGTTCGGTCGCGGCGCATGTCGGCGCGCGGCTGCAGCGGGTGGGACGAGGCATCGGGCGGCGCATCCTGGTTTTCGGATTCTGCGAACGCGCCGACTGCTCGGCCAGCAGGCCCAGCAGTTCGACGGCATCGAGCCGCGGCGGCGGCGCAGGCAGCGGGGCGGGACGAAAGATGCGCAGCAGTTGCGAAACGCCGCCGCTTTTGAACTGGGTCAGGACATGCAGGACGACAAAGGCGAGGATCACCCAGGTCCCCACCCAGTGCAGCATCGCCACGTCGTAGCCGGAGTAGAAACCGAAATAGAGCAGCGCCGCCGCTGACCAATAGCCCCGACATCGTGACAAAGAAAATCCAGTACATCAGGGCGATCACGGCGCTCAACCTCGCCTGCCCGCGGCCGAACAGTCCGCGCAGCCGAACCTTGTCGAGCTGGACGCGGCGGCCGAGTCCGGAGCGGAGCATATAGACGACGTAGCCGATCGCCACCGCGACCAGGACGATGGCGGCCTGCATATGGGCGACCCATACGCTGTCGCGCGGCAGCACGGCATCGAACCAGTTGATCCAGGTTCGATCGGGCGTTTCCGGTCGCAATGCGTAAACCGGTAACGAGCGCAACGGCGAAGGCCGCCACGAACGTCCAGTGTAGAATGATGGTCCCATAGTCCGTCTTACGTTGCCTCACGCATACGCCCCGCTACTTCAGTTCCGGGGCAACAACCGCGCCGATTCCACCAACCGCCGATGTCGCTGCCATACCAATGATGGTCCCCAATGCCGTCCGTCGTTGGGGCCATCGTCTAAAGATCGTTCCTTGCGGGCGCAGGCCGATGAAAATGCTCTTCTGCTGCATCCGCCGCGCGAGCCGGATCGGCGAACGCGTTCTTGACCCGATGTATCGACCTCCAGCATCCCCGGAGCATCGGGGACGCTGGAAGCCGCGCCGCGCGCCGCTATCCCCACTGTGATGTAAATGATGCGCCAAATCGGGCATGCCCGAATGGGCGTGGTCCTCGACCCCGACGGTGACGTCGGCTGTTGCAAGCGTTGCCGGCTCGACGCCGATGGTGGGGGCCGCGGCGTGTGCCGGGGCCGGCTCGCTGCTGCGGCGGTGGCAGTGGTGGCCGGCGTTTCGGCCACCGGCGCCGTCCCCAGTACTTCGGCGACCGTCACACCGTCGAGTATTGTAGGTGCCTCCGGTGACGGGAACATTGTTGCCGCCGACATCGGCCGCGTTGCCGTGCATCTGGTCCGCCGCCGCCGTGACCAGGGTGGCGTCGCCGCTCTGCAGTCCCTTGATCATCGCGGCAACCTCGGCGCCGAGCGCGCCGGTCGCATCGAGCAATGCGTTGCCGCCCTGCGCCGCGTCGAAATCGGCCACGAACTTTTCGAATGCCTTGAGGTCGGCGATCAGCGTGGCAATGGCCTTGGCGTCGCCGCTGCCGACGAGGTCGATGGCCTGCTGCCCGAGCGAATTGACTGGGCGATGAAATTGGCCGCGAACACCGTCTGCACATCATTGTCGAGATGCGTTGGCGCCGGATTTGTAGCATCCGGAAGCGGCGAGAAGCCGCTGATGCCACTTTGCGTCGCCATGTCAGCCAGTTTGGGGTCGCCCTGAATGATATCGATGATGTCGAGGATGTTGTCGATGCTGGCGCGTGCCGCATCGGGGCTGATGTTGGGGTCGTTGATATAGGTGAGCTCGAGCTGGAGCTGATGCACCACCGCGTCGGCATGTTCGCCGGTCAACCCTCGAACAGTTTGCGGGTTGGCGCTGATCAACGCCTCCATGTCCGTGATCACGGCATTGATGTCGTCGGTGATCTGGCCCGGTTGGCGTCATTGACGCCACTGAGGATCTTGTCGGCCGCGTCATTGAAGATCGCGCCGATCTCCGCGAGATTGGCGTGGGCGCGTCGGCCGCCTTGGTCCCCTCAGGCGGGGTCCCCGGCACCGCCGCAAGTGCGTTCTGCGTCGCGAGGCTGGTCAGCGCGACATCGGTCTTGACGACGGTATTGATGATGTCGAGATGGCTGGGCGCGGAGCGCTTGTTCTGCGGCAGCCGTGCTGCCGAACGTCGCTCGCTGTTCACCGTGGCGTTGGCTCGCCGAAATCGCGGTGTTGATGTCGGACAGGATCGCCTGAACATGGCCGAGCGCGGCGCCGGATAATTGCCCTGCATCTGACCTCCGCCAGCAGGCCGTTATGCACCGGGGTGAGATCGTTCGTAGCAGCTGACGCTGCCAGCGCCTGGCCGCCGTCCTCCACCGGGCTTTGCGACAGGCCGCCCACCGGCGCCTGAGGTGGCGTCGTTGAGAGGTCGTGCCGAGGCCGGAGAAGCTCGAGCGCGATGGACGGCGAGCGAGGCGTCTCAATGACCGGAGGTGCTTCCTCCGGCGGCGTCGTGGACGGAGGAGCGGGGACGACCGGCGGGCTCGGGGCCTCATCGATCGGCAGATCGAGATCGAGATCGCTGATCTTGGTCGATGAGTGAAGCGAGCCATTCTTCGTCCCCTGTTATCCAGTCGAATTTATTGACGTGTAGGCGCGGTCATCCGCCGGGGAGCAGGATGGGCGCACGGTGAAGGATCAGTTAGGTTCGTGGCGTCATTCGGCCGACACAGCGACCATTGAGCGCCGAAGCAAGGTGATAGACCGACCAATCCGTGACGCGCGCGCGCAGAAAAGCTGGCGAATGAATCCGCACGCGAAGCAAGGATGTCGCAGCCCTGTCGCGCTCCGTTGCGTGCAGTCCGCGGCACGTTCCCGCTGTGCCGGAATTTTATCCGGCTGCGTGCTCACGGGATCGGCGACAACGAGGCTTTGCCACCGTTCGACCAGCACGAGCGAACTAGAACAATCGGCATTCGTCGCATTCTCGCCGAAAAATGGTCTGCATCGCGCGTCAAGGAGACTTCAGGGAGACCCGACGTCGAGCGGGTCGAAGGGCAGTTCAATGAGTATCGCTCAGGGTCAGGCACAGGCCGAGCAGCGGGCAGCGCCAACGCCCCGCGCAATTTCGGGCTTGCTTTCGACGCTGGCCGCCGACGATCCCGTCGCGAGCGCGATGCGCGCGAGCGCGCGCCGCATGATCGGCGTCGCCGTCTTCAGCGGCGTCGATCAACATCCTGATGCTGTCGGGCTCACTCTATATGCTGCAGGTCTACGACCGGGTGATTCCGAGCCGCAACCTCGCGACCCTGTTCGGCCTGTCGTTGATGGTGCTGATCGCCTACCTGGTGCAGGGACTATTTCGACGCGATGCGCTCGCGGATGCTGTGCCGGGTCGCAACGCTGTTCGACGGCGGCCTGCAGGGATCGATCCACTCGGCGCTCGCCACGCTGCCGCTGCGCGGCGTGAAGCCGGTGCTGATGCAGCAGCCGCTGCGCGATCTCGATCAGGTGCGCACCTTCATGTCGGGCATGGGACCGACGGCGTTCCTCGACATGCCGTGGATCCCGATCTTCCTGATCGCGCTGTTTCTGTTTCACCCGATGATCGGCTTCACGGCGCTGCTTGGCACCGCGGCGATCATTGCGATGACGTTGGCTGACCGAGCGGATGTCGCGCGGCGCGGCCAAAGCAGCGATGGATCTGAGCGCGCAGCGGCAGGTGCTGGCGGATGCGACGCAGCGCAATGCCGAGATCGTTCAGGGCGCTCGGCATGACGGATCGGCTGACGCGCGCGCTGGTCGCAGGCCAACGAGCGCTATCTGCAGGAAAACATCCGCGCCACCGACGTCTATCGCCAATCTCGGCTCGAGCGCGAAGGTGCTGCGCTACATCCTGCAATCGGGAATGCTGGGCATGGGCGCCTATCTCGTCGTGCGCCGACAAGGCGTCGGGCGGCATCATGATCGCGTCCTCGATCCTGATGGGCCGCGCGCTCGCGCCGGTCGAAATCGCGCTCGGCACCTGGAAGCAGCTCGTCGCCGCGCGCCAGGGCATCACGCGCCTGCGCGACATCTTGCAAGGCGACCGCGCAGCCTCCGGCGCCGCCGGTCGATGCTGCCGCGTCCGTGCCGCGAACTGTCGGTGCAGAATCTCGCGGTGGCGCGCACCGGGCATCGACATGCCGATCGTGTCCGGTGTTACGTTTTCGCTCAAGGCCGGCATCGGGGCTGGCGCTACTGGGCGCCAGCGCATCGGGCAAGACCTCGCTCTCGAAGGCGCTGGTCGGAATCTGGCCGGCGCATCGCGGCGCCGTGCGGCTCGACGGCGCCGCGCTCGATCAATGGCGCAACGAGGATCTCGGCCGGCATATCGGCTATCTGCCGCAGGATGTCGGCCTGTTCGACGGCACCGTGGCGGAGAACATCTGCCGCTTCGACGAAGCACGCAACGTCCGGATGCCATCCTGAAGGCCGCGCAGATCGCGGGCGTGCACGACATCATCCTGCGGCTGCCGGACGGGCTACGCGACGCGAATAGGGCAGGGCGGCATGTCGCTGTCGGCGGGCCAGCGGCAGCGAGTTGGGCTGGCGCGCGGCGGTGTTCGGCGATCCGTTCCTGCTCGTGCTCGATGAGCCCAACGCCAATCTGGATGCCGACGGCGAGAACGCGCCTGACCCGCGCCATCGAGATCATGCGCCAGAACAAATCCATCGTCGTCGTGCATCTCGCATCGCCCGAGCGCGCTCGCCGCGCTCGACATGACGATGGTGCTCTACGAAGGCAAGGCGATCGCGTTCGGCCCGAGCGCGAGAAGTGTTTGCGCGCGTCCGCAACGCCGGCAGGCAAGGGGGCGCCGGGATCGCACGCAGCCCGCCGCCGCAGGCAAGGCAGAACAGCGCGCCGTCAATTGCCGAGAGTGTTTCATCATGAGAGGTTTGATCACGTGCACGCCGATGAAAGAATGTGCGCGCCGCCGCGACCGGCGGAACGGATGACGACGTCGTCGGCGCCGCAGGGCGCAGGCGCTTGATCCTCGAACTGCAGCGGCTGCGGCAGGCTTTCGAGCACGACAATCAGCAGGACCAGCGGCCCGCCGCTGTCGCCGCCCGGCGAATGACGAACCACGTCCGGGCGCGCGGCGTTCGCGCCGGCCCGGCCGAAGCGGTCGAAAGAAAGGCAAGATGGGACGCGTGCTGGATTGGCTCGGCCCCTTCGGATCCAGTTCGACGGCTTCGAGTGCCGAGCCTCCGCCGCCGCGCGGCGGACGCAGCACGCGCGAGCCGCAGTTCATGTCTCCGCCGCCGGCGAGCGGCACGCGCGCCCGGCAGGCAATGCCGTCGCCAAGCCAATGCTCCGCTCCGGCAATCTTTGGCCGAATGAACGGCAGGCCGCGGTCCGATGATCGCGCCCGATCGATCCGTCGCTCATGAACATGACCGAGGCCGCGGCCGGAGGTTCTGCGTCGATCGACGACACTCGGTAGCCGCCTCGCATCGAGGCGCCCCAATTGGCGCCGCCGAGCCGGCGAGCCCGGTGCCGCGCGAGCGTTACCGTGACGAGGTCGTCCGCAATGGCCTGACCGCCGGCGTCGCATTCCTCGCCAATCGCGACGGTTCGGCGGATGTGGCCGGCGCGCCCGGCGAGAACATCGTGGTGCGGGCCGGGCGCGCCTTCGAGCGGCGAATTGCGCACAGGCTTGCGGGCGCTGATCGTCGTCGGCCGGGCTGGCAGGCGGCTGGATGACGCTGGTGCCGCTGTCGGGCGCCGTCGTGGTGCCGGGCAATCTGGTGGTGCAGTCCAACGTCAAGACCATCCAGCATCCGACCGGCGGCGTGGTCGCGCAGATCCCGGTTCGCAACGGCATGCGGGTCAACGCCGGCGATCTCTGCTGCTGCGGCTCGACGCGACGCAGGCGCAGGCCAGCCTTCAGGTGGTCAGCAAGCAGCTCGACGAAGTGCGGGCGAAGAGCGCGCGGCTGGCCGCCGAGCGCGACGGCCTGCCGCGAGGCCGGCGATCCCGCCCGGAAATGTCGGGCCGGCTGGACGACAAGCAATGTCAAGACGCTGCTCTGCTTCGGAGGCGTCGCTGTTCAGGCCGCGCGGGTGACGCGCGCGCGAAGCCAGAAGGAGCTGCTCAGCAGCAAGGTATCGCAGCTTGGCGAGGAGATCGCGGGCCTCGAGGCGCAGGTCGCGTCCAAGGCCAAGCAGCTCGGAGCTGATCACCGGCGAACTCACGGGCGTGCAGGAGCTCTATCGACAAGCGCCTCGTGCCGCTGCGCGCGGCTCACGGCCTTGCAGCGCGAGAGCGCGCGGATCGAGGGCGAGCGCGGCCAGTTGATCTCCACGATCGCCGAGACCAAAGCCAAGGTCGACGAGGCGCAGCTGCAGATGCGTCCGGCATCGACCAGGATGTACGCGACCGAAGTCGTCAAGGATCTCGGCGAGGCGCAGGGCAAGGAAGCCGAACTCAGGCGAACGAAGCGTCGCCGCGCGCGACGTCCTCGAGCGCATCGAGATGCGCGCGCCGACGTCGGGCGTGATCCATCAGCTGAATGCGCGCACACCATCGGCGGCGTGATCCGCGCCGGCGACGCCGTCATGGAGGTGGTGCCGGATTCCGATGATCTGCAGATCGAGGCGCGGTTGCAGCCGAACGACATCGACCAGGTGCGGAAAGGCCAGCAGGCCTTTACGTCCGCTTCTCGGCCTTCAACCAGCGGGTGACGCCGCAGTTGATCGGTCAGGTGTCGTATGTTCTCGCCCTGACACCACCCGCGACCAGCAGACCAGCGCCAGTCTATTTCACGGTCCGGATCATGCTGCCGGAAGAAGAGCGCCGGCGGCTGGCCGGGCTGCAGCTCGTCTCGGGCATGCCGGCGGAAGTGTTCATGCAGACCGGCAGCCGGACCATGCTGAGCTATCTGTTCAAGCCGATCCTGGATCAGCTCCAGCGCGCGTTTGTCGAGCGGTGAGGGGCGACACCGGGTTGCAGCGAGGCTAAATCTTGCCACCCCAGATGGTATCGCTATATCAGGGCTTTGCTCTAGCCCCTGTTCCTGCGAGCCCCTGATGACCACCGCACTGCCCCAGATCCCAGCCGTTCCAGGCCGAGGTCGCCGAACTCCTGCATCTGATGGTGCATTCGGTCTATTCGGAGACCGATATCTTCCTGCGCGAGCTGATCTCGAACGCGTTCCGATGCCTGCGACAAGCTGCGCTATGAGGCGATCGCCGCGCCCGACCTGATCGCCGACGGTGCGCCGCCCAAAATCTCGCATCGCGCCGGACAAGAAGGCGAACACGCTTTCGGTGATCGACAGCGGCATCGGCATGGACCGCCAGGAGCTGATCGACAATCTCGGCACCATCGCCCGCTCCGGCACAAAGTCGTTCCTGTCGCGGCTGACCGAGGCCAAGGACGGCGCCAATCTGATCGGCCAGTTCGGCGTCGGCTTCTATGCCGCCTTCATGGTCGCCGAGACGCATCGTGGTCCACCAGCCGCCGCGCCGGTTCGGATCGAGGTCTGGACCTGGTCGTCCTCGGGCGGCAGCGGGTTTGAGATCGCGCCCGCCAGCGAGGAGGACGCCGCGCGCGTCACGCGCGGCACCGAGATCGTGCTGCATCTGAAAAAGGACGCGGCGAAATATCTCGAGACCTACGAGATCGAGCGCATCGTCCGCGCCTATTCCGACAACATCCAGTTCCCGATCGAACTCGTTGCCGGAGGAGGGCGAGCCGCGCCAGATCAATTCGGCCAGCGCGCTGTGGCAGCGGCCGAAATCGGAGCTCTCGGCGGAGGACTACAAGGAAGCCTACCAATCCGATCGCGGGCGCCTTCGACGAGCCGGCGATGACGCTGCACTACCGCGCCGAGGGCCGGCAGTCCTATGCGGTGCTGCTGTTTGCGCCGTCGACAAAGCCGTTCGACCTGTTCGACCAGGCGCGCAAGGGCAAGGTAAAGCTCTATGTCCGCCGCGTCTTCATCGCCGACGACGCCGAGCTGCTGCCGGCTTACTTGCGTTTCATCCGCGGCGTGATCGACAGCGAGGATCTGCCGCTCAACATCTCGCGCGAGATGCTGCAGAACAATCCGCAGCTGCGCGCAGATCCGCAAGGCCGTGACCAGCCGCGTCATCTCTGAGCTCGAAAGCCTCGGCGAGAAGGAGCCGGAAGCGTTCGCAAAAATCTGGGACGCGTTCGGCCCGGTCATCAAGGAAGGCATCTGGGAAGATTTCGAGCGGCGCGAGAAATTGCTGGCGCTGTCGCGCTTCACCACGACGACGGGCGAGAAACGCTCGCTGAAGCAATATGTCGAAGACCTCAAGCCGAACCAGACCGAGATCTATTACCTGACCGGCGACAGCATCGAGCGGCTGAAGTCGAATCCGAAGCTGGAGTCCGCGACCGCGCGCGGCATCGAGGTGTTGCTGCTGACCGATCCGGTCGATGCGTTCTGGACCTCGGCGCCGCTCGATTTCGGCGGCAAGCCGCTGAAATCGCTGAGCCAGGGCGACATCGATTTCGACCTGATCCCGCTGCTGGACGACAAGGCCGAGGACAAGAAGGACGAGGCCGGCGCCGACGAGGCCACGACGATCGCGCGTGATCAAGGATGCGCTCGGCGAGCGCGTCTCCGACGTGCGCGCCTCGCAGCGGCTGACGTCGAGCGCGTCATGCCTGGTCGCCGGCGGCGGCGGCCGCGACCGCATGCTCGAGCGGCTGCTGGCGATGCAGAACAAGGCGCCGCCGACCAAGCCGATCCTCGAGATCAACATGCGCCATCCGCTGGTCGCGGCGATCGCCGGCCGACAAGGATGCGGCCAAGGATCTGTCGTTCCTGCTGCTGGAGCAGGCGCAAATCCTCGACGGCGAGTTGCCGGAAGATCCGGCGGCGTTCGCCAGCCGGCTCAACCAGCTGGTGCTGCGGGGGCATCGCGAAGGGAGTAGAATCGTTCAGCCGCGCCGAACCGGATTTCAAAATCGGCCGTATCTGTTAGATAGGTTCGGAAACCGGGGTAACCCGGCATCGCCATGACGACGCCTGACGGCACCGACATCTTCTACGGCGGCATCCCGGTCTTTCGCGGCTTTGGCCAGCCTGATGGACCCGGCGCTGTATTCGCCGTTGCCGGACGACTGGACCATCGGCGTCGCCGACATCGTGGAATCGACCAAGGCGATCGCGAACCAGCGCTACAAGGCGGTCAACATGGCCGGCGCCGCCGTGATCGCGGCCGTCACCAATGCGCTGGAGGGGCGCGAATTTCCGTTCGTGTTCGGCGGCGACGGCGCGAGCTTTGCGGTGTCGCCCGGCGATCTCGCGCGCGCGCCGCGACGCGCTGGCGGCGACCGCGACCTGGGTCGAGGAAGATCTCGATCTGGCGATGCGGGTGGCGCTGGTGCCGGTCGAAGGCGATGCCGCGCGCAAGGCCTCGATGTCCGCGTCGCCCGCTTCGGGCCGTCGGCCAATCTGTCCTATGCGATGTTTTCCGGCGGCGGGCTGGGCTGGGCGGATGCCGCGATGAAGCGCGGCGAGTTCGCGGTTGCCGCAGCGCCGGCCGGCACGCAGCCGGATCTGTCCGGCCTGTCGTGCCGGTTCGAGGAAATTCCCTCCGCGCGCGGGCTCATTCTGTCGGTGCTGGTGGTGCCGGCGCAGGGCGCCGATCCGCTGCATTTCGCAAGGTGATCGAGGACATCATCCGCTCGTCGAACGCAGTCCCGGATGCCGGGCGGCCGGTGCCGCCGGGCGGGCCGCCGCTGCGCTGGCCGCCGGCCGGCGTCGAATACGAGGCGCGCGCCGCGCGCGGCGGACCGCTGTTGCAAGCGGCGCGCTGTCGTGCTCGCGCTGCACGCTGTGGGCCTATGTCGTGATGCGCTTCGGCATCAAGGTCGGCAATTTCGTGCCGAAGACCTATGTGCAGCAGGTGGTGGAGAATTCCGACTTCCGCAAATATGACGACGGCTTGCGGATGATCCTCGATTGCACGCCGGAGCTGGAGCGCGCGCTGACGCAGCGCCTGGCGCAGCGCGGCGTCAAGCGGCATCGTGCGCTACGGCCTGCACCGGCAGGACGCGGCGATGATGACCTGCTTCACGCCGTCGGTGATGCGCAGCGATCACGTCCACTTCATCGACGGCGCCCGCGGCGGCTACGCCTCGGCGGCGACCGCGCTGAAGGCGATGGCGGCGATGATTTGCTCATGCGTCGTAGGGATTGGCAAAGCGCAGCGTGGCGCCACCATTCGAAGCATCGATGCTTTGAGGATGGTGGGCGCCGCTCTAGCCACTACGAAGCGATCACGCGCCTACCGTCACCACCGCGCGTCCAGGTCTCGCCGCCGCAGAGCGCGCCGACGCAGCCTTCGACCTGCAGCGTATCCGGGCCTGCCACCGAGACGCTGCTGGCATAGGTGCCGCCGTCATCGGCGTTGTAGATCTGGCCCGACCATTTGTTGGGGCCCGACTGGACTGCATGCCGCTGAAAACAGCGGCAGGCCGATCATCGGACGCCTCTTCGAGCGCCGGGTTCGGATTCTTGTCGTCGACCTGGGGCTTGCCGGTGGCGGGATCGATCGGCTCCTGCAGGCCAGACGATCACGCCGCAGATCCCGCCGCCGCATTTGCTGACACTTGCACCCGCGCGTCGCCGGCCTGCGTCAGCCAGACGCCGGTCGGCTCCGCCGGTGCGCCCTGCGCGCGAGCCGATGGGTGCGGCCAGCAATGCCGCCGCGATCGCGATGATGAAAGCGGTCGATGATGAAGCTGTTTGCAAGCCATGAACCATTCCTTCGAAAAAGCAGGCTTGCATAGCAACAAATCAGATTTGTGCAACTTCACATTAAGTTCGGTTTACAACCTGGCCGATCACTTGGCCCCAGCGGGTCGAGGCGGATCCGACAGCGCCGTGCCGAGGCCGTAACACGACCATCGCCGCGCCCACCAGCGCGAACAGCGTCCAGGCCGGCGCGCCCGACGGAGGCCAGCCACCAGCCGCCGCCGCCGACGATCAGCAATCGCGCGGTGCCGGCCAGCACGGGACCGCCGACCTTGGCGGCACCCTGCGACGAGAAATAGAGGCAGGCGCCCATCCCGAAGAAGGCGAATGCCGGGCCGGCCCAGGCCAAATAGGAAGTAGGCCGCGGCGGTGACGCCGGGATCGCTGGTGAACAGCGAAACCCAGAGCGACGGCATCGACCGCGACGATCAGCCCGATCAGCGCCGACGGTGATGCCGGCCGCGGCGCCGGCGGTCCACGCCACCTGCCGCGCGCGCGTCACGAGGCCCGCGCCCATCGCCATGCCGACCATCGGCACCGAGGCGACACCGAAAGCAAACGCGATCGGGGTCAGCAGAAATTCCAGCCGCGAGCCCATGCCGTAGCCGGCCAGCGTCTCGGTGCCGAAGCCGGCGAGGATTTTGGTGAAGATCAGCATCGTCAGCACGGTCTGCAGCGGCGACAGGCAGGAGACCGCGCCGACCTTCAGAATGTCGAAGAACATGTCGCGCTGGAATCTGAAGCGCCGTGAAGTTCAGCGTCAGCCGGCTGCGGCCGCTGATCGAGATACCAGGCCAGGAAGATCGCGCCGGAGCGTGAAAGCGGTGAGCTGGCCCGCGGCGACGCCGCGCATGCCGAGTTTGCGGCAGGCCGAACAGCCCGAGGCCCAGCGCGCCGCCGACCGCGATCTGCACCAGCGCGATGCCGATCAGCGTCAGCCGACGGCGATCGCATGTCGCCGGTGCCGCGCACCACCGAGGCCAGCGTATTGACCAGCCAGATCGACATCGCGCCGGAGAACAGCACGCTGCAGAATATTGCATGGCCTGCTCGAGCACGCCGCCGCGCCCGCCGAGCAGCGCGTAGAACGCGCGGCCGAACAGCAGCATCATCGCCGGTGAAGAAGATTCCGGCGCAGGCGCCGATCATCGCCGCATGCAGCGCCAGCGTCGCCGCGCGGTCGCGGTTGCCCGCGCCGATCGCCCGGCTGATCGCGGAGGAAACGCCGCCGCCCATCGCGCCCGCCGACATCATCTGCGTCAGCATCACGAAGGGAAACACCAGCGCGATGCCGGCCAGCGGCTCGGTGCCGAGCCGGCCGATATAGGAGGTCTCCGGCGACGGCGACCAGCGTCGTGCCGAACATCGCGATCGCATTGGGCAGCGCGAGCTTCAACAGCGTCGGCAGGATCGGCGAGGTCAGCAGGCTGTTGATCGGCGCGGATGGAACCGGCGGCGGGGCGCATGTCGAGCGGGGCGTCAATGGTCATGCGTCACCAGGTCAGGATTCACAATCGAATAGATTATGAGCATGACATATTATGCGGGCGCCGGGCGCAACCCACCCACAGCCATGCAGGGTCACCACGGCAGGCCGCATAGGTCGATGATTCCGTCGCGCGGCGTGCGCGTGAAATCGAACACATAGGGCGCCATCGCCTCGAAGCGAATTCGTCCCTCCGGCTGCTCGGCATAGACCTCGCCACTGAACGGATACCAGCCGCGCGCCTGGTAGAACGCGTCGTTGTGCGGCTCGCAGAACAGCATGCGCGAAACCGCACCGCCTCGTGATCGCGCATGGTCTGGATCGCGGCGTTGAGCGCGCAGCGCTGGCATAGCCGCGTCCCCGGCAATCCTCGCGGGTCGAGACGCCGCCGATGCCGCCGATCGTGGACCTTGCGCCCGTTCCAGATGGCGGTCGCGGAAGTAGATGCCGACATGGCAGGCCAAGCCCGGCTTCGGCGCGTCCTCCGGCGCGTCAATCAGCACGCGCAGATCGGCATGGGCCCATTCGATGTGACCCCAGGGCAGCTTCTCGACCACATGGCGCGGCCAGACCGCGTTCATCAGCGGTTCGGCCTTCGGCCATGATGCGTCCCCGTTCAGGACGTCGATCTCGATGCTCATTTCTCGCCCTGTTGCGCCATACCGCTGCCGTCCGTCATACGCCGGACGCGGAGATCTGTACCGAAGAAGCTCCCGTTCTTGCCAAATTGCGGTGTTTAAGCGCGATGGAACCTTCTATAAGGGTTCCCGTTACGACCACGTCTCCCATCAGTTTCGGACATCACCCCATGACCTTCACGCTGCCCAATCTTCCCTATGCCCATGACGCCCTTGCGCCCCACATGTCGAAGGAAACGCTGGAATATCACCACGACAAGCATCACCAGGCCTACGTGACCAACGGAAACAACGCGATCAAAGGGACCGAATTCGAGGGCAAGTCCCTCGAGGAGATCGTCAAGGGTTCGTTCGGCAAGAATCCGGCCGTGTTCAACAATGCCGGCCAGCACTACAACCATCTGCATTTCTGGAACTGGATGAAGCCGAATGGCGGCGGCAGCAAGCTGCCCGGCCGTCTGGAAAAGAAGATCACCGAAGACCTCGGCGGGCTCGACAAGTTCAAGACCGATTTCGCCGCCGCCGGCGTCGGCCAGTTCGGCTCCGGCTGGTGCTGGCTGTCGGTCAAGAACGGCAAGCTCGAAATCTCCAAGACGCCGAACGGCGAGAGCCCGCTGGTGCATGGCGCCACCCCGATCCTCGGCTGCGACGTCTGGGAGCACTCTACTACATCGACTATCGCAACCGCCGTCCGGACTATCTGAAGGCGTTCTGTCGATCATCCTGGTGAACTGGGACTATGTCGACGAGCTGTTCGGCAAAGGTCTGAGCTCTCCGTCATTCCGGGATGGTCGAAGGACCAGACTCGGATGTGCTCGCAGATTCCGGGCGTCGCTCGCGCCGCCCGGAATGACGGTGGAATAATTTCGAGGGCGGCAGCTGCGGCTGCCGCCCTTTTCGTTGGCGTGCGCGTCCGATCGCTGCAGGCATCGCGCGAGCCTGCGGCACAAGCGGATTGCCGGGGTGACTTCGCCGATCACGCGGGAAATGTGCGATGAGCTATTTGCTGGTCTTTATCGGCGGCGGCTTGGCGCGACGCTGCGCCATCATCATCAATCGTCAGCTGCGCCCGCTGCCTCGGCACCGGCTTTCCCTGGGGCACCTTCATCATCAACATCACGGGCTCGACCGTGATGGGGCTGATCGCGGGCTATCTCGCCTTCAAGGGCGAGGCGTCGCAGCCCTGGCGGCTGTTTGTGATGACCGGCATCCTCGGCGGCTACACCACGTTCTCGGCGCTACTCGCTCGATGCGGCGCTGCTCCTACGAGCGCGGCGAACTCGGATCCGCGGCGCTTTATGTGCGTCGGCTCGGTCGTGCTCTCGATTGCCGGCCTGTTCGCCGGCCTCGCGCTGGTGCGCCAGTTCACCTGAACGACTGACCTGCTGGACAGGGCGAGCCGCGTGACGTCCGCATGGGCATGCCCCGAGATGCGCATGGGTATCGGCCAGCTTCCGTTTGCGTCGCCACCGTGGCCGGGACTAAGCAGGGGAATTCGCATCACTCCGCCGAACCTCATCGCCCTTGTCAGAACATCCGATAAAGACCCGGCGCCTGCCGACTGACGCCGAGCCGAACGCCGCGGCCGCGCACCGCAAGCCGATGGGCTGGTCGATGATCGTCGATCGGCGCGCTGGTCGCGGTCTGCGCAGCGCTGGTCTGGCGGCGCGACGGCATCGATGGCGTGCTCGAGATCCTCACGCATGATCTCTGGCTGTTCGGCGAAATCCTGCCGCGCGTGCTGGCCGGCTGCCTGCTCGGCGCCTTCATCGCGGAAATTCTGCCGCACGAGAAAGTCTCGCGGGCGCTCGGGCCGAACTCGGGCCTGAAGGGATTGCTGATCGGAACGGCGTTCGGCGCGATCCTGCCGGGCGGTCCCTTCACCGCCTATCCGGTGGCGGCCGCGCTGCTCACGGTCGGCGCCGATTTCGGCGCCACCATCGCCATGGTGGTGAGCTGGACGCTGATCGGCTACGGCCGCGCGGTCGCCTGGGAGTTGCCGATCCTCGGCACCGACTTCACGCTGTGGCGGATCGTGATCTCGCTGCCGATCCCGATTCTTGCCGGCGCGCTCGGCCGCTTCGTCTATCGTGCGGATGTATCCGAAGGGCGACGGAGCCGCCGGCATGACTCTCCGCGCTGATCATCGACATCACCCTGTGGGGCTCGGTCGCCGATGCTCGGCTTCATCGGCCTGGCAGCGCGGCCGCGTGGTGCTGGTGTCGTCGGTGCGCGAAGGCAGCATGGACTTCATCAACATCGTGCCGCGTATCGCGCTCGGCGTGATCGGCTCGGGCTACATCGCCGCCGTCATCCCGCCGGAAGTCATCACCGGCTGGCTCGGGCCGGATCAGCGGCTGGTTCGGCGTGCTGACTGCCGTGATCGCCGGCGCGGCGACGCCGGGCGGCCCGGTGGTCGGCTTTTCGATCGGCGCGGTGGCGTTGAAAGTCGGCGGCGGCCCGCCGCAGGTGATCGCCTATGTCGTCGCCTGGGCGCTGTTCGCCTTCCAGCGGCATGATCTTGTGGGAAATCCCGTTCATGCCGGCCAGGTTCGTCTGGTTCCGCGCCGCGGTGTCGGTGCCGTTCCCGTTCCTGGCGGCGGCGATCGCGATGGTGATCGGGAAGCCGTGAGGTCTGATCGACATCCGCGATTGCCTCGGCGGTGCATCCGCGACGTTGGCAATTTTTACCGGCGTGGAAGCTGGGGTACAGTAAAGGCCGCCTCAGTCGGCGGCGTTCTTCATTTCATGGTCAGGAGAGAGGCGGCCCCAGCAGCGGGGGGCTAGAAGGCTGGAACTGGGGCCGCCCATTCCAACCGCCGGCAACGCGGATACAAGCGGCCAACGGTCAGCCCAAATTACCGCCAACTCGGGTGATCGTTCCGAACTAGTTTAGGTAGCCTCCGGTGGCAGCCGATTCCACTTGTCCACCCGATCCTCTGGGAAATTTCCTTCATGCCGGCCCAGGCTGTGGCGCTGTGCGGCTCATCCCACAAATAGTCACCAGCTTCCGTCCGGAGACCACAGAAGGCGGGTCTTGCCCTGGGTCGCCAAGGATCGGTGTCAGAGTTGCGAGTCGATCGGCAGCAGCTTCCACAGGTCGGCGACGAACCGCCGTCGAAAGCCGGTTTCGGGCTCGTCCTGGTAGCGCACCTTTTGCCGTCCCTCACCGTCTCCCAGACGATCTCGCCGTTCGGGTCGAGGAGGACGCGGTAGCTGTTGGCGGGCACGACGCCAGTCGCCATGTAGGCCGTCAGCTTTTCGGCAAGCTCCGGGCTCTCGATATAGAGTCCGGCTTCGGTGTTGATCACGGCAGAGCGCGGGTCGAGGTTGAAGCTGCCGATGAACACGGCTTCGCCGTCGAAGGCCATCGCTTTGGTGTGCAAGGCGGCTGGCGACCGCCCGGAAAGGAGCGACCAGCCCGGCCGGAAGGCGTCGGTATCCGGGCGCAGCTCGTATAGCTCCATGCCGTTCTCGAGCAGCCGCCTTCGCGTCTTGGCATAGCCTGAATGCGCCGGCAGCATGTCGTTCGAAGCGAGTGAGTTGGTCAGCACGCGCACTCGGACATTGCGCTCGTGCAGCGCTTTGACGGTTGCCTGCGCCCCGGCGGGCAGGACGAAGTACGGCGATTCGACGAGCAGCTCCTCTTTCAGCTTGGCGATCCGCCCGCGAATGAATTCGATGACGTCATCGCTCTCCTTGCCGCGGGCGATGGTTTCCGGGTCGTCGGCGATGATTCGGCCGTGTGCCCATACGAGATTGTCGCGAAGCTCGGCGCTCTGGGCCGCCAACTCGTCGAGGTCTTGATCGATAGGATAAGGGTAGTCGGCCGCGGCGATCGCCTCACGCAAACGAACCAGGATGCCATCGAGATCGGCTGCGCCATGGGCGCGATCGACGATGGCCGCGATCGGCACGGTCGAGGGGCTGTTCCAGTATTGGTCGAATACGCCCGACAGATCGCGGACGACAGGCCCAACCGCCAACACATCCAAATCGCGATAATTGGCGATGGTGTTCACGCCATAATAGATGTCACCGATATTGCGGCCACCGACAATTGCAGCCGCATTGTCAGCAACCATCAACTTGTTGTGCATGCGGCGATTGACCCGGCCGAAATCGAAAATGAAGTCGAGAATTGACCAGCGCCGGTTAGTGAGCGGGTTGAACAGACGGATCTCAACATTGGGGTGAGCATCGAGGCAAGCTTTGACGGAATCGCTGGCCTTATAGAAGGGATCGTCGACGAGGAGCCGCACCCTGACCCCGCGATCGGCAGCCTTCATCACGTGGTCGACGACGATCCGGCCGGTCGTATCGCCGTCCCACATGTAGTACTGCATGTCGAGGCTTCGCTCGGCCAAGTCGGCCAGCGCCAGACGGACGATGAAGGCCTCGCGCCCGTGGCTCAACAGGCTGAAGCCGGACAGGCCCGGATGCTCATCGGCCGCCGGACCGAAGAATTGGCCCAGCCTGGTCGACGCGAAGCCCTCGAACGCCGTCGAAACCGTGCGCGGATAGTCAGGCCGGGTGCCGGTGGCGCGACCGGTGATAACCTGGGCAAGCCAAATCAGGGCCGGCAACGGCAAGCCGTCAAAAGCGCACTCGCGACCTAGGTTTAGGAATATTCGAGCCTCCACATCATTGGTCGCTGTCCTCGCAAGCGAAGGCAGAATGTCTTGCAGATGGTCGCCTGTCCGGAAGCGGCGCACACCTGCAAAGCGCCGCCGATCCGTTCAAGCCTGTCCGGCCACCGAGATCCTGCCACGCCGGGCCGCCGACGCTTGATCTATGTCAAAGGCGCTCCACCGGCAAAAGCACGATTGCCGCGGGGACTAACAATGGAGGCGAGCATGAAAATGACTTTGAGAACGGTGGCAGTTGCTGCGTCGACGTTCGCATGTGCGGCGTTGTTTTCGCTCTGGCTGGTCCGAGCAAGGCGGCGTATCGCTGTCGGTCAATAAAGCCGAGGCGCAGCAAGCGCGGTCTATATCACGGTCGGTTACGCCGTGAACGCGGTCTATGTCGAGCCGGGCTCCTGGTACGCCGTGAGGGCCTACTACTTTGGTGGCCCTTGAGTGGTCCTGGGTACAGCTACACCGGCTGGGCTGACTACGCAGCGCGCAATGGCATTGGCTGCACGCCCGGTACCGCGATCAAGGGCGGGGACAGCATAATGTACAACTGTCAGTAGAATTATTTTATGCGTGGGGCCAGGTTGCGATTATGGGACCTGGCCCAACACCCGTGTGTTCAGCCGTCGCCAAAGCACTGGCGACGGCGGTCATGTTCTGCTGCGAGTAGCACGGCACTGATCCGTCTCGCCGCCTCATCTCGGGGCCTCCCGTTGCTGATGGCAGCCGCCGCCGCCTGCGCTTGTTCTCGCATACGAAATCCAGGTGCCGGTGCCTTCCGTCCGAAGTGGCCTGGTTGCCGCCCGGGCTAGTTCAAACCGATGCATTGTCGCGGGAGCATCATCACCGAGCGGTCCGTTGGAAGATTGAACGTCTGTTCCGGGGTAGGGACCCGGCCAAGCAGCTCCGGGTGCCGTCGCTTTGGTGCTGTCGTACCTCCGGTAGAACGGATCGCACGCGGAACCCGTGCCGTATCCTGATCGTTAATAATTTATGAAAGCCGTTGCCGCCGCATTTGTAGCTGTGTTCGTTTTGTGGGTCGTTGATGTCAGTTTCAGCAGCGGCCGTTACACTAACGCTGCCGTGTGCAGATGATCCGGCCGGCTGCCTCATCGATTGGCATTCCAGTGTGAGACCGCCTCCGTCGGCGGCCACGTCCAAGCGGCGGGTTCGGCTTCTGTCCCCGCCGACCTACCAATGCCTGTGCTGCTTGTCGGGCCAGATCACGCTGGGCGTTGGTCAGTATCCCGGCCGAGAAGCCGCAGCGTACTGGATACCGCCTTCGCGGGGTATGACGGGGGCAGGAGCGCCGGGAGAGGAGCCGGCCTGCGGCCGTGCCCGCGCGTGGACTCCCGTAATGTTATAATATAACATCCTCCATGGCTCACGCCATCCCCACGACCACGCCCATCACCACGGCCACGCCCATTGCCATGGCCCGGCGACGCCGCATCCGGCGCAGGCCGCGCCCTGGTCGATCCTGCGCATGACCGTGGCCGCGCGGCTCGCTGCGGCGCTCGCGGTCAGCGCCGGCCTGTGGGCCGTCGTGCTGGCTGGCGATGAGGTGAGCATGGCCGCGCAGCTGCAAATTCCGCGACGTCACGCTGGGCTACGACCGGCATCCGGCGGTGCATCACCTCAATGGCGAGGTCGCCGCGCGGCGCGCTGCTCGCGGTGATCGGGCCGAACGGCGCCGGCAAGTCGACGCTGTTTCGCGGGCTCGCCGGCATCCTCAAGCCGCTTGCAGGCGTCGATCGATCTCGGCGGCCTCGACATCAGGGATATCGCCTATCTGCCGCAGACCGTCGATATCGACCGCAGCTTTCCGATCTCGGTGTTCGATTTCGTCGGCACCGGCCTGTGGCGCTCGACCGGCTTTTTCGGCGGCATGGGCAAGGCCGCGCGCGACAAGATCGCGCAGGCGCTCGCCGCCGTCGGCCTCAACGGATTTGAGAACCGCTCGATCGGCACGCTGTCCGGCGGGCAGATGCAGCGCATGCTGTTCGCGCGGGTGCTGCTGCAGGACGCGCGGCTGATCGTGCTGGACGAGCCGTTCAACGCCATCGACGCCAAAACCTCGGCCGACCTGCTGGCGCTGGTGCAAGCGCTGGCACGGCGAGGAGCGCACCGGTGCTGGCGGCGCTGCACGACATGGATACTGGTGCGCAGCCATTTTCCGGAAACCCTGCTGCTGGCGCGCGGGCCGGTGGCGTGGGGCCCGACCGCGCAGGTGCTGACGCGCGGAAAACCTCGCTGGTGGCGCGGCGGATGTGCGAGGCCTTCGACGACAGCGCCGCCGCCTGCGCCGTGGACGCCATGCCGTCGCGGGCCGCCTGACCATGCTGATCACGACGCGCTGATCGCGCCCTTCACCGAATTCGAGTTCATGCGCCGCGCGCTCGCCGCCGTGATCGCGCTGTCGCTCGGCGGCGCGCCGATCGGCGTGTTCCTGATGCTGCGGCGGATGAGCCTCGTCGGCGACGCCATGGCGCACGCGATCCTGCCGGGGGCGGCGATCGGCTTCCTGCTCTCCGGGCTCAATCTGTTCGCGATGACGACGGGCGGCTTGATCGCGGGCTTTGCGGTCGCGCTCCTCGCCGGCGTCGTCGCGCGCACCACCGAGCTGAAGGAAGACGCTTCGCTCGCCGACCTTCTATCTGGTGTCGCTGGCGCTCGGCGTCACCATCGTCTCCGATCAAGGGCACCAATATCGACCTGCTTGCACGTGCTGTTCGGCAACATCCTGGCGATGGACGATCAGACGCTGCTGGTGATCGCCTTCAACGCCACCATCACGCTGCTGGTGCTGGCGGTGATCTATCGGCCGCTGGTGATCGAATGCGTCGATCCGGTGTTCCTGCGCACCGTCTCTCGCGCCGGCGCGCCGGCGCATCTGGCGTTCCTGGCGCTGGTCGTGATCAACCTCGTCAACGGCTTTCACGCGCTCGGCACGCTGCTCGGGCGTCGGGCTGATGATCCTGCCCGCCGGCATCGCGCGGTTCTGGTCGCGCGACATCACCGGCATGATCTGCATCGCGGTCGCAAGCGCGATCGTCTCCGGCTATGCCGGGCTGGTGCTGTCGTTCCAGACCCGCATTCCCTCAGGGCCTGCGATCATCCTGGTCGCGGCCGGGCTCTATGTGGCCTCGCTGTTGTTCGGCAATGTCAGCGGGCTGGTGCGGCAGATGTTCCCCGGCCGTCACCTCGAGGCGTAGCGACGATGCGGCGCTTCTTGGCTCATCTGTCTCGCGTTGATCGCGGTCGTCGGCCCGGCGCGCGCCGAGGATCGCCTCAACGTCGTCGCCAGCTTTCTCGATCCTCGGCGATTTCGTCCGCAATGTCGGCGGTGACCGCGTCAATGTCGACGACGCTGGTCGGCCCCGATAGCGATGCGCATGTCTATGTGCCGACGCCGTCGGATGCCAAAAAGATCGCCGGATGCGAAGCTCGTGTTCGTCAACGGTCTCGGCTTCGAGGGCTGGCTGCCGCGGCTGGTGCAAGTCCGCCGGCGGCAAGGCGGCCGTCGTCACCGCGACAACCGGCATCGCGCCGCTCAAGCTCGGCTCGGATGCCGATCCGCACGCCTGGCAATCCGTCGCCAATGCGAAGATCTATGTCGCCAATATCCGCGATGCGCTGGCAGCGCGGCCGCTCCTGCGGACGCCGAAGCCTTCAAGTCCAATGCGCGAACGCCTATCTGGCTGATCTCGACGCGCTGGAGCGCGAGGTGCGCGAGGCGATCGGCGAAAATTCCGGAAAGCCGCCGCAAGGTGATCTCGACCCACAATGCCTTCGGCTATTTCGCCGCCGCCTATGGCGTCGAATTCATCGCGCCGCTCGGCGTCTCGACCGAATCCGAGGCCAGCGCCCGCGATATCGCCGGGATCATCACCCAGATCAGGGCCAGCCAAAATACCGGCCGTGTTTCTCGAAAATATCACCGATCCCCGCCTGATCGGCCGGATCTCGGCCGAGACCGGCGCCAGGGTCGGCGGAACGCTCTATTCCGGACAGTCTGACGGCCGAAAAGGGCGATGTCCCCACTTACATTGCACATGGTCAGGCACAATATAAAGGCCCTGACCAGCGCGCTCGCCAACTAGGGCAGGGGCCTCCCTGCCGGGCTGAGCGCCTCCCCAGTTCCGCCCGGAGCTATTATGTCCAGAATCTTTCGTCCCAAAAATTCCCGTGACCGTGCTGACGGGCTATCTCGGCGCCGGCAAGACCACGCTGCTCAACCGCATCCTGTCGGAGAACCACGGCAAGAAATACGCCGTCATCGTCAACGAATTCGGCGAGATCGGCATCGACAACGACCTCATCATCGGCGCCGACGAGGAAGTGTTCGAGATGAACAACGGCTGCGTCTGCTGCACCGTGCGCGGCGACCTCGTCCGCATCCTCGACGGGCTGATGAAGCGCAAGGGCAAGTTCGACGCCATCATCGTCGAGACCACCGGCCTGGCCGATCCGGCGCCGGTGGCGCAGACCTTCTTCGTCGACGAGGACGTGCAGAAGAACGCCCGGCTCGATGCGGTCGTGACCGTCGCCGACGCCAAATGGCTGAGCGACCGCCTGAAGGATGCGCCGGAAGCCAAGAACCAGATCGCCTTCGCCGACGTCATCGTGCTGAACAAGACCGACCTCGTCTCCAAGGCCGAACTGGCCGAAGTCGAGGCGCGCATCCGCGGCATCAATCCCTACGCAAAACTGCATCGCACCGAGCGCTGCAAGGTCGGCGCTGTCGGACGTGCTGGAGCGCGGCGCGTTCGATCTCGACCGCATCCTCGAGATCGAGCCGGAATTTCTCGACGCCGGCGACGGTCACGATCATCACCATGACCACGATCATGATCACGGCCATCACCACGATCACGGCCACAGCCATGGCGGGCTGAAGCACTACCACGACGAGGACATGCAATCGCTGTCGCTGCGGTCGGACAAGCCGCTCGACCCGACCCTATTCATGCCGTGGCTGCAAAACCTCGTCGCCACCGAGGGCCAGAAGATTTTGCGCTCGAAGGGCATCCTCGCCTTCACCGACGATGACGACCGCTACGTGTTCCAGGGCGTCGCACATGATGCTGGAAGGCGATCACCAGCGGAAGTGGAAGGACGGCGAGCCGCGCGAAAGCCGCGTCGTCTTCATCGGCCGTGAATTGCCGGAGCAGATGATCCGCGACGGTTTTGAAAGCTGTATCGTCACGTGATGAAAGAGTTTGATCCGGGCGACGCGCCCTCCATTGCTTCCCTCACCGACAAGGTGCGGACGTTGCCGGTCGGCATGCCCGTCACCTGCGATCCATTTCCTCGGCGATACCGCGGTCGTTTCGTCGGCGCCGAGGAAAATGCCGTCGTGGTCGAGCGAAGCGGGCGAAGTTTCGCAAAGTCGTCGTCCACGGCGGCGCCGTGCTGTGCGTGGCGTCCGACGGCAAGCGTATCGTCACCGGCGGCGACGACGGCAAGGTCGTCGCGCTCGACGCCAAGTGGGCGAGGTCACGGTGCTCGCGACCGACGCAAAACGGCGCTGGATCGACAACGTCGCGCTGCATCCCGATGGCGCGGTGGCGTGGTCGGCCGGCAAGACCGCCTTTGTCCGCAGCGGCAAGGGCGAGGAAAAACCTTCGATGCACCGTCGACCGTCGGCGGGCTCGCCTTCGCGCCCAAAGGGCCTGCGCGCTGGCGGTTGCGCATTACAATGGCGTGACGCTGTGGTTTCCCAACATGGCGGCGAAGCCGGAATTTCTGGAATGGGCCGGCTCGCATCTCGGCGTGATCTTCAGCCCCGACAACAAATTCCTGGTCACCGCGATGCACGAGCCGGCGCTGCATGGCTGGCGGCTCGCCGATAACAGGCATATGCGGATGAGCGGCTATCCCGGCCGCGTCCGCTCGATGTCGTGGAGCGCAGGCGGCAAGGGGCTCGCGACTTCGGGCGCCGACACCGTGATCATCTGGCCGTTCACCAGCAAGGACGGCCCGATGGGCAAGGAGCCGGCGATGCTGGCGCCGCTGCAGGCGCGCGTCTCGCATGGTCGCCTGTCATCCGAAGCAGGACATCATGGCGACAGGCTACAGCGATGGCACCGTGCTGATCGTGCGGCTCGAGGACGGCGCGGAAATTCTGGTGCGCCGCAATGGCAGCGAGCCGGTCTCGGCGCTGGCCTGGAACGCCAAGGGCACGCTGCTGGCGTTCGGCACCGAAGACGGCGACGCCGGGATGCTGGAATTCTAGCCAGGCGACCAGGACGGGGTCCAGGTTCCCCACGGAACTATGCGCCCTGCCGGCCGTTGATCTCATGACCAATTTCGTGGGGTTGAACGATGCCTGCCGATGACCGCCAACGCGAATACCGACGGGAAATGCTGCTCGCGTCCACGCTGATTGCAGCCGGGCTGGCCATTTCCGCACTTGCGCTGACCGCACTCACTGCACGCGATCCCCGCAAATTGCGCAGGCGACGCAGCCCACGCAATCGACGCCGGGCGCGGAAACGAAACCGTCCGCGCCATCCGAACCGGCAACGACCGGCCAGAGGCCTTCGGACATTCCGCCGCAACCGGCCCGGCCTGATCCGGATGCGCAGAAGGCGGGTGCTCAGCCGGCGCGCCGCCGGCGCCGGCCGAGAAGATTGCGCCGCCGATCCGCGAGAAATAATCCCACGGCCGTCACGCCAATTGTGCAATCGCAAAATTCGTGGGCCGGCGAAAACCAGCGGTGCGCGTCCTGACGCGCATCAATGTGCAGGAATGTGACACCATCCGCTCGTATCAATTTGTATGAGGGCGTTGGCGCGGCCTTCGAACGCCTTGTGTTGATCCCCAACAAGCGGTTAGGCTTGCTGCAATAACAGCCGGCAGCTCGACAAACCGCCGGCAGGTCAGGAGTGACGCATGCGTGAGTTAACGCCTGAAAACGATCACGGACGCCGTGCTCGACCAGATGGCGACAACGCCCGACCCGCGCCTGAAGACGATCATGGCGTCGGCGGTCAAGCACCTCCATGCCTTCGCCCGCGACGTCAATCTGACCCCGGCGGAATGGATCAAGGGCATCGAATTCGCGACGACCGCCGCCGGCAAGATGTGCTCGCCGGAACGGCAGGAATTCATCCTGCTGTCCGACACGCTCGGCCTCTCGGCGCTCGTCAATGGCCTGCACGACGCCACCGCCCTCGAGGAAGCCACCAACACCAGCCTGCTTGGCCCGTTCTACCGCGAGGCCACGCCGACGCTGCGCCGCCGGCAGTTCGATCGCCAAAAACCCGCAGCCGGGCAGCGAATGCGCGCTTTACGGCCGCGTCACCGACGCCACCGGCAAGCCGGTCGCCAACGCCACCGTCTCGATCTGGCAGACCGGCGCCGACGGTCTCTACGATATCCAGAACCAGCGCGACATCGGTCGATTATCGCGGCGTGTTCGCAACCGATGCTGATGGACTCTATGTGCTGCGGACCGTCAAGCCGCTCGGATATTCGATTCCCATGGACGGCCTGTCGGCACGATGGTGAAGGCGCAGGCGCGCCATGGCATGCGGCCGGCGCATATTCACTTCCTGGTCGGCGCAGCAGGCTATCGCGAGCTGGTCACCGCGCTCTATCTGCGCGACGATCCGCATCTGGCTGATGATGTCGTATTCGGCTCGTCGGGCGATCTCGCCGTCGACGTAGTCGCGCAAACGATCCGGACTGCCCGATCAAGGGATGCCCAGCATCCGCTTCGACATGCGCCTTGCGCGCGAAAGCGAGGCCGACAAGACCAGCGGGCGCGTCGGCGCCGATCCGTCGGCGATCATGAAACAATCGGCCAGAAACGAATCCGCGCCGGTTGGAGCCAAATAATCTCGGTCTGAACGCCAACCATTCGCAGCGACCGGGCGGAGATCCGGCGGAGCCGAAATGACTGACAACAACGACAAAATGAGGGGGATTCAATGAAACGCAGGACATTTCTCGGCGGGGCGATGGCCGTCGCGGTGGCTGGGCGGGCTCAAGCGCACTGGCGCCAGCAGTCGCCGATCAAGATCGGCATGTCGATGGCGCAGACCGGCGGCCTCGCCGGTGGCGGCAAGGCTTCGCAGCTCGGCATCGAGGTCTGGCGCGACGACGTCAATCGCCAAGGGTGGCCTGCTCGGCCGCAAGGTCGAACTCATCGTTCTATGACGACAAGTCGAGCGCATCGGAGACGCCGGCGATCTACGCCAAGCTGGTCGACGTCGACAAGGTCGACCTGCTGTTCGCGCCCTACGCGACCGGTGCCGACCGCGCCGCTCATGCCGTTCGTCAAGCAGCGCGGCATGCTGCTGATGGGGAATTTCTCGTTCCAGGTGAACAGCAAGGTCGGCCACGACATGTGGTTCAACAATGCGCCGTGGGGCCCGGCGGATAGCTGGGCGTCCTCGTTCCTCGATCTCGGTCAGAAAGGCGGCGGCAAGAGCATGGCGCTGCTCGCGGCGGACCAGGAGTTCGCCCAGAACCTCGCGCTGACCGCGCGGGATGTCGCCAAGCAGCGCAGGCCTCCCGATTGTCGTTCGACCAGTCCTATCCGCCGAACACGGTGGAATTCGCTTCCATCCTCCGCGCGCTCAAGGCCGCCAAGCCCGACATCGTCTATGTCGCGTCCTATCCGCCCGACTCGGCCGGCATTCTGCGTGCCGTGAACGAGATCGGGATCGGCGACGACGTCAAGATTTTCGGCGGCGGCATGGTCGGCCTGCAGTTCGCCGCCGTGATGTCGAATCTGGGCTCGCTGCTCAACGGCGTCGTGAACTACAATACCTGGCTGCCGGAATCGAGCATGTATTTCGACGGCACCAAGGCGTTTTTCGACGACCTACACCAAGCGCGCCATCGAGGCCAAGGTCGATCCGCTCGGCTACTATCTGGCGCCGTTCGGCTACGCGATGGGCCAGATGATCGAGGCGGCGGTCAATTCTACCAAGTCGCTCGACCAGAAGGGCATCGCCAAATATCTGCGCGAGAATGAGCACAAGACCATCGTCGGGCCGATCGCGTTTTCGGCGGATGGCGAGCGCAAGGAAACGGCGACGCTACAGGCGCAGTTCCGGGACGTGAAGGACAAGGACATCGAACAGTTCCGGTCCTCAGGCAAGCAGGTGATCCTGTTCCCGGATAAACTGAAGACTGGAAATCTCATCAGTCCCTTCGAGGCTGCCCGCAAATAGGCTAGCGGCCTTTTTCCGGTCCAGAACGGGCCAAGGGGGATCTGAATTGTTTTCGATGGACCTGCTGCTAGGTGCTGTCGTGCTTGGGGTGCTGCTCGGCTGCTTCTATGCAGCCGTCAGCGTCGGGCTGTCCGTTTCGTTCGGATTGCTCGACGTTCCCCATGTCGCGCATCCGGCGTTCCTGGTGCTCGCCTCCTACGGCGTGTACCTGCTCAACGACAGCTACGACATCGACCCGTTGCTCGCGGGGCTCGCCATCACGCCGCTGTTTTTCGTGTTCGGCCTGCTCGCCTACCGCGTTTATTACGAGACGTTCGAGAAGCGCGGCAGCGACGCCGGCGTCCGCGGCATCGCGTTTTTCTTCGGCATCGCCTTCATCATCGAGGTGCTGATCATCCTGCAATTCGGCGTCGACCAGCGCTCGGTCACGGCGACCTATATCGGCAAGTCCTGGCGGTTCGGCGAGTTTCGGATCCCGATCCGCCAGCTGGTTGCGTTCGCGGTCGCGCTGGCGCTGACGGTGCTGCTCGCGGTGTATCTGTCGAAAACCTTCATGGGCCGCGCGATCCGTGCCGTCGCGCAGGACGAGGAGGCGCTGCGGCTGATGGGCGCCAATCCGGTCCGCATCAAGCAGTTTGCCTTCGGCATCGCCACCGCCGTGCTCGGGATCGCCGGCGCGCTCGCTGATCATCGTGGCTCCCGTGGAGCCGACGCTCGACCGCGCCTATATCGGGCGGACATTCTGCGTCGTGGTCATGGCCGGGCTCGGCAGCATCAGCGGAACGCTGATTGCCGCCATCATCCTCGGCGTCGCCGAATCGATCGTGCTGACGATGTTCGGCGCGCTCCTGGGCGCCGGCGATCTCGTTCGCGATGCTGCTCGGCGTGCTCGCCGTCCGGCCGCAAGGTCTGCTCGGCCGATGATGAAGCATCGCAACAGCATCGTATTCTGGGCCGGCGTGGCCATCTTCCTCGCCGCCGTGCTGTCGATGACGCAAATCGTCCGCAACGAATATCCATTCTTCGCCGGCTACGTCATCCTGCAATTCATCGCGCTTGCGGTCGCCTGGAGCATCCTCGGCGGCTATGCCGGCTACGTCAATTTCGGCACCAACGCCTTCTTCGGCGTCGGCGTCTACACGGCGGTCGCCCTGTTCAAGGCGACGGGAGCGCCGCTCGTGGTGCAGATCGCCGCCGCCGCTGTTATCGGCATGCTGCTCGGCTTTGGTGTCGGCCTGCTGACCTTGCGGATGCGCGGCATCTTCTTCTCGATTGCGACCATCGCGCTTGCGATCATCATCGAGACCTTCGTGATGAACTGGCGGTTCGTCGGCGGTGCGGCCGGCATCCAGTTGCAGCGGCCGCCGGTGACGGCGCCGTTCGACAGTTACGTGAAGATGCTGTTCTTCGTGCAGGCGGTGCTGGTGGTCATCGCCGTTGCGATCGCGCGCTACATCCAGAACTCCCGGATCGGCCGCGGCCTGCAGGCGCTCAGGGACGACGAACTTGCCGCCGAATGCACGGGTGTGCCGACCCTGAAGCTGAAGCTGGTCGCCTGCATGATATCGGGCGCGCTGATCTCGGCCGCCGGTGCGCCCGCCGCCATGTACCTGCAATATGCCGATCCGTCGTCGGCGTTCAATTTGAGCTACTCGGTCTCGGCGCTGGCGATGTCGCTGATCGGCGGAACCGCGCACTGGATCGGCCCGGTGCTCGGCGCCATCCTGCTCGGCTCGACGCAGCAGCTCCTCGCCGTCACCATCTCGTCGGAAGTCAACGTGCTGGTGCTCGGCATCATGCTGGTGCTGTTCGTGGTCGGCGCGCCCAAGGGCATCATCGGGCTGCTGCGGCCGCGCTACCGTCTGCGCGCGGGAGGCAAGCCATGACGGCGACAGCCGCGCCGGACGCGCCCCTGCTGCAGGTCGGAACGCCATTACCAAGACCTTCGGCGGCTTCACCGCGCTCGACAATATCAGCGTCGATATCAGAAAGGCGAACGGTTCGGCCTGATCGGCCCGAACGGCTCCGGCAAGACGACGCTGATCAACTGCATTTCCGGCGCGCTGCGTCCGCAGACCGGCAGCGTGGTGTTCTGCGGCGAGGACATCACCCAACTGCCGCCGCATCTGCGCGCGCGCCGCGGCATCGCCCGCAGCTTCCAGATTCCGCGGCCGTTCAAGAGCATGACGGTGCTCGAAAACCTCATGGTCGGGCTCGACTTCGCCACCGTCGGTTCGAGCCTGCCGGAGGAAGACGTCGCGATGTCGATCCTGACGCGGATGGGGCTTGCGTCGAAGGCCGGCGCGCCGACCGATACGCTGAGCCAGGTGGAATTGCGCAAGATGGAGCTCGCGCGCGCGATGGCGGTGCGGCCGAAACTGCTGATTTCCGACGAGGCCATGGCCGGGCTTTCCTCTTCCGAGGTCGACGAGGTGCTCGGATCTCCTGATCAGCCTCGGCGAGGAGGACATCACCATCATCATGATCGAGCACATCATGCAGGCGGTGATGCGCTTTTCCGAGCGGGTGATGTGCCTCGACGCCGGCAAGATCATCGCGATCGGCGCGCCGGCCGAGGTGATGGCCAACAAGCGGGTGCAGGAGGCCTATCTTGGCACTTAGCCTTGCCATCGAAGGCCTCGATGCCGGCTACGGCGCCGTCAGGCGCGCTGCGCGGCGTCACGCTCCATGTCGAGGCCGGCGAGACCGTCGCCCTGCTCGGCACCAACGGCAACGGCAAGAGCACGCTGATGAAGTGCGTCATGGGCCTGGTCCGCCCGGATCGCGGCCGGCTGTCGCTGACGATCGACGGCGCGGCGCACGATCTGACCAAGCTCTCGCCCGAGGCGATCGTCGATCTCGGCGTGGCGCTGGTGCCGGAGGGACGGCGGCTGTTTCCAAGCTGACGGTCGTGGAAAATCTGATGCTGGGCGCTTTCCGCAAAGCCGCCCGCAGCGCCATCGATCGCAATCTGGCGCTGGCCTACGAGACGTTTCCCGCGCTCAAGGAGCGCCGCAGCCAGCTTCGCCGGCACCATGTCCGGCGGACAGCAGCAGATGCTCGCGATTGCGCGCGCGCTGATGTCGTCGCCGCGGCTGCTGTTGATCGACGAGCCGTCGGTCGGGCTGTCGCCGCTTCTGGTGTCGCAGACCATCACCAAGATCGGCGAACTCAAGCAGCGCGTCGGGCTTGACGGTGCTGATGGCGGAGCAGAACTTCAACCAGGCGATCCGGATCGCCGACCGCGGCTACATCATCGTCCATGGCGAGATCGCGGTGGCGGCGCAGTCGGTCGACGAGTTGAAGGCCAACGACATCGTCAAGCGGCTCTATCTCGGCGGCGTCGCCTGACGGAATATGACGGCATCGTGCACGGCCTGTCTGACGCGTTGTCGACCGATTTTTACCGCCTGCCGACTCTACGCTTGCCGTCGTCGGCTGCCCCATAATCTCTCATCGCGTCAGTGCAGATGACAGATGAGGGCAGTCGATGAAGATCGACGATGTCAGGCGAACCGCCTATTCGATGCCGCTGACCAACCCGTCGTTTCCCGCCGGGGCCGTATCGCTTCTTCAACCGCGAATATTTCATCATCACCTACCGCACCGATCCCGAAGCGCTCGCCGCCGTGGTGCCCGGAGCCGCTCGAAGTCGCCGAGCCGATCGTCAAATACGAATTCATCCGCATGCCCGACTCGACCGGCTTCGGCGACTACACCGAAACCGGCCAGGTGATCCCGGTCCGCTTCAAGGGCGAGGAGGGCGTCTACGTCCACTCGATGTATCTGGACGACGAGGGGCCGATCGCCGGCGGCCGCGAGCTCTGGGGCTTTCCGAAGAAACTGGCCTCGCCGAAAATCGCCGTCGAGAGCGACGTGCTGGTCGGCACGCTGCATTACGGCTCGGTGCTCTGCGCCTCCGCCACCATGGGCTACAAGCACCGCCCGGTCGATCACGACGCGGTGCTGAAGGCGAATGAAGGCGCCGAACTTCATGCTCAAGATCATCCCGCATGTCGACGGCAGCCCGCGGATCTGCGAACTGGTGCGCTACTATCTCGAGGACATCACGCTGAAGGAAGCATGGACCGGCCCGCGGCGCTCGGCCTGTTTCCGCACGCGCTCGCCGACGTGGCGCGGCTGCCGGTGCGCGAGGTGGTCTCCGCGCTGCATTTCAAGGCGGATCTGACGCTGGGGCTGGGGACGGTGGCGTTCGATTACATGGCGAAGTGACGAGCGCGCATATCGGTTCTGATCGTAATCGGAACACGTAATTGCCGTCTGTCGCGCTCTCATTGCGCGCCCTCGAGCGTGCAGCATGACGTCGAGCAGGTCAGTGGTCACGCCGCGCTCGCAGGTGATGCACACCGCGACGCACTGCTTCATGTCCTTGGGATTGTATTGGCTGTAAAGCTTCCGGGCGCAGTCTTCGATCGAGCCCGTGACGTCAGTGATTGCTCTCAGGCGTGCACGAAGCCAGTGCAGCGGCCGACAGGACAATGGCAATGATGACGCGCATGTTGGTCGCTCCACCGGGAGCCGTCGCTCGAGAAGCAGCGGCGACGGCCCTCGGCCTCGCAGAAATTTACCGCTCAGGATCGCGCGATTGGCTTAATCGATCGTTACGACGGATCATGCGATTCCGCTGGTGCGTAGCTCTACGCTCCGGGAGTCGGGCGCCTGTGCTACGAAGTCGCACGGACACGCGCTGCATCGGCGGCCGTGCTCCGCGTTACCGCACCAGCACGTTCCGGAACTGCCAGGGATCCGAGGTGTCGATGTCTTCCGGGAACAGGCCGGGCCGGTCCGACGAGCGGGGTCCAGTCGGTGTAAAAGCCCTTCACCGGGCCGAGATACGGCATCTGGATTTCCAGGCAGACGATCGAAATCCATCTCGTCGGCTTCGACGATGCCTGCTTCCGGGTTTTCCAGCGCCCACACCATGCCGGCCGAGCACGGCGGAGGTCACCTGCATGCCGGTGGCGTTCTGATAGGGCGCGAGTTTGCGGGTCTCTTCGATGGAGAGCTGCGAGCCGTACCAATAGGCATTCTTGTCGTGGCCGTAGACAGCAGCACGCCGAGTTCGTCGATGCCGTCCTCGATCTCGTTCTCATCGAGGATGTGCCGCTTTCGGCTGCATCTTGCCGGTCGCGGCCGAACATCTCATGCAGCGACAGCACCGGCATCGTTAGCCGGATGATAGGCGTAGTGGCAGGTCGGCCGATAGATCGCCACGCCTGGTGCCGTCGCGCACCGTGAAGTAGTCGGCAGATCGAGATCGACCTCGTTGTGGGTGACGAGGAAGCCATATTGCGCGCCGCGGCGTCGGGCACCAGGAGCGCACGCGGGTGTTGGCGCCGGGCTGCAGCAGATAGATGGCGGCGCCGCAGCCAGCTTCGTGGGTGCACGCGCCGTTGTCCGGCATCCATTTTTCGTGGTGCCCCAGCCGAGCTCGGCCGGCTGCACGCCCTCGGACACGAAACCTTCCACCGACCAGGTGTTGACGAACACGTTCATCGGCTCTTCGGCTTCTTGAGCGCTGGGTGTCGCGCTCGGCGATGTGGATGCCCTTGACGCCGAGCTTGCTGCGCGAGCTCGGCCCAGCCGTCTCGGCTCTTCGGCTCGTTGACATTGAGCTTTGGTGTCGCGGGCGATATCGAGCAGCGCCTGCTTGACGAACCAGGAGACCATGCCGGGATTGGCGCCGCAGGTGGAGACGGCCGTCGTCGCCGCCGCGGGTTCTGCGCCTTCGTGGCGAGCAGCGTCCTCGCGCAGGGCGTAGTTCGAGCGCTGCTTCGGGGCCGATGTTCGTGTCGAAATAGAAGCCGAGCCCAGGGCTCGATGACGGTGTCGATATAGAAGCGCGCCGAGTTCGCGGCACAGCGTCCATGATGTCGACCGAGGAGGTGTCGACCGAGAGATTGACGCAAAGCCCTGGCCGCCGCCTGGCGGTGAGCAGCGGCGACCAGCAATTCGCGATAATTGTCCTCGCGTGACGCCCTGCTTGGATGAAGCGCACGCCGTGCTTCTGGCAATGCCTTCGCCGTCCTCATGCGGATCGATGATGACGAAGCGCGACTTGTCGTAGTCGAGATGCCGCTCGATCAGCGGCAGGGTGCCTTTGCCGATCGAGCCGAAGCCGATCATGACGATGGGGCCGGAAATTTTCGCATGGATCTGCGAGGAGGGGCTCATCAATGGTCTCCGGAGAACAGCTGGCTGCGTGGAACGTGAGGTGGATCAGGCGGTGCGTCGCTTCGCGGTCACTTCGATCTCGACCTTCATCTCGGGCTTGTAGGAGGCCCGCGACGACCAGCAGCGTCGCCGGCCGGGCGGATGTCGCCGAGGACTTCGCCGCAGACCGCGAAGATGGGCATCCGCGTCCGTTGACGTCGGTGATGTAATAGGTCGCGCGGACGATATCGGCCATCGCGAAGCCGCCTTCCTTCAGGGCGGCCTCGATGGTCCTGAAGCAGTTCCGTGACTGGCTCGTGACATCCGGCCGGCATCGTCATGGTCGCGTAGTCATAGCCGGTGGTGCCGGCGACGAAGGCGAAATCGCCGTCGATCACGGCGCGGCTGTAGCCGGCGGTCTTTCAAAGGGCGAGCCGGTGGAAATCAGACGGCGGGGCATCGGGACCTCGATCGGGCTTGAACGGGATGTCGGGCTTGGCGCGGTTTAACGGGCTTTTCCTGCGCGCGCGCGCAACCCCTCGCGAGGTCTATCGCGGATATGCTGGTCACGTCGGAGGCCGGCGGCGTCGGCAGCGCCCCAGCGGCGCACGAAGATGTCCCTGCACGATCATGACCGAGATCATGATCCAGGAGGATCGTCGGTGACGACGCTGCGGAGGCGCGGACGCGCAGCATCGTCTCGTGTGGGAAGGCTCTCCGGCATGGTCGTGCCTTCAGGCCGCGCGCGGCACGGCGATGCGCCTGTCTTCGGCGCGGCTTGCCTTGTGCTTGGCAGCGGCGCGCCGGTCGGCGCGATCATGCCCCAGGCGCCGTCGAGCGCGCCCTCGCGCAGCTCGAGGCCGAGCAGCCGGTCGCGCTCGAACGGGCCCGGCAGCGACAGCTCGCCGGTCTTGTCGGTCGAAAAGCCGAAGCGGGCGTAATAGGGCGCATCGCCGAGCAGGATCACCGCGCGATGGCCGCGCTGCCTCGGCGACGTCGAGCGCGCGCGTCCATCAGCGCGGCGCCGACGCCGAGCTTGCGGCAGGAATGCATCCACCGCCAGCGGGCCCAGCATCAGCGCCGGGACACCCCGGCGCTGACGTGCCACAACCGCACGGTCCCGACCAGCCGGCCCTCGCGCACGGCCGACAAGGCAAGGCCTTCGGCGGGCGCGCGTCCGTCGCGCAGGCGCTGGCAGGTGCGCATATGGCGGTTCTCGCCAAAGCAGGCATCCAGCAGCGCTTCACGCGCGACGACGTCCGAGCTCGCTCCGCACGGATCGCGAACGGAGCGGCATCGGAAATGAGGGCAACGGGGGTCTTCCGCAAAGCAGTCATGGCACGTCAGTCCCTCACTGCCAACGGCGGTCAAGCCGCGGCAGCGTTGTCAGAAAATCGGCAAATGACAGGGAGGGAGCCGGCGGACCGGCTCCCGACTAGTCGAGCCTCGAGAGGAGGCGGATCAGATGTGGTAGGTCT